>ODAI012302276.1_pt1 | contig 15786 bp, 11 predicted proteins | sample 1539321 | NCBI WGS metagenome assembly ODAI01 (sample SAMN02144231, study PRJEB22623) | gut metagenome | biome: sheep rumen | host: Ovis aries | place: New Zealand
CCTTGTTCGAGACACTGATAGCGCAACTTTGTTGCATACTCGGCAGCCTTCAACACAGCATCTAATGAATTCCAATCACCGAAAGTTTCCTGGGCGATATTGTCTGGATTGATATACAAACTATCAGCTGCCCATTCGTTGTTGAGCAGTTGTATCGTTGTGGTGGTCTTTCCCGAACCGTTAGGACCAGCTACAACACAGAGGGTAGGTTTCCGCTTCGTCATTGTCCGATGCTATTACGCCATTCATCGATTTGGGCAGCGACCTCCTGTAAGCGTCTCTTTTTCTCCGCTTCTGCCCTTTCACTCGATTCACGGGCAGACTTAGCCACATCTTCCATAAGAGCCTGCAACATTTCGTCTGTGGGCTCTTCCTGAGATGTCAGGCGGTAGCTTTTATAAATCTCTGTCATATTATGGTAATTATATCTGCCGCAAAAGTAATCCTTTTTATCGAAACTGCCAAATAATTGCTGCATGAATATCAATGGGAAGGGGAGCAGCCATATCATTGCGATAAAAAATCGGGAGGAGGGACAAATTATTGGGGGCGGCGACTTGTTATTCGGGAATTTTGTGTAAATTTGTGCACAAAACGACAGAATAGCATCATGGGAAGAATAGTTTTAGGGTTTCTGATGGCTTTAACGGCGATGCTGACGGCACACGCGGAGGACAACAAGGGCAACTCGGACAAGGGGCATCTGGCCGCAAGGGAAATGCAGTATGTGCCGCACTACGACGTGGTGGTGTGCCAGAACGGCAATAACCGATACACGAGGGCACTCTACGGCGCCACTTCGGCCTACCGACTGGAGACGAGCGACCGCCCGGTGTTCGCCCTGTTCCAGGATTCGCGCAACTGCCGGAACATCAGTTTCAAGGTGACATACAAGGGACATACGGTGGCGCTGGACAGCACTACCGCATGCGAGGCCCGCTATGCAAGGGGACAGCGCTGGTACAGGATTGAGGACCGCAGCTGGGGAGGCGCCAGTCTGCTGCTCGACGTGTGCTGTCTGGCCGATGCCGACCGTGCCGCCTGGCACTTCTGGGCGGTGGGCTTCACGCAGATGCCGCAGATAGATGCCATCGTGACGGGCGTGAGGGAGAAAAGGCTGTCGCGCAACGGTGACATCGGCGTGGACAAGCCGGGATGCTTGGAGAGCGACGGCGTGGAACTGCAACGGCTCCGCCTGAACTGGGAGAAAAGGGGATTCGCACAGGTGATGAGCGACAGTCTGAGGCTGGAGAACGTGGACTGGAAAACGTTCAGCCAGAGGATGAAGGCCACCGAGGAACGGATTGAGGAGTACGGGAAACAAATCAAGATACACACGCCCGACGCCTTCTTCAACCCGCTGGGGTCGGCCATAGTGGCGGCTGCCGACGGCGCCTGGGACGGTGAGACGTGGCTGCACGGAGCCGTGGGATGGCGAATGCCACTGGCCGGATGGCGCGCCGGCTATCTGGCCGACGTGCTGGGATGGAACGAACGGGCTCGCAGCCACTTCGATGCCTACGCCAACAGTCAGGTGACCAGCGTTCCGGCAACCATTCCCCACCCCACGCAAGACGCGGCAATGAACATGGCCAGGGCCGAGAAGAAATGGGGAACGCAGATGTACAGCAACGGATATATCTGCCGCAACCCGAACCGCAACGACCAGATGCACCACTACGACATGAACCTGAACTACATCGACGAGCTGCTGTGGCACTTCGAATACGATGCCGACACGGCGTATATGAGGAAGATGTGGCCAGTCATCACCCGTCACCTGGAATGGGAGAAGCGCAACTACGACCCTGACGGCGACGGGCTCTACGATGCCTACTGCTGCATCTGGGCCAGCGATGCGCTGTATTACGGAGGCGGGGCCGTCACTCATTCGTCGGCCTACAACTACCGCGCCAACCGTCTGGCGGCTAAGATTGCAAGGCTGATTGGCGAAGACGGCAGCCGCTACGAGAAGGAGGCAGAGCTGACACTGAAGGCTATGAACAGCCGGCTATGGATAAAGGGGAAGAACCACTGGGCGGAATACCAGGACATGATGGGACTGAAACGGGTGCACGAGGACGCGGCGCTGTGGAGCATCTACACGCCCATCGACTGCGGCGCCTGTACGGAGCAGCAGGCCTTCGAGGCCACCCACTACGTGGACTCGATGATTCCGCATGTGCCGCTGCGCTACACCGTTCCGAAGAAATACAACTGGCAGACGGCGGCGCTGACGGAGACCTTCCGCGACCAGCAGTTCTCGATGGTGAGCACGAGCGACTGGATGCCCTACGCCTGGAGTATCAACAACGTGGCAACGGCCGAAGACCTGAACATGTCGCTGGCCTACTTCAAGGCAGGACGTCCGCGCGAGGGCTTCCAACTGCTGAAGGCTACGGTGCTGGACCAGATGTACCTGGGCAGCAGTCCGGCCAACTTCGGACAGATAAGCTATCTGGACGCGGCAAGGGGCGAGTGCTACCGCGACTTCTCGGACTGTACGGGAACGGCGGCACGCGCATTGATACAGGGACTGTTCGGCATCGTGCCCCATGCGCTTGACAGCGTGTGCATCATACGTCCGGGATTCCCCATAGAATGGGACCACGCCACCATCAGCACGCCCTACTTGTCGTACACCTATCGCAGGGAGGCCGGCGAGGACATCTACGAGATAAAGCAGAACTTCCGCCAGCCGCTGAAAATCATCCTCCGCCTGAACATCGGCAACGGAAAATACGTGGACCACGAGGGAACCGACCGCAAGGTGCAGGAGTTCCGTCTGCCAGCAGCCATCCTGGAGGAGTACGGCTATGAGTCGGCCTACGCGAAGATGGGACTGAAGCACGACATCCGCCAATTGTCGGAAAAGGATTATAAGTTTGAGCCAACGGTCAGCCGATGCCCGTACACAGCCAGGCAGCTGGGACTGGACGAGCCCACCGACGGCAAGTCGGCCAAGCGCTTCCCAATAGCCATCGCCAAGCAGCTGAATGCCAGCGTGGGCGACATCTTCAAGCAGCGGTATTTGAACCCAAGGCCCCAGGTGACCACCTTGCAGATTCCGTCGCAGGGCGTGGGCGAATGGTGCCACCCTGAGTATTGTCCGGCCATCAACGACAGCGTGCTGCGCACGAAGGTGAGGAACAACAGGATTTACGTGGCAGGCGTTCCGTTTGAGATGACGCCCAAGGGGAAGAACATTGCCTACACGTCGCTCTGGGAGAACTATCCCGACGAAATAACGTTCAAGCTGAAGGGAATGCCGAAAGAGAAGCCGGCCAACGGCGTGAAGGGAGGCTTCAGCTTTGCCTACCTGCTGATGGCGGGGAGCACCAACCACATGCAGACGCGGATTGACAATGCGGTGGTGGTGGCCACCTATAAGGACCACACCACGGACACGCTGCATCTGGTGCCGCCCTACAACTGGTGTCCGATAGAACAGGACTACTATGTGGACGGTCATGCCTTCTCAACGGTGGAGCCCCGCCCCTACCGGCTCTGTCTGGGCACGGGCGATGCCAGTCGCGACCTGGGCAAGACGCTGGGCATAGAGGGTGTCTATGGCCGCGAGATTCCCGGTGGTGCAGCGCAGATGCTGAAGATGCCGCTGAACCCGAAGAAGAAACTGAAGACGATTACGGTGCGCACACTCTCCAATGATGTCGTTGTAGGATTGATGGCAATAACTTTGGAGAAATAAATAGATTTATTTACCTTTACGCCACTTCGTGTCGTGAAGATACTTACGCTCGGCAAAGCAAAAATAAACTCGTTTCTTTTTGCATTTGTGCTCGCTTATATGTATCTTTGCAGCCGAAATGGCAAAGAAGCAGATATTACTCATCAACGACCTGGCAGGCTACGGCAAGGTGGCAACGGCCGCCATGCTGCCCATATTGAGTTATATGGGCTATCCCGTGTATAACATGCCCACGGCATTGGTGAGCAACACATTGGACTACGGGAAGTTCAATATTCTGGAGACCACCGACTATATGCAGGGCGTCTTTCCGGTTTGGAAAGAACTGGGATTCTCTTTCGATGCCATCGCTACAGGTTTTATCTGTTCTGAAAGACAGGCCAAGATGGTATCCTCCTATTGTCGTGAACAGGCAGAAAGGGGCACGCTGATATTCGTGGATCCCATCATGGGCGACGAAGGAAAACTCTACAATGGTGTGACGGAAGACCGTGTGGAATGCATGCGCGAGATGATCAGTGTGGCACATCTTATTTTCCCTAACTACACCGAGGCAACCTATCTTACCAAGACTCCCTATCAGCCTGAAGGCGTCACCTATCGCGAAGCCCGTGAACTGCTCGATAAACTCCGTCGTTTGGGCACCCGTTCAGCGCTCATCACCAGCATCTTGGTGGATGGTCATCCGTCGGTGGTAGGCTTCAACCATTACACCGGCAATTATTTCTTGCTCCCTTATGAGGAGATCCCGGTCCATTTCCCTGGCACAGGAGATATGTTCTCGGCCATTCTCATCGGTCATTTGCTTAAAGGAAAACCGTTAAAGGCAAGCACGCGCGAAGCCATGGATGCCCTCTATCGTCTTATCGATGTGAACAAAGACAACGAAGACAAAAACCGCGGCATCCCCGTGGAGCAGTGGCTGAGGCTACTGTAGGAAGAAACTAATATCCCGTCAGTTGGCAGGTTTATGCTGTCAGCAATAATGCTGCTATGATACCAAGACCTTCTGCAGCAATCTTACCCTTCCATGAGTCATCGGTTAACTTGTGCTCGATGATGTAGTCACGCATTTTCGTTCGCCACACTTTATTTTGCAGCAATATCCATAGCGATTCATCGAAAGAGGCAAACTCCACATTGTCTTTTAGCCAGCGTTTTGAAGGTGATGCATCCGATTTAGGAAATCGCCTGTATTGGAGGTTCCAGAAGCCGTCACTAGTTAAATGCCAGAATGGATTTTCTATTCCCGTTACATTAGAAAATTGAGAAGAACTTGTGTACTTTTTCATCAACATTAAATAACGAGACTCAAGCCAATCATTTAATGCAAACTCATTGTCTGTAAATATGTTTTCACTTATCCCGTCAATAAGCGCAAGTAACAGTACAGGTTTAGCCACAATTACCTCACCTCTAATCTTAGCCTGCCGTATTTTCATAATATGCTTTGCAAAATAAGCAAAACATTGTTCATAGTCAAAGAATAGAAGTGTTTTGTAATCGGGTATTCTCCTTTTCTTCAAAGACTCTGAACCAACATCCAAATCCAACGCTTTCAGCAGCTCTATTCCCTCATATTTTTTATCCCCTTTCTCCATTCAAGCATGATCTTTTACTGATGAACCATCAGTTCTAATAATTTCGGATACTTTCTACTTTATATAGCTGTTCTGCTACTTCTAGGAAGTCTGGAAAATGATTACCCCATTGATTGTACACGGTTAGTAAAGTTCCATCTGACAGTTTTACCAAATCTTGTTCCTCAAGAAAGAATCTCTTTTTAAGGTCTGGTTGATTAGCGAGCTTCTCCAAAATGTCATAGTACGGTCTAAAAACACCATGTAAAGGACTATTACTTAATCTGTCTGGGAAACGTTGCTTTAGTTCGCTATAAGTTATGCCTGGATGCGATTCAACATATTTCCTAACTACCGCAAGCACAAATCTTCTTTTGTTCAACAGTTCGCCTCCATCAATAGAATATTTTGTAGTGTCTCTTGTGGATATTTCGCCTTCTTCAGAAGAAGCGTCACGTTTTTCTGCTTTGTCCACAATAGTCATTTCCAATCCTGTTTCTTTTGCATAGTTAATTTCCATCAAGAACTTCCCCTTCAACTTTTCAACCATTGGTTCTAGTTCTTGTTTCAGCAGAGGAATAATTTCTTCTTGTAGATATTTTTTTTCGAGTTTTGCCACACCTCTTAACTGCTCATCACTAATTGGCAGATTCAGTGCTTCCAACATTTCTATAGCTTCGTATGCTTTCTTTAATTGTTCCATTCCAAATCTATTTTACAACATTACCTTTTCTATTTTAAGACCAAGTCCCAAATCACGATTGATTTTTCTTATTTGCTCATATTTTGTATCAGTTGAAGAATAAGTACATACGTATAGACCTGGCTCAACCTCTTTTTGTCCTACACGATAGCGTTCATTTGAATTTAACTCTGCTGAAACTAAATTGTCACCCATGATAATAATGCCTAGCTTCATCACATTCTGAGCACCTGCATAACGAACGACCTCAACTAATGTTTCCCAAACCATCTTACTGCATGATACGTGATTATCTGGGAAGACAACCCTGATAATATATTTACGTTGCCGTTTAGGGGAATTGTTTGTAGTATTGAAGAGTGACTCTTGGACGGGCTTCTTCTCAATAATCTGTATATCAAGCCCCTCCTCTTGGTTATAAGTCAATTCAAGTTTGAATTTGTTATGCAGCTGCTCCACAAGAGGTTCCATTTCCTTTGTAATCAGTGGAATCACTTCTTCGCGAAGATATTGACGTTCCATCTGTGTAATAACTTTCACCTGCTCTGTACTGACGGGAATGCCTAGTTCCTTCAGCATAGCAATGGCTTCATACGCTTTGTCTAATTTATCCATACTCAATTATATTAGATGAGTCACTCTTATTTTCTGCCAATGTTTGCCAATTCCAAGAGCCATGTTTGCAGCATCTTTGGTTATCAATTCTCCCTTTTGTAATCCAGCAATGGCTTGTTTGATTTCCTGAAGAGCAGCACCAGACACACCAAACAAATCTTTAATCACGGCATCGTTCTGTTGTTGCTGTTTCATAATGAGCGGATACTGGGCATTAGCATAGAAATCAAAATATTTGCTCTTAAAGCTTTCCATATTTTGAGTCGCAAGGATAATACTCATACCCTTATTACGGCCCACGGCTATAAGATTCTGTAACGGCTTGTTTTCAAATCCTAACATATAGTGAGCCTCATCAATAATGGTAAAGTGGCGCAGTTCCACTCTCTCATCGTTCATTGCCTGTTTAGACAACTTCTCGTATATGTTATTCAACTTAGAAATAACGAAATACACGATAGCCTTAGCCATGATACCATCTTTTTCAAAGCCTCCAAGATTGATTATGTAGCAATCTCTAAGTAAATCGATACTATCTACGTCTGCAAATATTTTGTTTCTTACCAATTGACTTAATACGGAAATAACACTATCTGTATCATCTTGTTTCTTTTCAGGCAACAGCATAATATAGTTTTCCAACACCTCTTGGAAAGTAACTGGCTTGAATGACTTTTCTTTATAGGCATTAATAATAGCCTCACTAAGCCTGTTATCCATGTTGGCACTAATCCTAGCTGGCGATATTGCACTTAATGCTGTTGCCAGCGAAGTGGCATAGAGATTTACCTCATTGACTGGCCTTCCAGTAAAGTCTTTGAATGGAGTAAATGGTAAAGGTCTCTCCATAGGATTAAGGATGGCCTTTTTATCTGTGTCGAATTTCTGAAGCCAACTTTCGTTATCAGGATCAGAGAACTCACCCTTGTAGTCGAAAAGAAGAAAATTCACAGGATAATGTGTATCTGATGATGCTCCTCTAATCTGGTTTATTAAAACTGATATAAGGTTCGATTTTCCAGAACCAGTAGTACCAGCCACTAATATCTGTGTATTTGCGATATTACGACTATTCATGTCGAGCATGGCATCCATACCATTATCATATTCGCCAATTCGCAGATTCAATTCAGGAATATCCATAAAACCGCGTCCTGCTCTAAGTGGAACGAATGTCAGCCACTCGTCTATTCCACCTTCTTTCAAAAGCATTTCACGTCCTCGTAGTATTTCCTTTCCTATGACTTTACTAACCAAATTGGCTGATGTCCAGTCTGCATCCACATCATTATATCGCAGCTTCAGCAGAATCTCAAACAATGTCCCCACATTAGATTTAGTAAAGAAGGTTGTAGCGTAAGGTGTCCTCGACAACGAAAGATTATAATCATTCAAGTCGTCTATACGACGTTTCGACTTATCACTCAATCCCGCCAACAGACATATTCTCAACACCACGCTATAATTAAGCACAACAGGACGAATATCGTCAGTATAAGAAACAAGATTTAGTCGTTGTTCAATTGCATTCTTCACGTCTTGTATCCTGTCATGCATACCGTTCACAGCTGTGACACCTCTTATAGATAAAAGATTTATATTACTCATAGTTTTTTTAGTCTTTAATTGTTTCACCAAAATAATCTTCACTTATATACGTGCACTGATTTTCTTTGTCACGATGCAAGGTATAGGTTTTAGCAACATAAGCCTGAATCTTTTCAAAGTCATGCTCTGTCGTAATTTCCGTGTCTGTACTAAGAAGAATTGTTTGATGTGCCAAATCTGGGAAATACTTCTCCAAGATAACCTCGCGACTCTCTTTGTCAAGCACACCCATCACTGTATCAATCATAACAGGCGGTTCATAATCGCCAAGGTTATAGAGCACCTTCAATAACACTTGCATAACCGTCTGCTTTGCACCTGCATTCAACTGGCTCAAATAGATTTCGTTCCCGTTTTTATGGTATATCTTGAAAGAAATGTCATCACCGCCATCGGCAGATAATTCAACTCTGCCTATCATTCCAGCATAGATTATAAGGTTTATGTTCAACTGGTCACGCATCATCCTTTCTATGCTGGCTTTTTTAGCTCTCAGCAATTTCGCAGACAAAGTCTTGAAGAAATCAGGAAGAATGCAAAGCATGTCGTATTGTGGATCAGGTACTTGAGGTATGTCATAGTCATACTTTTCTATTTTCTTCTTCAAGTCTTCAATCTTATCCTTTTTTGATTCAATAATATCGTTCAGTTCTTTTATCCTGGCTGTATTCTTTTCATATAATTCAAGGAGGGTGTAATCACTGCCATTTAAGGTCAGTTCATATTCCTTTAATTGCTTTCGTTGGTTTGGTAACAGGGCTATATCCTGATTGAGCCTGTCACGCTTTTCATCCAACAATGCAAACGGATTATCAATTGCTGTCGAAATCAACTTGTCCAACACATTAACATCTGAACTGGAGAAAAATGCATATTTGTCCTCTACGGTATTTTCCTTTTCCTGCTGAAGCTTCAGCTCACTGATTAATGAAGGAACATCAATAATTCCATTTTTCACATATCGGTCTTCTATGATATGAACCAGTTGCTTGGTAATACTTTCTATCTGACTATCTGTCAACTGATGGACACGTGCTGATTGAGCTTCTCGTTTGGCATGAAGAATAACCTCTACTTCTGTCTTGATAATACTGGCCAGTTTAGGATATACAACTTTAGTTTCAAGATCTTTTGCTAAGATGTCTATATCTTGGCTGTACTTCTTTTCTGCTTCAATGGTGGCTTTGATAGAAGCGTTAACCTTCTCCATCATGCTACGTGTCACATCATCAGCACTACGACCAGCCTTTACCAGGTCATACTGCTCCTTATTTTCATTGGCATAGTTGAGAGCAGCACCCTTCTCATCGTTCAGTTTTTCAATTTCTTCTTCAAGGTCTTGTTTCTCTTTGGTTAGTTTTGAGTATTCCTCTCTTAATTTATCGTTCTGCATTCGTTCAGCTTTCTTCTCTGCCAGCAAGTTTTCAGATACTTTCCGCAACTGAGCATACTTGTTAAAACCCATCACAGAATTAATGTTCTTCATGATGAGCTTATTTATTTGTTCTTCCTTAACCAGGTCTGAGGTCTTCATGGCATCAAACAGAAAATAGTTGCTCAGTTCCGCAGGTAGATTTGCAGCAATTATTTTGTTGACCACGTCTTCATTCGTAGAGCGTACAGATGCTGGGGTACCACTTCCATACGAAAATTGATTGCCACCCATATTGAGAGTAACCGACTCTAATACCCTATTGTCGGCAAGCATATATGCGCGCTTTAGTTTGTATTGCTGTTCTTGGTTTAATACTAACCCAGAAAAAGTTACCTCCAATACGATATACTTGTTCGTCATTCCAGACTCGTTCTTCACACCAGCATTGAACAACTCTTCGAAATGGCGGGCGTTGTCTATCTTCAATCCGTATAGAGCATGATAAATAGCGTCAAACAGAGTGGTCTTACCACAACCATTACCTCCTCCAATCAAAATGATAGGACGATCCTCTGTAACTTCCAGATTCAAATCCAAATACTTATAGGTCTTGTAGTTCTCCGCATGTATCTTTTTGATTTTCATACGCTAAATGTTTTTAAGAGCCTTCTTTAATATTTTCACTAATTTCTTCTCTTCAACCACATTCTGGTTGTTACGTTCCTCATTATAAGGTTTCAAGATGCTTTCCTTTAACCACTCGGCATTGATATCTGCATCTTGGCACGATTGTTCTATCAAAGCCATGTCTTCTGTTCTTACACCATAGTGCAGAAATGTACTGTCGATTCCTTTTCTTGCCATATTTACTGGGATTACATGTTATTAAATTCAAGTCGGGTCCATCCATCTGTACTGTCAATATTCTCAACAGTCCCATCAGGGAAATACCAGTTATCGTTTTCTTGTATAAGCACTCCACCAAACATTTTTACGCTTTTATCGCGATATGTCTTGACGTACTCATATAGTGCATTGTTCTTCTCAGCGCCATTTTCATCACTGCCGTGTGTTTTGGTATCAAACAGGCAGATAGTTCCATTCTTCAGTCTGATGATAAAGTCTACATAGAAACAGCGGTTTCTCTTGTCTTGAGTTGTATAGGGAACTGCGAAATGCTGTTTCCCTTCATCACCGTTCTTGTACCACCATTCAACCGTCTCTCTTTGGGCATCAAGCCAGCGTGCGAAATGGAATTCTGGTATCGAAACGTTCTTTTGTTCAAAGTATGGCAGTAATGCATGATTGAAAATCTCACCTTCACGACTGACATTCTTCTCGGCATTGTATATCCTCGTTTCTGGCACTTCCCAAACAAACTCTTTATAGGGCGTATCGCCACTTGTGTCTTCATCTTGTTTTATCAACAATGCAGAATATCTGTTGATGGCTTTTCTGATAAGGTCTTCGAAGTGTGGGCGATTTCGATGGTAAAGTACAACCTTTGGAACGTCTGTAGAGAATATATTCAAATACTCTTCTAATGCACGCTCTATGGCTCCTTTCAAAACCGGTGTACTGTCATGCTTGGCAAACGAGCCTACATTTTTCCTGCAGAACAGCGTGAAAAGATCATTCAGTTCTGTTGCGTTTAGGGCTATACGTGCTTTATCCACAATCTCCACAATGCCGCTTTCTCCTGTCATTGGAGTGTCCTTAGGTATAACAACAAAGATGCGTGCCACATCCGTTTGGACTCCATGTTTCCGAGCATTATGACGATTTTGGACCAACTTGGCTTCCATGTCCTTTTCGTTAGGGGCCGTTTCTGCCGCTTCACCGTCGTGCTCGAAAAAGTCTTCTTCATTGAACAACAGCATGGGATTCTGCTCCCATTCCAATTCCATTGTCCGCAAGAAAACAGCACGGAAGTCTGCCCCTAATCGGTTTCTCCTCTTTCCATTTTTGTCCTGGTAGACACTACGAAGGGTAATACCTTTGAATTCAGGTCGGCGGTTGGCAAAGATGGTACTCAGATAGTTCATATCATCGCCCACTATTTGAATGATGTCGGCTGACAGGTTTGTATAGACATAGCCATGATTCAGCCTGTCGTCACGATAGAACCGCTGTTCTGGCATTCGCAGTATTCGTCCAACGGTCTGGGTGGTGAAGGTCATACTCTTCAACTCGCGGAATATCAACAGAACAGAAGCTCTGGGGCAGTCCCATCCCAAGGCAATGGCTTGCTTAAACAGCAGCACCTCAGTTATATCGTCTGCTTTGGTAATGTTCTCCAGATTGGGCGACTTGTCTTTCGACAACCATACTGCCAGCTTACCATTTTCCACAGAGATATTGCACATCGCTTGCAGATACGATTTCATTTCTTCGGCGATAGTCTTTTCATCATTCGAAAGTGTGTCGCTAGTATCATTGGGCAACTGAATCAAGAGCAACGGATTGATGCCGTATTCAGCGTAAACTTTTGCCAGTTCTGCCCGTTTTTTCAAGGCCTTCACAAGCAACTGCTGATTGACGGTTAGCGAAGTCTGCTCATTCGAACTGCGGACGTTGGGATTCAGTTCAACGCCTTTCTTTATCATCTCCTCAGCCACAACCTCGCTCCTGCGTACTTCTACGGCCTGGAAGCTCATGGTAACAGGAGTGGCAGAAATCCTCAGTTCAATCTTGGGATTGATGCTTTTAAGCACCTTTTCGCTCTTTGTGGCATTACGGCCTCCAAACATGTGCTCCTCGTCTATTACCACAACAATAGGCACATTGCTTTGTATTCTTGTTCTTCGCAGCAGTTCAAACAGCGTGCGGTTCTGCTCGTTATCGCGAATCATCACGGCATTGTCCTTGTTTATGCTCTCCCAGTTAAGGAACAGCACATCGCCTTGTTGCAATCCTTCCAAGTGGTCACACTCATCGAACATCACAGGACGCAGAGAACGAGTTTCGCTGAAATAGTTTCGCATGGAGCGATAACTTTGCTGGTGTAGTTTATTGGGAGCTATCCATACCCAGGCCACACGTGTATAGAGGCACTCGCCATTCTCCGGAAGTTCCTGTGTCAGTTCATCAAGCAACGCAGATGCCATTACCGTCTTACCGCTACCCGTAGGTGCCTTAAACACCAGTTTCTGACGGTCATCTGGAAGATTGAGCATGTCGACCATTTTCCGTTTCAATTCTCTTACAGCTTTACGCTGATAATCTTTCAGTTGTATCATGCCTCACCTCCTTCCTCGTCTTGGAATGAATAATTGTCTGCATCAGCCAACGCTTCTGCTATTTCTTCTTTCGCGGCATCTGTCTCTATCTCCGGTTCGTTCTTTCGTTTCGGCAACACACGCCTATAAGCCTGGTAGATAGCATCTGGCAATGCGCATAATGTCACTTTATCTATTATGCCCTTGAAATCGTCATCAAATGCATATCTGCCTTCGCTAAACACATATATCTTGATAAACTCTTTGGGGCTCCATTTCTCAATTTCCTCAACAATATACTTAATGACTGCTGGTTCATAGATAATAAGCATTTCCTTATCGCCATCAGTAAAACGGCGGGCATAGTCCTTACGCAGCGTTTTGCCGTTGCAAACAATCTTGGTTTCTTTGTATATGTTTTCCTTAATGCAAAGCAAGTCTGTAGCAGCCTTCACAAGTTCACGTTTGTTCTTGGTGCTTGGTTCGCGAGAAACGAAATCGGCTTTGTAATATCGAAGGTTGTTCTTTTTCAATCCTTCTACCTGCTGTCCTTTGGGAGTAGTATAACCCTGAATTACCCGCTTGTTCCGCTCGTAAGTTACATTTTCACAGATGCCATTCTCGTTATTTGTTACAAGAATACATTGGCGGTGACCACCGTCCTCAGCATTTAGTTGCATTGTAGCATGCATGGTAGTGCCAGAGCCGGCGAAGAAGTCTAGTATGATGGAATCCTTATTGGAACCTATTGTTAGTATTTGTTTTAGTAAACGTGTTGGTTTGGGGGATGTAAAGGGAGGATGTCCAAAAATGTCCTTCAATTCCTTTCTTGCTTCATCGTTGTGTCCACAATCATCATAAGACCAGTAAGTTGTTGGTACAACACCATTTTGAACTTCCGACAAATATCTTTTGAGTTGTGGCGCACCATCTCCTTTTAGTCCAAAATAGACACGAGTTTCTTTTATCCATTCTTGAACTTTTTCCTTATTTGTCATCCAAGAGCGACCTTTTGGAGGATAGTACACCTTACCAGTTTGTGGATTGGTTATAGGATAATCGTAATTTGCAGAATATGTTCGAACGGAAAGGTTGTCGGGCCTCCACCGTCCCTTTCCATCATTACTATCATATTTGTATAGAACATTCTGTTTTTCTGTCCTCGGTAATAAGTTCCTTATAAATGATTCTGTTTTACGATAGACAAGAATATAGTCCAATACAGTGGAAAAGGTTTTTGAGTCATTTGCAGAAGCATAGTTCTTGTGCCACATCGCCTGTGCAACTAAATTTTCTTGCCCAAATATTTCATCACATAATAGTTTTAATTGAGCTTGCTCATTATCATCTATCGAGATAAAAACAACGCCTCGTTCTGATAGGAGAGTCTTGGCAATCTTCAAACGTTTCTCCATAAACGACAACCATTTAGAATGTCGATAGGAGTCTTCGCTATCTACATACGAGTCATTATAAACGAAATCTTTATTGCCTGTGTTGTATGGGGGATCAAGATACATCACGTCTATCTTTCCTGCATGGGTATATGTCAATGCAACAAGAGCATGAAGGTTCTCTGTCTCTATGATAATATGATTAGGGACATCTGCATCGTCTGAGAGTATACTGCGTTCAGGAACTTCACGTAAAACAGGTAGTTGTTCTCGAAGCTGTTCCTCTACAGTCTCTTCATGATTCTCCCAAACGAGACCATACATTTTCTTCTCGTTTAGCAGTTCCAGCAGGGCCGACTTTTCATCATTCGTTAACCCTGCCAACTCTCTCACTTTGCTGATAAGCTCAGTTTTATTGATATGCCTACTCATAGCCGTACCAACATTATGGTACAACTTAAAGAGACAGATTTCTGATATAGATACTTCATAACCGGCCAGTTTTTTAGTTCTAATAGAATTCTGTTATTATGTTATCATCTGCCAGAGCACAAAGAAGCGTACCCAATCCCCTTCGTCCTTGTGCTGTGGGAGAAACTGGCCGGTTAAACCCATTTTAGCAGAACGTTCAGGAATGAATACGCCGTATCGGCGCATCCTTTTCCTGAGATTCGCTAAAATTACTTGGCCAGTTTTTTTCAGCACAAAATCTCAGTCATAAGACACGACTTTATTTTTCCAGCAAAGATATGCATCGCTCCGCCTCAGCCTGTTCACTCTAGAACCACTGCGCGTTGTTTATGGTATCCCACAACAAATGCAAACAGAGCAATAACATTTGCAAAAATACGAAAATAATTGGTTATATAAATATAATAAGGTGGAAATTAAGAATATTTTACCGTCGGGGGATGTTGTAACTATTCAGCACACTCTCACTTTCTTAAACAAAAATCTTCAAAAACTAACACGACCCGGTTAGCGTTATGGTTATCGTTATCGTTAAAATAATTGGTTGTGTTACTTTGAAAAATGCTCTAACGAGAAATATGTTGAATATTAGGTTAAGCCTACACTAATTAATGTATTGCATTGGCTTATAGTGTGTTAAGATATGTAGGCTGCCTACATAAGCCTACACTGAGCCTACACTATTGGCAGATTGATCTTTAAGATATAAGCATTTTTCAGCGAAATAATGGTGTTATCCATTGGTTATCAAGTAGTTTTGAAATAGTTTTGATAATTAAAACTGGTAGTTTTAATGGAGAAAACTGTGAGTTTTGATGAGGAAAACTGACAGTTTTATTTGTTAGAACTGATGCAAACTATTATCAGAAAAGAGTTGAATGATGTGATATTGACCGCTAAAATGTAGAGTTAGTGTAGGCTCTATGTAGGCTTGTGTAGGCAGCCTACATTAGTTAACGTATTTATTATGAATAGGTTAAGCGGATTAGTGTAGGCTTAACCTATTTTTTAGAAAAACTCATAGAAAAGAATTTCATTGACAACAGCTCTGTTCATTACCTCAATTTTGTCCACGGGATGGAATGGAGGAAAGGCTAGAAATCGGGAGCTTTC
>ODAI011687356.1_pt1 | contig 15784 bp, 13 predicted proteins | sample 1539321 | NCBI WGS metagenome assembly ODAI01 (sample SAMN02144231, study PRJEB22623) | gut metagenome | biome: sheep rumen | host: Ovis aries | place: New Zealand
ATGTCCTCTTTCCATAGCACCGGAAAGGGACTGAAGTCCGATATCGTAAGTTCCGCCGTCTCCGCCGAAGGTTATGAACTTATAAGTTTCATCGATCTTTCCGCGCTTTTGTAAAGCCTTAAAAGCGGTCTCAACTCCCGAAAGGGTAGCTCCGGCGCTCTCAAAAGCGGTATGGATGTAGCTGTCTGTATAAGCTGTATAGGGGTATGTGTAGGTAGAAACCTCGAGGCAACCCGTCGCATTACCAACTACAGCTTTATCTCCGGGATGAAGGGCTTTTAATACGTTTCTTACCGCGATGGTACCGCCGCAGCCTGCGCACATTCTGTGGCCGGGAGCAAGCCTCTCTTCCCTCTCCTGAATTTCCTTAAAATTAAATACGCTTTGTTCCATGATTGATCCTTTTCTTATATAAGCCTTCCCCTTGAGGGGAAGGTGTCTGCGAAGCAGACGGATGAGGTGAAAACTAATTAACTATATGATTCCATATATCCTCACAAACTGCTTCAAATCTTAGATTGATATCATTATTTGGATATCTTAAAACAGTAATACCTATACTCTTTAAATAATTATCCCTTTCTATATCTTCTTCTCTTCCGTCTTTTTCAAAATGTTGAGATCCATCCAGTTCAATAACTATTTTTTTAGATGGAATATAAAAATCAACAATATAAGGACCTATAACTTTTTGTCTTTTAACATTTACTTTTAAACTTTTTAAAAAGTCATACCATAAATGTCTTTCTTCTTTAGTCATGTTTTTACGAAGCGACTGTGAATATGAAGTTAAAATGTTTTTATCTGAATTAATTTTTTCACCTCATCCGTCGCTTCGCGACACCTTCCCCTCAAGGGGAAGGCTTTATATTGTCCTTATCTGAAATAACCATATTCATTATGAAAAGGCTTTTATTCTCTAAGTCCTAAATAAGGATACTCACTGTAAGAAATCTCGCCCTTTGAAAGCTTGATAAGATTTTCGAATACTCCCTCGATATCCTCTACTTTAACGTCACGTCCCGAAAGTCCGTATATAATATTAACGGTCTCGGCCGTGCACTTAGCTCTGTACATAGCAGCAGTCAGCTCAGCTCCAAGGGGGCCTCCCTGAGTAGAGTAGCTTTCCGAACGGTCCATGATAGCAACCGCTTTGCATCCTTTAAGGGCGGTTGCAAACTCTTCTCCGGGGAAAGGACGGAATACTCTTACCTTCATAAGGCCTGCCTTAATTCCGCTTTCTCTTAGCTTGTCAACAGCATCCTTAACAGTTCCGCAAACAGAACCAATGGCTACTACAGCATACTCGGCATCTTCAAGTCTGTATCCTTCGTAGAAGCCGTACTTTTGTCCGGTTATCTCCTCGAACTCTTTAGCTACGTCAAGTATAACCTTTTTGGCGTTTCTCATAGCCTCTGAATGTGCCTTTTTAGACTCCATACAGTAATTGGAAACCGCATAAGGTCCGATAGCCATTGGTTCGTTATGCTTAAGGAGATAATGATCGGGTTCATACTCTCCGACAAACTTCTTGATGGGTTCATCGTCCCAAAGAGTAATGTTCTGAACCGCATGGGATGTAATAAATCCGTCCTGGCATATCATAACCGGAAGATGCACGCCCTTAGCCTCGGCGATCCTGTGAGCCTGAAGGAAATTGTCGTAAACTTCCTGGTTGGTCTCTGCGTAAATCTGTATCCATCCGGAATCTCTTGCGCCCATAGAGTCAGAGTGCTCCGCGTTGATATTAAGAGGTCCTGTAAGTCCTCTGTTTACAAGAGCCATAACGATGGGGAGTCTGCTTGATGCGGCGCAGTAGAGCATCTCCCACATAAGGGCCATACCTGCAGAAGACGTAGCGGTAATAGTTCTCGCTCCGGCTGCCTCAGCACCCATAGCCGCGCTCATAGCGCTGTGCTCGCTCTCAACGGGGATGAATTCCGTTGTGATCTCTCCGTTTGCGATCATAGATGCAACAAACTGAGGAATCTCGGTTGAAGGTGTAATAGGGAAAGCAGGCATAACATCAGGGTTGATCTGCTTGATTGCATGTCCGATAGCTTCATTTCCGGACATTCTTGTTTTTGTAGCCATCTTTAACCCTCCATTTTTATCGCACCAAAGGGACAGGCTTTTACGCAAATACCGCATCCCTTGCAGTGGTCGTAGTCAAAATCAAGTCTCTTTCCGTCCTTAACAGGAATAGAGCTGTCGGGACAAAAAGGAACGCAAAGCAGGCACTGCTTGCATTTTTCGGTATCAAGTACGGGAGTCTGGGTTCTCCACTCGCCGGTATTAAAATCCCTTGAAGTAGCCGGCTCATATATCTGCAGGCCTTCCGTAAGGTCCTGCCATTTGGACTGTTCGTTTATTTCAGAAGCTTTTATTGCCATCTTACTACCTCCTCTATAGCCATACTTAAGGCCTTAAGGTTACCGTCAAGCACCTCGGGCTTTCTGGCGAATTTATGCTCAAGAGAGGTTTTCATTTCCCTTAAGAAAACGTCAATCTCCATAACCTCGGAAATCTTGACCATAGCAGCGAGCATAGGTGTGTTGGGGAAATACTTTCCCAATGTAGCCATACTGACCTTTCTGGCATCGAGGGCGTAAATCTTTCCCTTATAATCCCCTACAAGAGGTAATATTTCATCTTTGCTTTTCTGGGTGTTGATGAGAATACCGCCGGACTCTTTAAGACCGCCGGTCACATTAACAGAATGCAAAAGAGTATCATCAACGACTGCAACAAAATCAGGCTCATAGATATTCGAATGAACTCTGATCTGTGTATCACTGATACGGTCGTACGCTGTAATGGGCGCACCCATTCTCTCCGGGCCGTACTCAGGGAAACCCTGGACCTGCTTACCGGCCTGGAAAGCTACGTCGGCCAAAAGGAGCGCAGCGGTCTTCGCACCTTGGCCGCCTCTGCCGTGCCATCTGATTTCGGTTAGTTTACTCATAGTTTTCTTCCTTTTGTATTTCTTCTTCCACTTCGCCGTCTTCTTCGTTTACGGCAGGCTCTGGGAGTTCAATCTCAATCTTTTCGATACGGCTCTGGTCAAGGCCTCTTACAGTAAGCTTCGTACCGTCCTCAAGGAGTACACTCTCTCCGTCCTCGGGGAGACGGTCAAGCTGCTCGATCATAATTCCGCCGATAGAGTCATAGCTTTCGCTGTGTATGTCCGTCTCAAGAGCATCATTAAGATCATCGGTACTCATAGAAGCCTCTACAAGATACTTTCTCTCTCCAACCTCTTTAATAAGAGTCTCCTCATCCTCGTCGTACTCATCTCTGATCTCGCCGACGATCTCCTCAAGGAGGTCTTCTAAGGTGATCATACCGACGCAGTCACCGTACTCATTCATAACAAGAGCGATGCTGGTGGTCTCCTGCCTCATCTCCTCTAAAAGGTCGGCGGTCTTTTTATGCTCGTGAGTATAAATGCACTCTCGTAAATAATCTCTTATAACAAAATCTTCGGTATTTTCGCAAAAAGCCAGGTCCTTGATATTTATAACACCGAGGAAATGGTCCTGCTCGCCTTCCTCGTCTTCCTCATACACGGGAAGCCTTGTGTACATATGCTCCTTGAAGGTTTCTTTAACCTCGTCAAAGGTATCGGATACCTTTACGGTAACCATATTAACTCTGGGGATCATAATATCCTTGGCTTCCGAATCGGAAAACTCAAACACATTAAGGATCATCTCCCTTTCTTCCGACTCGATAACGCCGTCCTCGTGTCCCGCCTCAACGTAGGTTTTAAGCTCATTCTCCGTCATCTGCTCATGGTAATTTCCATCGATACGGAAAAGCTTTTGAATGCCTTTGGTTATCCCATCGACAATGAAAATAACCGGTGTCAATATCACCATAAGTGCAAAAATAAGGCCGCTGTACGCAAAGGCAATCTTTTCCGCGTAGCTCATAGCCCAGTTTTTTGGAACTATCTCTCCGAATATCAATATAACGATAGTTAAAACCGCCGTAGCGATACCGACCGCAAGAGACTCGGATAAAGATAATCCTGCAAGCTTACTGATCTTTATCGCTATAACCGTAGCGATCGAAGATGCGGTTATATTAACGATATTGTTGCCGATAAGGATAGCGGAAAGCATCTTGCTTCGCTTTTCCAAAATCTTGTCTACCCTTGCGGCCGCTTTGTTTCCTTCCTCGGCAAGAGAATGGATCCTTATCTTGTTAACCGTGGTAAGAGCCGTCTCCGCCGATGAAAAAAACGCCGATAAAATAATCAGAACTAAAAGTACGATAATCTTTAGTATAGTTTCTATGTCCAAAAAGAATGCCCTCCTATGGCATTAATATTAATAATACCATAAAAGGGCAATCCTTACCACATTATTAACCTATAAATCTGTATATTATTCACTGAAATCTTCGCCCTGAAGACTGCGCAAAAGCTTAAATGTTTCTTTATACACTTTCTTTCTTCCCTTATCGAGAAGATACTCAAGATCCCCGTAAAGTCCCTCGTCATCCAAAACTTTTGCCACAAAAGGTGAATATCTCTTACCCGCTCCTGCCTTAACCTCGCCTATAAACTCATCAAGAGTCTTTCCGACGCTATAGCTTCTTCCGATCTCATCCGTAGCCGCATCCATGCAATCCGCTACGCATATAATATCGATAATAGTCTTGACGGGGCTTCTGTCTATATCGAAGCTGTCGGGATATCCTTCGCTTCTGTCGTAGTAAGCGTGATGGCCCGCCGCAACGTCAGCGTAAGCCTTCGTACTGTCGTTCTTTCTCAAAAGCTCCCAGCCCATAAGAGAATGGGACCTGATGATCGGCATCTCGGAGGGAAGAAGATTTCTTCCGTATACGAATACGGTATCAATTATGATAAGCTTACCGAAATCATGGCACATAGCCGCATGATGCGTATAATTAAGAATCTCATCCTTATACTCGGGCAGCGCCTCTGCAGAAGGGCATCCAAGGACCCCCACAAAAAGCTCGGGACTAGCCTTCATAAGATACTCGGCTATACATACCGCGATACGCGCAACCATGATCGAATGGATGTATGTAGGGGGATGGAATCCCGCCATAACCTTTAATCCGAATTCCTCAAAGGTTATTCCTCCGGGAATCTCCATAAATCTTAGATGTATCGCAGAATATATACCGAGAACGCTGGAGATCCACTCCATCATCGATATACGGAAAGCGTATGAAGCAATCTCATTATACATATCCCTGATATTGCTCTTCATCTTCTCGCTTAGCTCGCCGTCTCTTGCTGCGTCGATATATGCAAGAGATGCTATAAGATTATCTCCGCCGTTTCTGTTGTATTCATACTTATCCGCAAAGCTCCAGATAGTGTACATACGCTTCATATGGTCTTCTCTGGTGCACTCTCCGGCGGCGTATCTTATTCCTTCGGTTATTTCGTATATGTATTCGTAAGGGAATACCTTTTCGTATACCTCTGTACAGCTCCTGCCGTATTCCGCTGTCAGATTAGCGTACTTTTTAAGAGTTGAAACAAGCCCCGGATCGCATCTGTCCGCGCCGATGATCATAATATATTCATAGCACTTAAGAATATGCTTATCCCAGGTATAATCAGGGAAGGCCTCCCTGTAAAAAGGATCCATGGCGATCCTTATGGAATCCTCGATAAGAGCGATGCGCTTTCTCGACATTTCCGCGGCGCCTTCAGACTCCCTGAGATGCTCATACAAAACAGGACCGTATCTGGAATCTATAAGCACGATCCGCTTAAGCTCGTCTGAAAGCTTTACAAACTTTTCTTTATCAAGGTATTTGATGATCGCGTAAAAAGCTTCAAGCCCGATATTTCTAAAGTATTCCGGCACCTCGGGGCAAGCCGTAAGTCTCATGGTCTGGTTAACCATAAGTTATGCGTTTGCGATAAGCATATCAAGGGCTTCTATATAGTACTCGTCATCTCCGCTTTTTTTCGCATCATCCACCAGTCTTACCGAAATCGAAAATGCCAAAGACGCATCAAGGTTCTTTCCGCTGTTCGGGTCAGTAAGCTTATAGCAAAAGTCCTTGAAATTGGCAAATACTTCTTTGCTGAAGCACTTATCGTAAGAAAGCAGCGGTCTTACGCAGTTTTCGATTATCATACGGTTATCGGCCGCAATCTTACCTATTTCCTCGAAATTATTGCGAAGAAGCTCCGAATACTCTTCGCTTGTCTTTATCTCTTCAAGAGAAGGAGAAGAAAGCTTTCTTATACGTCTGATTCTCTTAACATACTCAGTAGATCCCGACTGCATCTGATCGTTGTTTCCGAGATCGTAAACATGAGTATATTTATCGTTAAGGTAATTAATAAAGTCCTCGGCGCAGACTTTTCTGCCCGTAATATCCTGTATCCAGTCAGTAGGCTTTAAGATGTTGGCTTTCTTGTAAACATTCTCGGCCATCCACTCGTTGATCTTGCCAAAGTCTCCCTCCGCCACAGCCTGAAAGGGATCAAACTCCTCCATCATCTTCTTAAGGAACATTGCACCGTAGAAGTTTCCGAGGGCATATGTTGGAAAATATCCGAAATCGGTAGTCCAGTGCACATCCTGCAAAAGACCCTCGCTGTCCTTTGAGGGCTCTACACCCAGATACTCCTTATAAAGCCTTGACCATTCATCCGACAGGTCGTTTACGGAAAGCTCCCCGCTTATGAGTTTCTTTTCAAGCTCATATCTGATGATGATATGTAATGTGTAAGTAAGCTCATCCGCTTCTGTCCTTATAAGAGAAGGACAAACATAGTTAACGGCTTCGTACAGCTCGTCAACGGTAACATCTCTCATAACCTGAGGAAAGATTTCACAAACCTTCGGGTAAATAAGGGTTATAAACTCCTTTGATCGTCCGATGATATTCTCAAAAAATCTCGAGACAGATTCGTGCATACCCATAGACTTTTTATTTTCGATAAAGTATTTATGGTCCTCGCGGGGCAAGAGCTGCTCAAAAAGAGCGTGTCCGCATTCATGTACAACCGAATAAATATTGGATATAAAATTATCCGAATAGTAATGCGTTGTAATACGGACATCATTCTCCGAGACAAGAGAAGTAAAGGGATGCTCGGAAACAGCCATCTGTCCCTTTTCAAAGTCAAATCCGAGGATTTCCATAAGATACCTTGCCATCTCAGCCTGCTGGCTGTCTCTGACAGGTCTTTTAAGGAAGTCTGTTCTGATAGTTTTGTTGCTGTTGCCTATCTTCTTTAAAAGCTCGCAAATCCCGTCCTTTGACACTTTAAAGAGCTCGTCGAGAGTCTTTTCATCCATACCGCTTTCGTACGCATTTAACAAAAACTCATAATCCGAAAGCTTTTCCTCGTCCGGCATCTTTCCGGCTATGGAAATATACTTTTTCTTGCTCTCAATAACCTTATTAAGTTCAGGAAGAAATCCGGATACATCTTCCTTCTCTCTTGCTTTTGACCATGCAACCCAGGCGTTATTACCCGTTCTTGCAAATTCATCAAATAGCTCGGGAGTAACGTTTTTGTCGTGGATATAGGTCCTATAAAGCTCCTCTACAAGAATCTTATCATACTCATCAAGGCTTTCTATCTCTTCATATAAAGCTTTTACACACTCTATAAACTTAGCGCTTTTGCGTATCCTGAAGGCATGGTTAGAGACTCTGACTGCAGAATTTCCCTGCATTTCTTGTCCTTCGGGAGGGCAGACTGTCATCTGGTCAAATTCGATGATAGTGGCGGCATGAATATATTCACGCTCTCTGTTCAGCTCTTTTTTTATGTAGTTTAATTGCTTTTTAATGTTGTCTTCCATTTTACTAAATATGCTTTATTACTTTGTTATAAATCCTTTTATAGAAAAACGTAGTAGCAAGTGCGGACATTATCTCGGCGATAGGGAAAGACCACCAAACGTAGTCAACATTGCCGAGAAGCGAAAGCAAAAATGCTGCAGGTATAAGCACAACGATCTGTCGCATGATCGAAACGATCATACTGTATACGCTCACGCCAAGAGCCTGGAAAAGGGAACCGGTTACGATGCAGTAAGCTGCAATGGGGAAATGGACTGCTATTATCCTTAAAGCAACGCTTCCCATAGCCAGCATCTCCTCCGATGCGTCGAAAAACGAAAGGAGAAAACCGGGAACAGCTTCAAAAGCGGCAAGTCCCAAAGCCATGATCGCCGTAGCGTAGATCCAGGAAAGGCGCCAGGTCTTCATCATACGCTCTTTGTTTTTAGCCCCGTAGTTGTATGCAATAATAGGGATCATGCCGTTATTTAAACCAAATACAGGCATAAAGGTAAAGCTCTGGAGCTTAAAGTAAACTCCGAATACGGCTACTGCTGTAGATGAAAATCCGATAAGTATCTTGTTCATTATATAGACCATCAAAGATCCGATGGACTGCATAATGATCGAGGGGACACCGATCTTGTATATGTGGCCGATAAGCACCCAATCGGGCTTAAAGCCCTTAAACGAAATATGAATATCCGTATTTTTCTTTATATTAAAGATGCAGGCCATAACAGCCGCAACTATCTGTCCCGCTATAGTGGCAAGAGCCGCTCCCTTAACTCCCAGAGCAGGAAATCCTAAAAGTCCAAAAATTAATATAGGATCAAAGATAAGGTTAATAAAAGCTCCCGTTCCCTGAGTAACCATAGTAAAGAGCGTTCTTCCCGTAGAGGTAAGAAGTCTTTCAAATATAAACTGTCCGAATATTCCAAAGGAGCAGGTAAGAACGATAGTAAGGTAATCCGTGCCGTAGCCTATAATAGCAAGATCTTCTGTCTGGCTCATATAAAAGGGCTTAACGACGGTAAGACCTATGATAAGGAAAAGCAAATAGCTTATAAGAGCAAGGAATATTCCGTTTTCCGCGGTTTTGTTGGCTCTTTCATATTCTTTCTCGCCAAGAGACTTTGAAAGTATAGCGTTTATACCCACGCCGGTACCTCCGGCAAGAGCGATCATCAAAGTCTGAAGGGGGAAAGCCATAGAAACAGCGGTAAGAGCATCCTCGGAGATCCTGGCTACGAATATAGAATCGACTATATTGTAAAGCGCCTGTACAAGCATTGATGCCATCATAGGAAGAGACATCGTAAGAAGCAGCCTGTTTATAGGCAGGGTTCCCATCTTGTTTTCTTTAATAGCAGTATCAGACATAATCCATGTACCTCTCTACTTCTTCAAGAAGTTCATATAAAGCATCCTCTGTAAGAACCCCTCTTTTAAGGTTCCCGGGAAGCTCGCCTCTTTCGTCGGCATCAAAATCATCTCGCCACTCGTTTTCGTAGTATTCTTCAAGCTTATCTATATCTCCGGTAAGCTTTTTAAGCTCGGATAGCTTTTCATGTATACCGTCTAAAACCTTGGAAACCTTGTCCATTGCAGCTTCCATTTCCGTAATTCTCTTAATACGATTATCAGACATACTTTTCCTCCATAAAACAAAACATAAAAAGAAATTATACAACGTTATTCTATCAAAGTACATAAAAAAAATATACAAAAATCGCCAAGTTGCACAAAAAAATCCCACGTTTTTGTACAACGTGGGATTTTTAAAAGCCAAAGGAGCTTATTATTTATTAAACAATGCCCTGTGCCATCATAGCGTCGCAAACCTTAAGGAAGCCTGCGATGTTAGCTCCGGCAACATAGTTTCCTTCAAGACCGTACTTCTTGCAAGCATCGTCAAGGTTGTGGAAGATGTTGACCATGATGTTCTTAAGCTTAGCATCAACCTCTTCGAAGGTCCAAGAAAGTCTTTCGGAGTTCTGGCTCATCTCGAGAGCTGAAGTAGCTACTCCACCTGCATTAGCTGCCTTTCCGGGTACGAAGTATACCTTGTTCTCCTGTAAGTACTGTGTAGCCTCAAGAGTGGTAGGCATGTTAGCACCTTCGCAAACTGCGATTACGCCGTTAGCAACAAGCTTCTTAGCGTCCTCAAGGTTAAGCTCGTTCTGGGTAGCGCAAGGAAGTGCAACATCAACCTTAACCTCCCACTGATTGGTTCCCTCGGTAGCCTTGTCGTGATACTGAGCTGAAGGTCTCTTAGCAGCGTACTCGGTTAGACGAGCTCTCTTAACTTCCTTAACTTCCTTAAGGAGTGCAACATCGATTCCTTCGGGATCGTAAACCCATCCGGTAGAGTCAGAGCAGGTAACAGGCTTAGCGCCGAGCTGCTGTGCCTTCTGAATAGCATAGATTGCAACGTTTCCTGATCCGGAAACAGCTACGGTCTTGCCTGCAAGAGCTATGCCGTTAGACTTAAGCATCTCCTCAGTCATATAAAGAAGTCCGTATCCGGTAGCTTCTGTTCTTGCAAGTGATCCGCCGTATGAAAGTCCCTTACCGGTAAGAACTCCCTCGTAGAGTCCGGTAAGTCTCTTGTACTGACCATACATAAATCCGATCTCTCTTGCTCCGGTTCCGATATCTCCGGCAGGAACGTCGGTATCAGCGCCGATATACTTGTAAAGCTCGGTAATAAAGCTCTGGCAGAAAGCCATAACTTCTCTGTCTGACTTGCCCTTAGGATCGAAGTCGGAACCACCCTTACCGCCGCCGATAGGAAGTCCGGTAAGTGAGTTCTTGAAGATCTGCTCGAAGCCAAGGAACTTGATGATACCGAGGTTTACTGAAGGATGAAGACGAAGTCCTCCCTTGTAAGGTCCGATTGCAGAGTTGAACTGTACTCTGTAAACATTGTTTACCTGAACCTGTCCCTTATCATCAGCCCAGGGAACGCGGAAAAGGATCTGTCTCTCGGGAGTGGTGATTCTCTCAAGAAGAGCTTCCTTGCGGAACTTTTCCTCATTAGCCTCGATCACAACTCTGAGTGATTCGAGAACTTCCTTAACTGCCTGGTGAAACTCAGGCTGAGCGGGATTTTGAGCAACTACGCGCTCGTAAACTTCATCAACGTAAGACATTTTGAATCCTCCTTATATATACATAAAATGTTTACTGAATGAATAATTATGTAAAAAAAGGGCACAGGAAATAATCCTATGCCCTCGTTGGCTTTACGTTAGTATATTACAACATTAATAATTATAAATCAATATAAAAATGAATAAAATTTTTAGGAATTTAACGTGTTAAACTGTTAAAATCACTCAAAAAGCGTACAATCAACGAATTCTGCGTTTACATATGCAAGCATTCCTTCGAACTTTACGGTACACCATCCGCCTTCTACGGCAACGATTTCAAGCTGATCTCCCGCCATAAGCGCTCCGACTCTTTCGGAATTGGTATCGGGAAGGCTTCTTACATTAACCTCGCTCTTAGCGGTAAGCATACCGATAGTAGGCTGTCCGTCAGCGCTCTGAATCATAGAGAGATAATCGGACTTTATAAAGGCCTCCTGATCGTTGTAAATGATCTTTGTCCAACCGTTTAAAAGCTCTTCAACCACCTCGAACTTTTCACCGGCCATAGCCTCTCCCACGCGCTCCGCATTGGCGCTGTCAGAAGCTCTCACATTTACTCTTGTGGTAGCAGTAGCGTACTTGACGGTAGGCTCTGCAGGCTCTTCTACGGTCTCGGTAGTATCTACAACCTCAGGCTCATCGGGATCTTCCGCTGCGGCTGCCTCTGCAGCCTTTGTAGCATTAAGCTGAGCTATTTTCTCACCTACAGCGGTACTTACTGTGGTATCAAGCTCGATAAAGTAATCAAGGATCTCGGGGTTAACAAGAAGAATATCGTTGTATTCAACATTAACCTTTTGATTTAGTTCCTTAACGTCATCACAGGAAGCGATCTTTGTAATATAGCTGTCCTCTTCTTCCGTAAGCTCTCTCATCACGATATAGAGCTCTCCGTTTTCATTGGTATCGATGAAAAATCCCTTAAGGGCCGGAAGCGGAATCTCCGGGAATCTTTCGAAGGTCGCCTGATAGTAGCAGTAAGTAATATAGCTTCCCTCTCTGGGTCCCGCCTGGATATAGACATTCTGCAGACTGTAATCCACGTAAGCCGCCTGTTCCATAAGGCGGATAACTTCGCTGTCCTCAATAGTATCGCACTGAGCCTTTAAAAGCTCCGAATCTCCGTTTGAAAGAGCTGTATAGTAGGTATTAAACAGGGCTCTTATCTTCTCGTCGCTCGTCTCCTCAAGAGGGATCTCGGCGTTTTCGAGTTCTTCCTGTGCCTGTTGCTGCTGTTCTAAGGCTGCCTGCTCTTCTAAAGCTTTCTTTCTGTCGGCTGCCTTTTGTCTTTGGTCAAGAGCAATCACAACAACAACAGCGGCAAGAATAAGCGCAACCGCGGGGAAAAGATACTTACTGTACTTTATGACAAATTTCTTTATATTCGAAAAAATATCTTTAAGTTTATTAAGAAGGTTCTTCATAAAATCAAATCCTAACAGTCCAAGTATTTGTTGCAGGCTGCGGCCGACAGGAATCGAACCCGCATTAAAGGCGTCGGAGGCCCTCGTCCTATCCATTAGACTACGGCCGCAAATGTTACAACTTTGTTACATAACCTTACCTATATTACCATATACTCAGTATAAACGCAAATAAAATATCCCTAAACTATCGCCACTTTCCCCAATTTCCTGTCGAAGTAGTACAGATTATCAGATAAAAACTCCTCCCTGGCAAGCTCGGTTCTGTTGACAGTTTCTATCATCTGCTTTAGCTCATTGCATCTTTCGTTTCTGAAATCGTCTCCAAAATAAGCCGCATCGTCCGGCACAGCGAGAATTTCATGTACAGAGCTTGGTATGATAAAGAAGTTACTGTCTCTTTCTTCGGCAAATTCCTTTAAAGCATCATTCATAAGCATAGCCTTTGCTCCGAAAACCTTACTGCCCGTTGACAGGATCCAAAGCTGCGGCATATTTACAGATCCCTCAAGCAGCTCTCCCATAAACTCATCGCATCCCTTTGCCTTATAAACCTCTTTAAAGAAAGAAACCATCGATGTTACCTCGATTTCCTTCTTCCTGGCTGTATTTTCAATTACGGCTTCCATAAGCTCCTTACCCGAGACATTCCATCCTTTAAGGTACTCTTTTCTTACCTTGATGCTTCCGTTTCCCATTTTAACGGACTCCACATCAATATAAAATACGGCGGCAAGATCCAAGAATCTTTCGTAATACGCATCCTCCAGGATCTTACTGTTCTTTTCAAAATTAATAAGATGAACGGTCAGTCTTTCTTTTACAAGATCAAAATTCCTTATAAAATCAGCATCAAATTCTCCTTCCGGCACGCTGTCCCAGTATACTCTCATAAACTCGCTCATAATATCCCCGAAAGTCCTGCCCTCTTCATATTCCTTGTGGAAGGACTCCATATAGATTATCGGAGAGATATTTGAAGACTTGTTATGAACATTAACACTGACAAAGGTTGTATCATTGACCTTTGTATGCTCCTGTACCTCAAGATAATACTCTTTGCCCAATATCTCCTGGGCTGCTTTTCTGACTTTCTCTGCAAATTCTTTTACTGACATAATTTCCTTTCCGGCCCTCATATTTTCGCCCCACGGCGCCCCGGCCTCAAACTAATGATTTTTAAAAGCATAAAAAAAAGAGCAATTCCCTTTTAAGAAATTGCTCTGTCAGTCTGTAAATAAATAAAAGTTTACGCTCTTCCGAGGTACTCACCGGTTCTGGTGTCGATCTTAACAACGTCTCCCTCGTTAATGAAGATGGGAACGCGGATCTCAGCGCCGGATTCAAGAGTAGCAGGCTTGGTAACGTTGGTAGCGGTATCTCCGCGAAGACCGGGCTCGGTCTCGGTTACCTTAAGCTCTACGAACATCGGGGGCTCTACTGAGAAGATCTGTCCGTTGTGTGAAAGCATAGTGCATTCCATATTCTCAAGGACAAACTTCATAGAATCACCGATCTCAGCCTCTGAAAGCTCGATCTGCTCATAAGACTCCATGTCCATAAATACGAACATATCATCATTCTTGTAAAGATACTGCATCTTCTTCTTTTCGATGGTAGCAAGAGTGAACTTCTGAACAGGGTTAAAGGTTAACTCTCTAACACCGCCGTTCTTAACGTCCTTCATCTTAACACGTACGAATGCAGCTCCCTTTCCGGGTTTAACATGCAAAAACTCGAGTACCTGGAAAACCTTGCCGTCGTATTCAAAGGTAACTCCGTTTCTGATATCACCAGCCGTAATTTCAGCCATTTTAAATTCCTCCTATGCGGTTTTAGTCACAATACTCAAATATTTTAACAAAAGAAATATAAACTTTCAATAAAAATTTTCAGTAAGGCCGGATTTTTTTACTTGCAAAGCAAAATCGCCTCATCCATCGCCTCTATATAGCCCTTTAACCCGTGTCCGTAAATCTGTTTGTCGCAGGCGGGAGCCGTAACGGATACCTTGCGGAAATCTTCTCTGTTTTGGATATCCGAAATATGTACCTCGATCTTTTTGATGTTTTCTACCGATGCTAAGGCATCATGTATGGCGTAGCTGTAATGAGTATAGGCACCGGGATTTATTACGATCGCGTCTGTCCCGTTAAAATAAGCTTCCTGAATCTTGTCGATGATGGCTCCCTCGCTGTTTGACTGAAAGCACTCTACATCAACATTTCTCTTTGCAGCCTCATCCTTTATAAGTCCTATCAGATAATCGTAATCTTCATTTCCGTATATCTTTTTTTCTCTGATCCCCAAAAAATTGAGATTAGGTCCGTTTATAACAAGTATTTTCAAGTTATTTCCCTCCGCAATTTTATTTATACAGGTTCACCCAGTATCTTTAAAATCTCATCAAGAATATCCGACTGTTCTCTGCCATCTACGTTTATTATATGGTCAGCGCATCTTTCATAGATCGGAGATCTGTATTCTATAAGTTCCTTTATCCTTCCGTAAGGATCGTCGCACATAAGAAGCGGCCTCGTGGTATCTCCTTTAAGTCTTTCGTAGATTGTTTCGGGAGAGGCCTTAAGATAAAAAACAGTTCCGCATTTACAGATAAGTCCCTGGTTTTGAAGCTGCATGGGAGTCCCACCCCCCAATGAGTATATGCACCTTCCCTTTTTTTCGGAGATTTCCTGCAAAAGCTTTGTCTCGAGGTTTCTGAAATACCCTTCGCCTTTAGTCTTAAAGATCTCGCTTATAGGCATATTTTCCCGCTCTTCTATTATCTTGTCGGTGTCCTTTACCGCAAGCTTTAATTTATAAGAAAGCCTTATACCTAAGGTCGACTTACCGCTTCCCATAAAACCGATGAGCATTATGTTGCTTTTCTTTTCCTTTTTCCCCAAGTGCTTTACCTCTGCTCATTCATATATTCGATCATCTTACCGTAAACCTCTTCGGCAAGTTCATCCGAAACATTATGTCCCGTCCAGTACTCAAAGGCGATGACTCCCTGATATAAAAGCATCCTGAGTCCGCAAAAGGCATCTGCTCCGGCATTTTTACAAAGCTTCATAAACTTTGTTTCAAGAGGATTATAAACAAGATCATAACCAAAGGATACTTTTTTGTAAAACTCAGCATCCTCTATAACAGCGCTGTCTGTATCCGGGTGCATACCGACATTGGTAGCCTGAATACAGATATAATCTTCTCCCGGAAGATCCTTATAATCCTTAATATCCATAGCGGATATCCGCCCCTTAAGGCTTTCGTCTTCCTCTATCTCGGAAACGATCGCCTGGGCTTTGGAAAGGGTTCTGTTAAGGATGTAGGTGTGCTTTGCACCTGATGAAGTCATCAGTATCGAAACCGCTCTTGCAACGCCTCCGGCGCCAAGGATAA
>ODAI011727807.1_pt1 | contig 15782 bp, 13 predicted proteins | sample 1539321 | NCBI WGS metagenome assembly ODAI01 (sample SAMN02144231, study PRJEB22623) | gut metagenome | biome: sheep rumen | host: Ovis aries | place: New Zealand
TACACACAGGGCATCAGGCGGACAGGCCATCTTCAAGGCATTTGCAACTGCTTTTATCGAATCATCGCCAGAAAAGTGTCCGTAATTGTCATTTATCTTCTTGAGCCCGTCGAGGTCTGAGAGAACTACCGTTATCGGTGTACCCTCCGGAGTTTTTTCAATCTTCTCTTTGAACCTGTTGCTGAAACTCGCACGGTTATAAAGACCGGTCAGGCCGTCATACATATAAATATCCTCTACCCTCTGCATCAGATAATGCTGGTAGCGCATACTTATGAAGCCTCCGATGCCACGGCCTATAGAATTGGTTATCGCCATTATCTTGCAGTAGTCCGTTAGGTCATAGTCATTATAGTGGAAGCATATGTAGCCTAATGGGACATTAGTATAGTAAATGCTGTTGAATATGAGCGGATAGCCGCTTTCTATCAGTTTTTCAAGTCCGGGAACTATCTCTCTGCGGCTTATCTCGTACTGTTCGTACGGCCTGTTCAACCTGTCGAAAAAGACGAACATCTCATCATCATAGGGACTTTCACGCTTAGTCCTCAGATAATCTGTAGTATCATCAATACATGACCTGTTTATAAGACAGCACAGGTCCTTAGTGACATCCCGTACCATTACGTAGGACGCATTGGCCAGATCCTTCTGGGACTGTATCGCATCTGACATCTCATTCAGCACAAGGTTATCGTCCTGATAGTTATAAAACCGGCTGTTGAAATTTCTCAGCCGCACGAAGCTCTGCATAGTCCCTGAATCATGACACCCGCAGGACTCATTGAGTACAAGGGACGGCTCTACTGTATATCTGTCCTGTATATCCACTCCGGACACAGCATTTTTTACAGCTTTGAAAACAGTGTCAGCAAGGAGCCGGCTGGAGGTCCTCACCGAGCTTATCTTCGGCATGGAGTAATATATCTCATCAATGCCGTCAAATCCTGTAACTATCACCTGCTCCGGAACGTTGATGCCGTGCTGGATGAACACACTGGCCACGTTTATAGCCATGATGTCATTTGCACATATGACTGCCTCAGGTATATCTCCGGATGCGAACATCTTCTCTGCCGCTTCGATAGCAGGCTTTGCCCAGAACTGACCGTAGAATATCGTTTTCTCATCAACTCTGACTCCGTTTTCTGCTGCGACTTTCCGGAATATCTCCTCCCTTTCATCGGAAAAGGGGTTTCCCTTGGTACCGGCAACAAGCCTTACGTCCTTCTTCCTGTGATGCTCTATCACATGGCGGACCATTTTCTCAAATCCGCCTGCATAATCAAAGTCAACACTTATGCAGCCTTCATAATTCCCGTCAACGACTATTACCGGGATACCGTGAGCTCTGGAATTTCTGACTATCTTTTTGCTTACATTCCTGCTCTTTATCTTCTCATCCATAATGACCACAGCATCTGTGCGCTCATAATCTATAAGGTCAAAAACTGAAGCCTCAGCCCTGGTCTCATCTTCATTCCAATAGAGGTCAGTGGTGATATTGTATATGAAAAGGCTGCATCCTGCACTTCTAAGCTGCTCGTTCAGGATAGCTATAAAGCGGTTGTTGTCTGTATCATGAAGTCTTGATATACACAATGCTATGATCTTTTTGCCGCCGATCATCACGTCACCTCCGTTTTTTATAGATTATAGCACATAATTGCAAGGATTTCAACACCAAATATGAATATCCCGTAAATAATCATTGGCTATTTATTAAAAATCGCTGTATATACCGAAAAATCGTTTTGTATTCTCCAGCAGCCTCTCACGGAGCTCCTCTTCATCTATCCTCATGTACTTCGCAAGGTCACGGACTACATAAACTATATTGCCCGGCACATTAGTCCTGCTGAGTCCCTTGACATTCTTAGGCGTAAGGTATGGAGCGTCTGTCTCAGCCATTATGCGGTCAGCAGGGATGTACCTGACAGCTTCACGGAGTGCGGCTCCCCTTTTGTCATCGCATATCCAGCCCGTGACTCCAATATAGAATCCCATGTCGATATACTTTTTCAGAGTCTCCTTATCACCGGTAAAGCAGTGTACCACGGCTCTGCCGCATATGTCCTTATGCTTTCGGAAACGAGCAATAAAATCCTCTGACGCTTCCCTCTCGTGGAGGAACAACGGCTTGTCCAGCTCTTCTGCCAGCTTTATGTGATGCTCAAAGCAGCGTATCTGATTCTCCTTCGTGGAAAACATCCTGTCATAGTCAAGTCCGCATTCTCCTACTGCAACTATCCTGCGGTTCCCGGATACTATCTCCTTTATACGTGCAATGTCCTCCGGAACTGCGCTGTCTGCACTGTGAGGATGTATTCCGCAGGTGCCATAGCAGTTATGGTCCATGACAAAGTCATTCACCTGCTCACTGCTTTCCATATCTGAGCCTGTAAGTATGCACCCTACTCCGCTTTCTGCTGCATCAGTCAGTATTTTTTCCGGTTCGCTGAACTGTCTGCAAAACAGATTCAGGCCTATATCGTAATATCTTATCATTCCTCTGTATTTCCTTCCTTTGTCCTGACAGACGCATATTCAGCAGGAGTCTGCCAGTCAATATCATACTTTTCTTTAAGTATGCGCTTCTTTATGTCCCAGAAGGTATAGCACCAACTGAAATATATCCCGTCCTCTGAGTCACGTCTCGCCCATGAGGACCTTTCAAGTTCCTCCTGAGCGGCTATGTCTGCTGCCTCGACCACAGCTTTATACTGCTCTGTATCCTCTACCGGGTCGTAGCTGCGGCTCTCACTGATGAGAGCTTCCACTTCCTCCCGTGAACAGCGGTAATCTCCGTCACCATTCCGCCGGTATGTTCCGGAATACGGGTCGCCTCCTATATAGACCGGCTTGCAGCTCCGGTCAGCTCTTGGAACGTTTATAACTATTATATGCTTTCCGTCTATCGTTTTTACCGATACATCATCTTCCCGGAGGATGTTCACGCTTACTTTTGACTGGTCATTTATCATATCTCTGAAATCTTTCAGCATCCAGTCGGTATCAGGAAGGTCTACTGTATGCAGGGACCTGTCAGGGTATTCTTCAACTCCGAGCAGGATAACTCCGCCAAGTGTATTCGCAAAGGCAGAATAAGTTTCCCACAGGCTGTCCGGAAGTCCTCCTGTAGCTTTTTTCGCCTCGAGACGGTTATTTTCCCTGTATTTCCCTATATTGTTTATATCTATCATGAACGTTCCTCCTCTCTATATATTGATTATACCCCTATTTTCTCTCCCTGTCAACTGCGGCGGAGATTGACTTTTTTCCAATATGATGATATAATTTATTTACATTAAGGAGGTAATGCTATGGGATTCAAATTCACTAAAAGCATAAAGCTCGGAAAATTCTTCAAATTCAATGTCAACAAAAAGAGCAAGAGCATATCCGTCGGCGGCAAAAAGCTGAAGGTCACTGTCAATGACAAGAAAAAGCTCACAGCAAGCCTGCCGGGTACCGGTATCTCCTATGACACAAAGCTCGACGGCAAAAAGAAATAATGTACGCAGAACGGCGCCGCAGATATGCTCTGCAGCGCCGTTCTTCGGTATTCTTATGGAAGGTGGTACCCTGCCCGCAGGCGCAGACAGAGTATCTGGAGATATCTTATGCTATTGCTGCTCCAAGTGCCTTGCACTGAGCTGTTGCATCATCATCAGGAGCCTCGTTTACTGTGAGTCCGTCTGCCGCAAGAACTGCACCTGCTGCCTTAGCGTCCTCTTCCCAGTTTCTCATCCACTCGCCGTCTCCCCAGCCGTAAGAGCCGAAGAGTACAATCTTCTTTCCGCTGAGTGAACCCTTTACGCCGTCCCACATAGGCTGGAACTCATCCTCTTCAAGTATCTCAGCTCCCATTGCCGGGCATCCGAATGCTATTGCATCATAGTTTGCTGCGGAATCTGCGCTGAACTCTGCTGCACCGATGATATCGACCTCTGCGCCCTTTTCCTTAGCGCCCTCTGCTACAGCGTTTGCCATAGTCTCTGTATTGCCTGTACCGCTCCAGAAAACAACTGCTATTTTTGCCATGATATGATTCCTTTCCGTTAGCCGTAGCTAACTTTATATCAAAAATAATAACGTTTTCACGTTGCTATTATTATACCAGAGTTAGCAGACGCTATCAACTCCGATATAAATATCATCTGCTCCATTCGGACAGTTATCCCTGTATAAAAACGGCAGACTCTCCCTCGTTATGGGTAAGTCTGCCGTTGCTCTTTATTCACTTTTTATTTCAGTATCAGGAAGGTCTGTCATGCTTTTCAGACCTATCGCAAGCGTGGAAGCATTGTGAAGAAATGCTGAGGTCGCAGGTGCAAGTATGCCTGCCGCCCCCAGTATCATCAGACCCAGATTGAATCCGATTATTGTCCGGTAATTCCAGTTTATGCGCTTCATCAGTGAATCACTGAGCTTTTTCAGTGAAATGAGAGCATAGAGGTCGTCCGCTGATATGGTTATATCCGCTATCTCTCGTGCTATAGCTGCTCCGGTACTTATGGCTATGCCGGCATCAGATTCGGAAAGTGCCGGAGAATCATTGACGCCGTCACCTATCATTATGACCTTCCGGCCAAGCTCATGTTCTCTGCGGATGAAGTCAGCCTTATCCTCCGGCAGCACCTCATAGTAGAGCTCATCAACTCCGACCTTCTTTGCCACAGACTTAGCTGTACGCTTGCTGTCGCCAGTCATCATGACAACCTTCTTAATTCCCAGCTTGTGGAGCATATCTATCACATCCGGAGCTTCCTCACGGAGAGGGTCCTCAATGCAAATGACAGCTATGAGCTTCCCGCCCGATGCAAGGAAAAGGTGCGAATATTCCTTCGGAAGAGCGGCAAACCGCTCCTGGTCACTCTCAGGTATTACACATCCTTCGTCCTCGAAAACAAAGTGATAGCTGCCGATAACTACCTTGACACCGTCTACATAGCTGGATATACCATGCGCTACGACATACTCTACCTTAGAATGGCACTCATCGTGGCTTATGCCTCTCTCTGCCGCAGCGTTAACTACAGCATTTGCCATTGAATGTGGGTAATGTTCCTCAAGACAGGCCGCCAGTCTGAGGACTTCTCTCTCATCAGCTCCGCCGAATGGTACTACCTTGACCACCTTTGGTGAGGCGTGAGTCAGTGTACCGGTCTTATCAAAAACTATTGTGTCCGCCTCGGCAACATTTTCAAGGAAACGTCCGCCCTTTACTGATATTCCCTTCTGGATGCACTCTCGCATAGCCGACAGCACTGATATAGGCATCGCCAGCTTGAGTGCACATGAAAAGTCTACCATGAGAATAGCAAGCGCCTTTGTTGCATTCCGTGTGAGAAGATACGTAAGAAGCGTTCCTCCAAGACTGTATGGTACCAGCTTGTCAGCAAGGTGAGATGCTCTGTCCTCGGTCTCGGACTTCATCTTCTCTGAATTTTCTATCATTTTTACTATCCGGTCATACTTTCCTGAGCCGGAGCATTTGTCTACGCATACGACACATTCGCCGTCCTCTACTACAGTGCCGGCATATACATAGCTGCCTTCAGTCTTAGGTACAGGAACTGACTCCCCGGTCATCGAGGACTGATTGACGCTGGCTTCACCAGAAACTATCCTGCCGTCAAGGGGTATCATGCTGCCGGTCCGCACAACTACCAGGTCACCTTTGCGGACCTCTGATACCGGCACCAGCACCTCCTGACCGTCCTTGCTGAGCCAGACCTTGTCTATTCCAAGAGACATGGAGCTTGCAAGGTCTGCGATAGACTTCTTATGAGTCCATTCGTCAAGTATATCGCCTATTTTCAGCAGGAACATAACTGAGGATGCAGTGTTGAAGTCCCTGCGTATCATCGAGACTGCAATAGCAGTCGCATCAAGTACAGCGACCTCGATCCTGCCTTTGATAAGTGTTTTGATGCCTTCAAAAACATACCGAGCCGCTCTGCATACCGAAAAAATAATACGCACCGGTGCCGGAACGAGGACTTTGTTGACTGCACGTCTTGCAACAGTCCAGACCAGCTTATCCTCATACTCCCTGCTGAGCTGCCTCCCGGTGTGCTCCGGGACCATTGCGGCTGCCTCCTCATCTTCATAGGAAAATGAGGCAAGTGCCTTTATAACGTCCTCCCTGCTGCCTGAATAGCTGATGACCGCATCCCCTGTCCGGTCGAACACCTTCACATCCCTGACAAACTTCCTGGACCTGAGATAATATTCAAGCATATCTGCCTGTTCAAGGGTCATGCGGTACTTCACTATATGTACTCTCATCCTGCCCCTGGACTCATGCTTTATGGAACACTTCATATATTCACCTCCGAAAATTAAAGCCGCTTATCAAAGCGGCTTTCGGACATCAGTCCTCAGTATCATCGGCAGCATCCTCGATGATCTCTTCCTTGGCTGCCTCATCCTCGATGAGCTGTTCAGCCTCGGCTGCACGCTGCTCATTTATCTCCTTTGCATCTGCAAGGATGTCTCCGCAGTTTTCACGGACATTGGTCACTGTTGTCATGACAGTCTCCTTTGCACGAAGAGCTGCTGCGGTTGTATGAGTGTAGACTTTTTTTGCATCCTTGCTGCTGAGCACCTTTACTCCGGCAGTTCCAAAGAGCAGTCCGCCTGCAAATATTCCTATTTTTCCCCAGTTGCATTTCATATGTATAACCTCCTTATCGGTCCTTGGATCTGTTTTTTTATAATTATAGCACCATAACATGATATTTTCCGCTCCGAACAGACACTTTTTAGCTAAAATCGTTATCAATAACTAACGAATAATGCCAAAATAACTCGTTTTTTTGTTAGCTTTATATATCAGATTCCTGTTTGTACTGTCAAATTTGACTAAACTTACGATTATTCATCCATTGAGACGGATTTAACATTTTTACCATTGACTTTTTTTGAAAAAAGGTATAAAATCAGTATTGTCAGCTTAATTATATTATTTTTTCGCTGAATACCGTCATTATCGACGGTCGGAGGGAGATCGTTATGAACGATTTGATCAATAATACCGACTTCTGGATAACTGTTTCCGCTGTGCTTGCTGCTGCGGCTGCAAATAGCTGTATATCCAAGGGTATGAAGAATGATAAGCACTCACGAAAAGGAGGACATGATAAGGATGACTAAAACCGTTCTGAAGATCGACGGAATGATGTGCGGTATGTGCGAGTCACATATGAACGATGCTATCCGCAATGCGTTCAAGGTAAAAAAGGTAAGCTCATCTCATTCAAAGGGTGAGACCGAGATAATCTCCGAGGAAGCTCTCGACGAGACAAAGCTCCGTGAAGCTGTTGAAAAAACAGGCTATAAGCTCCTTGACATTTCCGCTGAGCCATACGAAAAGAAGGGATTTTCACTTTTCGGAAAGCACTGAATAATTAATACAAAACGGCTGCTGCATCACGCAACAGCCGTTTTTATTTTTACCTGTCACTGGAATACTCGATGACCTTCTTTTCCTCCCTGCCAGTCACAGGCTCAGGCCTTATGAAAAGACGCTGGATCTGCTTCATACCAAGAGTAAGGTAACGCATACAAGGCTCCGCTACTATTGAGAAGTTTACGCAGAGCAGCACACATCTCGGTGACATCGCCGTGATGTCAAAGAAACTGCTGACAAATACCATGCAGAATACAAGTCCAACTGCACATATCACCCACAGCCCCATTTTGTAAACATCCATCGGCTTGCTTATCTCAAATACTATCATCAGTCCAACTATGCTCAGGAGTATAGTTGAGGCCGTTGCAATGTCGGTCTGGCTGACTCCGAATATACTTCCGAAATACATCATCATCGCTACTATTATAGTATCTGTGATGCCGGCCGGCAGCGCTTTGAGCAGGATGTTCGTTATGAACTTTCCACGGATAAGGTCCTTGTTAGGCATCTGTGAGAGCACAAGCGCCGGGATGCCTATTGTAAAAAGGCTTATCAGCGATATCTGCGAGGGTTTCAGCGGATAGGCTATCCCAAAGCATATGGTCAGTATCGAAAGTATGAATGAGAAAATGTTCTTTACAAGGAAAAGGCTGCCCGAACGTTCAAGGTTATTTACTACCTTTCGGCCTTCAAGCACTACATCAGGCATCTTTGAAAAGTCAGATTCGAGGAGTACGAGCTGGGCAGCCTGGCAGGCTGCGTCACTTCCTGATGCCATTGCTACTGAACAGTCAGCATCCTTCAGCGCAAGTACATCATTGACTCCGTCACCGGTCATTGCTACCGTCTTGCCGTTCTTTTTAAGTGCCCTTATGAACTTTCTCTTCTGGTCAGGTGTGACTCTTCCGAACACCGTATACCTCATAACTGCGTCGTTTATGGACTCTTCTGTAGTCAGTGTGGAGGCATCAACATAGTCTGCGGCGTGCTTTATGCCCGCCTGCTTTGCGACCTCAGATACTGTCACAGGATTGTCGCCGGATATTACCTTTATATCAACTCCCTGCTCTGCAAAGTACCGGAACGTATCCGGAGCATCTTTTCTTATGGGATTTGAGAGTATCACAAAGCATATCGGTTCTAAATGACCTGTAAGTGCCTTTCCGTCGGGTCTGCCGTCATAGCGTCCGAAGGCAAGTACACGGTATCCCTTCCTGCCGTTGGACTCGATAGTATCGCTGTAGCGGCTGTAATCATCACCGAGTATGAAGTCCGGAGCTCCAAGTACATAGGCACCTTCTCTGAATGTAACACTGCTGTATTTGAACTCTGACGAGAATCCGGTCTTGCTGACAGCTATCATTCCTCCCGGACGCATGAAATGATTCTTTATCGCCCTCATGGTCTCGTTATCAGCCGACTGAGCCGCTGCAAAGTCACTGAGGATGCCGTTTATCTCATTGTCAGAAAAGTCAGTCTCAGCAGGTATCACTGAGGTGACTGCCATGGTGTTCTCGGTTATGGTACCTGTTTTGTCAACACAAAGCACGTTGACTCTCGCAAGTGCCTCGATGCACTTCATGTCGTGTACAAGCACCTTTTCAAGTGCAAGTCTCATTGCGCTGACCGCAAGCGTTGCACTGGCAATGAGGAAAAGTCCCTCAGGTATCATTCCTATAACAGAAGCTACCATTGACTGGATACTTGTTTTTATATCGCTGTTCAGCCGATACTGCTGAACGAACATGAATATTCCTATCGGGATGATTATAACTCCTGCAAACTTGACTATCCTGTTCAGCGAGCGTATCATTTCGGACTGCTCGCCCTTCTTGGTCTTTTTAGCCTGCAGCGTGAGCTGTGAGATGTACGAGTTCCTGCCAACTTTTTCAAGTCTTGCCTTGCAGGAACCGGATACTATATAGCTGCCGGACATGAGCCTGTCACCTTTTTTCTTGGTTATCTCGTCAGACTCTCCGGTCAGCAGTGACTCGTTAACTGAAACGTGTCCGTCTGCGACGACCGCATCTGCACTTATCTGGTTGCCGGCCCTGAATACAGCTATATCATCAAGTACAAGCTCCTTCGATTTGACCGTCACCTCTTTGCCGTCACGCACGACCGTTGTGACCGGAGCGTTCAGCATGGTCAGCTTGTCAAGGACTGCCTTCGACCTGAGCTCCTGTACTATACCGATGAGCGTATTTGCTATGATTATCGGCATGAACGTCAGGTCTCTGTAGGAGCCTACCGCTATGAGCAGTGCAGAAAGAACTGCAAACAGCAGGTTGAAGTAAGTGAACACATTGTCTGCGATTATCTCCTTTGTTGTCTTTGAAGGAGACTCCACAGGCTTGTTATCCATTCCCTCAGCCTTCCGCTGGGCTACCTGCTCCGACGTCAGTCCTGTGTCAACATCCGCACGGATACGCTCCACCTGCTTCACAAGCTCTGTTTCAACTATCCCGTTTTTCATTATTTTCCCTCACTATCATGTTGCGTAATGCTCTGGCATCAATCTTCTTTTAAAATGTCAGCTATATGTATTATACCACAAACTTACTTTTCTTTCATCAGCATAAGCTGAAAAGAATGTGATAATACTGTGAAAACGTACAGGGAGGCCATTAGGTCCTCCCTGTTCTTAATTTATTATGATTCAGGCCTTTTCTGTTCCGAAAAATGCTCTCAGCTCCGGAAGGGCCTTCTTAGCTGCCATTCTTCCTATCCTGTATGCCTCACGGAGCTTGTCAGGGTCATGCTCCACTCTCTTTACCGGCAGCGGTCCGTCCGGGGCTATGACAAATGCACGTCCCTCGGATTCGGCTTTTCTGATGTACTCCAGCTCACTGTTATACATCTCATGGCGGTGTGCTACAGCCTTTATCAGATGAGGATACTTCCTCATGGTCAGCTTTATCATCGGCATCGCACTTGTTTTCTCCTTCCGGTAGTCCCTTGGCTGTGTAAGCACTACAAGGTTTCTCTCGTAGCCTATCTTTTCCATGAACCTCAGCGGTATTGAGTCGGTTATGCCTCCGTCAAGGAGCTTCCTGCCGTCTATCTCTACTATCCTCGATACCAGCGGCAGTGACGCTGACGCTCTCAGCCACTCAAGGCCGTTGTCGTCCATTTTTGTACACTTGTGATATACCGGCTTTCCTGTCTCTACGTCTGTGCATACCATATAGAACTCCATAGGAGACTTCTCATAGGCCTCAAAGTCAAATATATCCAGCTTCTTCGGGACCTCATGATAGCAGAAATCTGCATTGTAAAGATCTCCGGTCCTTATCAGTGACCTCTTGCTGCAATATCTCTTGTCCTGTGCAAAACGAGTGTTGTACCTCACCGCTCTGCCCGGCTGTCCGGACTTGTAATTGCATCCGAATGCAGCTCCGGCTGAAACTCCCACTGCACCATCAAAGTCTATCCCATTTTCCATTAATACGTCTATCACCCCGGCTGTAAAGAGACCTCGCATTGCGCCCCCTTCAAGTACTATACCATTTTTCATAAGTTATCCTCCGATTTTCTATCCGGCCTGTACTGCCGGCTCTGCCTCAACAGGTTCTCCTCGGTAGAGCAGTTTGAGTATTATCGGTGTTGCTATGGATGAAACGATTATCAGAAGAATTACTGACGCAAAGTACTTTGAGTCCAGCATATCCACTGAAAGCCCCTTCTTGGCAACTATCAGTGCTACCTCTCCTCTTGTCATCATTCCAACTCCGACTTTGAGACTGTCCTTGATGTTATAACCCATTATCTTAGCTGTCAGTCCGCAGCCTATGACCTTGCTCAGAAGTGCTACGGCTACGAATCCCAGTGAGAAGAGCAGCAGCTCACTTGTGAATCCGCTGAATGTGGTGTTCAGGCCTATGCTCGCAAAGAATACAGGTCCGAATATCATATATGAGTTTATATCTACCTTGCGGGCAATGTACTCCGAATCCTTCAGGCTGCACAGGATAAGTCCTGCAACATAAGCTCCGGTTATATCTGCTATGCCAAAGAACTCCTCTGCTGCGAATGCAAGGAACATACACAGCGCAAGTCCAAGGATAGGGATACGTCTCTGATGCGGATAGAGCTTGTCAAGGAGCTTGAATACATAGTATGTAAGGAAGCCTACACCAAAACTGAATACAATGAAGAGCCCTGTGTGTATAACTACGTCAAGAGGCTTTGAATCGGGATTCTTGAAGCCTATGACGAAGGTCAGCACGATTATGCCGATGATGTCGTCGATTATGGCCGCACTCATTATGAGGGTTCCTATCGCCCCCTTGAGCCGTCCAAGCTCTTTGAGCGTCTGGACTGTTATGCCGACAGATGTTGCTGTCATGATAGTTCCTATGAACACCGCTCTGAAAAACTCTTCACTGCCTACCTTGTGGAATCCGTAGAAACAACTGTACAGCAGCGTTCCTCCGATAAGCGGTATAAGCACTCCAACACAGGCTACGATAAGCGCTTTGACTCCGGTTTTCATCAGCTCTCGGAGGTCCGTTTCAAGACCAGCTCCGAACATAAGCATGACTACACCTATCTCAGCAAGCAGCGAAAGATAGTCCGAATTTCCTACGATACCAAAGCAGGCCGGACCTATCAGCAGTCCTGCAAGTATCTCTCCAACTACCTGCGGAGCTCTGAGTTTCTGTGCGATCAGTCCACATATCTTTGCGGATACGATTATGATAGCAAGATCTCTGAAAAAAGCTATCCTGTCCATTAAAACACTTTCTTTCTATAATATTTCCGCATAATATTATATCACTACTCCCGACAAAAAGCAACCACTTACAAAAAAATGGGCCTTTTCTATGATTTCAGCCGTAATTTTGCGGATTCTATTGACATATCCTGCATTATATTTTATAATATAATGTATAAATATATAGCGGCGGCAGGCACTTCCGCTGCAAAAGGGGTTGAATGATTTGAATAAACGAGCAATTACTGCGGCGGCTGCCGCAGCGGTCGTATCCCTCACCGGCATCTCCGCTACAGCGGCAGATAAAAATTTTGAGATGTCTGACCTCAAAAAACTCAGTGCCGGTCTTCTCGGAGATGGTGAGCTGAGTTCCGGATATGACCTCGATAACGATGGAAGGGTGGACGCTTTTGATATGGTAATGCTTAGAAAAGCTCTTATGCCGACCGGCGAATTCAAGGAGTCCGAATTAAAGGCTACTGAGGAAAATGTACGGTATATAGGCCGTAACCTCGAACAGAACGGCACTGCATGGCTGGTCCAGAGCGGCTCGGCTGTGGAGGTCACTGTTAACGCAAAGTCCGCTGAAGTCACTATCACCGGCGACAGCGGTATAAATAACGGTCCGGAGTACGCTCCGAGATATGCAGTGCTCATCGACGGCGAGATCATTGCAGATGAGATAATGACCGACAAAACACGTACAATAGAACTTTTCAGCGGCGAAGCCTCAAGAACAGCCACTGTCAAGGTCATCCACCTCTCAGAGGCTAATCAGGGCGCTGTCGGCGTCACTGGCATCAAGGTGGATTCAGACTCTCCCTCCCCTGTGGTACCTACTCCCGAAAAGGACCTGCGTATCGAGTTCATCGGTGACTCGATAACCTGCGCTTACGGTGTTGAAGGTGCGTCACAGAACGAGAGCTTCAAGACAACTACTGAAAACTTCATGAAGTCATATGCATACCTCACCGCTCAGAAACTCGATGCAGATTACAGTGCTGTCTGCTACAGCGGCCATGGCATCATTTCCGGATATACCTCAGGAGATAAGAACACCGACTCACTCGTGCCGCCATTCTATGAGCTCGTCGGAAAGCCTGCTGACTACCAGCAGCCCTGGGATTTCTCAGCAAAGCCCAACGACGTCGTTGTCATAAATCTCGGTACTAATGACTCTACCTATATCGACAAGGACTTTGAGAACCGTGCCCCCGAATTCACCGAGGCATATGAGGACTTCCTCGGTCAGATAAGAAAAAACAACCCTGATGCCTATATCATCTGCACACTGGGAACTATGGGCGGCGATAAGGAATACGACTGTATCGTAGAGGCTGTTGATAACTACAAGAAAAATACCGGTGATGAAAGAGTCATGTCCTACTGGTCAGTAACTCATACCCAGGCTGATGGATTCGGCTCAGACTGGCATCCCAATGCCGGAACTCAGCAGAGAAGCGCTTATGTCCTCGCTGACAAGATATGTCAGGCTCTCGGCATGGAGTCAGACCAGATAGGTCTCGACGTTGCCGCTGATGCTGTTTACGAAATGGTATGCAATAAGGATAACGGCGCTAACGCTGCATCCTACTTCTCAGACTATAATAAGTCCTTCTGGATGAACACCGTTACAGGCGGCTCCTCCCGCAGTGATATTGAGGCAGTCATCTCCGGTGTAGGTCTAAAGAAGGACGGAAAGTATCGTCTGACCTTCAAGTGCAAGGCACCTGACGGAATGGATATTCCGGTTATCATCAGAAACAGTGGAAAAACTGCTGAATATTTCAGCAGCACCTTCACCGCCAGCGGTGAGGATGCTCCGTTTGAAGAGGAATTCACCTGCCCTGCTGCTGATGCAAGTGCAGAGATAGTCCTCCAGATAGGCGGTATGGACTACAGCAATGTTACTCTCTCTGAGCTAAGGCTCGAAAAGATAGGATAAAAGCGAGGTGTGTTTATGCGCTGCAAGACCTGCGGCACTCAGTTAAGTGAGTTTGCCGGATTCTGCCCTAACTGCGGAGTCACCGTACACCGCTCTGCCGGACAGGCTCCGCCCCTCCGGAAAAGTCCTGCTCCTGTTCCTGTGAACAACGAACGGCCCGTATATGTTCAGATGCCTCAGCCCGCTCCGGCACCTGTGCCTGTACCACAGCCTGCTCCTGTACCTGTGCCTCCGCCGGTAAGTCAGATCCGCCGGCAGAGCTCAAATAATGATATCTGGCTGGTACTTATGACCATGCTTTCTCTGCTGATGTGCTCTCTCGGCACTTTCTGGACAGACTTCATCAAGCTGCGCTATGAGAGTCTTTCAGACAGCGTGTACAACGGGATAAATTACTCTATGGGCTACCGTGAGATGTTCAGTGTGGGTATGAGCGAGTTTTTCCGTGAACAGGACCCTTTCACTAACACTGTTATGGCGGTCATCCCCATATTTATGCTTGCCGCCCTCGGACTTGCCGCCGCAGCCGGTGTATTTACCGGCAGAAAAAACAGCGGAACTGCACTCCGTCTGCTCGGAATAGGACACATCTTCCCCGCTATCTCATACATACTGACCTTTCTGAATGCTATCTACATCCGCAGCACCTATATCGACGACGGTTTCTCCGGTGACAAGTGTACTCTTGCCGGCGGACCTATCGCCATGCTGCTCATCTGTATCTCAGCTATGACCTTCTCTTTCATGGCTTCCGGCAAAAAAACTACGCATTCATAAGGCACTGTACTTGACAAGCACCTTGAAAATAGGTATAATAAGGTTATTGCCCGCCTGCTTGCGGCGGAAATATTCTGTATACGGGACAGTGTCAAATGTCCCATGCTCAGGAAGGAGCTTAATATGGACAGCAGAAGAGCTTTCGGTCTGCTTATAGCTGTGATCTCAGCAGTACTTGTCGTACTTGCCGGACGTTCATGTGCTAAGGACATCGAAAGGCAAAATCAGAAAAACAATAAAAATACTTCTCAGGTTCAGCAAACAGTGGAGATAATCACTATCTCGCCTAATGTACCTGTAACAGCACAGCCAGGCATCACCGCAGCAGTTACACCGGAACCTGCCACTGACCTGCCTGTTCCTGCTACCCTGCCTCCCGGCATGGACCAGCCGGACCCCACCGCTCCCTCTGAGGAGTACATCCCAACAACTCCCGACGGAAGTATCGACCCGGAGTTTGTTCCGGAAACTACCACCAGATCAATGCTCGATGAGTTCTGGGACAGCGAACACCCCAGTTATCTGGATCCCTATGGTTTTCTTGACGGCGGCGGTTATACTGACCCCACGTCTGTAAGAATAGAAATTGGTTAACGGAGGAATAAAAATGGTTATAATCGAAATGGAAAACGGGAAGAAGATCAAGATCGAGCTCTATCCCGATATCGCACCTATCTCTTGTGAGAACTTTGAAAAGCTGGTAAAGTCCGGTTTCTATGACGGACTTATCTTCCACAGAGTCATCCCCGGCTTTATGATCCAGGGCGGATGCCCAAACGGCACCGGTACAGGCGGTCCCGGCTGGAACATCAAGGGCGAGTTCTCATCCAACGGTGTGAAGAACGACCTCAAGCACACAAGAGGAGTTCTTTCAATGGCACGTTCTATGATGCCCGATTCAGCAGGTTCACAGTTCTTCATCA
>ODAI013544257.1_pt1 | contig 15780 bp, 10 predicted proteins | sample 1539321 | NCBI WGS metagenome assembly ODAI01 (sample SAMN02144231, study PRJEB22623) | gut metagenome | biome: sheep rumen | host: Ovis aries | place: New Zealand
AACAGGGAAGAATGATGACGGTGTCCGAATCCCATATCATAGCTCATGACGTTCACGAAGTCGACATACGGCAGCACCTCAGGGAAGTCCACATGGTCCGCATCGCAGGCGGATGCGAACGTGAGAAGCTTGTCTTTCCCGAGGGCCTGCCTCAGATCCCTCATAAGGAGTGTGAAGTTCTCTGTATCATGCTCAGATGCGGAAATCCCCGCCATGTCGGAACCGGGGTATTCCCAATCTATGTCTATACCGTCCAGATCGTGCGCGGAGGCGAAAGCAGCGCATGACACGGCGAAAGACTCCCTCCTCCCAGGATCGGACGCCATCTCGCTGAATCTCCCCGCTCCCCATCCCCCGACGGAAAGAAGCACCTTCAAGGAAGGGTTCTCCTTTTTCAGGGAGACGACCTTGTCAAGGTCTTGGGGAGAGTTCATCTCAAGAGAGGAGAAATCTTCCGAAACGCCTCCGAAAGCATAGTTTATATGCGTCATCAGGGAAGGATCCGGAAGACCTTCATCCACACCGTAGACATAAGCGAGGACAACCCTCTGAGGTGTTTGGACGGCATCCCTACGGGAGCACGAAAGGAGCGAAAGAGCCCCCAGGACAGCGGCTACTGCAATGGTAATACGTCTCATCTGTCAGTCTTTTTCATCAGCGAACTCGCCAATATAGTGTTTTTTTACTTTTCATTCAGCATTGCGGGCCCTCATCCTCGAGCCCACTTGGGCATAAAGGAGCATGAGAATTTCCGCGACGGCGACAAGTGCCCATGTCCATCTCCACTGGCCGAATGCATCGGCAAGGCCTCCTTGGACAAGCGGAAGGATCGCACCTCCCACGACTCCGATCATGAACACTCCGGATGCGGCCGAAGTGTATTTCCCCAGGCCATCAACGGAAAGAGTGAATATCGCTCCCCACATGATCGAGTGGAACAGACCGGCAAAGGAGAGAAGCCATGGATTGTCAAGGGCAAGCGCCAGGAAGACAAGAAGAGTCGCACCCACTGTCGTAAATGTCAGCTGGGTCCTCGGAGGTATCTTGGAGAGAAGACTTCCGCAAGCTCTGCCCACAAGCATAAGTCCCCAGTAAACTGTGGCAAGAAGAGCGGGTGAAGCATAATCCTTCTCAATTGCATAGAGGTTTATGTTGCCTCCGACACAGACTTCCGCCCCCACATAGAAGAATATGGCCACTACACCGAGGGTAAGCTGAGGGAATGACCATACGCTTCTGCCCAGATTCTCCGATCCTTCACTTCTGGTTCCCGGAATATCCGGCAGAGAAAAACTCCTCAGCAGGAAATACACTGCCATAATTGAGAAGGAAAGGACCAGAAAAGGAGTCTGGAGTTGCGACACCGAAACATCCTCCATGGCCGCTCCGCCGAAGACCACTCCCGTCACAAAGTACGGAGCCAATGTGGTTCCCACTGAATTGGAAGTACCACCGATCGCAAGTCTCTGTATGGACTGTGTCCCTTTCACTTCACAGGCGGTAAGATAAGGGTTGATCACGACCTGGAGAATCGTAGCGGAAGCGCCGACAACAAAGGACCCGAGAAGGAAGATGCCAAAGCCCCAAGGAACAGACACTTCACCGCTTCTGATGGCTGCTCCCGGAAACTTCACCGTGAACCACGAAGAGAAGAAGAAAAGAAGCAGCCCCAAGCACATTACCAGTGTACCACGGAGAAGAGTGCCCTTGTATCCTTTCCGGTCAACCCAGCGTGAGCCCAAAGGTCCGGCAAGAGGATATGCCAGAAACCACGAAAAAGTGATAAGGGTCGCGAATGTGTTCTTGAATCCACCCGCACCATCCAGAAGAGCCTCCTTGAGAGGGCCCTGGAACTGCGTGTTGGCCGTCGTGAGAAAACCCACGATGCCGAAAAGGAAAACCATCGCGAGGAACGGTCCGAGATAATTCTGCTTTGCCATGGTTCAACTCGTGTTATTGTCCTAACGAAGAAGTGAATTGGAGATTTCGTAAGAACCGGGAGACAGAAGCGATGCCGCCTCACTATCCAAAATGATTGTACAGTCCGGGTGGAGCTGGAGAACTGATGCAGGGACATCCTCTGTCACGGGCCCTTCCACCATCGCCTTCACCATTGCTGCCTTTGACTGACCCTTCGCTCCAAGGACAAGTTTCCTTGAGTGCATGATATCCTTTATTCCGAGGGTCACACCTCCGAGAGGGTCTTCCTTGGAAAGCCCGGTTTCACGACGGATCCTCTGTTCCAACTCTTCCATCATGTTCGAAATCCTTGCCTTGCTGCCGAAGGGGGAACCTGGTTGGTTGAACCCCAGATGTCCATTGTCCCCCAAGCCCAAGTAAAGAAGGTCTATCCCTCCCCTTCTTGCGAGTTCATCGGTGAACTCCCTGCATGAACGGGGAAAGTCTTCCGAAAAGGTGGGCAGCATCAGGAAGTTCTCCTCCGGAATGCCCAAGGGGCCGATAATCTCATTTTTGAGCATCGTATAGCATGCGCCGCTGTACTCCCTCGGGACTCCCGTAACTTCATCCAGTCCGAAAAAAGTGACCGCAGTAGTGTCAAAGGGGTGTTCCCCGAATATCGTGCACACCGCTTTATGCACTTGGGCTGTTGTCCTGCCCGTCGAGAGTCCTATCACGGAATCCTTCTTCCGCTTTATCTGGTCCACGATGGTGATGGCCGACGCCATGTCCATCATCTGAGATGTGCTGAATACCCTGATTTCCATAGCCAGATATCATTTGAGACGGAGTGAGCTGATATAGCCTTCCTGTGGAGTACAGGAGGAGAACTTGACCGCCTCGATAAGCGAAGAAAGGGCATCGAGGGCCTCCTGTTCTGACGGTCTTGCGGCCCTTATTTCGGAATATGTACCTCTTGGGCTTTCCGAAAAACGGATTACCTTGTCCCAACCTTCAGGCATAGGATATCCCACCATACAGGAGTTCCCGATCTTCTTATATGGCCAGAAAGTGTATCCGATATTGTTCTCCTCCATCACTTTGCAGAACGCTTCCTGCCACTGGTCCGTATTGTGGCCGATCTCGCCCATGTACATGGGAAGGCCTGTCCGGTCCCGAAAATCAATGAACCCCTTGATGGCCTCCGCTGTCGCATCGCCTCCGTATCTGTGGCAAGTGTACATTATCTTGTCATCGTATTTCCAATCGGTGAAAGGAGCGAAATTGGAGTTCCACTGGGATCCCCCCAGAAGGATAATATGATTGCGGTCGACTTCCCTTATGGCGGATACCGCCATCTTGTGCACCCCTTCAAGGAGAGTGTTCAGTTCATCCACGTCACCGAAATAAGGGGCGATGGGCTCATTGATGAGCTCATACCCGAGGATGACGGGTTCATCCTTGTAATGATTTGCTATCCTTTTCCAGATGTCGCAGAACAGTTCCTGGGATTCTCGGCTTCGGAAAAGCCATGGATAGCCATAGCTGTCATCGATGTTGTCTCCGGTCTGCCCTCCTGGAGCGTCATGCATGTCGAGGATGAGGAAAAGGCCGTACTTACGGCACCACTCCACAACTGAATCCACCCTCGCGAAACCGTCCTGCTGACCTGAAAGGCCCATATAATCTTCATCCGTGAAGAGCTTGTAATGGAACGGGAGACGGACAGTGTTCGCTCCGGTGGAAGCGATGAAGGCTATGTCATCCTCGGTGATATAATTATCCTTGAACTTCTTCCAGAATGAGGCAGCCTCATCAGGACCGACCAGTTGGCGCAGCATCAGGTCAATCATCTGCGGAGAATTGGTCCTTGAGAATCCGAACATGTATCCTTCCGGATTGAGCCAGTTTCCCAGATTCGTACCTTTGATAAGGAGCGGAGTCCCGTCGGGACGGACAAGGGAGGTTCCGTCAACAGTAACGAAAGAAGGGGCGGATTTCCCGCATCCCCCAAGGATGATGGCAAGAGCCATCACAAGAGATATCGCAGTCTTTTTCATCTGTACGTTTCATTTCCGGGTATTCTACATGTTCATCGCCACGGCCGCAGCACCGAGAAGGCCGATGAATTGGGGATTGAGTTTGGTGATGACGACACCGTTGGTCACGAATCGCATTGTATTCTGGTTGAGATTCCCAAGGATCCTTTCGAACATGTACTCGTTCGCCACGATGCTTCCGCCCAGAACCACCGTGTCGGGATCGGTTATCCTTACCATGTTCATGATAAGATTCGCGATACCCTGGGCGGCATTGTCGACAAGAACCGAACAAAGGGGATCACCCTGGAGGGAAAGGTCAACGACCATTTTGACATCAACCCTCTTGCTCTCATCCGGAGGAATCGGAAGAGAAGTCGCATACTTTGAGGACAGATGCCTGGCACAAAGGTCTATTCCTGAACCGGAAGCGATAGTCTCGACGCAATCCATCCTTCCGCATCCGCACCTTATCCCCGCATGTACGCCAACCGTCATGTGACCGGCTTCTCCCGCATTGAAATGGCTTCCCCGGATCTGGCGTCCGTTCACAACCGTTCCTACAGCGATACCGGTGCCGACGTTGATGTACACGAAATTCTTCGAATACTGTCCTACGCCCCAGACACGCTCCGCCCTTGTCGCACTCTTGACGTCGTTGTCAATCCGGCATGGGATGCCGACAGTCTCACCAAGTTCTTTGGCAAGGGATATCTGCTGCGTACGGTTGGGGTCGATCTGGTACCATATGCCCTCGTTGGGATCAGCCCTTCCGATAAGTCCGACACCCATGGCGACAGGTTTGCCTCCTACCCAACCGACATTCTTCATGTAATCATCAAGGGACTCCTTCATCATGGCGGTCGCCGCCCTTTGACTGAAGGAAACCGAATCGTATTTCTTGTAACGGAGGATATTCCCATGAGGATCGATTTCACCTATGAGAAGCTTTGTTCCTCCAAAGTCCAATCCCAAATACGTCTCCATTGTTATCTGTCTTCTTTATGGTTGGTCAATTCTGGGGGTATGCGTTGAACGGCGCACGGAAATCCATTCTGAAGGTGACTGTGTCCTCCGTCGGAAAATCCTGCGGTACAGGGAGCCCCACTTCCCCAGTCGCAGCCCATAGGCATCCCCTCGTGAAAGTCTCCTGGAATCCGGTGCAGGTCATCGAATATGAGAGTTCCGGATCATTCCCGCAATGTCCCAGCACGTCAACGAACACCCTTCCCTTTCCGTAGGAGACGGTCCACATCACTGGATTGTCCCTCCCGCGGTCAGGAGTCGTGCAAAGGATTTCAATATTCTTTGCAGGTCCCCTGAGGTTGAGGTATATCTCGTCCTTGAAATGCCTCCATCTCGAGGGAAGCCCCTTCAGGATGGGATGGGAAATTGCCACATTGTCCACAACGCTCTGGTGCTGAAGGCCATGGTAGCCGGCCCATCCGGGAGAATAATCATAGATGTATTTACCGTCCTTGAGATAAAGCATCGGCCCCCATTTCTCGTCACGCCCGTTCCATGCTCCGAGACCGGTCATCATGTTCCATGCTGGCCAGTCCTCATGAGGAATGATTGAGGAATGAAGGAAAACCACTCCTCCACCGTTCTCCACAAATTTCTCAAACTCCTTGCGTGTGCTCTCCGCCCAGGAGTTTCCGCCGTAATTGACCACGACAAGATCGTAGTCCTTGAATGAAGGACGGAAGGATTCCATGTCACCATCCCATGAAGGAGTGAAGCAGAAATCCACCGTGAAAAGCCCCGTATTCTCGAGGATCAGCTTCATCGCTTCACATCCTCCTTTCCACCAGTGGTTGCCGTCCTGCCCGGCGACAATCATCGTGCGGACCTTACCCTTTGATGGAGAGGATGCCGCCATCGGGAAAGAACCGGCAGCGAAAGCTACGGCCACGACGAGGGCGAATATTCTGAGTATTTTTTTCATTTCGTTTTCCCTCCCTCAAGCTCTATCCGGTCATAACAGCGGGTACATTGCATGTTGTAACCGCGACTGTCCACGCTGAATGTATCATCAATGATATGTTCATAGTACACCTCAGATATGCCGTCGCAATTGCGGTCGTCAAGTTCCATATTGAAGCTGTCAGAAGTCACCACTTCTCCCATGAACTCGATCTTTCCGGTGTAATTGTCCACTATGGCGACATACTGCCTGAAAAGGTCGAACTCCGGATAATGGCCCTTATCCTTTCCGAACAGTATAACCCTCTCCATCTGCGGATCGGAATCCATCTGGGCGAGGACGCTTTTCTGGAAATAGTACCCTTGGCGAAGCGCCTCGGGCGGGTAACTGTCCCACCCCTCGTTATGCGTAACCTTGTAGGGCACCTGAGAGAACGGGAGCAACGGGAACAAAACCGATAGGAATAATATTGTGAATATTTTTTTCATCAGATGGTATTCTCCTATAAGTCAATACCGTAAAGAGATGATCTTGTCGTCACGTACAATTTCCCGCCAAAGACGGAAAGGGTTGACGGTCTCTCCGGGACAGTAATTGTGCGGATGTGCTTTCCGGTGGCATCATACACCTGGACATCTCCGTCGGCGATATAGACAAGACCGTCCTGATCTTCCACTACTGAAAACTCTCCATCCTCAACGAAATATTCAAGGCCCGACAGGGATCCGTCCTGAGCGACGTCCATCCGGACAGTCCTCCTGTCATACTCATTCACCGCATAGGCTTTCTTTCCGGGATAAGCCTCAATGAGGGAAGAGCACCTCGCCAGATCATACACCTGAGGAATGACGGTAACTCCATCAGGAGCCACGAAACACTTCAGAGGCCTGTATACGGCCACGTCATTGTAGTCATGGAAGTCTCTCCAACGGTTTGAAGGATACAGGGCCTTGTGGACATTCTTCACCGTTCCCATGTCAGAGAGGGGAAGAAGGGAAAGGGTCTCCCCGGGGTCCTTCGGATCCATCGTGTACACGGGAACCGCATAACCTGAATTCCCCCAACCGCTGAAAGATGTGCCGTGGGAATCGGGAAGCGCACCCACATCCATGGGATCAGCCTCATAACCGGGCTGACGGTCGTACCGGAAGGTCACCAGAATGTTGTCCTTGGAATCGAAGGCGATGTTGTATGGTTTCCAAGGGAAGTCGGCCACAAGGCGGAGTCCTTCAGCGGGAGACCATTTCCATATTCTGGGAAGGCGGTTGTCGCAGAAATAAAGATTGCCCTTTGAATCATGCGCAAGGCCTTCCGTGAATTCGAAATCCTTGGCAAGAAGATGCACGCTCCCGGGTGTTGAGAATCCTGTCGAAGGCTTCTCATCACCAGTCACGACCAGGCGGGAGAACTCCCACGGGCGGACTTCCAGATTTTTGTTCTGGTCATATATAGCGATATCAGTAGTGTATTTGATCTGGGAGTAGTTGTGCACATTCAGGAACTCAAGATTCCTGCAGCCTCTGATTCTCACGGAACTGTGATAGGGTCTGTTTACACGAATGACCCTGAACATGTAAAGATTGGCGAAAGTGATGTTTGAGCAGTCATCCATCTCCAGAGGCTGGCATTCGCTGCTCTCGACACTCTCCTCCTCAGTCTGCATGCAATAGACTTTCCAGTTGGAGACCCTATTGAAACGGACCTCGTTTCTTACGTGATGCTCTATGCTCATCGCATAGATCCTTCCGGGAGTGGATGTATTCTCGGCATAAAAACCGTTTGTCGCATATGTGCTTGCCGTCCACACATCCTTGATGGTTCCTCCACCTCCGTTCGTCACCCACAAGCTCCAATACTGCTTGTCCCAGGCCTGATCCATGCCCTGGTCTCTGACAGGGGTGTCGGGAGAACTGATCTGACGGGAGCCACCTCCCCACCACTGGGGTTCCTGCTGACCCGGTACAGGCTTCCACAGGCCTCCGTGGCCACCCACGAACTTGACATCATTGAGATAGGAGTTTTCAGAGGCCATCCATTTCACTCCGACAGCCCTGTAATTATAGGCGCCGGTATTGATTCCGATGCCGCTGAGGATGTTGTTTCCGCCAAGGGATGATTCAACAAGCGGGACGGGCGAGCCGAAAGCGCTGAAAGCGGGAGTGCTCTCGGAGAGCCGGATCTGGGTTGAGAAAGGATGCAATCCCACAAGAACGGTATTCTCTCTCATCCTGATCGTCTCGGTAACCCTGTACCATCCCGAAGGGAAATACACGACATCTGCACTTGCGATCGCCTTCTTTATCGCCTCCGTGTCATCGGAGACTCCGTCTCCTACGGCGCCGAAGGAAAGAACGCTCACCCACTTGTCCATGGAAGGCAGCTTGGGAAGATCATTCTCCAGGACAGGAGGAAGAGCATCTGCCGGTTCCACATCCAGGAGAGTCTTGAAGGAAGGGGTATCCGTCATGCTCTCCATCTGGAGACCATGATCGAAAGAATTGATATGATATCTCTTATGGGAGATGCGGGTCACTTCCCCGGTACGGGGATATTCAGCCAGAAGAGGAGCGTCAGCGCAGTACACATCCCTGAAAGTGATGGATGTATTGCTGTTGTTCTCGACAGCTATCCTGACTATAGGGCCGCTGATCTTCTCGAAGCGTCCCTTCTCCACGAAAAACTTCTCCCAATAGTTGTCTTCAATATAAAATACGGAGGGGACGTTCTTCACCTCAATGTTCACCATCGCGAGTCCCGACTCCTGGCTGCGGATCGCAGCCTTCCTCTGGCCCTCGAAACGGCAGTCCACCATCATCACCTGCCAGCCCGGTGACGCCTTTGTCGTAAGGATACCGTATTCTCCGCCGTAGAAGGAGAGATTCTCCATCTCATTTCCCACGTCGAAGAGTCCCGCACGTCCTTTGCCCGCATCTATCTTCATGAAGCTCACGAAACTGTGCTGAGCATAATGGGTCCTCAGAGCGATCGCTGCGGGGTTTCCGTCTTCGATTCTGAGGTCAATGTTCGACATCGCGCTGTAGAACGTACCCGCTCCTGCATCACCTACGGAATTCTCGTCCGTTACGATGCCTCCCGTAAACCAGAACATGTAACGGGATTTGCCCTTGTCACCGGGCACATCCTTGTCAAACCCCGGAGAATTCTTCGACAGGATGAACACAGGACGGTTTTTACCGTACCCTATCAGTCTTATGGAGCCCGGGATATAGATGGTTCTTGAGATATGGTATACACCTTCCGGTATGAAGAGGATACCGAAGTTCCTCTCCCTCTTGAGTGCGTTGATCGCGCTCTGGAGCGCCTCGGAGACATCAGACTTGCCGTCACCGACGAAACCGAACCTGTCCGGGGTGAAATAGTAAGCCTCCGGATCATCCGGCCTTTGGGTATAGACTGATTTCTCGTTGACCGCACCCGCGGCTAAAGAAAGCACAAGGGCGGAAAGCATGGATACAAGTATTCTGCGGATGTCCATTTGCGTTTTGTTTGAAAGGCCGCCGGGATCGGCTCCCGGCAGCCATTATGAAAAGTTTTGCGCGATTAGAATGTAATCTTCACGAGAGGAGAGAAGTTCCAACGGATTTCACCGAACCCTTCACCGCTGGCGATGGCGCCGATACGGAAATAGTAGTTCTTTCCGGTGTACTTGAAGTTGTTCTTGTTCTGGTCGATATCGATTGTGAGTGTATACTCCTTGGACGGATCCACAGTCTCTGAAGGGCTGATGGAATCTCCTCCACCGGAGATGTTGTACTTGATCTGGTTGCTCACATGGATATCGGAGAATGCGAACAGCTGCACCGAACGGACGATGTTGACCTTCGAAGGGTCACCGGCCTCCAGATGGAATTTCGCGACGATGGTATTACCGCTGCGTGTGACGCTCGGATTGAGTATCCTCAGGTAAGGCGTAACTGTAAAATCAATCTGGTTGTCGCCCTTCTTGATGGTATAATCCTTGGGCTCCACCGGGAAGAAGTTGCAGTTCTCGAAACTCACCGTATAAGTGTTGGAGAACACGAAATTGTTGCGGTATTCACCTGTATTCTTGATCACCCAATACTGGTTTCCGGGATTTTCGTATCCATGCTCAATCACATGGATGGAGTTACCCTGGTTGGTATTGGTGCAGACAAGTTCGCCTGTCTTGACGTCAAGAATGCTTCCGAAGACCTTTGCATCGGGGGCGTCATAGTTGTCTATCTTGCAACCGGTGAATGCGAGTGCCCCGAGGGCGATTAACAATAATGACTTTTTCATTGTACTGACTGTTAATAACCGGGATTCTGGACGAGACCGCTCGTCACCACGCCCGGAATGCTCTGGTAGTATGAAATCTGATTGAAGGTGACACCGTTGGCCTGCTCATCTTTGAGGAAATTGGTCCTTACGAAGATGTAGTCAGGAGTTGATGAACGGAGGTCGAGGACAGGGACGAGGGCCCCATGCATGAAGTTCTGGTAAAGGGTATGCATTTCCCTTCTGCGGATAAGATCCCAGTAGCGCTTGCCTTCGAAAGCGAGCTCCACTCTCCTTTCCTTCATCACGTTTTCGACGGTAAGGGGGATATTGTCCTTATGAGCGGCACGATGACGGATATCGTTGAGATACTTTGCGGCTGCTGTCGCATCTCCCTGACCGCTCTCGGCCACCGCCTCGGCATAGTTGAGGTAAACCTCCGCAAGACGCATGTCAATGAAAGTGACGGTGGAGGAGTTGTATGCTCCGGGAATGTTGCTCTCCATGTACTTGCGGATCGAGAATCCGGTGGTGGTGTAGTTCATGTCCTCCGAACCTCCGAGAATTCCCCAGAATCCTGAAGAGTTTGCGGAAGATGCGGCACCGAGGCTGTAGTATGTCTTTCCGCCCTTCTCCTCAGATACGCCGTCAGTATAGATGGCGGGAGTACCGTTGCTCTGGATCATACCGCCCTGCATGATGATCTGGACATTGCCGAAATTCGAGCCGGGGACGATGACGGTGGCAAGAAGCCTCGCATCCTTGTTCTTGAAAGGAGCGTCAAGGCTCGGATAGTGGATGTAAGGATCAGAGGGGTTGAGGTTCTGCATGATGCCGGGAACCCTGTTCTCCTTACCGTCAGTACGGGTCTTGATGGGAGCGCTTGCACCCTTACCGTCATCGGTGTAATCCTCATACGTGTCGACCAGATCAAGAGAGGGGCTGATCCTTCCGTAACGGAGAACTCCGCCGGTATTGACCTGGGAAAGGACACCGAACTGGGACCATGAATGGCCCTGGTCAGCATTGGTCTGGCCATCGAGATATGCCCTTCCGAAGATGAACTCGTCGCCTCCACCCTGGAGGAAGAGGTCAACATAATTCTGGGCGGCCTCGGCTGCTGATGCGGGAGAAGCTTTATAGAGGGAGTACTTACCGCTCTTGATGACCTGGTCGGCAGCATCAATGCAGGCTTTGTAGTAAGCGGCGGCGGCACTGGAAGGAAGACCCACCAGTCCCTTTGAGACGGCTTCTCCGGTAAGGGTATAGCGTGAGCTGTACTTGGCTACGGAAGCGGCATGAAGGGCTACCCTTGACTTGAGGGCGAGGGCCGCATACTTCGTTGCACGATATGCGTCAGCACTTCCTACAGCCTCGGGAAGCTTGGCTGCCGCGTCATCGAGGTCCTTGAGTATGAAATCCCATGTCTCCTGTTCCGTGGAACGGGGGATGTTGATGGATGAAGGATCGCCGGGGACATAATCCTTGTCAAGGGAGTGATCGATGATGGGAACGCCACCATAGCGCTTGACAAGACCATAATAAATGTACGCACGGGCGAACAGAGCTTCACCGGTGTACCTTGTAGCGGCCGCTTCAGAGATATTACCCTGTGACAGGGAATTGGCGACAGTCTCGATAAAGAGGTTGACCTGACGGATATCGCTCCATGCGCCATTGCCCAGGGCACCGCCTGTCCAGTAAGTGAAGCCTTCGGGGCCAGCGGATGAACCTGCGCTCTGTACGGATTCATCGGTAAGGTTGCACAGGAAGTTCGCGCCGGAGACTCCATTGTAGCCCCTGCGGTTGAATCCCTCGCTGTGACGGTAGTTGAAGTCCTCCATCGGGAGACGTGTGTACACGTTGGCGAGGAGGGCGTCCATACCGCTCTCGGTCTGGGAGAGTTTCTCACCGGAGGTCTTGTCCAGCGGCTCAAGAGTTCCGAGGAACCCGTCGCAGGAGGAAAGTGTGGCCAGAAGGCCGACTGTGATGACAGATATGATTATCTTTTTCATTGTATCTCCGATTTAGAAAGTGATATTGAATCCGAAATTGTAGGTCTTCATCAGAGGGTATGCGAGTGACGCATCCCAGCTGTTCTCCTCACGCTCAGGGTCAGCGTTCTTGAGCTGAGAGTTGCAGAAGGTAAGCAGGTTGAATCCGTTAAGGTAGAACCTTGCGCTCTGCATTCCGAGCTTCTTGAGAAGTGACTTGGGAAGATTGTAACCTATCTCGAGGCTCTTCAGACGAAGGTATGTCGCATCGGGATTCCAGAAGTCGATAGCTCCGGTACCCCATGAGTTACCGTTGTCAAGAGTACCCGCTGAAGTCTTTCGGAGAGCCGGGTTCTTTCCGGGAATCCACTTTGTGGCCGGATCATAAGGGTCATCAGTTATGCCTGCCGTATGCCAACGGTCCATATACTTCTGCATGAGGGTAGGGTTGGTCTTGTCAAGATAACCGAACACGTCATCGTTGGCGTATACGATCCTGAAGCCTGACGCTCCCTGCCAGAGCATGTTGAGGTCGAGGTTCTTCCAGGACAGCGAGATGTTGAGACCGTACTGCATGGGAGGGTTGGAACCCTTTGCCCAGAACTCAGGGACCTGGTCATTGTAGTTGATCACACCGTCACCATTGAGGTCGAGGATACGGAACGATCCGGGAAGAATACGTGCATTACCGGTATCTCCATTCATCAAAGGAGCGGTCTCGAGTTCCTCAATGCTCTGATACTGGCCGTCGTACTTGGCAAGGAACTGGCCGTAGGTATGCCACCAGAGTGAGCCCATGGTACGGTGATCCTGGCCGTTCTGCCACTTGTCGAATGAACTTGAGTAGGTTTCGCCCTCGCGGTGTCCGTACATGTAACGGGCATAGGTGTAGTTGGCGGAAACCGAATACTTCCAGTCGCGTCCGATCTGTCCGCGTGTTCCGAGTTCCAACTCAAATCCGTAGTTATAGTCTGAGTTGAGGTTCTCCTCGGGGAATGATGCTCCGAAGGTATTGGGGACAGCAATCGCACGGCTGGCCAGAAGGCCGGTGTTGTGGCGTTTGAAAACTTCGAATGTACCGAAGAGTTTACCGCCCCAAAGTTCGGCATCGAGACCGGCGTTCATGATCTTGGAGGTGACCCATGAGAGTTCATCCGTGACCATTCCCGGTGCGACATATGCAGTGGTTGATGATCCGCCGTTTCCGAATACGGTGTTTGCGCCACCCTTGGAATAACCGTATACATATGCGAACGCATTACCTGCATCCATTCCGGAAAGACCGTAGGAGGCCCTGAGCTTGAGGTTCGTCAACCAGGGGATGTTGTTCTTGACGAAGTTCTCCTGGGAGATTCTCCAGCCGATTGATGCTGAAGGGAAGAATGCCCAACGATGACCGGGAGCATAACGGTATGATCCGTCATAACGACCGACGAGTTCAACGAGATACTTGCCGGCATAGTCGTAATTGAAACGGCCCAGATAAGCGGCGAGGCGGCTGTATCCGCGGTTACCCCAGTTCTGGGCGGTACCTGAATCTGCCTGATCAAGGATATCATTGGTAAAGATACCCGTATACTGACGGGAGCCGTTGAGGGCGTCATTGCGGGAAGCGGATGCTTCGGCTGCAACCATCACGTTGAAATTGTGGTCGCCCACGTTCGTCATGTATTGTCCCTGAAGACGGCCATATACACGGTGGTACAGATAAATTGTGTTGCTGTAGCTGTCCGGAGAGTCCTTGGATCCCTGGGGGTCATCGGTGAAATAGTCGTAGATCTGATATGAACGGCTCAACTGGCTGTCATTGTGCGTGAAGCCGTCATAAGAGCCGAGCGCACTGAGGGTAAGGCCCTTCACCCAAGGGAGTTCCCACTTGAGTTCAAGGTTCGAGTCATAGTTGATGTTCTCATTGCGGCGATATCCGTTTCCGTCTGGACGGACAAGAGCGTCAGGGTTCTTGTCCTCGGGACCGATCTTGGAAAGATGGTCAGGGTTGTCCTTGACGAAAGGTCCTACACCACGGTCATTGACAAGGAGAGTCTTGAAGGTCCAGAGGAACTCCTCCTTCGCTCTCTGTGTGTTGTCGACACGGCCGGACATTCCAAGGTTCATGGTGAGGCCTTCAGCAAGTTTCACACTGAGGTTGGAGCGGAGCGTGTAACGCTTGTACCACTGGATGTTGCTCTTGATAAGACCGTCATCCTGGTTGTAACCCAGACCGACGAAGTAATTGATCTTGCCGGTACCTCCCTGAACGGAGATGTTGTGGTTCTGCTGGAAGGCGGCTTTCTTGAGATACATGTCGATCCAGTCCCAGTCCTTGTAGCCGTCAACGCCGGCTTTGTACTTGTCAAGGACTTCCTGGCTGTAAGGTTCAGCCTGCCCGACGTTCCTCGACATCTCATTGGCGATCACCCTGTATGTGTAAGCGTCAACCGTCCTTTCCATTCCGGTAGGCTGTTTCAGACCGAAGAGAGCGGAATAGGAGATGCTGGTCTTCTGCTCACGGCCCTGCTTGGTGGTGACGATGATCACACCATTGGCGGCATTCATACCGTAGATGGCTGCAGATGCATCCTTGAGGATGGAGATGCTCTCGATATCATCCGGATTGAGCTGTGCGAAGTTCTTCGCGCCCTCGTTACTGCGGACGATTCCGTCGATGACAAAAAGAGGTGAACCGTATCCACGGATGGAGATCATATTGTCGAAGGAGCCAGGTTCAGCGTTTTTCTGACGGATGAGCAGTCCGGGCATTTTGCCCTGGATGTCACTCACCAGTGACTCCGTCTTCGTAGTCACGATGTCATCCGCCTTGATCGCTGCGATGGCACCGGTAAGGGACTGCTTCTTCTGGACACCGTATCCTACGACAACGGTCTCTTCCAGAAGTGTAGAATCCTCCCTGAGCACAACCCGCATTGAAGAGGAGGCGGGCATTTCAACTGTTGCATAGCCGATAGAGGAGAAAACCAGCGTCGATCCGGCGGGAACCGAAATCTCGAAGTTTCCGTCGATGTCGGCTACCGTACCGTTGCTCTGGTTTCCCTTCTCAAACACTGAGGCACCGAGCACGGGCTGACCCTGCTCGTCGAGGATGACACCTTTCACAGTGATCCTGTTGTTCTGGGGAGCCTCGGCGGAACCTTCCTCCACGCGCGAAGGCGCTGCGGTGGCAGTACCGATACCCAACAACAGGCACATCGATGCAGTGCCGATCAAGTGGAACAGGTATTTTACACCCGAACCCTTTTTCATTCCATTTCTCATTGAGTAAAGAAGATGATTAGTGATTATTAATAAGGTTTGCGCAAAAACTTTCCTGGTGCAAAATTATCCTATGCCATCTCAAACGAGGTCGAAAAAACGTCAAAAAGGGTTTAGAAAATGACATATCCGAAAATGGAGCCACCAAGGCTTCAAGAAAGCGCAAACCTCTGATAATCTGGACTAATCATGGGTACAACAATCACCACAAGGCAGAGAAAAAGGGTAGAACCGGCTTTGAGAAGGCGAAAAAAAGTTCGACGTGTACAATTGAAAATAGGTAGTTGAATCCCTCAGCAGTACCGCCAGTCGGTTAGTCCCGGTGATGTGTGAATGCCATCACCGGGATTCATATTATCGTCAAAAAGGTCAAAATTCCCGCCATGTAGTC
>ODAI014066373.1_pt1 | contig 15780 bp, 13 predicted proteins | sample 1539321 | NCBI WGS metagenome assembly ODAI01 (sample SAMN02144231, study PRJEB22623) | gut metagenome | biome: sheep rumen | host: Ovis aries | place: New Zealand
AAGCACTCAAAGAAATTGATGTTAAAAACATCGTGTTTGGCATAGAAGGTTATATCAAATACAGGTTCTGAGATTATTCCAAAAAGTAACAGGCTAAGAGCGTATCTTAGCCTGTTTTTTGTATGAATGAATCCCTCCACCAGCAAAAAACAGAAGATTGGAAATGCGTTTCTTCCGATGCCGCGGAGTATGTCATATATAAGCTTGATCTTTTCAAAAGGAATATTGTCAGGATAAAGACCGGCTTTTACCACCGGAAGCATTATACCTGCTGTAATGTGGTCCAGAAGCATAATAACACAAGCTATCACTTTAAGGGTGAGGCCGTTTATTTTTTTGAAACCTTCTGTAATACCACGCATAACTGCTCCTGAATAAATTACTCGAAGATAACCTTGTCCCATGTGTCGTCAGGGATAAGCGCGATGTAGGTCTTACCTGTGTTGATCTGAAGCTCTGCGCCTGTCTCGTCGTAGTATCTGGTCACGCCTGTTTCGCTGGTCTTAGCCCATGTACAATCCTTGGCTACACCGTTTGTGAGATACCATGCATACTCGCCTGATCCGATGCAGTTGTAGATAAGATATCCGTTCTCATCGAGCTGGGCGAATGAGCATTTCTGAAGGATCACGTTCTTGAAGGTAAGTGGCTCGCCGTTTGCTTCATCAAAGTACTGGTCACCGTACTCATAGTACTCATAAAGACCTGTCTCAGCGTTGTAACGAAGCTGTGATGAGTTGTGAGTGAATGGAAGAACAACACCGTTAGCTGTATAGGATCTGTCATACTTCTCATCAAGGTTGATCTCTTCGCCGTATGGCACAAAGTTGAAGTGACTGCCTTCGTTGGCAAACTCGTTGTAAGTTGCTGAAATATCAAATCTTTCGATATCGGACTCGATGTCACCATTTAAGATGTACTCTGTAAACTCTCTTGACTTGCCGTTGTCTACTCTTGAGAAGTAGCCGGAAATATGATCCTTGGCCCAGTCTTTTACAAAGTAAGCGTCGTTGTGGTAAGGACCTCCGTCGTGGCACAGGATTGCGTTCCACTCAGCAGCCAGGAGGATGTTTGTGGGTCTCGTGCTACGGATGCTTCCGAGCTGATCGATTGAGCCCCAATCCTTGACTACGCACATAAGTCTAGTGATCCTGTCGTTCTTGGTGCTGTTCATGAGTTCATAGACAACATCTGCCTTGGTTGTATCAAAATGAGGAAGAGCAGTGATCTCGTTGTCCACCATTGCGGCGATGGGACGCTGATCCTTGATATCCTCGCTGATAGGCTCTCCTGTAAGCTCTGAGAAATACATTCCCTCAGGAAGTACGTAGGGCTCGTTGCTGTCTGCAGTTGTTTCCTCCTCTGCAGAAGTCTCATTAGCGGAATCGGTAACCTCCTCAAAAGACACTCCGCCGGCAGCTCCATCCTTGTCTGCGTCTTCAGGTGTTGCGCCGCAGGCTGCCATTGCCACGAGCATAGCTGCGCTTAAAATAGTTGCAACAGCTCTTTTGCCATATGTTCTAAACATTTTCATAATCTCCTTATTAAGTTGAAATAAAACCAATCCTATATATTCTATCAAAATGGCAAGGGTTTTTCCATGGGTTTTCCATTAAAGTTTCATGGTATAATGAGAACGGAATGGCATAAACTATAATGACCAAGGAGGCAGTGCTTATGAAACTGATGTTTATCGGTGCTGACCATGAAGTAACAGGGAGCTGTCATTTTATTGAGGCTGCAGGCAAGAACATCCTGGTTGACTACGGAATGGAGCAGGGCAGGAACTACTTTGAGAACGTGCCACTGCCGGTGTCTGCGCCGGAAATTGATTATGTTTTTCTGACACATGCTCATGTGGATCACTCAGGAAATCTCCCGCTTTTATATGCAAAAGGATTCAGAGGCAAGATATTTGCCACGGAAGCCACAGCCGATCTGTGCAACATAATGCTCAGAGACTGCGCCCACATTCAGATGCAGGAGGCAGAGTGGAGAAATCGTAAGGGTAAAAGAACTAAGGATATCGATATAATTGAACCGACCTATACAATGGAGGATGCGGAGAACACTATCAGATGCTTTGTTCCCTGCAGCTACGGTCAGGAGATAGAAGTCTGTGAAGGCGTTAAGATCAGGTTTACCGACATCGGTCACCTTCTCGGCTCAGCCAGTATAGAGGTTTGGCTTCAGGAAAAGAATGTGGAGAAGAAGCTTGTCTTTTCCGGAGATATAGGAAACAAGAACCAGCCGCTTATCAAGGATCCTCAAAAGACCGATGAGGCCGATGTGGTTGTCATGGAGTCCACCTACGGCGACAGGCTCCATCCCGGGGAGAGACCCGATTATGTAAAAGAGCTTGCAGCTATCCTGGACAGGACCTTTGCGCGGGGAGGGAATGTGGTCATTCCTTCTTTTGCAATAGGAAGAACTCAGGAAGTGCTATACTTTATAAGACTTATAAAGAGAGGACAGATGGTCAGCTCAAAACCTGATTTTAAGGTGTTCGTGGACAGTCCTCTTGCTGTGGAAGCAACTGAGATATTCGAGAGAAATCAGTATGAATGCTATGATGATGAGGCGATGGAGCTCATCAGAAAGCACATAAATCCAATAACCTTCCCGGGACTTAATCTGTCCATCACGACAGAGGAGTCCAGGGCCATCAATGAAGATCCGGAGCCAAAGGTCATCATCTCCGCAGCCGGAATGTGCGATGCGGGCAGGATCAGGCACCATCTTAAGCACAACCTTTGGAGAGAAGAGAGTACAATACTTTTCGTGGGATATCAGTCTGTGGGGACCACGGGACGTGCTATCATTGACGGTGCTGAGCAGGTCAAGCTCTTTGGTGAAACCATCGACGTAAAGGCAGAGATCGCCAAGCTTGAGGGACTTTCGGGACACGCTGATCACAACGGACTCATCGAGTGGGTAGAAGGCTTTACCAAAAGACCTAAGAAAGTATTTGTTGTACACGGCGAAGACAGTGTCTGCACAGCCTTTGCCCAGTGCCTTTCAAACGACCACGGCTTTGATGCATACGCACCTTACAGCGGTACAGTATACGACATCATATCCGGACAGATCATAAAGGAAGGCATTCCGGTACCGGTCAAGAAGAAAGAATCAACGCTTGTTTCCGATGTCTACGCACGGCTTAAGGCAGCAGGAGCAAGGCTTATGGGCATCATAGCAAGGGCTGAGGGAATGACAAATAAGGATAAAGCCAAATTCGCAGATCAGATAAATTCACTGTGCGACAAATGGTCGCGATAGCAATTCGTATATCGCGACATTGTAAATTAAAGGGAGGAGTAACTATGGCAAGAGCGGATGAGATTTTCATCGACATGTGCAGGGATATCCTGGATAACGGAACCTCAACCGAGGGGGAGAAGGTAAGACCACACTGGCCGGACGGAACACCGGCTTACACCATCAAGAAATTCGGAGTTGTTAACAGATACGATCTGTCAAAAGAGTTTCCGATAATGACTCTTAGAAAGACAGCACTTAAAAGTGCTACCGACGAGATCCTGTGGATCTATCAGAAAAAGAGCAACAATATCAACGACCTAAACAGCCACATCTGGGATGAATGGGCTGACGAGACGGGATCCATCGGAAAGGCCTATGGCTATCAGATCGCGCAAAAGAGCATCTACAAAGAGGGCGAATTCGACCAGATGGACAGGGTTATCTATGACCTCAAGAACAACCCGTTTTCAAGAAGGATCATGACCAATACATATGTCTTTTCCGACCTTCATGAGATGCATCTGTATCCCTGCGCTTACAGCGTGACCTACAATGTAACCCAGAAAAAGGGTGAGGACAGGCTTACACTTAATGCAATCCTGAATCAGAGGTCACAGGACGTTCTGGCTGCCAATAACTGGAACGTTGTTCAGTATGCAGTTCTGGTGCACATGATCGCTCAGGTCTGTGACATGAACGTAGGAGAACTGGTGCACGTTATTGCGGATGCACATATCTATGACAGGCATGTTCCGCTCATCAAAGAGCTCATCGAGAGAAAACCCATGCCGGCACCTAAGTTCCACTTAAACCCGGACGTCAAGGACTTCTACGAGTTCACAAGAAATGACGTATCCCTGGAGGGCTACGAAGTAGCGGGTGAGCAGCTTAAGGATATACCTATTGCGATATAAACAACGGAGGACATATTAATGCAGGCAATTGTAGCAGTGGACAGCAATTGGGCCATTGGAAATAAGGGACAGCTTCTCGTAAGTATCCCTGCAGATCAGAAAGACAACTTCAGGGCAAGGACCCTTGATAAAACAATAATCTACGGCAGAAAGACACTGGAGACTTTTCCCCAGAAGATAGTCCTGCCAAAGAGAAGAAACATCATACTCTCAACAAAACCCGACTATGAAGTAAGAAATGCCGAGGTTGCTCACAACAGAGAGGAACTTATGGAGCTTATAAAGGACGAGAACCCCGACGACGTATTCATCATCGGCGGAGCAAGTGTCTACAAGGAATTCCTTGATGACTGTGACAGATGCATCGTGACTTTCATCGACAAGGCATACGAAGCAGACGCGTATTTCCCTAACCTGGACAAACTGCCTGAGTGGGAACTCACAGAAGAGAGCGATGAACAGGTTTACTTTGACTTAACATACACTTACAGGATATATACAAGAAGATGAGTAGAAAAAGAGCTCTGGTTTTAATCAACAAAACAGCAGGAACCGGCAGAGCAGGCAACGATACCTACGAGATCATAAAAAAGCTTGCGGAAAACGGATACGAACCCCTGGTCTATCCTATATTACCCGGAACAGAACTATCCTCGGAGATCCTTCTTTCGGAGTATGACGGCAGTTTGGATATGGTACTTTGCAGCGGAGGTGACGGTACGCTGAACCACGTCATGAGTGCCATTATTGAGATGAAAAATAAACCCATCCTAGCCTATGTTCCCGCGGGAAGTACCAATGATTTCGCAAGAGGTCTCGGCATCCCGGCTCAGAGGTCCAAGGCTATAGATATAGCTGTTTTGGGAAAAGAGTATACGTATGACGTCGGTAAGATAGAAAACCGCTACTTTAATTACGTAGCGGCCTTCGGAGCTTTTTCCAAAGTAAGCTATGCAACGGACCAGGAGCTTAAGAATGTTCTTGGCTACGCAGCCTATGTGATAAGCGCCATTGCTGAGCTTCCGCAGAACATCGGCTACAGCACTCACATGAGAGTTGAGGCCGAGGGAATAAGTGAGGAGGGCGACTATCTCTTTGGTGCCATGAGCAATTCAGCTTCTGTCGGTGGTATGAATCTTTTCGGGGATTCCGATATCCATCAGGATGATGGAAAGATGGAGCTTATGCTCATAAGATCTCCCAAGAATCTTGCAGAGTTTAATGCCATACTCACAGCCCTTGCCACCAAGGAGGAAGGCAATCCTTACATCACCTTTAAGCAGGTAAGATGGGCTAACTTCTACTCGGAGGACGAAGTCGAATGGACTTTGGACGGTGAGTTTGGCGGAGCCTACAAAGAGAGCAGGATAGAAGTAATAAATAAAGCAATAACCATAAGGGTTAAAAAATAACGTTCACAAGTATTGCGGCCAGTATCGAAACTGCATAGCAGCTGTTTATTATTATGAAGTTCCTGATGGAGGTCACAAAGGTCTTTTCCTTGATCTGCTCATTCCTGAATATATGGATGTTCTTGATCACAAGAGGAAGTGACAAAAAGAAGATCAGGGCTACCGGATGAAGGAACCTGAATATCACCATAAGTGCCACAGATACATAAGTGCCGTAGTACAAAAGAGCGTAGAGACGTACAGCCCACTTTCTTCCAATATAGTAAGCGAGAGTGAGTCTTCCGACCGCTGTATCCTTCTCGATATCGCAGGTGTTGTTGGCCAGCATGATGTTGGCTGTGGTAAAGGTTGAGACCAGCGAGAACAGGAAGAAGGATATGAAAGGCATAACGTTTATAGTAAGAGAAATTGTTTCAAGTGAGAGACGAAGGTCCAGGTAGTGCGTCGGATTGTTTATGTACATCATAAGAAAAGGAATAAACATTCCGTAAGCTATGCCTGAGATGATCTCTCCAAGGGGAATCCTGGAAATCGGGATAGGACCGAAGGTATAAAAGATTCCTAATAGGAAGCATAATCCGCCGAGCAGTAGGACTATGATGCTTGTATTAAATGCCAGGTACAGTCCGAGAACGGTACTGATGCCAAGCATTACCATAATGGAGATGAAGGCCCCTTTTCTGGGGATAGGAAGCATTTCCGGGTAATCCTTGCTGTCAATGTAGTTATTGATGGCAGTGGTTGTCAGATCGAACAAAAGCATGGCGATAAAGAATATTACCATGAGCTTTATATTGATCGGTTGTTTTTCGTATATCATAAACAACATGGCGTTCAGATATGCGAAAAGACTGGTTATCTTTGTGGTTATCTCCACATATTTCAAAAATTTTTGAATCATATAAAACTCCTTAACATACGATGTTTACTGGGTTTAAAATAAAAACGTTTTTACGCTAAATAAATTTTGCAAAATAAAATGATATTTGATATTGTAGCGCACAATTAATTATGCTATCATATCAATGCTCAATAGGCAATATTTCATTTGTATGTATTAAGGAAAGGGAAGAGATGACTAAGATTGTTGTGATCGGTGCCGGCTACGCAGGCGTACTGGCTACCAAGAAACTTGAGAAGAAACTTCGTAAAAAGAAATTACTCGACTCCTGTGAGATAACCATAATTGATAAACATCCTTATCACACAATGCTTACAGAGCTCCATGAAGTGGCAGCATGTCGTGTAGGCGAAGAGAGTATCAAGATGAACCTTAAGCAGATCTTTGAAGGCAGAAAGGTCAATGTGGTTCTTGATACTGTTACCGGAGTTGATTTTGAGAAAACTACAGTAAAGGGCAAATGCGGAGAGTACAGCTACGATTATCTTGTTGTGGCAGCAGGTTCAAAGCCAACTTACTTTGGTGTTGAGGGAGCTGAGAAGTACAGCTACAAGCTCTGGTCCTATGATGATGCGGTCAAGCTTCGCGACAGGATCCATGACTGTTTCAGGCTCGCAGCAGATGAGACTGATCCTGCCAAAAAGAAAGAGCTCCTCAGCTTCTATGTTGTAGGTGCAGGCTTTACCGGTGTTGAGATGGTCGGTGAGCTCGCTGAGTACACACCTGTTCTCTGCAAGAGATTCGGCATTGACAGGGAAGATGTGACCATCGTTGATGTGGACGGACTTTCACGTCCTGTACCGATCCTGCCTGAGAAACTTTCTAATAAAGTAGACAAGAGACTTCGCAAGATGGGAGTCGATGTTGTCATGAACGCACAGGTAGTTGGCGTTGGTGAGAACTTCATAAAGCTCAAGAAGGGCGATGATATAACAGAGCACGTTGCAGGAACAGTTATCTGGACAGCCGGAATTGAGAGTTCAGAGATAACAGCTTCTATTGCAAAAGAGGTTAAGAGCGGCGGAAGAGGTCGTATCGAAGTTGATGAGTACTTAAGAAGTGTTGATCATGAGAACGTTTATGTTATCGGTGACAACATGCTCTACACAGCACCCGGCGAGGAGAGACCTGTTCCTCAGATGGTTGAGAACGCTGAGCATTCAGCAGCAGCTGTAGCCAAGAACATCATGGTCGCAATTACCGGCGAGGGCGAAAGAGAGAGCTATGCACCCAAGTTCCACGGCGTAATGGTATGTGTCGGTGGCCGATACGGTGTAGCAAGAGGCGGAATGGCCAAGCATCAGATCAACTTCGCATCTTTCTTTGCAATGTTTGCAAAGCATTTCATCAACATAATCTACTTCATTCAGGTTATGGGATGGACAAAGGTATTCAGCTACCTTACACATGAGTTCTTTACTATAAGAAATAACAGAAGTTTCCTTGGCGGACACTTCTCCAACAAGACACCGAGTTTTATGATGGTTCCTCTAAGAGTATGGCTCGGAGCTGTATGGGTGTTTGAAGGCGTCATGAAGATTGTTGAGGGGTGGCTCCAAAAGCCTATGCTTGACGGCTTCTTTGGCGGCGCAAACTCCTGGTTTGATTCTCTTCTTGGAAGGGTCGATCCCGCAGCTGTTGATGCGGTTTCATCTGCAACTACAGAGGTGGCAGACGCTGTTGCATCTGCTTCAACAGAGGTTGCTGCAGCTGTTAACACAGGAACAGTCATCTTTGACTGGAACCTTGGACTCTTTGAAATGATCTTTGTATCAGGCACAGAGCTTGCAAAGTCAACCATTTCAGATTTCGCATTCAAGCTTCAGGTTCCTTTCGTTGACTGGATCGTTGAGAACATGGTCCTTTCAAGTGATGCAATGACAATGTTCATGCAGGGCTTCATCGTTATCCTGCAGATCCTTATCGGCCTCGGACTTATGGGAGGATGCTTCACATTCCTTTCAGCAGCAGTTTCACTGGTGCTCCAGGCTATGTTTGTAACTACAACAGGTCTTTACCTCAATACCTTCTGGATGATCTTCGCAGGTCTGGCAGTAATGTTTAACGGCGGACGTTCCATCGGAATCGACTACTATCTCATGCCATGGCTAAAGAGCAAGTGGAAGAAGGTTAATTGGGCAAGAAAGTGGTATTTATACAATGACTGATCTTTACATGGATTATGATAAAGCCTTTGAGATGGTCCGGGAGGAAGCATCCGGAATCATAAAAAGAGCTCCCGGACTTATAAGGGGCTATACCTCTTATCTTACAGAGGCTCAGGGCAAAATGATGAGGGCAGCAGCTACACTTGCCTGCTCTATGAAGGAAGAAGAGCAGGTTCCAAAGGATGCAGTTATCTTTGCATCCGCAGTAGAAACCCTTCATCTGGCAACACTTATTCATGATGACATCATGGATGATGCAGATCTTCGAAGAGGTCTTGTAACTCTTCAGAAGAAGTCAGGAAAAAGAACTGCTGTCATCTGCGGCGATTATCTTCTTGCCGCTGCCATGAGACAGCTCTCAAGGGCTGAAGAGAGAGACAGATACAAAAAGTTTGATTTCTCCAAATATGTTGAGAGAGTTGCCTTAGGAGAACTTAGGCAAAACATCAACAACAGAAATTACAGGCTGGATGTCTTTAGATATCTGGCGATCATAGACGGCAAGACAGCTGCGCTGTTTGAAGGAGCATATCACGCAGGAGCTCTTGCAGGTGATGAGGATGAAGAGCGCATTAAGCTCTTCAGAAAACTGGGTCGTTACACAGGAATCATCTTCCAGCTCACCGATGACTGTCTTGACTATGAAGTCTCAGAGAACAAAGCAGGTAAGCCTGTTCAGTCAGACTTCGAAAACGGCGTTATGACAATGCCATTTCTCCACGCCCTCGCGCAGGATCCTTCTCTTGTGTCAGAAGCCGAGAGTGGGAACCTGTCTAAGGAAAGAGTAATAGAGGAAGTGGCAAGACATCAAGGAGTAAGCTTCACCCACAAGATGGCAAAGAGCTATTACGACAGGTGCTGCGATATCCTTGATGAGCTTGCACTTACGGGCAAGAGAAAAGAAGTCCTCACAGGCATCTTAGAGAGAGCCTATAGAGGCCTTAACTGATATTTTGGCTAAACAGCCTTAATATAAAATGTTTTATAGAAAGAAAGGGAAGAAAAATGAAAAAGAAATTACTTTCATTGGTAAGCGCTACAGTGCTTTCAGCTGTAGTACTTGCAGGCTGTGGCTCACAGTCAGGTTCTACAGGAGCTACAGGAGCAGAGCTTAAGACAGGTCTTGGTACAAGCGTATCAATCTCCAGCTCTGAGGATGCAACTGCTGATGCAGACGGAAAGGCTCAGGCAGATGCAACAATCGCTGCTGTTACAGTTGATGGAAACGGCAAGATCACACAGTGTGTCATCGATATCGCACAGACAGAGATCGGTGTAAGTGCACAGGGAACAATCACTTCAGATCTTAACGCTGAGTATCCTTCAAAGAGAGAGCTCGGTGATAACTATGGTATGAAGAAGGCTTCTGCAATCGGTAAAGAGTGGTATGAGCAGGCTGATGCTTTCGCAGCATGGGCTGTTGGCAAGACTGCTTCAGATATCAGTGGAATGGCTATTTCAGAGGGTTATGCAGGAGATGCTGATCTTGCAGCTTCTGTATCAATCCATGTAACAGGTTTCCAGGCAGCAGTTGTTGAGGCTGTTAACAATGCTACAGCTTTAGGCGCTCACGAGGGCGACAAGCTTGGTCTTGGTGTTTCAACAAAGATCTCTAACTCAGAGGATGCTTCTGCTGAGGGCGACGGAACTGCTGAAGCTTATACAACAATTTCTGCTCTTACAGTAGGCGCTGATGGCAAGATCACAAGTGACATCATCGACGCTGTTCAGGCTAAGATCACTTTTGATGCAAACGGTGCTATCACAGCTGACACATCTGCTGATGTTAAGAGTAAGAATGAGCTCGGTGAGGCTTATGGCATGAAGAAGGCTTCTGCTATCGGCAAGGAGTGGAATGAGCAGGCTGCAGCTTATGCTGCTTACACAGTTGGAAAGACAGCTGATGAAGTTGCCGGAACAGCTATGGAAGAGGGTCGTGCAGCTGATGCTGACCTTGCAGCTTCTGTATCAGTTCACATCACAGACTTTAACAGTGTTATCGCTAAGGCAGTAGCAGCTGCAAAGTAATAAAACTATCAGGTAATAGGTGGGGGTGTGCTTAATTGTGCACCCCCAAGTTTACGCTTAAGGAAAATTATGAAGATAAAGAATTTAAAGCCGGCGCTTTTTGTGGGAATACTTTTTATTGTGCTCATAGCCGGAATTTTGATCTATAGGTCTTTTGTCAAAGAAAAAGAACAGACAAGATATACTGCCACTTTCCTGGATGTGTTTGACACAAGAACAGAGATTGTTGGCTTTGCTAAGGATAAGGAAAAGTTCGCTGAGGATGCGCAGCTTATCAAGGACAGGCTGATCTACTACAATCAGCTCTATGATATTTACAACGACTATCCCGGCGTTAATAATATAAAGACAATAAATGATAATGCAGGAATCAGCCCTGTAGAGGTTGATCCTGAAATAATAGCTCTTTTGGAGTTTAGTATTGATACCTATAATGAGACGGATGGCGCTGTTAATATTGCGCTGGGATCCGTTTTATCTCTCTGGCACAGGCAGAGGGAAATTGGAATCGCAGACCCGGAGAGGGCGAAGCTCCCTGATGCTGATGCGCTTAAAGAGGCATCGTACCACACTGATATAACAGGTATTATAATTGATAAAGAAAAGAGTACGGTTTATTTAAGTGATCCTGAGATGTCGCTGGATGTGGGCAACACCGGAAAGGGCTATGCAGTCCAGAGAGTTATGGAGTATGCTAGAGAAAAGGGACTTAACAATGTGCTTCTGAGCCTTGGAGGAAACATCTCCTGCATAGGTACAAGAATAGATGGATCGAACTTCAGGCTCGGTATTCAGAACCCTGATGTTTACAGCGATGAACAGTATATCGAGATGGTGGATATAAATGACGGAGAGTGCGTTGTGTCCTCCGGTGATTATCAGAGATTCTACGAGGTCAACGGCGTAAGATACTGTCATATCATCGATCCGGACACTCTCTATCCTTCCGATGAATTCGCGGCTGTTTCGGTCATCACAGATGACTCTGGCAAGGCTGATTCCTATTCAACTGCGCTCTATACCATGAGCCTTGATGAGGGAATGGCATTTGTAGAGGAGCGTGACAACGTGGAAGCCATGTGGGTCATGCACGACGGGGAAAAGATATATTCCGATAATTTTAAGGAAAAGTACGTAAAGTAAATGAAAAAGAATGATGTTATCCTCATTGCAGCTTTGCTGGTGGTAGCACTGCTGACCGCAGGCGGAATGAGGATCTGGCAAATGAATAATACAAAGGACACAGCAAACGTTGTGGTGACCATAGACGGAGAGGTTTATGGCACTTACCCTCTGTCAGAGGACAGGACCGAGAGGATTGAACTGCCTGACGGCTCCTACAACATCCTGGTCATCTCAGACGGATATGCCGATGTAACAGAAGCTTCCTGTCCCGATCAGATCTGCGTCAAGCACAACCATATCAGATACTCCAAGGAATCAATTGTGTGTCTGCCAAACAAGGTTGTTGTGACGGTAGAAGGCGGCGAAGAAAATGAAATTGATGGGTCGACATTTTAAGACGGCCCCGGGAGTTATGGAATGAATAACAAGAGAATAGCCTTTTTAGGGCTTTTTGTGGCACTGGCATTTGTGCTCTCATACATTGAGTATATGCTGCCACTCAACATAGGAATACCGGGTGCCAAGGTGGGCTTCGCCAATCTGGTTGTCATGGTGGCACTCTACACAGTAGGTGAAAAAAATGCCATCGCGCTCTCCCTCATAAGAGTAGTGCTGGTGGGCCTTACCTTTGGAAACATCTCAATGATGATGTACTCTCTGGCAGGAGCAGCTCTGTCTCTCTGCGCCATGCTGATAGCAAAAAAGATCGGCAAGCTTTCGGTGACAGGTGTAAGTGTCCTCGGCGGAGTTTTCCATAACATCGGCCAGATCATAGTGGCCATGCTCGTTCTGGAGACGGAGAGCCTTATTTATTACCTGCCGTTTCTGATGGTGATAGGAACCATAACAGGAGTCCTTATCGGCTTTGTTGCAAACCTTATCACTGTAAGGGTAAAGCGAGTTTTAAAGATGTAATAAGAAAGAGCGCGCAGATAAGCTGCACGCTCTTTGTTGTTTTTATATTGTATTGTGGTAATTATGACTTGAAGAACTGCATTTCGTTGTTGAGCTGTTCAGCAATTTCCTTCAGGTTATTTGCTGAACCTGCAAGTGTTGTAACAGTAGCTGAGAGCTCCTGCATGGATGCGCCCGTCTCTTCTGAAGAAGCTGCGTTCTCCTCAGAAATAGCAGAGAGTGCGCTCATGGTATCTACTACTGCATTCTTGGATGATTCGCAGGTGTCCGCACCCTGAGAGATGAGCTGTACGCCGCCTACGGTACTGCTGATATCGCCCAGCATTCCGTTTACTGCGTTCAAGGTCTCGCCAAGAGCAATCTGCTGATCCTGGTTGCCCTGCCTTACGTCCGCTGCTGCCTGAACGGCTGCTCTGGACTGCTCGAGAAGGATATCCATCTCTTTTCTGATATCATCTGCCATAGTCTTGGAATCATCAGCAAGTTTACCGATTTCTTCAGCAACAACCGCAAATCCTTTTCCTGCCTCACCTGCTCTTGCAGCCTCAATTGAAGCATTGAGTGAGAGGAGGTTGGTCTGTGTTGCGATGGAAGCAATTCCTTCAACTTTGTCGTTGATATTTGTAACAGCGTCCTGAGTTGCGCTGATGGTCTTTGAAATCTCATCGATCTTGGCTGTCATCTCAGATGAGGAATCCTGAAGGGAAGCAAGGGATGTGCTGGATACTTCTGATGCTTCCTTCATCTTGTCTGCAAGACTTGAAAGACTTCCGGTTGAATTCTGTACATCTCCGACTGCATCTCCGATTCTTCCTACGTTCTCTGAAGCACTCTGGATCTCGTCCGCCTGCTGAGTTGCACCGGATGCGATCTCCTGAACTGCATTTGAAACGTCCTCAGCAGTCTGCGAGATCTGGTTGGCCATATCGGAAAGTTCCTCTGAAGAGGTTCCTACGTCTGAAGCAGATGCCTTGATATGGGATACAATTTCTTCAAGCTTTTCAATAACGGTGTTGGTACTTTTTACCATTCCGCCAAATTCATCTTTTCTGTCATGGTGCTTCTTAACAGGTTTAAACCTACCGTCAGCAAGAGCTGAAAGCGATTCGTTAACGTCACCGATGGGCTCTGTAAATGCCTTTGACATGAAGAAAGAGATAATACCTGCTGCGATTGCCATTACTACGCCGATTATGACCACAATTAATGCGGCGGATCTTGCAGATGACTTAATCTGTTTTACGCTCTCAGCACAGGCTACTACATAGCCGGTTGTGGGAGATTTTACCCAGCAAATGATGGATTCGCCATCGCCTGCTGTCTGAGTATACTGTCCGCTCTCTTCTGTAGAACCCATGAAGGGAGCTCCTGAAAGATCAATGTCGTGTTCATTTTCGGGAGTTATTTCCAGGTTGGACATAGCTGCAACCATACCAACTCTGTCAGATATGAAACCATCATCAGCCTCCTCTGAAAGAAGGGTATGAAGGTCATCCATGCTGTAGTTTCGCTGAACAATGCCTATTACCTGTCCGCCGTCTCCAAGAACAGGAGTTGCGATCGTAGCCTGACGGGCACCTGTTGAAGTTGAGGTGATAACATCGGATACGTAGGTGTTTCCTGCCATTGCCTGAGCAAAATACTCTCTTTTTGAAACGTCAACAGTTTTACCCGATGCGCGCAGAAGCTGCATTCCGTCTGTGCCCGTAAGGACTGAGATGTTACCATCATCCAAGGATTTGTCTACTGTGTTAAGATAAGCCATGGCTTTGGCTGATGCAGTCAGGTCATTTGGATTTACAAAATAAGCCTTTGTAGATGGTGCAGCTGCAATAGCCTGCATGGCTGCAATATTTTTTTGTATTATGGTCTCGAATTCGGACTCAATATACCAGGCCTGCCAGTCCAGGGAGTCAATTGCATCAGTTGTTGCTTTTTCTGTGGATGTGTTGTAACTCACAATGATAGCCACCATTAGCGGAATGATGGTCACAAGCAGCATGACCGCTATGAGCCTTGTCTTAATACTGTCGAATAACTTGATGTTGCTTGATGTTTTTGTCTTTGTCTTTCTTTCTTTTGCCATAACACGCCTCCATGATATTTTGATAATCCGTGTACTAAATATTATATTCTTTTACGCGGAAAAAAGAAAATTTTAAACATAAAAATATTGTAAATTTTATGTTAAATATGCATGTTTATAAACTTTATAGCGATAATATTTCTGCAAAATGTAAGTGCCTCTTTAATATGTGAAAATTTTCTAGTAAAATAGCAGGGTTGATAAGCGAAAGATAGGAGCAATATATGATTAAAAATACATATTCTCTTGAAGAGAGCGTAATAAATGATGCTCAGAAAGAGCTTGCAAAGATCGGCAGCAAGGAACTTATAGGGTGTGAGAATCTATTGAGTCCTTCATATCTCGACGGTGATGTGACCTGCAGCCTTATTGCCGATGATAAACAGGTAAGGTTTACCGTGACCGGAGCAGAAGGTGTGTTTAAAGATGTCTTTTTACCGCTTAATAAATCAGTGAAATTTTATGCAGGTGAAGCATATGATTTTATCTGCTCACTTGAAAAGAAACTTATCCTTACCATCAAAAATGATTCTTATACAGAGGGAACAAAGGAAGAGCTTGTGGCTTTTTTGCAGGCAAGAAGCGCTGATATGACAGTTGCAGAGTTGGCACAGCAGAAGGCATATCAGGAAGCTGTTAAGCGTAATGAGCAGAGAAGGGAAGCTGAGAAGTATTTCGGATCAAAAGAATCCGCCGGTAATCTTCCTCAGTATGCACCAAAGAAAAGAGACAGATTCAAAACTCAGAAGTACTTTGCCGTTGCCTTTGCAATATTCGGAATGCTTGACAGCATGGATGGTATGTTCTTCGGACGTGGACAGTTTGACCCGATGAATATGCTTCGCTCAGGATTTATAGGGCTTGTGCTTGGATTCTTTTTGAGCTTTGCATACACCTTTTTCAGAGCTTGGTTTGACGGACAGAAGGAGAATGTGAAGGTGGGTTCGATAGTTCTTTTCTTCATAACATT
>ODAI011454585.1_pt1 | contig 15777 bp, 14 predicted proteins | sample 1539321 | NCBI WGS metagenome assembly ODAI01 (sample SAMN02144231, study PRJEB22623) | gut metagenome | biome: sheep rumen | host: Ovis aries | place: New Zealand
ATGGTATGTGCCAAGACACCGGAATCCACGCACAATTTCGTCACGGACCCGCTCGATCTCATAGTCGAGGGAGATGATCTCTACGCGGACGGCACGACACTCGGAGGAGATGACGGCATAGCAGTCGCCTACATGCTGGCTATCCTTGACAACGACGCGATCGCTCACCCGGCACTTGAATGTGTCTTCACTGTCGACGAGGAAATCGGTCTCAAGGGCGCAGCCCACCTGAATACAGCCGAGATGCTCACCGGCAAGCGTCTCATCAACATCGACAGCGAGAAAGAGGGTGTTCTCACTGCAGGCTGCGCGGGAGGCATCCGGGTCGATTCCGTCATCCCGACAAAGCGGGCAACGATCCGAGGCGTCCCGGTTCTCGTCGAAATTTCCGGTCTCAGGAGCGGACACTCCGCGGAAGCGATCACGAAAGGCAGGATCAACGCCAACAAGATGCTCGGCCGTTACCTGTACGCGCTTGACCGCAAAGTTGCCTACTCGCTTTCGGATGTCTCCGGAGGAGACAAGGACAATGCGATTCCGGCTCTGGCCAAGGCACACATCATCATCGATGAGGATGATCTTGCCAGCGTAAAGAAATTCACCCGCGATTTCACCGCCGATGTAAGAAAGGAATATGCAGGCACCGACGACGAAATCAAGATCACACTTGATACAGGACACGCTCACAAGGTGACAGTCATGGATCAGGACAGTCAGGAGCGGGTCGTCGCGTTCCTGAACCTCATCCCCAACGGCGTACGCCATATGTCAGCTATCTCACCGGGACTTCCGCAGACATCTACCAATGTAGGGATCATGCGCACAGGAACCGAGCAGTTCGTAGCCACATCGCTCGTCCGGAGTTCTCTCGTGAGCGAAAGAACAGCGGTGGTGAACAGGATCAGACTTCTCACCGAATTCCTCGGAGGACAGATCCTTCTGAAGGACGAGTATCCCGCATGGGAATACAACGAGGAATCCGAGCTTCGCAGCGTTATGCAGAGAACCTACACAGAAATGTTCGGCACGGAGCCGAAGATCGAAGTCACCCACGGTGGTCTTGAGTGCGGTATCTTCTACGGAAAGATCGATGGTCTCGATGTCGTATCCTTCGGACCGGATATCAGGGATATTCACACACCGAAGGAAAAGCTTTCCATCTCCTCCGCAAAGCGCATGTGGGATTATCTGCTGAAAGTTCTTGAAGCTCTTAAATAATCGGACATGCTGACAAAGGGCACAGTGAGATACGTTTCTGAGAATTATAATCGGTAAAAAGTATGGAAATACAGCTTTGGAAAGAGCTTCTGCAGCCTTATGAACAGGCGGTCACCGAGCTGACCGCCAAGTTCAACTGTCTGAGAGATGAGTACAGGAACAATAACCAGCATTCACCGATCGAGACTGTCAGCGGCAGAGTAAAAACGGTCACGAGCATTCTTGAAAAGATGCAGAAAAAAGGCATCGGCTTTGACCGGCTCGAAGAGGAAATTGAAGATATCGCGGGCATCCGCATCATCTGCCAGTTCGTTGAGGACATCGAAAAAGTAGCAGTTCTTATCCGAAGACGGTACGACATGGTCGTAATAGAAAAGAAGGACTATCTGGCCAATCACAAGTCGAGCGGATACAGAAGCTACCATATGATCGTCTGGTACACTGTAGAGACGATCGGCGGACCCAAACAGATCCACGTCGAGATCCAGATCCGCACCATGGCGATGAATTTCTGGGCAACGACCGAGCACTCACTGCAGTACAAGTACAAGGGAGTGCTCCCTGTCCATGTGTCCAAGCAGCTTGAAATGATTGCCGATTCCGTCTATCAGCTGGACACGCAGATGTCGCGAGTCAGGTCTGAGATCATTGACGCTGAGAACCATTCAGAGACCCGCACCAACCTGATCAAGGATATTGTGACCAGTATCGAAAATCTGTACAAGGTCACAAGCCACAGGGAGGTGGAGAAGATCCAGGATGAATTCTATCGGATCTTCAAGATGAATGACATAGACGAACTGAAGCGCTTTCAGAGACATCTGGATGTCCTTGCCGAGGGTTTCCGCGCTCAGTCAGTGGATTTTTCTCCCCCGGATCCGGGGAAAGGAGGATGAAAGCCCTTGATTCTGCCCGAACGTTTCATCCGGAATATGACAGAGTTATTAGGAGAAGACTATCCTGCATGGCGGGATAGTCTTCTATGCGTTCCAAATACAGGAATAAGAGTGAACGAACTCAAGATCACCAAAGACCGCTTCCGCGCGCTCTGGAAACAGTGCGGCGGCGGAGATTTAGAGGATATTCCCTGGATCCACAACGGATTCTTCACAGAGAACACAGCCGAGTTCTCAGGACATCCGCTCTACCAGACCGGTCTTTTCTACATACAGGAGCCGTCCGCCATGGCACCGGCTGAAAACCTCCCCATAGCTCCGGGAGATTATGTACTTGATCTCTGCGCAGCACCCGGAGGAAAGTCTACCCAGCTTCTGGCAAAGCTGGGCGGTACGGGGCTTCTTCACTCCAACGATATCTCCGCCAGCCGCGCCCAGGCCCTCAAAAAGAATCTGGAGCTCGCAGGAGCCGAAAACGCCTTTGTCACAGCGGAACCCCCGGAAAAGCTGGCTGCTTATTTTCACGAATTCTTTGATAAGATTCTTGTCGACGCGCCCTGTTCAGGGGAGGGTATGTTCCGGCGCGAGGCGGGCATGAGCGCTTACTGGAACGAAAAAGGTCCCGAATACTATGCCCCCCTTCAGGCTGATATACTCGCCCGAGCCGTCTCGATGTTGAAGCCCGGCGGATATCTCATGTACTCGACCTGCACGTTCTCCCCGCTTGAAAATGAGGCCAATGTCCTGTCACTAACGAAACGTTTCCCCGCGCTGGAGCTCCTCGATATACCGGATCAGAAGGGATTTAGCCGCGGTGTTCTTCCGGGCACGGAAAAATGTGTCCGGATCTACCCACACAGAATGAGAGGTGAAGGCCAGTTCATGGCGCTCTTTGTCAAACGGGACCTCGGCAGCGCACAGCTTGTTGTGGAAGGATCCGCCCTCGCATCCGGCGGAAGAAGAAGCGCATCCGCAAAGAGAAGTATCTATGAAAAGAATGATGAGATCTATCTGATTCCCGGCGGAATCAGACCCTACCCGTCTCTGCGTTACCTTATGACAGGGCTGCACCTTGCCACCAGAAAGAAGAACCGTATTAATGTCTCGCAGGCGCTGGCGGAAGCCCTGAGAGAAGGTGAGTGGGGCAGGGAATTCAATATGAATGCAGGCGACATCAGAGTCGAAAAATATCTGCGCGGCGAGACACTGTACGCTGATGACAGTGAGATCGTGACCCATGAGCCTTCCCTCACAAGAATCTTTGACGGCGTCGACCCAGCCGTACTATTCACTGCGCCCGCCGGCGGACGCAAAGCGGCACGCGATAGGAGCCCCGACAGGAACATCCTTATTCTGATAGAGGGTTTCCCGGTGGGCTTCGGCACGTTCGACCGCGGCCTCATTAAAAATAAGCGGGCTCCCGGCAGAAGAGTTTTATGAAAGGAATATGTTTTGAAAAGAAAAGTTCCGGATATACTGGATTACGAAGCAGCTATTTTCGACCTCGACGGCACGCTGATCGACTCGATGGGCATGTGGGGCGAAATCGACATTGAATATCTTGAGAAGTTCGGCATCAAGGTGCCGGAGAACCTGCAGCGAGACCTGGAAGGTCTACGCTTCACCGAGGTCGCCGAATACTTCCGGGAAAGGTTCGGCATCAGGGATTCCGTCGAGAAGATCGGGCAGACCTGGATTGATATGGCCGAGTACAAGTACAGGCATAACATTCCGCTTAAGCCCGGCGCAAGGGAACTCATCCTGAAAATGGCGGAAAACGGGGTCAGAATGGCAATCGCCTCCAGCAATCACCTGCGGCTCATCGAAGAGATCCTCCGCATTCACGGCATCTCCGATTACTTCGATGTGATCACGACATGCGACGATGTGACAGCCAGCAAGCCGGAACCGGATGTCTACCTCATAACAGCCGAAAGACTCGGCACGTCCCCCTCTTCATGCCTGGTCTTTGAAGATATACCCATAGGCATCCTGTCCGGAAAGCGGGCCGGGATGACAGTGGCGGCGGTCTACGACGCATACTCGGAGAATGAGCGGGAGCAGAAAGAGAGAGAGGCAGACTTTTTCATTCAGGATTTCTTTGAGCTCCTCGGATGAGCGGGTCCAAAAGAAATCGTGCATAAGAGGCAAATGTATGTTACAATAGCCTATCAGTGAACAGGCATATTATAGACATATACTCATGTGATATCAGGGAGAATTATGCAGAAAGCTTCAAAAGGTCAGTACGGCTATTTCCGCTATGAGCGGATGAGACGACTCCTCATAACGATCATAACAGTTCTTTTACCGGCGGCAATCTTTGTGGCCGGAATCATCGTTTACGGATCCGAAAAAAATCTGCTGACAGTACTCGCGCTAGTACTGGTCATTCCGTTTGCCATGGCGTTCGTTAGTCTCGTCATGGTCTATACGCACTCGTCGATCCCGGAGGAGGAGTACCGGGAGATCGAAGAGCACGCGGGAACACTGACGATGGCGTACGAGCTCTATGTGACGCATGAGAAAGCAAGTACCATGGTGGATGCATTTGCAATATGCGGCAGCACGGTCGTTGGTCTCGTCACCGAAAAAAAAGGCGATCCTAAATTCACTGCGGACTACATCAAAAAAGTTCTCCGGTCGAACGGCATCGGTTCGAATGTCACACTGATGACGGACCTCAGACATTTTCTTGAGCGCCTCGATTCGATGAATGAGCACGCAGAGTCTCTCCGGGACGTAAAGTTCAGACCTGACTCAAGGTATCCCGACTATGATCTTGAGCAGACGATCTGGATGTTCCTCACACAGATCTCACTGTGACCGCTAAGGACACGTATTTATTATGAAAGAATTCACTATCGGAAAAAACGAGGCAGGGCAGAGATTTGACAAATATCTGACAAAGCTGCTGCCGAATGCGACGAAGAGTTTTATCTACAAGATGCTCAGAAAAAAGAACATCACGCTGAACGGCAAAAAGGCAGCGGGCAGTGAGATCCTCTCCCTGTCCGATGTGGTCCGTCTCTTTTTCTCTGATGAGACATATGCAAAATTCTCCGGGGCAATCCCGAAACTTCCGGCCGCTGCGCACACCTTTGATTTTTCTTCCGCCGTCGTGTACGAGGACGACGATATTCTGATTGTCAACAAGCCGAGCGGCATCCTGTCACAGCCAGAGCGCGCGGACGGTGAAAGCCTTGTGTCCGGACTCACAGAGTATCTTCTGGAACAGGGAAAAATCACAGGGGAGCAGCTTCGGACATTCCATCCGGCCCCGGCCAACAGGCTGGACCGCAATACGAGCGGACTTATCCTGTGCGGAATAAGCCTCAGGGGTTCACAGTTCCTCACCGAAATTATAAAGTCCAGAGATCTGAAAAAGCATTATCTCACCGTCACGCGCGGTGAGATTGAGGACGGAATCTATGAGGCCTATCTCAAAAAAGATACCGCTGTGAACAAGGTCACGGTCAGCGGACATCCGGCCGAAGGGTACCTTCGCATAGTGACCGGTGTCACAGTGCTGCGAAGGGCAGGCGAATACTCGCTGCTCGACATCGATCTCATCACAGGAAGGACCCATCAGATCCGGAGCCATCTCGCATGGCTCGGCGCTCCCGTCATCGGAGATATAAAGTACGGGGACAGGGATCTTTCCGCAATCCTCAAAAAGGAAGTCGGACTAAAGCATCAGTTCCTCCACGCCGAGAGAATCACGTTCCCGGTCTCTCAGGGAGATTTCTCCTATACCAGCGGAATGTCTGTAAAAGCTCCCCTCACAGCGGAGGAGGAGCGGATCCTTGAAAAGCTCGGTCTCAGATGAGCCGCTGACAGACACACATTCCGTCCAATATCATTCAAAGGAAGTTAACGCACCAGATGAAAGCTGAAAAAGAGTCACAAAATACTTCTCTCAAAGACGAGATCATCTCCTATGTCAAAATGCTGATCTTTGTCGTCGTCGTTGTCTCCGTTGTGAACGGAGTCATTCTCATAAACGCGAAGATTCCGTCCTCCTCGATGGAAAATACGATTATGGTCAATGACCGTATTTTCGGCAACAGGCTCGCCTACAGGTCAAAAGATCCTGAGAGATTCGATATCATCATTTTCAATTTCCCGGATGACAAGTCCAAGAAATACATCAAGCGCATTATCGGCATGCCGGGCGAGACAGTCCTCATTGTAGACGGGAAAGTCTATATCGACGGATCGTCCGAGCCCCTCCCCGACAGCTTCTGCCCGGAAGATCCGGTCGGGTCATTCGGACCCTACGAAGTGCCGGAAGGCTGCTATTTTGTCATGGGAGATAACCGCAATAACAGTAATGATTCGAGATTCTGGCAAAATACCTTTGTGAGCCGCGATGAGATACTCGGCGAGGCAATGGTGAGATACTGGCCGCTCGATAAAATAGGACGGCTCTGATATGGCAACATGGAATTCGAGAGGTCTCCGGGGCTCAACGCTGGAAGATCTCATCAATTACACCATAGAAATCTACAGGGAGCGAAAGCTGGCGGTCCTGCAGAAGGTACCGACCCCCATAACACCGATTGAGATTGACAAGTCCACCAGGCATATCACACTTGCCTATTTCGACCAGAAGAGTACCGTCGATTATCTCGGAGCGGTCCAGGGTATTCCGGTGTGCTTCGACGCCAAGGAGTGTGCCGTCTTTACGTTCCCTCTTGCAAATATCCACGAGCACCAGGTCAGATTCATGCGCGAATTTGAGGAACAGGGCGGTGTTTCTTTCCTGATCATCTATTTCAGCAAAAACCGCACATACTACTATATGAGACTCTCAGAGCTCATAAGGTTTTGGGAGCGATGCGAAGAGGGCGGTCGGAAAAGCTTTACTATTGAAGAGCTGGACCCTGATTTTTTTCTTGAGGAGAAAAACAGCATGGTCCCCATTCTGGTTGGTCTCCAGAAAGATCTTGATGAGAGAGAAGAGGTAAATGATGAATAACAGAGTGATCCACACACCGGAAGGTTTCCGCGACCTCTACGGAGATACAATGAAGTCAAAGGTTATGCTGATGGACAGCATACGGTCCGTATTTGAAAAATACAGCTATCAGAACATCGAGACGCCGACCATAGAGTATTTTGACGTCTTTTCAAGCGACATCGGAACGACTCCGACGAACGAACTCTATAAGTTCTTCGACCGCGACGGCAACACGCTCGTACTGAGATCCGACTTCACACCCTCCGTCGCGAGGGCAGTCTCAATGCACTTCCCCGAGGAAGCCATGCCGGCAAGGCTGTGCTATGAGGGAAGTACATTTATCAATTCCGCTGAACTGCAGGGAAGATTGAAAGAGACCACCCAGATGGGTGTTGAATTCATCGGTGTGGAGAGCGCAGAAGCCGACGCGGAGATCATCGCCCTCACATGTGAGATTATCTTAGCCGCTGGGATCAGAGAATTTCAGGTCAGCGTCGGCGAAGTGGATTTCTTCAAGGCGATCGCGGAATCCACAGGGCTCGATTTCGAAAAGATCGAGAACATCCGCAAGCTGATTTCCAATAAAAATTTCTTCGGCGTCGGCGAGCTTCTCGATGAATCGGGCCTCGATGCAGGGCTGAAGGAAGCTCTCGAAAATCTGCCGCAGCTGTTCGGCGGCGCGGAGGTCATCGACACGGCCGAGAAATACGCTTTTGGTCCGAGGGAGAAAAAGGCGATTCGAAGGCTTCGGGACATCCACTATCTCATGAGAGAGCGCGGTCTTGACAAGTACGTATCCTACGATTTCGGTTATCTGTCAAAGTATAATTACTACACCGGTATCATTTTCAGCGCGGTGACCCTGGGAACCGGCGAGCCGATCGCCAAAGGCGGACGGTATGACAGCCTGCTCGGGAATTTCGGCAAGGATTATCCCGCTGTCGGCGTCGGAATCTACATCGACCAGATGATGAACGCGATCTCCAGACAGGGCAGATCTCCTTTGATGTAAGACATCCGTTTTGAGGAACCGGAGGAAGCCCTTTTGCAGAGCGACGCCCGTGAACTTCCAATCGGAGATATAAGGACGGAGGATTTTATGAGATATTTAACAGTTGCCCTCACAAAGGGCAGGCTGGCCAGACAGACACTCGAGCTTTTTGAAAAGTGCGGGATCGACACGGCCGGGGCTATGGATAAAAATACGAGAAAGCTGATATTCACGAACGATGAGCTGGGACTCAGGTTCTTTCTGGCCAAAGGTCCGGATGTGCCGACCTACGTCTATTACGGTGCCGCGGATATAGGCATCGTCGGAAGGGATACGATCATCGAGGAGAATAAAAAGCTCTACGAGGTGCTCGATCTCGGCTTTGGCAAATGCCGGATGTGCGTGTGCGGGCCTGACTCCGCCAGAAAATACCTTGACAGCGGCGAGATGATCCGTGTTGCCACCAAATATCCGGCAATCACCAAGGACTATTTCCTCAATAAGAAGCATCAGACCGTGGAGATCATCAAGCTGAACGGGTCCATTGAGCTTGCCCCGATCGTCGGCCTCTCCGAGGTGATTGTCGATATCGTCGAAACCGGTTCCACACTGAAGGCCAACGGGCTGGAAGTCCTCGATGAGGTAATTCCCCTGAGCGCGCGCATGGTCGTGAACCAGGTCAGCATGAAGATGGAAAATGAGCGCATCTCAAGGATCATCACAAGGCTCAGAAATGAGCTTCAGAAGCAGAATGCGTAAGAGAGAGAGGGATTAGAATGCAGATTTTTGAACTCAACGAGGAAGTCTTCGGATCGATTCTCACAAATATGCTGAAGCGCAGTCCTGACAGCTACCCGAGGGAGGAAGCGATTGTCGCGGATATCATAAAAAATGTCAGAGAGCGCGGCGACGAAGCCGTTTTCGAGTACACAAAAAATTTCGACAAGGCCGATATCAGCGCTGAAAACTTCACGGTCACACCGGAGGAGGAAGCGGAAGCGTACGCCAAGGTCGATAAGGAACTCATCGGGATCATAAGAAGGGCAATCACCCGCATCCGCGCCTTCCACGAACACGAAAAGCAGGAGAGCTGGTTCACAACAGAGAACGGTATGGTGCTCGGTCAGCGCGTGACTCCCCTCGAGAGGGCCGGAGTCTACGTCCCGGGCGGAAAAGCCGCCTATCCGTCATCGGTACTCATGAACGTGATCCCTGCACAGGTAGCCGGTGTGCCCGACATTATCATGTGCACACCTCCGGGCAGGGACGGAAAAGTCACTCCGACGACTCTGGTCGCGGCCAAGGAGGCAGGTGTAGGCACGATCTACAAAGTCGGCGGCGCTCAGGCGATCGCTGCCATGGCGTACGGGACCGAGAGCCTCAAAAAGGTCGATAAGATCACAGGCCCGGGCAATATCTTCGTCGCTCTTGCCAAAAAAGCCGTCTATGGACACGTCTCCATCGATTCCGTAGCCGGACCGTCGGAAGTCACGGTGCTCGCGGACGACAGTGCGGATGCCCACTGCGTAGCGGCGGACCTCCTGTCCCAGGCAGAGCATGACGAGCTTGCATCCTGCATATTAGTCACGACCTCCCGGCAGCTCGCGGAGGACGTAAGCTCTGAAGTCGATGAGTATCTGAAGGTCCTCTCCAGAGCTGATATCATTAAAAAATCTCTGGATAATTTCGGCCGCATTCTGGTCGCGAAATCAATGGATGAGGCAATCGCAGCCGTCAACGAGATCGCGCCCGAGCATCTTGAGATCGTGACGCGGGATCCGTTCCTTCTCATGACCAGGATAAAAAATGCCGGCGCAATATTTATCGGTGAATACTCGAGCGAACCTCTCGGAGATTATTTCGCGGGACCCAACCACGTACTTCCGACGAACGGGACCGCCAAGTTCTTCTCGGCTCTGTCAGTCGATGACTTTATCAAAAAGACAAGCATTATCTACAGCGGAAGAGAGGCACTTGCCGCCCTGCACGAAGACGTTGAAAATTTCGCAAAAGCGGAAGGGTTGACTGCCCACGCGAACTCGATCCATGTGAGATTTGAATGACCAAGGAGATGTATTAGTATGAAAAAGTTACTTGTGCCCTGTATTTATCTGCTGAAAGGACGCGCTGTCTCGGGATTTGGGCAGAAGAATGCATTTGCATCCGGAAATGTGTCCGAGCTGGCTATGATATACAGCGATCACGGCGCTGACAGCCTTCTGGTGTTCGACTTTTCAAAGACGGACGCGGAGCACGATGAGGCCATCGCCTGCATCAAAGAGATCTGCACCTCCTCCCAGGTCCCGGTCATCGTAGCCGGCAATGTGAAGCGCCCGGAGGATGTAAAAAAGCTCATCTATGCCGGCGCCGCACAGGCCCTCCTGAACGGAGGAAAGCCCGAAAACATGCGCATTATGGAAGAAGTATCCAAACGTTTCGGGCGAGATAAGATCGGCGTCACCATCGCCGACACGGAAGAGTACACAGCCAACAGGGATGTCATCGAGCAGTACGCTTCAAGGCTTGTCCTTCTCGACAACATCGAGAAGGAGATTGCTCCGATGACAGAACTCCGCATACTTCTCCACGTGAACCACGCGGGGGAGAAGCAGGTCCTTGATCTTCTCGCTTCCGGCAATATCAGCGGCATCTCCGGCGGATTTGTCAGCCAGAGAAATCTGGACCTGACCAAGATCAAGGTCCTCGCGATCGAGCGTGGCATTGAGATGAATATATTGACGTCTTCCGTCGACTGGTCGGAGATGAAGACCGACGAGAAAGGCCTCGTTCCGGTCATCGTCCAGGATTATAAGAACGATGAGGTCCTCATGCTCGCTTACATGAATGAGGAGAGCTTCCGGAAGACACTCGAGACCGGCAAGATGACATACTTCTCGCGCAGCCGTCAGAGCCTCTGGGTCAAGGGGGAGACAAGCGGGCATTTCCAGTATGTCAAAGAGCTGAAGATCGACTGCGACAACGATACGATTCTGGCTAAAGTGGCCCAGATCGGAGCAGCCTGCCATACCGGCAACCGCAGCTGCTTCTACAGGACTCTTGCAAGAACTGCCTACGATGACACGAATCCCCTTCACGTTTTCCAGGATGTCTACGATATCATCTCGGACCGCAAGAAACATCCGAAAGAAGGTTCCTACACAAATTATCTGTTCGACAAGGGAATCGACAAAATCCTGAAGAAAGTCGGTGAGGAGAACACCGAGATCATCATAGCTGCCAAGAATCCGGATCCCGAGGAGATCAAATACGAGGTTTCCGATTACCTGTACCACCTGATGGTGCTCATGGTAGAGCGCGGCGTCACATGGGACGATATCACTTCCGAACTTGCCAGAAGATAAACGCCGCCAAAAATCCCGCATGGAGGACTTATGAGAGAACCGTTTTTGTCAGACCGCATTCTGCGCCAGGTGGAGCGGCCTGCCAGATACATCGGCAATGAAATCAATTCAATTATTAAAGATAAGAATTCTGTGGATATCCGCTACTGCATGTGCTTCCCGGATGTCTACGAGATCGGCATGTCCCACCTGGGCATTCAGATCATCTATGAGCAGCTGAACAGAAGAGCAGATACATGGTGCGAGAGAGTGTACTCCCCGTGGCCCGATCTTCATAAGATCATGAAGGAGCAGAATATACCGCTCTTCGCCCTGGAGTCCCAGGAACCCGTTAAGGACTTCGATTTTCTCGGCATAACTATCCAGTACGAACTTTGCTACACCAATATTCTGCAGGTCCTCGATCTGGCCGGTATTCCGCTTCTTGCCAAAGACCGCGGTGAGGAATGCCCGATCGTCATGGGCGGCGGTCCCTGTACCTACAATCCGGAACCGATCGCGGATTTCTTTGACCTCTTTTATATTGGCGAGTCCGAGACGGTCATGGACACCCTTATGGATGTGTATAAGGATTGCAAAAAACACGGCGCCCCGCGGGAAGAGTTCCTTCACAGGGCAGCTAAGATCGAGGGCATATATGTGCCCTCGCTCCTTTGTGTCACCTACAATGAGGATGGAACGGTAAAAGACTTTGCACCGAAATACGAGGATATCCCGGATAAGATCCGCAAGCAGACGTGCATGGATTTCACGAACGCTCCCTATCCGAAAAAGCCTCTTGTTCCATATCTCCGGCCGACGCAGGACCGGGTGACACTGGAGATCATGCGCGGCTGCATACGCGGCTGCCGTTTCTGCCAGGCCGGAATTCTGTATCGTCCGCTTCGCGAAAAAGACATCGAGGTCCTTAAGCGGCAGGCGGATACTATGATGAAATATTCCGGTCACGAGGAGATATCTCTAAGCTCCCTCAGCTCCAGCGACTACAGCCGCCTTCCTGAGCTTATGGATTATCTCATCGAAAAGTTCCACAGTCAGGCGGTCAACATCTCCCTGCCTTCGCTCAGAATCGATAATTTCTCGCTCGATGTCATGCAGAAGGTCCAGGATATAAAGAAGAGTTCGCTGACATTTGCACCCGAGGCCGGAACACAGAGACTCAGAAACGTCATCAACAAAGGACTCACCGAGGAGGATATTTTCGGCGGGTCAGCCATGGCGTTCAGGGGCGGCTGGAACAAAGTCAAGCTGTACTTCATGCTGGGTCTTCCGACAGAGACGGAGGACGACCGCAGAGGCATCGCGCATCTTGCCCAGTCCATCTGCGACGTCTACTACGATATTCCCAAGGGAGAGAGGCGGGGCAAATGTGATATCAACGTCAGCACTTCCTTCTTCGTCCCGAAACCTTTCACTCCTTTCCAGTGGGCACCGATGTTCCGCAGGGAGGACTATCTTTCCTTTGCCCATCTCGTCAAAGGTGAGATTCGATCGATGAAGAACCAGAAATCGATCCACTATCAGTACCATGACGCGGACGGAACGGTGCTGGAAGGTGTACTCGCCAGAGGCGACCGAAAACTCTCGCAGGTCATTATGTACGCTTATGCGCACGGAGCCATGTACGACGCATGGACCGACTACTTTCATATGGATATATGGATGGACGCATTCTCTGCGTGCGGAATCGACCACGAGTTTTATACGCTGAGAGAAAGATCTCTCGACGAAGTCCTTCCGTGGGATTTCATTGACGTCGGTGTGACCAAGAATTGGTTCGTCCGCGAGTTAGAGCGTGCTCTTCGCGCGGAGATCACGCCCAACTGCAGACAGATGTGCTCCGGCTGCGGGGAGCGGTCCTACGGCGGAGGCGTCTGCTTTGAAGAGAAATCCATGGACGCCGGCAAGGCAGATTACAGCAGTTTGAGGTGACGAAGTATGAAAGTCAGAATTAAATTCACCAAGGTCGGCGCGCTCCGCTACGTGGGTCATCTGGATTTCATGCGCACCTTCCAGAAAATAATCAAGAGGAGCGGCGTTCAGGCGGTCTTCACCAGAGGGTTCAGCCCCCATATGATCATGTCCTTTGCGGCTCCGCTCGGCGTCGGGCTTGAGAGTCTCGGCGAGTATGTGGATTTCGAGATGGCTTACAGAGATCCCTTCGAGCTCACAAAGATCGAGCTTCAGCGCATGAGCCAGCTCGATATTGAAAATGAAGAGCTCCCGCCTGTCCCTCCCGAAGCTCACATAATCGATATGCTGAACAGTGAATGCCCGGACGGCGTCCGCATTCTGTCGGTAAGGAGGATCGAGGAAGCCAAGGGCAAGGCCATGGCGCTGGTAAGCGTTTCCGACAACGTTGTTTTCTTCGAAAACGACTGGCTTCATGCAGCCGGTATATCGAGTGAGGATATTCTTTCGGACTTCATCCAAAGTTTTATGGGGCAGACAACCGTCATGATCCACAAAACGACCAAAAAGACTGAGAGCGACGTCGACATACGGCCGCTTATATTCGAGTTCGGACTCTGCCGGAAGGCGGATCTGCCGGACGATGTCCGCTCCCATATCGAGCGGGCGGGTTACAGCATGCCGGTCTTCATGAAACTTAAGACCGGAAGCTCAGCCAACCTGAAGCCGGAGACGGTCATCAGCGCGCTGTGCACATTTGCAGGCATCGAATATGACCCGTTAGCGCTCCGGATCCTGCGACTTGATCTTTACGGCGAGGACGGAAAACCTCTGTCGGAAACAGGAAGAAGCTTCTGAGGTCCTCAAAGGATGTGCCAAGCATGAAAGATTATATAGTGACTGAGATTGAATTCGATGAGAATAAATATCTGGCGGCAGCTTTCTTTGAGGACATGCGTCTTTCCATGCTGAAGCTCGCCGCAAGAGACGACGAATCACTGATCGGCCGCATATACCTCGGCCACATCGATTCGTACGCGGACAACATTGGCGGGGCTTTCGTCGCGTTCGGAAAAGACAAATGCTTTCTTTCCAAATACAAGAAGGGCAGCTGCGATCCCGGCCGCATCCCCGTCCAGATCATTCGCGATGCCTCAGGGAAGAAGGCGGCCGCCGGGACCACGAAGCTGAAGCTGTCCGGACGCTATGCCGTGCTCTCAGAGGGGGACGGGAGTCTCTCTTTCTCCCGGAAGCTTTCAAGTGAACAGAAGGATCTCCTCCGCAAATGGATGCGCGATGTCGACCGGACCGGTTACTCTGTCCTGCTGCGCACGAACTCGGCCGGGACAGAGAAGGCGGAAGTCCTCCGCGAAGTCGAGGAGCTTAAAGCGCGATGGCAAAAACTCGCGCATGACATAGCTCACGCGAAAGCCGGTTCGCTCCTCTATCGGCCGGATCCCTTCTATATAGAAATGCTGCGCGATCTCACCGTAAAACCGGACAGACTCTATTCGGATATTCCGCGGATCGCAGAGGAGCTGGAATCCTGCCGTCCCTTCTTGCAGGATTCGGACAACAGTAATGAGATTTATTACGGGAACCGGACACTTCCCCTTCGGACCGTTTACAACCTGACCGGGGAAGTCCGAAAGCTGACAGCCAAAAATGTGTGGCTGAGGAGCGGGGCCTACCTGGTCATAGAAAAGACCGAGGCCTTTACATCGGTCGATGTGAACACAGGCAAATGCGAGCGTGGCAGACATGCCTCCGAGACCTACCGGCGCATCAACCACGAGGCGGCCGAGGAGGTCATACGTCAGATCATCCTGCGCAATCTCTCGGGCATGATCCTGGTAGACTTCATAAACATGGAGAATCCTGACCACAAAGAGGAGCTCGTGAATGTCGCCAGAAAGCTGGCGCGGCGCGACCCTCTCCGCATGGAGGTCGTGGATCTTACTCCGCTCGGCATAATGGAGATCATCCGCCAGAAGACGGAGCGCCCGCTGTCCGAGATCCTTGGCATAACGCGCGCTGCTTCCACCAATTCTGATACAGAGTAGACGATCAGGCAGGCAGCCTGCGTCGTTGCCGCGTTAAAGTTAAATAGGCTGCGTGGTTGTGGCATCACAGTTCAGACAGTCTGCGTAGTTGCGGCGTTACAATCCAGAAGGGCAGTCTACTTCGTTGCTGCGTTACAGTTAGACAGGCAGCCTGCATCGTTGCTGCGTTACAGTTCAGACAGGCAGTCGACGTCGTTGCTGCGTCACAGTTCAGACAGGCTGCTTAATAAAATTCGGGGCCGGCGGCGAAGCATCCATCTTCGTGAGAAAAACATTGCGGGTCCGACCGAAGAGATCAAGAAAGCTTTAGCTTTTTAAGCTCACAGAAAGGACCTGCGTTTTTCGATGAAGATGATGTTGGCAGCGGTTTATG
>ODAI011395071.1_pt1 | contig 15776 bp, 9 predicted proteins | sample 1539321 | NCBI WGS metagenome assembly ODAI01 (sample SAMN02144231, study PRJEB22623) | gut metagenome | biome: sheep rumen | host: Ovis aries | place: New Zealand
AAGGAGTCAGCGGATCACAGTAACGGAAAAAAACAAGGAATCCTCCCTAAAGGGTTCCTCCTTATTTTTTTCCTACGTCCCGCCGGCTCCTTTTGAGGGAGGGAAAATCTCTCTGTTAAGAATTATCCCTATAAACACGTTCATCTCATGGCAAAATAAATATCATGCTGAAGCCCTTGGGAAGAAAAATGCGCTCTATTGATATAAACGCAAAAAACCGGTATTCTAGAGGGCATTGCAGGCTGTTCCGAAAGCTGTCGCTTTCCGGGCAGCTCTAGTATTTATGCGCAGGGCAGGCGTCCGAGCTGCCCGATGGAAGGTGGTTTTATGGCAGTTGATGAAAACTTACAGACGATGCGCCACAGCTGCGCGCACGTGATGGCAGAAGCGGTGACACATCTTTTTCCTGGCACCAAAATAGCCATCGGTCCGGCAATCGACAACGGATTCTACTATGATTTCGATTTTCCCGCAGACCATAAGCCCAGCGAGGCCGATTTTGCAGCCATAGAGAAGGAGATGCGCCGCATTCTTGCCGGCGGGCATACGTTCGTGCGGAACGTCGTCTCCAAAGCAGAGGCGCTGGAGCTCTTCAAGGATCAGCCGTACAAAGTCGAGCTCATCAACGATTTGCCTGACAACGAGACCATCACGACCTTTACGCAGGACGGCTTTACCGACCTGTGCCGCGGTCCGCACGTCGGCTCCACAAAAGAGATAAACGCGCAGAGCTTCAAGCTGATGAGCCTCGCGGGCGCATACTGGCGCGGCGACTCCAAGCGCCCCATGCTCAGCCGCATCTATGCCGTCTGCTTCCAGAAGCCGAACGAGCTGAAGGACTACCTCAAGATGCTTGAGGAAGCCGACAAGCGCGACCACCGCAAGCTTGGCGTCCAGCTAGACCTCTTCCACCTTGACCCGGAGGATCCGGGGCAGATTTTCTGGCACCCCAACGGATGGACGATGTACGTGGCGCTGCAGGACTATATGCGGCAGAAAGAGCAGGAAGACGGCTACCTTGAGGTGAACACGCCCGCAATCATGCCGCGCACGCTCTGGGAGCGCTCCGGGCACTGGGGGCACTACCAGCAGAACATGTTCATCACAGAAAGCGAAAAGCGCGTCTTTGCGGTCAAACCGATGAACTGCCCCGGCGCGCTGGAGATTTTCAAGTCCAAAATCCGCTCCTACAAGGATTTGCCGCTGCGCCTCGCGGAATTCGGCCACTGCGTGCGCAATGAGCCGAGCGGAACCCTGCACGGTATCATGCGCGTGCGTGGATTCGTGCAGGACGACGCGCACATCCTGTGCACGGAGGAGCAGATTGAGGCGGAAGTCACCAAATTCTGCTGCCTGCTCAAGGATGTCTACAAAGACTTCGGATTTGACAAGAACCTGCTCATAAAGCTTTCGACGCGCCCGGAAGACCACGTGGGCGACGACGCCACATGGGATCACGCGGAGGCAGCCCTTTCTTCTGCCTGCAAGGCCGCGGGGCTCAGCTTCGAGATTCAGCCGGGCGAGGGCGCCTTCTACGGCCCCAAGCTTGAATTCACGCTGATTGACGCGCTCGGCAGGCAGTGGCAGTGCGGTACCATCCAGCTGGACTACCAGCTGCCTTCCGCCGAACGCCTGAACGCGGAGTATGTGGGCGCGGACAACCAGAAGCACCATCCCGTCATGCTGCACCGCGCGGTGCTCGGCTCCCTGGAGCGCTTCCTCGGCATACTGATTGAGAACTACGCCGGTGCCATGCCCGCATGGCTGCATTTTGAGCAGGCGGCTGTCGTACCGGTCAGCCCGGATTTCAACGGCTATGCGCAAAAAGTGGTCTCGTTCCTGCGGGCCGCCAACATCCGCGCAAACGCCTATACGGATGACAGCAACATGAAGAGCAAGATAAAGCTGGTAAGCTCCGAGCACAAGACGCCCTATATACTGGTAGTCGGCGCGAACGAGCAGAACGAGGAAAGCGTGACCGTGCGCTTCCGCGCGTCCAGCGGGCTCCCGCAGAAGACCTTCAAGCTGAACGAATTCCGCGACTACGTGCTGGACAAGGTGCAGACCCGCTTCAACGGCATCTGACACAAAGCAGCCTAAAAAAAGCAGCCCCGGAACGCGTTCCGGGGCTGCTTTTTTATGTGCCCGAAAAAACGGCGCGGACAGCGCCTGCCGCGCTAGGGGCGCACCACGACATCCGCGATATGCGGGCGCTTCTGGATATCCTTCTGCAGACCTTCCTCACGCGCCTTGTTGACGTATGCGGGATCCTGGAAACTATAGGTGAAATTCGTGTGCACGTCGTACGTTCCCTTCATGAGCGCATACGCGTCTTCGGTCATCACCAGCTCCTCGTCGGTCGGGATGACAAAAATCTTCGTCTTGCTGTCATCGGCAGAAATGCAGGTTTCGGCATTGCCGGTAAAGCTATATTCGTTTTTCTGCATATCAATCTTGATGCCCATGTGCTCCAGCCCGCGCAAAGATGCGCCGCGGATGATGGGGGAACGCTCGCCGACGCCCGCGGTAAACACGATGGCGTCTACCCGCCCCAGCTCGGCAACAAAGGCACCCACGTACTTGCGGATGCGCAGCGCCTCCATGTCGATGGAAAGCTCGGCAAGCGGGTCGCCCTCAGCAGTGGCGACCTCGATGTCGCGGCGGTCAGAATACTTCTCGGTGATACCGAGCAGGCCGCATTTCTTGTTGAGCGCCTTGTCCATCTCGTCCGCGCTCATACCGGTCTTGCGCATGATGTAGAACGGCAGCGCCGGGTCAAGGTCTCCGGAGCGGGTGCCCATCACAAGGCCTTCCAGCGGGGTGATTCCCATGGTGGTATCATAGCACTTGCCGTCCTTTACCGCGCACATAGAAGAGCCGTTACCAATGTGGCAGATGATGAGGTTCGTCTCGGAAGGCTTTTTATGCAACAGCACGGAGGCACGCTTTGCGGTGTAAAGGAAGGATGTGCCATGGAAACCGTAGCGGCGCGCGGCATATTTCGTGTACCATTCGCGCGGGATGGCATACATAAAGCTTGATTCCGGCATAGTCTGGTGCCATGCGGTATCAAGCACGGCGCACTGCGGCACGCCCGGCATGACTTTCTGCGCCGCCTCTATGCCCATGATGTTCGCGGGGTTGTGCAGCGGTCCCAAATCCTGCACGGAGCGGAATGTCTCCAGCACCTCCGGGGTGATAAGGACGGACTTGGTGAATTTGTCGCCGCCGTGCAGCACACGGTGCCCCACCGCCTTGATGACGGACATATCCGGAATGACACCGATTTTTGCGTCGGTGATTGTCTTAAGGATAAGCTCGATGGCCTCTTTGTGCGTAGGGCAGGGGCTTTTGATCTCAGTCTTGCTGCCACCGGCCTTGTGCGTTATACCGGAGCCGTCAATACCGATGCGCTCCACGACACCGTTCGCAAGAACCTCTTTCTTGTCCCAGTCGTAAACCTGATATTTTGCGGAAGAAGACCCGCAGTTCAACGTAAGAATGACCATTGCCATAGGAATTGCCTCTGCATAAAAAGAATTAAAACTGCTCGGAAACCACAGCCACCGGATACATCGAGGAGAGCTGAGAGGAAACCAAGAGTTTTCCGAACAAATCTAGTATACAAGATAGGCCGCTTTTTTGCAATGACACCATGCCGCGCCCGCCGGAATTCTTCGGAAATGCAAGCACGCGCACAAATAAAAAGGCTCCCGAACAGGGAGCCGTAAAACGTGGAGATGACGGGAGTCGAACCCGTTACCTCTTGCATGCCATGCAAGCGCTCTAGCCAGTTGAGCTACACCCCCAAAAGAATGTATATATTTTAACAGAAAATCGTTTCTTGGTCAACGGGGAAACAGAAAATTCTCCGGGCTTCGGTACAAAAAAGCAAAAAAAATGCGCTCCCCGCTCCACCGGCAGCACCGCGGCAGGGCAAACCATTGCCTGCCGTGCGCCGCAGCGGCTCAGGCTTCCGGAGCATGCTCCTGCGGGGCAGCCTGCCCTTTCTGCGCCTTGCGCTTGTCGGAAAAGCTTTCGCGGACGATAGTCTTCATGTGCTCAAGCACCGCGGGAAAGTCGGTGCTGCTCATCGACGGGAATTTCTTCAGCCAGAACACCACGGAATGCTGCAGCTTCGAATAGGATTCGATGGTCTCCAGAAATTTCTTGCTGAACATATCTCTGTTTGTCAGCGCCCGCTCTTTTACGGAAGCAAGCATGGTCTGGAGGGATTCCGGCCGGAACCATTCCTCCCCCTCAAAGCGCTCCCTCAGCTGCTCCCCAAAGAGCTTGAATCTGGCCATCGTGGCGGTAAAATCGACGAGCTTGCGCAGGGTAAAAAGCAAATCCACCGTCAGTATGGACGCAAGGGCAAGGGCTATTGTCCTTGTGTTCTGGAAGACAATCGGAATAGCGAGGATGTATTGCACAGCAGGATGCATGACATGCTCCAGCGCGACACCGCCCAGACCAAAGACCACGGAATTGAGCAGGCAGATGCGGCCGTTCAGGTTGAACTTCTCATCGGAATAATCCCACCATTTTGCGCGGAACAGGCGCTCCAGCAGCCAGCTGGAAAAATATTCCAGCAAGCTTGTGACAATGACGGACGCAAGGAAAAGCCGTACGAATGTCGTCCGCCACGGATACACGAGGAAGAGAATGCCGAGCGCCCCGAAGCCGTAAATAGGGCAGATGGGACCGTGGAGCATTCCCCGTTTTACGATTTTTCTTGTGCCGACGGTGCACCATATCTCCTCGCCAATCCAGCCCACAAAGGAATAGATGATAAACATGAGAAACAGCTGAGAAAAATCTTCTTCCATTATATTTATACTGATGTCCGGCATAAAAACTCCTTTTGTCTGAGATAGTTGCGCCATCGCGCAGGCACCACCCGGCCAGCTCAGCCGCGGCACAGGAACCGACAGCCCCTAGGATTTGAGCAGGGCCGCAAAACTGCCGATACAGGCATTCACCTGCTCCAGCCCGTGACCATCCGGCGGCGGGGCAAAAAGCTGCCCTTCCCCGGAATCAGGGTTGGCCGCAACAATGACCTTGCGCTCCATAAGGTACTGGTTCAGGAAATCCCGCACGGCTGCACAGAAGCACACGGACGTGCCGTGGACGCGCTCCTTGGGCAGCGTTATTTTCTGCGCGGCACGCAGCGCCTCCAGAACGGCGTCCGTCTGCGCGATAAGTTTGGAGTTCTCCGCGCTCACGATGTCCGCGGCTTCCTTGCTGAAATATTTCTGACTCTCTACAAATGTATAGATTTGAAAGAGCGGCGTTTTCTCATGCATCCGAAAGTAGCGGTTCACGATGCCTTTCAGCACCGTTTCCGCGGGATACTTTTTTGCGACCCCCTGAATGTCCGGCGGGGCAAAGGTTATCGCATCGATGTATTCCGCGCAGGATGCCGTCGCCTGCCGGAATAGGTCGTCCCTGCTGGCAAAATGGTTGTAGAGGGACGCCTTTTTTATGCCCAGCCGGTCAGCAACATCCTTAAGGCTCGTGGCACCCGCGGAGCAGAAAAAGGAAGCATCGAGCAAAGCCCGTATAATGTCGTCTTTTGTGATGCGCTCGCTCATACAGCCTCCCCCGTATGGTTCAAATCCGCTCTCCCGCCGCATTCCCGCTGCCCGCCATATCAGGCAGAAAACGGCTTTACGGGACACGATGCTGCAAATTTCCGCTATTATAGCGACTTACAGCGTGCAAAAACGCATTTTTGCAAGACCCCGCCTGAAAAAATGCAAGCCCTGTCCGGAAAGCTCCCGTTTTCCGGACAGGGCTATTGTACACCAGACCCGCGCCCTTGTAAAGGCTCGGCGGGCAGGCACACAGGGCTTCAGCCTAGTCATTTTCCGCCAGAATCTGCGTATGCAGATTCTCCAGCAGGTTTGCAGCCTCCTTGAGCTTTTGCGCGGTATTGTTCACCGTGCCGGTAGACGTGGAGAAATTCTCTATGCCGGAAGAAATCTGGCGCACAGTGGCGACAATCTGGTCGAATGCGGCCGCCTGCTGGCCGATAATTTCCTTTATCTGGTTCGCGGACTCCACCGTGATTTCAGACGAGCTCTGGATGTCGGTAAATTTCTCCTTGAGCTTTTCAGAAAGCTCAAGCCCCTCGCGGATTTTTTCCGTCCCGCTTTCCGACGTGATGATAAGATTGTCCGAGGAATGCTGGATTTCTGTAATCCGCTCCTTTATCTGCTCCACGGAAGACGTGATTCCTGCGGCAAGGCGGCGGACTTCGTTTGCGACGATGTGGAAATTCCTGCCGGACTCACCGGCGCTGCTTGCCTCCAGCTCCGCATTGAAGGCGATGATTCTGGTCTGATCCGCAATATCGTTGATGATTTTTACGATGTCCCAGATGCCGCCGATTTTTTCCCCCAGCTCGCGGATTCCGGAAATCGTCGATATGTTCGCGTCCGTTATCTCCGTCATTTTGTCAAGATTGGACTGCAGGGTACTGAAGCCGACGTTCACGTTCCGCTCCGTGCCTTCCGCAACAGCGGTCACATCGCCAATCTTCTCCTCAATGGTGCGCGTCTGCCGGTCAGAATCTTCCATCGTCGCCAGGATTTCCTTGACGCCCGTCGACTGCTCCAGCGATGTTGACGACGTTGCCTGCGAAATCTCCGCAAGCTTGTTGATAGGCTCCGTCATCGTGCCGCCGATGCTTCGTATGTTATCCAGGATAGAGCGGAACAAAAGGACGATTTTGTTGACCAGATGCAGGTTATAGGACACCTCGGTCTCAAAATCAGTGGAGACGAGCTCCACGGTAAAGATGTCGTTTTTGATGATATGCAGCATTGATGTCTGGAGCTTGCCAGAGGATTCGAGTATGCTGCGCAGAAACGAATACACGGAGGCGCTCCCTATCGCCGTATTTATGGCAAAGACGCCGCCAAGCCGCGCAAGCTGGGAGCCTTTTAGCCCGGCCTCCCCTGCCGCCGCGCGCAGAAAGCCTGTCTCAGAGGGAACGTTGTAAAAATAATAGACGCTGAAAAGCACCACCGCAAGGAATATTCCCCAGATAACCGGTATGATACAGTAGAAGAAGAAGGATTTTGCGTAGGAAAAACCGAAGAACTGCTTGTTCCTGAGGACTTTCTGGTCGATACCCTCCTCCACAAGGCTGCTGGTATACATGCCGCATGCCCTGCGCGTATAGGAGATCGCGAGCAGCGAGGCAAGATACGCTCCAAGGAAGCAGGCATACAGGCTTATCGCGTTGAGGAAGATTCCCATCTTCAGAAGGAAATGATAGGCAAGCGCAAGGATGAACGAGCAGGACACAAAATACAGGAAGGTCTCCACCTGCTTTACAGACGGAAGCTTGTGCAGCGCCAGAAATAGTTTTGTGCGCTCCTCCACAGACAGATCCTCCGTCTGCCATCTCTCCAGCTGCCGCGAAATCGCAGCCGTACACAGGTGGTTCGTAAGAGGCGCAAGCAGGAACTGCGCAAAGAGAATCATGCCGATGACGGCAAGCATCAGCGGATATTGCTTGTATACATCAAGGTTCAGTATGAACACCGAATACAGGAGCATCAGTATGCCGCACAGTATGTTCGGGAGACAGCCGGCCACCAGCAGGCGTCTTTCAAGGGGAATATGTTTTTCCTGATTCATTTTATCACCTCGCTCGCTTTTGCCTTTTCCGCAGCGGGAGCAGCGCTCCCCCCGGTATCGTCAGGCTGAATATTCTTGAGCTTTTCCGATATGACGCACAAGTTCTGCGCGGAATCGCTGATTTTCTGCGTTGAGCCGGAAAAACTTTCGGCCGCCTCGGAAATCTGACGCAGCGTGATGACAATCTGGGCAAACGATGCCGTCTGCTGCTCAATGATTTTCTTTATATCCTCCGACGCATAATCGGTCGTCTCCGACGTGCGCTTAAGCTCCTCAAAGCGGGCGTTGAGCTCCTGTATAATCTGGTTCCCCGCAGCAATTTTTTTGCTGCCGTCCTGCGATAGCGAAAGCAATGCGTCCGAGGAATGCTGAATCTCGACGATGCGCCGGCGTATCTCATCCGTGGAGCGGATAGTGCGGTTTGTCAGCCGCCTGATTTCGTTTGCGACCAGAGAAAAATTGCCGCCGGCGCTTCCGGCGCTGGACGCCTCCAGCTCCGCATTGAAAGCGATGATGTTTGTCTGGTCGGCGATTCCGTTGATGATGCCCGCAATATCGGAAATACCCGTTATTTTCTCAGAAAGTTTTTTGATCCCCTCAACGGTCACTCCGTTCGCCTGCTGTATCTCTTCCTGCTTCTGCATATTCTGCCGAAGGATATCAAATCCTTCCGCGATATTCTCCGTCGTGCGGCGCGCAACGATAGAGACTTCCCCGATTTTTCCGGCGATATTCTTGGAGAGCGCGTCGGTCTCCTCCATTGCGGAAAGCAGCTCGCGTATGCCAGTCGTCTGCTCCAGCGACGTGACCGCCGTTTCTTTTGAGATGACAGACAGCTCGTTGCTCGACTCGATGACATCCATGCTGATACGCTGGCTTTCGCGCAGGATATTCTGGAGAATTCCTACGATGGTATTTATAAGGTAGACATTGTACATGAACTCGTTGGAAAGATCCGTATGCTCGAACTGCACTTTATGCAGGTTGTCCTTATTCATGCCGCTCAGCAAGGTCTTCATATTGTTGATGGACTTCATCATCCGCCGGAAGAGTATGCTGGAATATATATAATAGAAAAGAACAGCGATGAGGCCGATAGCGCCAAGCCGGAGGAACACGAGGCGCTGCGGTATATCGGAGACATAGGTACGCCATGCAAGGATAAAAAACGCGACGTTCACAAAGAGCAGGGGCGCAAAGATGTGCAGCGCGGTAATGGCCGTTGACGTTGTCCCAAAATAGTGGCGGCGCGAGACATCTTCTTTGGAGATACCCTTCTCCACGATTTCTGCGGCATGGCCGGAGCACTGCTTCTGCGCGATGCCGGTCATCGCATACACAGCGGCGCAGTAAGCCCCGATGAACAAGGTCAGCAAAAAGACGATAACCGTATCGTTGTCAAGCCCGGCAAAGTACACGCAGGCGGCCGTCCAGCATCCGCCGCAAAGCATAAAGATTATGAACACCGCGATACCGTTCTTTGCGGGCAGCGCCATAAGCTGCTTGATAAGCTTTGTCCGCTCCTTTACGCTCGTCTCATAGCTGTGGAACGAGAACAAATCCTCCGTCACGGACTGACAGAGCTGCTTGTTCACCACAACAAAAATCGGAACCGGCAGCATCAGGAACAGCCCTATGCCGGATATAATGACGGCGGGGAGCATCCGCACGTGGATATTCCCCACAAGAATGCAGCAGAGCATTGTCGCCAGCCCGAACAGCGCGACAGGAGTTTTCTCTTTCGCAAAAATCTCGTTCCCGAAGTCAAGGCTTCCTCCGCTTTTCAGGGCAGCGCCTTTGTTTCCGCTTTCTTCTTTGTTCATATATACCTCGCTCGCGAGCCGGTTTCAAAAGCAAGCGATTTAAAACCGGCCCGGCTATCTCGTTTCATTTTGATGTCAGCGCAACCGCCCCGTCCCAATCTTCCGGCGGATGCGCGGCAAACTTCAGGCAGCGGTCCATCATAAGCAGAGCCGCCTTGTCCTGAGGCAATACCTCCAGCGCCTTCTCAAAATAGGACTGGGCAAGCGTCCACGCGCCGCTGCTATACAGGTTAAAGCCCTTCTCATAGTTGTCAGTAAAGGACTTGGGCAAGGCTTTTGCGTCCGCGCGGTACACCTGCACATCTTTCCGTTTGCCCTTTACTTTTACGGAATCAAGGAGCATCACATTCGCATCCTCAGGCAGCTCGTTCCGCACCGCCCCAGAGATGATGAGAGGCGCGCCATAGAGTTTCGTAAGCCCCTCCAGGCGGGACGTCAGGTTCACCGCATCCCCGATGACAGTGTAGTTCGTCTTGTCCTTGCTGCCGATATTCCCCACGATGACCTCGCCGTAGTGGATGCCGATGCCTATATCAAGCCGGATTCCCTCAGGAAATTTCAGCTGCCCGCAAGAAACCTTGTCCAGATGGGAATACATCTCTATTGCCGCGCTCACCGCACGCCGGGCATTGTCGATGTAGATGATAGGCGCGCCGAAGAGCACCATGATGGCATCACCGATGAATTTATCGACGGTGCCGCCGTAGCGCTTTACGATATCGACCATGTGGGTAAAATAGTTGTTCAGGAAATTCACGACATCCTCAGGCTGGTTTATCTCGCTGATGGACGTGAAATTCCGGATATCGCAGATGAGTATCGCAAGCCTGCGTTTTTCGTTATGCGCCTGCTCCTGCACATTCTCCGACACGAGAATGTCGTTGATTATTTCCTTGGGCACAAATTTTGAGAATGCCTGCCGGAGCTTGCTCTCTGCCTGAGAGATATTCCCCTGCCTGACGGATTCCTGCAGCAGGAAGGCAAGCGGAGAAAGCAGGAATTCCATGGACGACTGGACTTTGTAGGTAAAGAGTCGTTTCCGGCAGGAGGCTATGTGCACCGTCCCCACAAAGCTCTCGCCCGCCCGTATCACAAAGCTCCGGTACGACTCGAAATTCTCTCTGGCAAGCTCATGCTCTATGATACCGGAAATTTCCTGCTTCTCGTACGAGACGCTATGCTTTCCTTTTGCCTGCTGCTCGTAATCCGTCCTGCATATCTGCCAGAATGAATCCTTTGCCTCGCTGCCCAGCATCGCGCTGCAGCACGTGTACGCCTTTGCGGTCTGGCTGTCAAGGATAACGGCTGCGGCATCAAAGGCGCAGAGTTTGTAGAACAAAGAGAACTGCTGCCGCATCAGCGTGTCCGTATTGTCAACATAGTTGTAGAGGGGCAGCGCCTGCTTTATCATGCTGAGAAAGAAGCCGCTCTTGTTCATCGACCTGATAGTCCACAAGAGTATCGTATCGTTGACGGAACGCCCGGCAAACTCATCGCTGCGCTCTCCCTCAAGGAAGACATTGGGCTCAATGCTCTTGCACTCCAGCTGCCGGACGGTCTCCTCGATAAGCTCGTTGAAATTTCCGGAGGAAAGAGGAATGATTTTGTTTGCTCCGGGGATAGCCGTCCAGAAATCAAGCACACTGTCTTCCGCGGAGATAAGGATGAACGGAATCTCACTGTGATCGGAGCCTTCCTTGATGATGGAGCACAGCTCGATTCCGTCTATGACCGGCACGATTTTATCCGCGATGATGCAGGCGGGCGGCTCCTCCGCAATCTTTCTGAGCGCGGAAAGGCCGTCGGCAAAACAGAGCACCGCACAGTTCTTCTTCTCCAGCTCCGTGCAGATAAATCTGGAGAGAATTTTTGAGGGCTCCACGACATAGACCAGCGACTTGTTCCCGTTATCCATGCAGCAGCTCCTTGACTTTTGCGATAAGGTTCTCCCGCTCAAAGTCAGACTTGACGATGTATCCCTGCGCCCCAAGATTCCTGACCTTCTCCTCGGTATCGCTCTCAAACACAGAGGAAATCACTATGACGGGGATGTGCTTGAGATCCTCATTGTGGCGCATATTGTGTATCAGCACAAAACCGTCCATGCGCGGCATCTTTACGTCCGTAATCACAAGGTCAAATTCGTGCTGCTTCATCTTCTCAAGGGCATCGATCCCGTCAACCGCAGTCATGACATTGTAGTTTTCCGCCTCAAGGATAATCTGCTCGATGTGGCGCGTCGTATGGGAATCATCAACGACAAGAACCGAATGGATTTTATGCATCTTGCGGACCTCAAGATTCTTTACGTCATAGATGCTCACAATCTTAAAGCGCCGCAGGATATCGGGTATGTTAAGCACGGGAATAATCCTGTAATTCTCGTCAAAGACGACGCCTTGCAGCGCGCTGAAATCTTTGAGCAGCGGGGGCACCGGCTTGATGACGACCGTACCGTAGCGCAAAATCGCATCCACAGTCATACCTATCTTTTTGTTCAGGTATTCAAGGATGATGACGGAAACCTTATCCTGCGCGACGGCGCTCTTTGCCGCATTTGTGTTGATGATGTCAAAATCGTAGACGGGAATCAGCTCGTTGTTGACGTTGAGCACGGGGCCGTGCTGCATCCGCAGGAAATCCGATTTTTTGACCGAGAGGATTTCCTTGATATAGTGCGACAGGATGAGATAGGAATTCCCCGATACCGAGACGAACATGCCGTCCTGAGTCGCAAGGCTCGCCGGGAGCGAAAGCTCAAATTCCGTCCCCTGCCCTTCTTCCGTGCGGATGCTTATCTTGCCTTTCAGCCTGTCCATCTCCGTGCGCACGACATCCAGCCCGATGCCCCTGCCGGAAAGCTCTGTCGGGCTATCCTTTGTGCTAAAGCCGGAGACAAAAAGGTATTGCAGCAGTCCGTTTTTGTCTTCCGTCACAATCTCTTTTTCGCGCTCCGGGTACAAGACGATGGCCTTCTGCCGGATGCGCTCAAAATCAATGCCGCGCCCGTCGTCCTTTACGCAGACGGAAATCCTGCTGGATGCCTGGGCAACCGTGAGCGTTATGGTGCCGGCCGCAGGCTTGCCGAGCCGGAGCCGTTCCTCCGCAGGCTCAATGCCATGGTCAATCGCGTTCCTTACAAGGTGAATCAGTATCGCGGGCATCCGCTCAAGGATTGCCCGGTCTATGCCTATCTCGGAGCGGGGGATATTGAATTCCACATTCTTTTTCAGCTTGAGCGCCTCGGAGACAACGGAACGTTTTATGGGCTGCAGTATCATATCAAACGGCAGCATCCGGAGCGAGATGATGTTTTTCTGTATATCGGCGCTCTGCTTTTCCAACACAGCGATATTCTCCATGACTTCCTGATGCGCGTGGAAGTCATCGGAGGCAGCCTGCGTCTTTAGCGCGGCGACTTCCTTCTTCAGCTTGATTTGCCCCATGATAAGCTTATCGACGGCTTGCAGGATGTCGTCTATTCTGGAGACCTGCACTTTTATCGTCTGGGCGGACTGAAGGAAGCCCGACTCGTCATCCTCTGCTTCCCCCGGCAGAAAGCGGGGGCCGGCGGACGGCTTGTCAGCCCGCGAAAAGTCCGTGATAAAATCCTCGTCCTCCAGAGCCTTGTCCAGGTTATCCATAATGGCATCGTACGCGGCAAAGCTGCCGTCAGAGCCCTTCTCTATCTGCTCCATGACGGTATGCAGCACGCTGGATATGCCCAGCTGCAGCTGGATAATCTTGACGGGGATTTCGGTCTGGTTATGCTGGATAAGCTTGAACAGGCTTTCCTGCCGGTTCACGACGGATTCTATCTGCGTGAATTCCAGCATGCGGGAAGAGCCTTTGAGCGTATGCATCAGCCTCAGCATCTCCTTGAGACTGCCGGAATTCCTCCGTTGCTTTGAGGCCTGAATAAAAAGCTCGTCCAGAGAATCAAGTATCTCCCGTGCCTCAGAGATGTAATCAGCGATAAAGAGTGATTTGTCAAGGTTCATGTGGCATCCTCCCCTTGTAGTGTCCCGCACGCCTCGTAGATATAGGAGGGGCTGAATGAATCCAGCGTGAAGTCGTAGGGATTGTTGCTGCCGAACGACGAGAGCAGCTGCCTGCACTTTCTGAAGCAGGCGCGCGCCGGCTCTTCTTTGCCGATATCCCGCAGGACAAGCCCGTGATAGAAAAACGCCGGCCAGAAATCAGGGGAAAGACTTTCCGCGGTAGCAAAAAGCAGCTCTGCCGCAGATTTGTTGTCTGCGTAATATTCGGTGTAGCCCTGCAGAAAAAACGCATACTTCCTGTAGTCGCTGCCGCTGACGGCACGGGCAATGGTGCGCGCCGCCGTGAAATCCCCGCGGTTTATCTCCTTGCAGACGGCTTCGTATGTGCGGCGCAGGTTCACGGGGCTTTCCGCCGGCGGCTTTGCGCCCGTGCCTTCCTTTGCTTTTTCGCGCAGCATATCCTGAGCGCTCATGCCGCGAGCTTTCTCGGCCTCCTGCCGCAGCCGCTCTCTGATAGCATCCTGAGCGGCGGCAGCTTCGTCCTTGCGCTCAGTCTGCACCCCGCCGCCTTTGACAAAGTAGTACACGGAGCCGTCGTTCGTCTTGTGCAGGGACTGCGGGCAGACCGTTCCGTCGATGGAGCCGATTTCGTTCATCGAGAAAAAGAGCAGGCCGCCGTCATTGAGGTGCTCCGCCACCTTTGTGGTGACGCGCATCCGAGTCTCCCGGTCAAAATAGATAAAGACGTTCCGCATAAAAATGATATCGGCCTTGCCGCCAAACGGAGGCTCCGTATCCTGCTGGAGGTTAAAGCGGAACGTGCGGATTCCCCTCAAAAACTGCTGGTCAAAGACAATCCCGCTGTCCGTCCTGGTGCAATAGGGGACAAGCAGCTCGTGGTACTTGCTGCCGTCAGTCCTGAGCGAATAGCTGTTGTAGCACCCCCGCTCCAGCACCGCAAGCGCCTCGCTGTCTATGTCAGAGGCATACACGTTCATCCGGATGCCCATGGAAAGACCGAGCGCAAGCAGAGAAATCGCCTCTTCGCCGGTGGCGCAGCTGCATGTCCAGACCGTAAGCGGCCTGCCCCGGTAGCGGGGGAATATTTTGTCGTGGAGCAAATCGAACTGCTTCTCTTCCCGGAAGAAATAGGTCTCGTTCACGGTAATAAGGCTGACAAGCTGGTCAAAGTCCCGGCTTCCGGCCTCCAGCGTCGCGCAGAATTCCGCGGGACTGCACCCCTTGTCCGCCGCTTTCTGCAGGATAAACTGCTCCAGCGCCGGCTTTTGCTGTGCGGCAATAGTGATGCCGGAAAGCGCGAGAATCTTCGAAAGCAATGTATTCCAGAGCGCGTCTTCCATCGTCAGCCCCCGTTCCTTCTGCCGCTGCTCAGTGCCCACAGCCGCTCCGCAATGGCGCCGAGCGGGAGAACTTCGCAGGAGCCGCCGGCCTCAAAAGCTGCCTTCGGCATCCCGTATATGGTGCAGGACGCCTCGTCCTGCGTGATGGTGTAGCCGCCAAGCTCCTTGATGCGCCGGCAGCCTTTTGCACCATCCGCACCCATGCCGGTAAGGATGACGGCGATGCAGTCCCCACCGAGCACGGCGGCTGCGCTCTCAAGCATTTTGTCCACCGAAGGGCGGAGGAAATTCACCGCAGGCTCATGGTTCAGCCTGATGCAGAAACCGCCCCCCATGCCGGCCTCAAGCGTCAGGTGCTCGTCCGAGGGCGCAAAGTAGACATGCCCCGCGGCAGGCAGATCTCCGTCCTGCGCCAGATGCACCGGTATACCAGTCTCCGTGCAGAGCCAGCTGATAAGGTTCCTGTCAAAAAAAGAGTCGATGTGCTGCGTGACGAGCAGCGGAAGCGGGAAGCCCGGTCCCAGCGACTTAAACAGCTCCGCGAGGGCGCAGGGGCCGCCTGTGGAGACACCGACGAACACCGCCCTGAAATTATGCCGCAGGGCTTCCGGGGCTCCGCGGTCTGCGCCCGCTACCGCTGAACAGCCGGCCCCCCCGGCATGCTTGCTGAACAGCATTGCCTGCCGTATCTCACCAACAATCTGCTCCAGCTCCGCCGCATAGGAATCCATCCGTCCGGACGAGAATTTGATGAATTCCGGTTTCTCAAAGGACATGGCGACTTTTATGCCGGTTCTGCCCATGCTTCCGCGCGGATGGTAGAGCAGCGCGGGAAGGGACGCATCGTTGCACAGCTTTTCCACCTGGGGCAGCTCGCCGGGGCCGAACATTCCGGTGTCCGCAATCAGCAGCCCGAAATCGCCGGAGCGCACGACGGCCTG
>ODAI014602152.1_pt1 | contig 15776 bp, 37 predicted proteins | sample 1539321 | NCBI WGS metagenome assembly ODAI01 (sample SAMN02144231, study PRJEB22623) | gut metagenome | biome: sheep rumen | host: Ovis aries | place: New Zealand
CATTTAATCGAACCTAACGTCCTCTCCCCTTGACAATTATTATTATAGCAGATTAACGGTTACAAGTCAAGCCTTTTTTAAAAGATTTACATGCGCATGGTTATCTAAATTGGGGATGTGCTAACCGTCTTGACATTCGGCTTTCTTTCCCTTACCTTGTAAATATATTATATAAAAAATTTTGTGTTTTTGCAAGAGGGAATAATATCTAAAATTATGGGAAAAATGGGAATGAAATTTGTATGATTTTCCTATTGACAAAAAGTGCGGCGGGTAGTATAATAGTGAATTTCGCCGCGGCCACGAGGACCGCGGCGCAATCAAGATAACAACGCCGCAGTTTCTTTGAATTGTTTTGCATAATACTGGAAATAAACTCTTTTTGTTTCTTCTTTTGTTTTTATTGCAGAAAGAGTTGCTAAAGCATAGCACCGAAGAGCTTCTTCTTTAAAGAAAGCAAAACCTTTATCACAAATATTTAAATAAGTATCTTTATCTACTTCATACCATTCACTAGCTTCAGAAAGAGAACCTACTGCTTTCATGTTTAAAATTTCATGGCACTGAGATTCTAAATAATACCGCTGAGTTTCATCTTCACAGAAGAAATAACTATTTTTCCAAAGCATGGGGTTATGAGTTCTATAAGAAGCCATTCTCTTTTTAAAAGTTTTTGCAACTCCTACTTTAATCCAATAATATTTTTCATCAGTAAGAGGATTAAAGTTACAAGAACCTACTAAATAAAGTCCACTTTTTTTACCATCAAAAATATCTAATTCGCTTCCAGTAAAGTAATTATAATTCATTTTTTATTCCTCTTTTCTCTTGATGATATTAGTATAACAGACTTTATTTTATTTGTCAATATTAATTATAAAAAGTTTCTCTAAAATGTGTTCCTCTAATATATTCTACTTCAACCTCTTTAGCATCATTAATTTCCCATTTTATAGAAATAATGTTTTGCAAAGGATACATAACTCCATTTTCATCTTTTAAATATTTTTTCCCTATCATTATATAAGCAGGACCGTCACAAGTAAGAGTATCAAGGTCAAGATAATTAAAATAACTATAATGAATTTCTCCATCAATAGTTTTAAAAATAGCTCGATAAGAATATACAGTAATCATTTCTGGCTCTTTTTTAAAAAGATTTTTAAACCAATCCATTTTGCTATCTCCTTTCCTCTTGACAATTATAAGTATATCAAATTATAGGAATAATACAATAGTCAAAATGAACAAAAATCACACCAAAAATTTATGCAACATTACAGTATTGACAAAACTCGCCGCGGACCAGCTGCAAGCGCCTGTCCGCGGCCCGCCATTATACCACATCCGCAGGTCTGTTGTCAATAGGCAAAATAAACAAAAAACAAGGCAGGTGCTTTGTGCAACCTGCCTTGTTACAAAATTGTTACTTTTTGGGGGGACGATGTTTCACTAACTTAATAGTGTATGAATTTTCGTTGCAGAGGAAGGAAATTTCTGCTTCATTTTTTACAGAGATGTTACGAACTTCATCACCCAAAGCAGTTACAAGAATGTTAATGAGATGTTTCTTCTCTTCATCAACTTTTCTTTCTTTTGTAACTTTCTTCCGTGGCTTATCAGAAGTTTCGTACCGCTTAATAACCTTTGCCTTTTCGGTCAAGGCTTCCGCTTCCTCATTCTCGATGTAATCGTTATCATCGAGCCACATTTCAATTGCTTCATCCCTGGAAATTTCCAGTACTTTCATGTTCTTTTCAATTTCCGCATCAGGAATATTGAGAACCTTACCCTTGAAATTATACTTCATGCTTATCACTTCCTTTCTTTTGATATAATCATTATATCAAAAAATTTTTAAAATGTCAAGCGGCAAATAACCGCTTGTCCATTTTTTTGTGTTGTCTGAAACAATGAACCATGATTTTTGTCTCAATCAACACGTCCTCTAAGCCTGTATGTGATTCCTCAAATGTTACATCGCCTGTAATATATCTGTAAAGAATTTCGGCGGTAAGTCGAGGCTGGGGAACACGGTGTTTTGTTACAAAATTGTGAATCTCACAATATTTTCTGTAACTTTTCTGCTTGCCGATTGTCTGCCGTGACATTTTCAGAGTATCCCACATTTCGATTTTTCTAGGGAAGAAAAATCTTTTGTCGGATTTTGTGATATAGCGGATAGTGTTATTAAGTGCATTATAGTCAAAACGAGCATTATGAGCGAATGCATTTTTTACGCCGTATTTTTTAATATCCGCCCAAAACTGATTGTACATGGTGGAAAACCGAACAAGTTTTCTCTGACCTGTTTTGACCTGTTCCCAATACATAGGGATTTTATCAGCATAGTAGGCAGATGACATAACGTCTTTCATACCTACAAAAATCTCATAAATGAGAAATGAGCGTGTTTCATAGATGCGACCCTGTTTGTCAGTAATCACCCAACCGATGTCATAGACGATTGACTGTGAAAGGTCAAGCTTGTCATTAGTGACAATACCATTGCAAGTTTCCGTATCCAAACCCATCAGATAATTAATTCTTTTATCCATTCCCCAACCTATCTCCTTTTCTATTGTGGTTGTTTGTTCCTTACAAGTATTATTATAAGTGATAGGCTTAAAAAATGCAAGTGTTTTTTTATTTTTTTTTAAAATTTTTTAGTTTGTATTAAAAAATGGTAGAAGTTGCCTTCTACCATTAAGCCGTTAATCCTCTCAGATATTCCATGATATTATTGTTTGCGTCAACCGCTTCACCAAGATGCCAACCTTTTCTGACCTGAGCATTATCATCAAAAAGGACTTGAAAACCACCCCGTTTTCTAGTGCAATTTGCTTTGGTTGTGCCATACTTGACCATGTGAAGTTCATCATAGGGGAACTCATGTTTGTCAAGCCAGTTTTTCTTGGCAACTCTAACCGCATTATCGTAGGCGGTCGTTGCATCCTTGGCAAGCCAAGTTGTAATTGCTACAACCCAACCCATTTTCTGGAGAGTCTTGAGCAGTTCGCAAAGCTCATTCATGTTGTACATAGGGGCGGCTTCCGCATACGGTCTGACATCCTCTGCCCTAATAGCATCTAACCAACCATTCACACCGTAGAAATCTGCGATTGTACCATCCATATCGAAAACTAACATTTTAGTCATTTTACTTTCCTCTCTTTCCTTTCCTTTTGTGATTATAGTATATCAAATACTAATATATTTGTCAACTCTTTTTGGGAAAAAATAAAAAATATTTTTTTCTTGATTTTCTATTGACAAAAGTGCGCTTCGTGTGGTATAATGGAATTTCGTGGCGCGGACGAAACAGAGCGCACGTCCGCGCCACGCTCAAAAAAAGAAGGGGGATAACCCCCCTTCCTCACGCTACCTTGTAGCGGACGACCTTACCTTCCTTAACCTTGACCACTCTCTCCTCGTTGAGAAGCTTGGTCAGCTGAGGAGTAGCCTTCTGTACCTTCACCTCGACCGCATTAGCGACCTCGGTAGCAGTCAAGCCTTCCTCTGCTTCGCAGAGAACCTCGTAGATGCGCTCACGCAGGACTTCGTTCTCACGCTGAGTCTTGGTAGGACCATGACTACCACGCTTTGCAAGCTGACCCTGAAGGGCGACCAGGCGCTCCTTGGCTTCCTCGTTAGTGATTTCGTTGATAGCGATTTCCAGTGCAGTTGCGTAAGTCATAACATTTGCCATAATTAACACCTCTTTCTTTTGAAAATTTGTTTTCTTTACTTTATGTATTTATTATATCAGAAGTTTTTTTATTTGTCAATATTAAATTTTATTTTTTAGAAAGTTTTTTGCGAGCAAGCCCCTAGTTATATGCTCTATGTTTAGCGATGGTACCACTTTCGCAATCTGCACTAATTTTTATCTCTCAAAGGAGAGGGTTGTTGTATCTCAACCACTTTCTATATTTATTATATCAGAAGTTTTTTATTTTGTCAACCCTTTTTTTAAAAGATTGAAAAAAGCTGAGGAGTGAAAACAAGTCCTAAAATGAACATTACTACAAAAGAGCAGAAGCAATGAATAGCGACCTCTTTATCTCGTCTATCAAAGACATACATCACAAGAGTAGCAAAACACCAAATCAACAGAACCATGATATATAAATTTTCCATTGGTATCAACCCCTTTCGTTGGTATTGCCCATTAGACGTTGTTTTCTTCGAGAGCCACTGACCGTAGACTAAGTATCAGCCACACGCTCCGTACTTCGTTTCCTTTCCTTTGGACAATTATAGTATATCAAAACTTTTTAAAAATTGCAATAGGTAATAATAGCTAAATTATGGGATAAATATTTGTGTAGTTTTTCACGTTTTTTCACTTGACAAAATGTGCGGCCCATGATATAATAAAAATTTCGCCGCGCGGTCGACTGGAAGTGCACGACCGCGCGGCGGCCAAAATAAGGGGATGGAAGAATTTTAAAATTCTTCCATCCAAACTTCAAGAATCATTTCAAGAATCGTTTCGGGGACATCTTCTTCATTTTTATCATTTGAGAGAAGATTCCAAATATAATGCCAGTCGTTAATAAATGCATCGCGGATAACAGTATCTAGGGCAAGCTTTTTATAAAGCCTGTTTAGCATTTCTCTTTTCTCTGGGTTCATGTCTTACCCCCTTTCCGCAACAATGCGCTTGCGCTCTGCCAACTTGCGCGGACGCTCAGCCAGGTGCTTCTCGAGTGCTTCCACTTCATCGTAGGGCTTAATGTTAACAAGCTCGACTGTGTACTTCTCACCAGCTTCCGCCATTGTATCAACAACACGACCATCTGCTCTCTTATAGACCATTTTTCTCATTTTAATTCTCCTTTTTTGCTTTCCTCTTGTTGAGTATATATTATCACATTTAAGTGGGGATGTCAACCCCAAATTCGATAAATGATATTAGTTTTTATTGCTCTCCAGTATTCCCAACCATTTTTCATGCCCATGTAACGGCAAGCAGGCAGGTCAGAAATGCTATAAACAGTGATTACATGATTTGCACTATTGATATTTGCCATGGTCTGCTCCTTTCATCCGTATAGGTTAATGAAAACCTATAGAGTACCGTTGGTTTGTAGACGGCGAATACCTAACTCTATAGGCGGAAGTACCACTGGTTTGTAGGTGGCGGATACCGAACTTCCTATCGAGAGGAGCCACTGGTCTGTAGGTGGCGGATACCTGTTCCTCTTGACAAGTATAGAATACTACATCCCTAGGATAATTACAATAGGCAAAATACACAAAGAATCAGGAAAATGTTTGTGCAGTTTTTTCACAGATTTCGCTTGACAAAAAGGCTGGAGCTGTGGTATAATCAAATTTCGGCGGCGCTCGGCTGAAGGCGCACGAGCGCCGCCCGCCATTATTCGTTCAAATCACCAAACTCACAGACAGGGCAAAGAGTATTAGTTAGCTCATCTTCAGTCCAGTCGCATTCGTAAATCGGCTCACCACATTCAGGACAGGTGTAGAATCTTTCTTCCCAATCTACATATTGGCCATAGGCTGTTTCTACTTCGAGCGCGTTTCTTTCCCACTGTGTCATGTTTTTCTTTCTTTCCATGTTATTCTTCCTCCCAATTGTGAACGGCGACGATTTCGCCGTAATTATCAGCCAGTTGATAGTAGCTCCATTCGCCCAGGTCATCATCTCTGATGTATCTATCAAAGATTGTGATTTCCTTAAAATCAACGATGCGAATAGATCCGAATTCCCAAGTATTAAGTCTTCCCATTTCTTTTTTCCTTTCTTTTGATATATTTTATTATATCAAATAAAAAATATTTTGTCAACTTCTCTTTTCATCTTTTTTCTGTTGTAATCTTTCTTGCTTTTGTGTGTCCTTGCACCTGTATTGAACGGAACAAGAACTCTATTCTGTTTGTTGTATTCTCTTTTTGCTTTCTTATTAGGATTCTTTTCTGCTAACATTTTTATTACCTCTTTTTTATTCAATTATTCCTAAGTAGCATCCAATAAACATCAAAGGAATAGCAGTTCCGAAAGCAATTAAAATACCGTAGCAGGGTTTTCCTTCATCCATATTTTTAAGTGTCCACAGTACTCCAAACGGTGTTGCCATAAAAATGTCAAAAAGTAAAATTACTACAAAGATGATTGTCATTATAGTTTTCATTTTTTGATCTCCTTCCTTTTAACTGTCTTTATTATATCAAAGGGGTTGAGGATTGTCAACCCCTTTTTCACATTTCATTATATTTCATTGTAGCATGTACTCTTGCAAGTTCTACGACTCTTGTCGGTTTCGGTTCATCTTCTCCATAGTATCTAAGAATCTGTGCAGGTCTTGCGATAAGTTTTGTAATGAGGATTCCAGTTCTCTGATTGTATACAAGGATGAGAGCGGTATCTGTGATTTTGTGGACTTCAGGTCCATTTCTATGGCCTCGGTCTACGACTACTTCCTTTATGACATTGCCTGTTCCGATCTGATTGATGATGGCTTCTCTTGCCTGTCTATCTCTTCTGTAGTGGTTGCTATTCATCTTGGTATCTCCTTTCCTTTTGTTAAGTCTAGTATAGCACATCCACCCTAGATTACAATAGGCAAAATGCACAAAGATTATGGGATTTTTTTGTTAGATCTGCTGATGATTTTTCTCTTGACAAAAGTGCTGTCGTGTGGTATAATATGGCTTCTCGGCGCGCGTCGGAATAAGATGGAGAGCGCGCGCCGACAAAAAAGATGAGGATTATTCATCCTCATCTTCATCTTCCCATAATGGATGTTCTTCATGGCACTTGACTATAGTTGCAAGCGTTTCATCGCTAATCTGAGGTCTTGCCATCAACCAACCAAACTGGATAACGGCCTCATGTTCGAATCCGTACAATCTAATCATTCTAGTAAGCATTTCTTCTCTTGTCATTGTTTTGATCTCCTTTCCTTTTCTATGATTTAAGTATATCAAAGAGGTTGAGATTTGTCAACCTCTTTTTAAAAATTTTTACTCTTTCATATCCACTTTACAGTTTGGACAAAATATAAGATGCTTCTTTGCCCAATTCCACGGTTCGTTTGTATCATATCCACAACAAGAACAAATTGCAGTTTCATACATATCATCTGAGCATTTCCACGCTCCTTTTCTCGGTTGAATAGTAGGCATTTCTTTATTTGTCATCATGTCTTTGATCTCCTTTCCTTTTCTATGATTTAAGTATAACAGAAATGATTTCATTTGTCAAATACTTTTTCAATTAATATCCAACTATCTTTAACTTTATATCCATTATTTATTTTATCTTCTATTTTTTTATTCCATGCCATTCTAATAATGTGGTCTGCTTGCTCATAGGTATCACATACACAATACTCATGAAATTTTGTATTTAAATCGTTTTTATCACAAAATACTACTTTATAGGTTTCTTTATTAACTTTATTTTTTTTAAAAAGATTGAACATTTTTGATCTCCTTCCTTTTCTATGATTTAAGTATAACAGAACATTCTATTTTTGTCAATAGAAATATTTTTTATTTTTTTTTATTAAACCTATTGACATTTAGCTAGAAGAGAGTATAATTATAATCAAGAAAAGGAAATAAACATCTTAGAAAGGAAAGGTGAACAACATGACAACATTAGAACTTTGGATGGTAGAAATCGAAGAAGAAGCAAAGGAACTCAATAGCCTTGTAGAGAAGATCGAAAAGGACATGGAAGAACTGAAACAGACAAGAGAAGAAAGAGGATTTTAATCCTCTTTTCTTTTTGTGTATAGATTGTTTGTTAAATATCAAACAATTGTTAGTGCTTGTTAGTTAAATAACTAACAATCTATTGTATGTGTTTATTATTATTATTATTATTATTATGTTGTGTGTGTGTGTGTGTGTGTGTGTGTGTGTGTTGTCACTTCATCATCTTGACGCTTCAACGCGTTGCCCCTTTACCTCTTTACCAAGTTAAAGTGCTGTAGTGTGTGAAATTCTTAACACATTAAGTTCGTTAAAAGTTTAACAATCGATAGTCTTGTGTCAGTTTAATGCGTTAAAGTATGCATGTGTCTAAAATGTCCATTTCTTAAAATGCCATCATTAAGCACACTGTGCAACTTTACCTTGGTGAAGTGTGTTAAAAGTTTAACAATCGACAGCCTTTGCCACTTTAACGTACTGAACAAACAAATGTTCTTAGCTACTTTGTACAAAATTTTAGGTAAAATTTTGTACAATATTTTCACAGTTTTTGCTTGACAAAAGTTGCTGTCGTGTGTTATAATGTTGAACTCGCAACCTTCACAGCGACCGCGCGCCCAGCAAAATACAAGATGTGATAACAACCAAAAAAAGAACAAAATGTGCTATTGCAACATTTTGTCCCTGGTACAAATTGATAACTCCCTCGTTTTTGAGGCGGTGTCTACGCAGTGTTAGTCCAGACTTTTTTGGCTCTCTACGCAGCGTACTCGAAAACTTTTTGAGGCGGGGGGGTAGTATTTCGGGAAAAAATTTAAAAAAATCCGAAAATGAGTTTGGCCTCGGCAAATCCGCCTCCAAATATTTTTTTAAAACTAAATAACGCCTCCAAATATTTTTTTAAAATCAAAAAACGACCCTCTTTTTATTTCATAAATAAGGGTTATAAAAAATATTAATATCTTCCTCTTCCATATCCATTTCTTCCAATTCCCTCATTTCATCCCACAATTCTCTTTCTTTCTTTTCCTTTTCTCTTCTTTGCTCATTTTTCTTTAAATCTTTCTTAAAAAAATAATATTTAATCATATCTTTATACTTTTCAAATTCTATTTTAATATCTTTGTTATTTTTTTTATAAATTACAGAAAACTCTTGAAGCTACCATTTTTCTGGATTTAACATATAAAAATGTTTAAAAGTATCAAAAGGAAATTTTGGCATATTTTTTCTTTGATTTAGTTTCCATGGAAGCCAAAAAATCAAAAAGATAAAATATATAAGAATAAGAGAATATACAAATAAAAATATAACAAAAGGGTCCCTCATCTAAACACCTCACTAACATAAAACAATGCCATAGCAAACATACATAAAAATATGCCTATAGAGGGATCTTCAGTTGTGTTAATATATCCTAATACCACTAACCAATCTATAAAAAAAATAATTGTTGTCATTTTTACGCTCCATTAATTATTCATCCAAGTTGTAAAACGTAGTCCCCAACTAAATGACAAAAAATCCAATCCATTTATTTTTCCTTACGCATTCTTCCAAGTAGGTTTACAGTCTGTTCAACATTATATATAAGCCTATTACTGTTATCAGTCATCATCGTCCTGTCTACGCTTCCGCAATGATATTGTAAGGTTGTTGGATAATAGATATAATACAAAGCATTCATAATTGCTTGTTGATTTTTAAGAATTTGTTCCACATACTCTTCATTCATCTTTTTCTCTCCTATGTTCACAAAACAAAGAACAACCGCAACATGTTAAACCTGTAATGCCACAAATATACTTATAAAATGGATACTCTACTGTTCTTAGAATATTTATCATCTTCATAATATTTTATCGCCTCCCTTTGGGATTTCATATTCATATTACTTATATCTAATAACAATTCATAAGATGGATTTAAACACATATACGCAATTCTTCCATCAAAGAAAACCGCATATATATTCTCCTCTGATCCTATACGAACCATTCCATTTATACTTTTTCCAGATTCAACTTTACATAGAACCATTTTTACAACAGTCGTATAAACTTCTGTAATTCCTTGTCCACCACAACTGCCATTAGCATCAAATCCAAGCGCTGTCGAGCTCCAAATCTGAGGAAAGACGTATATTTTGAATTTATGATAAGTTGACATTATTAATTCATTTTCAAATAACTCATATGCAATATTCTCTGTAATGTATTCAAGTAATTCTAAGTTTGGATATTTCATTCATTCTCCTGTCTTGCCAAAGTGTTTATATATTGGCACTTCATCTATACAACATCCACTATGTCTTTTAACAAAGAACGAATAACATTTTTCAGCATTTTCTTGATTATCAAATGCTGTTACAACTGGCTCTAGTCCATTATCCCAATATGTTACAATAAATACTTTTCTATCCATTGCGTCATTATTTTTTTCCCCACAACTAGGACAAAAATTTGATTTGTAATCTTGTATATGACCACAACACGAACACACCACATAATGATTATTATAATACTTTTTCCACTTCATTAATTTCACAATCCTTTAAAACAACTTGGATGACTTTATTTTTCAATTCTTCTCTAACAATTTCTCTTAACTTATTACCAAAGAACCAAGAGTTAACATATTTGGAAACTGTATCTTTAAAATAATCACCACTTGAACATTCAGAATTTAAACTTTTTACACATTGGTCAACAGCGCGGTCGGTCTTATTTTTAATCTAGGTTTCAACCATTTGCTTGATTGTGCCCTGATTAAGACCGGCGTCCGCAAGCAACTGACTAATCTGCAATCTCAACTCTCTTTTTTCTTCATATGTCATGATACTACCTCATTTTTTTCTTCTTCCATTATCGCTTTTGTTTCGTTAATCCGTCACCTCTAAAACACATTTAGTTTCTTTAAGTACCTTTTTAACGGCATCTTCAATCTCTTGTTCTATTTCGGCATCAATTTGCTTTTTTATATCTTCAAGTTTTTCATTTAACTCATCAACATTATCAAACATAATTACCTTTCCTTTATAAAAAACCAATCTTGATTCAGATTTCATCAATGTTGTGCTAATTATCATTTCCATCACACCTCCTTACATTATATTCCAAGTATTGATGCAAATGCCCAAGTGATAAGGGAAACCAGAAAAGTCCATCCCGATATAAATATTATTACACCAGAAATATTAGATATTGTCATATTGTTACCTCCCTGTAAGGTTCTGGTGCTGGCATCCATGCTACAGCATTGGAATAAAACCACGCTAAATGCCCAGCATCATTACATCGTTTTGTCGCCATGCTTCCATCGGCATACTGAACCAGCACTTTTTGCTTCACTTCTGGCAGTCTCTCACTGCATGGAATCCAATGCGGTTTAGACTGAGATAATGCTTCAATCGCCATATTAATTGCCTTATTAGCGTTTCTGTCAATTACGCCACCACCACTCATGTATCGTTTGAGATTCGCAAGTAGAATTTTTGCCTCTTCAGTAGTCATGTTGTCACCCCTTTCATTTCTTAACAGTCACGCTACTTTTAAACGCTCCACCAACAAGAGTCAACAAAATCCAAATCCCAAAAGCAATTTTCCATGAGAACGTATACCCAAATGCCCAACACAGGCATTTTACTAGAAATGCTGTAAATCCAAAACTTGCCAATAATAATGCAATAACAATCACAATATAAATTCCAATATATTTCATTCTGTTACCATCCCCCTCAATATAATTACAAAACTCATTTAGGCGGTATAGACCTTATTCCTTTAACCATTCTATAATCGCTTTTTTGCTATCTGTAAAAGCTAATCCATATATATTCAACAATTTATAAATAAAATCATATTGTTCTTCAGGTGTTTTTCCATTAAGTTTTTTTTCAATTTTAGACAAAGGGTGTAAAGGGTATAAAGGACAATTTTCATACTGACTCTTAAAGTCAGGATAATCATTTTGATACATCAATCTACAATCATAACTTATTCTATCCATAAAAGGACAATATCTACATTCTGTAGGTTTTTCTCGCGGTACTACATAACTCATTTTTATCTATCCTCTCCTTCTATTACTGTTAGTGCATCAATTTCTAACTCAAAAAGTTGTTCTCCATTTATCCAGTGGTATCCATCTGCATCATGAAACCTAATTTCTTCAATTGTTTGTACATCCACCAAATCCCCATGCGGAGTTGGGATCTCAACAAGTGGACATGATATTTTTTTATTTATATCTTTAATAAAATTACCTGTTATAATACAAATATCTCCATATCCATTTTCCCATCTACTAAAATAACAATTAGCACAAGAGGTTGGTATATGTACATTTTTAATAAATATACTCATTGATTTTTAATTATCTCCATATAAATTGAGCCATTATTGCTATTACAATCAAAGATATAAACCAAGCCATAGTAAATATGATTTCATCATCATTAAATATTAACGCAAATATCGTACCTATAAATCCAGTACCAAAAAGACTTCCTATAAGCACAACAACGAATAACCCAAACCGTGCCAGTTCCTCTGTAGTCATTTCATTACTCCTTCCGTGCAACTACCATATTAAGCAAACTCAATTTTTCACATTTATCAACACCTTTACATAACATTCTACAACCTTTATCAAGTTTACAAAATAATCTCATTGCATCGAATTTAGATACATAACTTTTATATGCAAATAAACAATCTTCAGCTTTTTCAGGTAATTCATCAACTATAATTTTCATGTGTGCGGCGGCCGGTGCTTTCATTATTTATCTAGCTATTTCACATATACACCGGCCGCATCTCCTTTCTTTTTTCTTCTCTTGTGAAATAAACTTTACATTGTCCACATAATCCAATGTAAAATTATAGCAATTATACAAATTGTTATAGGTGTTAAAAATTTTAAAGCTAGTTCCATTTTTATTCCTCTCCTGCTATTGTAAATACAGCAGCTAGAAATGTTCCAAACCAGCTACCAAGAACAAAACAAAGGGTACCTGCTATAGCTATATCTATTGTTGTAAACATATTTTTATTACCCATTGAATATTAATATTTCATTGAAAATTGCCATTACACCAAAAAAAATCATTTGCTTAATGTTACTTCCATCATCTTCATTTGTGAAAAAAATAATAACAAAACAAACTAGACTTATAAGACATACAATAAAATGTAACATTTGTGATATTTCCATATAATTGTTTCTCCTTATTTATCTAATAACCAATCTAATTCTTCAATCATTTCGTTTAATTCTAATTCGGATTTACTGTCTAATTTAAGATTATTAAGAGAACACAGAGGGCATCCTAATTCTTTATAACCTGTTTCAATAAATTCTCTATAAGTTTGAGTATTTGTAGCTCCTTTTTCACAGTCACAAATACGTTTATCTAATTGCGATTTTTTCATCTATAAATTCTCTCCACTTTTGTTATTTATAAATAATTTTTCATTTTATACTTTTTACATTTTTTCATATCTGTCTTTGTAGGATAAAGAGGAAAATCATAAAGACAAAACCAGGCATCTCCATATAATGTTTTAGGATAATAATATTCACAAGAAAGACAGTTTTCTATCTCTTCTGTTCCCTTTTGTTTTTTTTCCATTCCAATAGCTGTATTAGCCTTAACATTACCTGTAACTTTACCATTAATAAGAAGAACTTCATCTGCGGTTACATTACCGTTTATATTTCCATAAATAACTACTGTTTTAGCTTTAACATTACCATTTACATTACCGTGTGCTTTTAAAATATAATCTCTTGTTTTAATATCTTCATTTATTTCATCTATTGTCATTTTTATATTTCCTTTCTATTGTTTATAAAAATATTATATCAATTTTTTTATAAAAAATCAAATATTTTGTCTTTAGACTAGATTGACAATACAAAATTTTTTTGATATAATAGACATATAAATGAGAAAGAGGTCAAAATAATGCAAGAAATACAAAATACAAATTCTTCCTCATAGGAGAAAAAAGGGCTACTTAAATTAGATTATAGTATAGAATCTCCCGAGGAACGAACTCAATATGTTAAACAGATTATAGAATCTCTTCCTCCATAGAAACTTACTAAACAATATCTTGAAATAATGTCTAATTATATTATTTTCGCAATGACTAAATAGGAAAGAAAAAGTCGTAAAATAAATACAGATAATAGAATGGTAACAGTTAATAAACGATAGACTTCTTTTCAAGGTTTGGTTAATAAATTTTAGAATGGAGAGGATGGGATTTATAATTTTATTACGGAAGATAAGAATATTATCTTTACACCTAAAATCTCTATTACGGAAAAAGATTTAGAAGAAATACCTCCTCTTAGAACACTTCGTTCTGCTATTGAAGAGGTTGAAAAACAAGAAAAACGTGCGGTTGGTAAAAACCGTTATTTATTAAAAAAACAATTAATTGAATTAAGACAAGACCAATACGTTATTAAAAGTGCTTATAAAAAACCCATCTCTCTTTTGAACGGCGTAAAAAGTTTTAACTCTTTATAGTTTAATGATAAAATTACTATCTTACCTGATGGAACAATTAAAGATGATAGTTTAATCTCTTTAATGAATTTTCATCATGTGTCTGCACTTTTAAGAAATTATTCCTCTTTAAAAGAAGATTGTTATGAAAAATTTTATACAGATGGATACTATTTATTAAAAGATTTTGAAAAAATTATTGATTAGGCATTATAGAAAAAATATCCTTTATATTACAAATTACTTATTTATAAGATAGATAAAAAACAAAATGTTGAGATTCAAAGATTATTAAAACAAGAATTTGGAGTAAATTATTCTGTAGAATATATTTCTTCTCTTTGGAGAAATAAAATTCCAAAATTAATAGCTCTTCAGGCCGAATTAGATTATTTAGATTGGTATTATTTACAAGTAGAAAAAGGAAAATATAAAAAGTGTTCTCGTTGTGGAGAAATAAAATTGGCACATATTAAATTTTTCTCTAAAAATAATTCTAGTAAAGATGGTTTTTATTCTATTTGTAAATGTTGCAGAAATAAAAAGAAAAGAGAATCTCAAATTCCTCAAATTGTCAAAAGAATCACCAAGAAAGAATATGAACAACAGAGAGAAAATCTTATACAATAATTAAGGAGGTGATATAAAGACATGGCTAAAAAGACGTGTACAAAATGTTAGAGAACTATGGAAGATACCAAGTTCTACACATATAAAAATGGCTAGAAATGGGATATGTGTAAAGATTGTTTAACTATGCACGTTGATAATTTTAATCCAGAAACTTTTACTTGGATATTAGAGAAAGCTGATTTCCCTTATGTTCCTGCAGAATGGAACGCAATTAGAGATAAGTAGTTTGCTAAAAAGGGAGATAAAATGACCGGGACTAGCGTTTTGGGAAAATATTTATCTCGAATTAGATTAAACCAGTTCAAAGGTTGCGGCTGGGCTGATAGTGAAAGACTCCAGGCATAGGCTTAGAAGAAGTTAGCTCTTAAAGAAGAACAAAAGGCGGAAGTAGAAAAACAAGCTAAAGAACAATTTGAAAAAGGTTAGATTACTGAGTCGCAATATAAAACTTTAACTTCTTCTCAATATCAAAAGGAACATAAATATTTAGAAGAAAAGAAAACTAAGAAAGAAGATGCGGTCGGGGCTGATAACGCGTTCCGTTAGTAGTTTTTCATTTCCGAGTAGGATTTACCCGACCCCGCGGCAGATTTAACTTTAGAAGATAAACAATATCTCGCAATGAAATGGGGAAGAAATTATCGTCCAAGTCAATGGATAACTCTTTAGACTAAATATACAGAGATGATGAATTCATTTGACATCCAAGACGCGGATAGTAAAAACACGTTAATGTTCATTTGTAAAACGTATCTTAAAATGGATGAGGCTATAGATATTGGAGATATTGAAAGTTATCAAAAATTGTCCCGTGTCTATGACAGTTTACGCAAGTCTATGAAAGTAACGGCCGCGCAGAAGAAATAGGAAGAACATCAAATTGTAGATTCAGTTGGATAGTTAGTTGCCTTTTGTTAGAAAAATGGTCATAAAATTC
>ODAI013733705.1_pt1 | contig 15775 bp, 12 predicted proteins | sample 1539321 | NCBI WGS metagenome assembly ODAI01 (sample SAMN02144231, study PRJEB22623) | gut metagenome | biome: sheep rumen | host: Ovis aries | place: New Zealand
GCCTTGGTAGCTCAGTCGGTAGAGCAGCAGACTGAAAATCTGCGTGTCGGTGGTTCGATTCCGCCCCAAGGCACATTTTGCGGTAGTAGCTCAGCTGGTAGAGTGCCACCTTGCCAAGGTGGATGTCGCGGGTCCGAATCCCGTCTACCGCTCCATTTTTCCCGGTGCCATAGCCAAGTGGTAAGGCAAAGGTCTGCAAAACCTTCATTCCCCAGTTCAAATCTGGGTGGCACCTCTGCCTATATCCTGCGTAATGGCGCAGGGTATTTTTTTATCCAAATGAAACAGAGGACTGTCGCTGTGACGGCAGTCCTCTGTTTCATTACAATGCCGATGATCAGAAGTTTCTCGACATATCATAGTTTTCAAAGAATTCACGACGAAAATCCAGAAACCGATCTTCACGGATGGCCTGACGGATATCTTCCATCAGGTGAATCAGGAAGCGGAGGTTGTGAATGGATGCGAGTCTGCCTGCAGTGATTTCACCGGCTTTGAAAAGGTGACGGATATAAGCACGTGAAAAATGCTGACATGCATAGCAGTCGCATGAATCGTCAATGGGGCGGAAATCTCTGGCGTAAGTTGCGTTCCGGATCACCAGTCTGCCGTTTCGTGTGAAGACGGTCCCGTTTCTCGCGATCCGTGTGGCAAGCACGCAGTCGAACATATCAACCCCGCGGAAAACACCTTCCACAAGGCAGTCGGGTGAGCCTACGCCCATAAGATACCGTGGTTTGTGTTCCGGCATATAAGGCATCATCTCTTCAAGCATTTCATACATCACCGGCTTGGGTTCGCCAACAGAAAGTCCGCCGATTCCATATCCGATGAAATCCATATCAGAAAGTGCTTTTGCGCTTTCGATACGAAGGTCTTTGAAGAATGCGCCCTGCACGATACCGAACAATGCCTGATCTTCCCGGGTATGGTATGCTTTGCAGCGCTCGGCCCAGCGATGCGTTCTTTCCATGTTTTCCTTGGCTGTTGCATAGTCGCAGGGGTAAGCGGTGCATACGTCAAAAGCCATGGCAATATCGGAACCAAGTGCCTGCTGGATATCCATACTCGTTTCCGGACCAATGAAGTGCCTGGAACCGTCGATATGGCTCTGGAAAGTGACGCCTTCTTCACGGATCGTACGGATCTTGGACAGGGAAAAGACCTGGAATCCACCACTGTCTGTAAGAATTGGTTTATGCCAGTCCATGAAAGTATGCAGACCGCCGGCTTCCTGAATAAGGTCTTCACCGGGACGGAGATGCAGATGATAAGTATTGGACAGGAGAATCTGGGTTCCGATTTCCTCCATTTCGCGGCTTGTCATGGCTTTGACCGTGGCTGCAGTACCGACTGGCATATAAATCGGTGTTTCAATATCACCATGCGGTGTATGAAGCACGCCCAGACGTGCACCGGATTGCTTACAGACATGTTTGAGTTCATAGGAAAATGGTTGCAAAGGTGAATCCTCCTTGATCAAGACGGTCGAAGTGCAGACAACGGTATTCCCTGCTGTTGCTGTTGCTGGAACTGATTCCAGAGTTCATTGATCGTATCCTGATAGGTTAGCCAGATACCGCCATAAGGCATGCTCATGAAGGTCTGCACGACATGCAGTGTCGGATGTTCAAAGGACAGTTTATACCCCCACAGAGCAATCTGCTGTCCTGCGATGCCGTTACCATATTTAAGATCTCCCCAGATAGGCGCACCGGCATGACTGAGCTGGACACGGATCTGGTGGCTTCTTCCGGTCTGAAGACGGATAGCACAAAGTGCAGTATCCTGGTTTCTGCACAGACATCTGCCATATAGTACTGCTTCCTGGGCATCCTTGTCATCTGCTGCGCATACGGTGACACGGTTCAGTCTTTCATCTTTAACCAGGTAGTCGATCAGGGTAAAACTGTCAGGTACATTTCCGCAGACGATGCAAAGATACTCTCTGCCCAGTTCATGTTTTTGCATCTGTTGCGAAAGCCTGGCTGCAGCTTTGCTTGTACGCGCGAAAACCATCAGTCCGCCGACTGGACGGTCCAGGCGGTGAACAAGCCCGAGATAGACGTTCCCTGGCTTCTGATAACGTACACGGATGGATTCTTTCAGAATGCTGAGAATGTCATTATCTCCGGTATTATCTGCCTGGGAAAGCATGTTGGGTGGTTTGACGGCAACCAGAACATGATTGTCTTCGTAGAGAATATCAGCCATGCTGCCACCTCCCGCTGGCACCGCACGGCAAAACGCCGCCGCTGGTTACAGGCAGGCAGAGTTCTTCACTGAATGCAACGCCGCCATGCACAGGCAGGATCAGACGGGTGAGCAGATTCTCCAGAACAGATGCCTGAAATCCGGTAGTATAGGAATTGATCAGGAAAAACAGAGCCTGTTTGCTGAGCAGCTGTGCAGCAGAACTGACCAGTCCGTATAATTCATTCTCCAGCTTCCAGACTTCACCGCCTGGTCCGCGTCCATAGCTGGGCGGATCCATAATGATACCGTCATAGACATGTCCACGTCGGATTTCCCGTTCAACAAAGCGCAGGGCATCCTCTACAATCCATCGGAATGAAGATTCCGGCAGGTGATTCAGCAGAGCGTTTTCCTTTGCCCACTGTACCATCCCCTTGGCAGCATCTACATGTGTTACATGCGCACCAGCAGAGACACAGGCAAGTGTTGCGCCCCCCGTATATCCGAAGAGGTTCAGTATGCGAAGATCGTGACGATGGCTTTCCTGAATCAGACGTTGCATCCAGAGCCAGTTGGCGGCCTGCTCCGGAAAGAGTCCGGTATGTTTGAAACCTGTGGGACGCACATAAAACTGCAGTTCCTTATGAGACACTGTCCATTTTTCCGGCAAGGTGCGCCGGAATTCCCAGTCACCACCCCCGCGCTCAGAACGGTGATAGACTGCCTGTGCTTTCCCCCAAAGCTCAGGACGATAGCGCGGCCATATCGTCTGCGGGTCGGGACGCTGAAGGATCACGGATCCCCAGCGCTCCAGCTTTTCTCCGTTCCCTGTGTCGAGTACTTCATAATCATCCCAGGTATCGGCTAGAAACATAAGGCACTCCCTTCACCAGGTCAGGTCTTCATCCTGATCGTCATACTGAAATAGAATATCACTGTGCATCCGGATCATGGCAGAAACAACGTCCTGAAGATACAGACGGTCAAGCCCATCCAATGCCGGGTCCAATTCAATACATTCGCGCAGACTGCTGCGATCTCCCATAGCGGCCAGAGCGGCAAGATGACTCGTGTATGCAATATCGTTCATCAGGTCAGTCAGCTCCGGGGAGAAGGTACAGGTCGTTTTTGTTCGGACTCCGTTTACAAGACATAAAGGCGCCTCAATCATGGAATTGGTACGTACTCCGGGCAGGTCTCCATGATTTGGCATGGTTACACCCTGGATGGTACAGTCTTTTTTGCCAAGCAGAGCCAGTGCCAGTGCGACCGGACGTTCGGAGGGCGTACGTGTCAGCAGGGTCAGTTGTGCGATCTGACCATCCGGATGTTCGAGTCCATGCTGGGCAACAAGATTCATATTCAGGATACGGTTTTTCCGGTGTTCAACACTTTCACTGAGCTGAGGATTCGGGTCAGGAGTGAAGTCGTCCTGTGCGGGCATCCATTCTGCATGTTCAGGTCCTGAACCGACTGAAACCGCATTATACTCCCGCAGCCATCGTCTGGGAAGACGACCAAAACGTTCTTCTTCAACCAGGGCCTGTATACGGTCCATCAGGTCTTCACCCGTATGGAGATTACGGAACCTGGTCAGAAACTGAAATCCGGGAAGACCATACCACTGCGCTTCCACATCCGTGATATTCAGATCCAGTGCTCTGGCCATGCCATAAATACCGCCCGGGCCGCGTCTGGCGCTGTTACCAAACCCATAGGTGTCAAAACCATGAAGTGTAAAGAGTTCTGTAGTTCGTGCAACCGGCTGGCCCAGAGAGAGCACAAGTGCATGAGGGGACTTCTTCTGCATGCTTTCACATAGCGGAAGTATCGCACTTCCCTGACGAAGCGTATGCAGGAGGCCACCAATACCACCATTGACACGTGCCTGATCTGTCAGTCCGGGAGCCTCTTCATCTGTACCCGCAAGTGCTTCACGGTCCTGTCTGAACCGGCTGGAGGCCATCATATCGCCCGCATAGATCACACAATCGGCACCTTCCAGAACTTCTTCCCGTGTTCTGGAGACGGGGAAGATTCCGCGCAGGCCACTGTGCTTCAGACACGCCTGTCCATATTTTTCGAGGACGGAAGCCATTGCATCATTCTTCTCTTCAACAATGAGGTCTCCCTCTGCCTTGCCGGCCTGATACATGTCTGTCAGAAAAGAGGGGAGCAGTGGGGCAATATCCTGCCCGATGAATGCGAGTTTCAATGTGAAAGTCCTTCTTTCTTAGCACATTGGTCAGATCAAGGAGAGAAAAGTGGGAATCAGTGCATGGTATATACATAATCAGTTTACTCCCAAAGAGATGTTTTTGCAATTCATGTTTGGAAGAAGATGGCAAACCAAAAGCGGACCTGCATGAAAACAGGTCCGCCTGGATCAGTGCATATTCTTAGCCAAGTACTTGCAGTCTCCGGATGACTTCATCGCCGAACGCATCTGTTGTCATGCCGCCAGGAGCAGGTGTCAGTTTCTCCTGATGCATGCAATCCAATACGTGCTTGAGCTGATCTGCGTATGTGTTGAGACCGATATGATCCAGCATCATGACAGTCGCGCGCAGGATACTCTGCGGGTCTGCAAATTCACCGAGCCCCTGCTCGATCAGACGAGGTGCAGAGCCATGAATGGCTTCAAACATGGCATACTGACTGCCGATGTTTGCACTTCCTGCAGTTCCGACGCCTCCCTGGATCTGAGCCGCTTCATCGGTGAGTATGTCACCATACAGATTCGGTGTGAGGACTACCCGGAAAGAAGAGCGTGTGGATGGGTTGATCAGATTGGCAGCCATGATATCGACGTAATATTCTTCGCATTCAACCTCAGGATACTGCTTGGCGATTTCATGGCAGATGGCTGAGAAAAGACCGTCGGTTTTTTTCATGATGTTGGCCTTTGTAACAATCGTGACCTTGCAGTCCCCGTGCTGATGTGCGTAATCGAATGCGGCTCTGGCAATCCTTTCAGTGCCGGCCTGGGTAATTACTTTAAAGTCCATGGCAAGAAGGCCGGGAATTTCAATACCCTTGCTGCCAAGTGTATATTCACCTTCGGTATTTTCACGGAAGAATATCCAGTCAATGCCTTCTTCAGGGACACAGACCGGCCGGATGTTGGCATACAGATCCAGCTCCTTGCGCAGTGTGACATTTGCGCTGGTCATCGTGCCACCACCGGGCGTGGTGGTCGGGCCCTTGAGCAGAACAGAGCAGCCTTTAATCTGCTGCAGTGTATCGTCCGGTACACTTTTCCCTGTCTTCAGTCTGTTCTCGATAGTCAGACCTTCTATGGTGTGAAGAACCACGGACTGCTCGCGAATCTCTCTGGCCAGCAGAAACTGCAGTGCCTTGACTGCCTGACGCACAATGATCGGACCTATGCCGTCTCCGTCTGCAATAGCGATATGAATCGGTCTTTTGGTGAAATCGGTATGAACCGTATTCTTCAGCTGTTCTGCACGCAGTACCTGCTCCTGAAGCAATTGCGAAAAAGTTTCAGTCAGCATGTTGAATTCCTGCATTCTCGACCACACTCCTTATTCTAAGTTCTGAGACTGTGCTACCAGAAGACTGCTGGTTGATGCTGCACGGATGTGTTCCTGCATCAGCTGTTCCGCCCGATCCGGGTCTCTGCATATGATGGCTTCAAAAATAGCACGGTGTTCATCAAGAGAATGCTGTGCACGATCAGGCGCGGACAGGGATGCTTTACGGAATTTTACAATGCGCATGATCAGTGGCTCAAGCGTGTAGCGCAGAGGATTGCTCTGACAATAGCGGTAGAGTATCTGATGGAACTGGCTGTCCATGTTTTTGATACTTTCCGAATCCCCGCGTTCTGTGTAGAAAGCCTGCAGATCCAAGGCTTCCTGTGCTTCACGGATAAACTGGTCGTTGACATGCTCACATACGCGCCGGACCGCAAGCCCTTCCAGTCTGTAGCGAATTTCATAAATGTCTGCAATATCCTCGGTTGATACGCCAATCACCTGGATACCTTTGGATGAGACCTGCACCAGGTGCTCGTGCTCCAGACGTCCGACTGCTTCCCGGATCGGAGTCCGGCTGACCTCAAGCTCTTCACTGAGCTTGCTCTCTGTCAGGACGGCACCACCCGGGTAATCGCCTGCAAGGATCTTTTTTTCCATGATGTCAAATACTTTATCGGCAAGAGATTGCATCTGATATGCCATGATATTCCTCCTTATAGCCGGTGCAGACGTCCTTCAGTCAGCTTCTCAACCTGAGTCTCCAGTTCATTAATGCTGAGCGATGAAACGCGTCCGCCAGCAAACTGCTCGTCAACCCATTCCTTCAGCTGGATAACCAGCGGGTCCTGCTTGCTTACTGCTTCATTAGCAGTCAGCTGATAGTTTTCATTAATCCAGTATGCGATTCCAGCAAGCCCGGAGGTGGGTCCGATCATGACAGACGCAGGACGGTTAAGAATCTTTTTTGTGTTGAAGATATTATAGATTTCCTCGTCTTTCATCAGACCGTCTGCATGGATTCCTGCACGCGTTACATTGAAGTTCCTTCCTACAAACGGTGTCATGGGCGGAATCTGATATCCGATCTCATGCTTGAAGTATTCCGCGATCTCGGTAATCACGGAAAGATCCATGCCGTCTGTGGCACCGCGCAGAGAAGCGTATTCAATGCACATGGCTTCCAGCGGAATATTCCCTGTACGTTCTCCGATGCCGAGCAGGGAACAGTTGACTGCACTGGCACCATACAGCCAGGCGGTCGAAGCATTGGAAACGGCTTTGTAGAAATCATTATGTCCATGCCATTCCAGGTATTCACTGCTGACATCGGAATAATGCTGCAGACCATAGACAATGCCCGGGACAGAACGTGGCAGTGCGACTTCAGGATAGGGGACACCATACCCCATGGTATCGCATGCGCGTATGCGGACCGGGATCCCCGCATCTGCACTCATTTTCATCAGCTCGTTGACAAACGGGACAACAAAGCCATAAAAATCCGCACGGGTAATATCTTCAAGGTGACATCTGGGCATAACGCCGGACTCAAAGGCCAGAGAGACCGTGTCAAGGTACTTTTTCATTGCCTGGGAGCGGGTGAGTTTCATTTTTTTGAAGATATGATAATCACTGCAACTGACCAGGATTCCTGTTTCATGGATGCCCAGATCACGGATCAGCTGAAAATCTTCCTTGGTTGCCCGGATCCATGTAGTGATCTCGGGATACTGCAGTCCCAGATCCTTGCATGCAAGAAGCGCATTCCGGTCCTTCTCGCTGTATACAAAGAATTCACTCTGACGAATAATCCCATAAGGACCGCCGAGCTTACTCATCAGCTTGAACAGATCAACAATCTGCTTGACAGTGTATGGATCAACAGACTGCTGTCCATCACGGAAAGATGTATCACTGATCCATATTTCTTCAGGCATGCCCATAGGCACACGTCGATGGTTGAACGGAATCTTGGGAATGGTTTCATAATCATAAATGTCGCGGTACAGATTGGGCGACTGCACATCCTGGAGTGAATAACGATAGTTTTTTTGCTCCAGAAGGTTCGTTTTTGAAGAAATTTCCAGCATATCTGCCCTCCAATCCGTGCATACATGTATACACACATCCCAGTATATGAACAAATGCGTGAGAAGACAAGCGATTTGCCGGTAAAGAACATAAAGAATACAGCAGGGACTCGTAAGCAGAGAGAAAAGAAACAGCCGGTGTGGTTTGACAGTCAGGGCTCTGAATTCTATACTTTATGCGTTACTTCATGCCCGGAAACACTGATCCGGACATGAAATCCATAAAGTCTGTACATGCTCCGCAATGATGATATGCATTCCATGAGGACCGCATCATGTGATGAAAAAACGGACGCCTGTACCATGACCGGATATGAAACATAAAGGCGAATACACAGGAACAGGAGAGAAGGGGCGCGCCTTGCTTTCGGAGAGCATGCGGTGAAGGCGGGGGCAGTACCGAATAACAAATGAAACGCTTATTATCAGGATGTCTGATGATCTGTATTCTTCTCAGTATGGTACTTTCCGGGTCTGCAGAATCCGGGCACATGCTTCTCGGGCCAGGGAGCACGTGCATGATGGCAGTGTCTGCAGATGGTTCCATATGGGGCTGGGGAGAAAACGGAAATGGCCAGTTGGGGCTTGGAAACAAAAAACGCCAGCTCCAGCCGGTACGCACAGCAGAAAACCTTGATGGCAATGAAGTGGTTCAGATACGTGGCGGGAAAGCACACATGCTTTTTCTCCTGCAGGACGGAACCATGTATGCATGCGGACATAATGCGGAGGGTCAGCTGGGCCTGGGTAAAACCGGGAAAGATGTACTGATCCCTCAGCAGATTCCGGAACTTTCCGGGATCAGACAGTTTGCGGTCGGCCATAATCATGCACTTGCACTCGATACAGAGGGGCATGTCTGGGCATGGGGACAGAACGATAAAGGGCAGGTCGGCAATGGAACCCGGAAGAATCAGGCAGAACCATGGAAACTGCCGCTTGAAAACATATCCCGGGTCGTCTGCGGACGAAAATTCTCCCTCGCGATGGCTGAGGATGGTACGATCTATGGCTGGGGAGATAACGAATATGGACAACTGCTGAATGCAAGTCGTCTGAAGCCGGTGCTTGAGCCCGTCAGGCTGGAACTGAATGCACAGTATACAGACCTGTGCTGCGGAAACGCGTCTGTGCTTGCTTTGGACACGGAGGGCATTCTGTGGGCATGGGGGAGAAATGACTATTGGCAGCTGGGAAACCGGGAAGCCGGGAAGAAGCAGACAGAACCGGTTCGTGTAGTGTTTCCTGAACCTGTTTCCATTGCGTATATGGATGGCTTTAATATCCACAGTGCGATACTGACTGAACAGGGGGCTGTGTGGCAGTGGGGAGCATGTGGTCACGGACAATACGGACTTGGTGAACGCCCATGGAGGTCACTTGCCGTACAGGCATGCCCTGCACAGAATGTTATGAAGGTTGCCGTAAATACTTATACATCCTATATACTGATGGACGACGGACGTGTTCTGGCCTGTGGAGGCAACTGGTACGGTCAGGCGGGGACACATCGGAAGATCAGTCATTATGTCATGAACTGGACTGAAACCGGACTGAATCTGCTTGACTCACAGTGGCAAGACCCGAACGACTAAGTCGCAAGATGCTGTACCCGGTTCTGCTGGAAACTGTTTTCTGCCATGCGCTCCGGTGTGCGTTGGTGCTAGGGCATATGCAGAAGAAATGATTTGGCAAAACGCAAAGCTCCTGATTTTCAGGAGCTTTTCATATTAACGTTCTTCACGGAAGTATGGCAACCCAAGACTCTGAGGCGGCTGATTTTCACGCTTGTTTCTCATGCTGGTCAGAATCAAAACGATAATGGTAACAATATAGGGTAACATCTTATACAGTTCTTTGACAGCAAGATTCATCCCGCTGGGAATATACATATGCAGAATGTACAGTCCGCCGAAAAGGATGGAAGCAAGCACTCCAATGTTTGGACGCCAGATGGTGAAAATAACCAGTGCAATGGCAAGCCAGCCACGGTCGCCGAAAGCGTTGTTGGACCAGACACCGCTGGCGTAGTCCATAACGTAGTAAAGACCACCCATGCCGGCGATCATGCTGCCTGTGCAGGTTGCGACATATTTATACTTGGAAACATTGATACCTGCAGCGTCGGCCGTTGTAGGGCTTTCGCCAACAGCCCGCAGATGCAGCCCGGCCCGGGTATGCCTGAGCACGTATGCGCAGATCAGTGCGATGATAATGGCCAGGTAGGTAAGGAAACCGTATGACAGGAATATTTTCCCGAACCAGCCCAGATTGGCTGCAAAAGGCAGAGGACGGTGGAAATAGGAACTGGTGGCAGATAATGCGATCGATGGCACGGCACTGCCGGACAGCTTAATCAGAGAACCACCGAAGAAATTGCCAAGGCCAACACCAAAAGTCGTCATGGCAAGGCCTGTAACGTTCTGGTTTGCACGTAACGTAACCGTGAGAAAACAGTAGATCAACCCCATAAGCAGAGAACCCAGCAGACATGATACCAATGGAATCAGAATGGCAGGCACTGCATGGATGGCATCGGGTGAAGGCAGGGACTGCTCATAGAGAAATGCGCCGATGACGCCGCAGATTCCGCCTACATACATAATGCCGGGAATGCCAAGGTTCAGGTTGCCTGATTTTTCTGTGAGGGTTTCACCGGTTGATCCGAAGAGCAACGGGATACCCTGCACAACAGCACGCGGTATAAAGGAGACAAAATCAAACATGTGTCTCAGCCTCCTTTGAAGAGTGTTTCCGAAGATGGATCTTATAGCCGATGAAGAATTCACTGCCGATAATAAAGAAGAGAATAATCCCTGTAAGAATATCGGAGAACGACTGATTCAGACCGAAGTTAGTGGAGATTTCACCGGCACCACGTTGGAGAATGACCAGTAATGCGCTGGTAAAGATCATGAAGAGAGGATTGAGCTTGGCCAGCCAGGAAACCATAACCGCGGTAAAACCACGCCCGTCGACCAGGGTCGTTGTCAGGGTATGGTTCGTGCTGCCGACAAGGAGCAGGCCGCCGATACCACAGACAGCACCGGAGAGGAGCATGGTGCGGATGATTACCCGGGGAACCTTGATTCCCACATAATGTGCGGTTTTTTCGCTTTCGCCAACAACGGATATCTCATAGCCGTGTTTGGAAAAATTCAGATAGATAAACATGAGAATGGTAATCAGCAGGACAACAATGACATTGAGCATGTATTTCTGACCACCGATTACAGGCAGCCAGCCCAGTTCGGTGTTTTGATTGATGATGCCGATCTGGCCTGACCCCTTTGGGCTTTCCCATACCACGCAGAAATACGCGACAAGCTGTGTTGCCACATAATTCATCATGAGCGTGAATAGAGTTTCATTGGTATTCCATCTGGCTTTGAAATAGGCAGGGATGGCACCCCAGATGGCACCTGCAAGGATACTGGTGAGCAGCATGCAGATGATGATGGCCCAGTTCGGCAGCACGTTCTTCAGGAGAATCATGCATGCAGCACTGGCAAAACATCCCATCAGTGTCTGGCCTTCTGCACCAATATTCCAGAAACGCATGCGGAAAGCGGGTGTTACGGCAAGGGAAAGACACAGAAGCATGGCAATATTCTGCAGGGTTACCCAGAACTTGCGTGTCGTGCCAAAGGAACCATAGAGAATGGTCTGATAGATACTGAGCGGATTCTCGCCTGTCATGACAACACTGATCAGAGCACAGACAAGCAGTGCGATGACCAGTGAACAAAGTCTGATCCCCATGGCAGTCAGCCATGGAAGCGAGTCCCTGCGCGTAATATGAAGGAGGGGTTCCTGTGTTTTGTTATGCATGCTGATCTCCTTCGACCTTGGTCATCATAAGACCGATTTTGCGCTTGTCGGCTCCGGGGCCTGGCACGATACCGCTGACTTTTCCCCCACAGAGAACGAGTATCCGGTCGGACAGGGCGAGCAGAACATCGAGGTCCTCACCGACATAAATGACCGCGACACCTTTCTGCTTTTGCTGGTTAATCAGATCATAAATCGTATAGGATGAATTGATATCCAGACCACGGACAGCATAAGCCGTCAGAAGGACGGTCGGAGCAGAAGTGATTTCCCGACCGACAAGGACTTTCTGGACATTCCCACCGGAAAGCCGGCGGACAGGCGTGTGGAGGCTGGGAGTCGATACCTGGAGTTCATCGACAACATTCTCTGCAACATTTTTTGGGGTCTGTCTGTCAGTGAATACCCCGTGACCGCTGCGGAAAGAGCGGAGCATCATATTGTCAGTCAGATCCATATTTCCAACCAGTCCCATACCAAGCCTGTCTTCCGGGACAAAGGAGAGTGCAACGCCCATCTGCTGAATGGACAGTGGATCTTTACCGATCAGTTCCTCATGAATGCCGCTGTCATCTATATAGCTGACAGAGCCTTCTTCCGTGGGCTGCAGTCCGGCAATGGCCTCCAGAAGCTCTTTCTGACCGGAGCCTGAGATGCCGGCAATTCCCAGGATTTCGCCCGAGTTCGCAGTGAAGGATACGTGATCCAGTTTAATGATTCCCTCTTCATTGCGGACTGTCAGGTCACGTACCTGAAGCCGTGGTTTCGGATTGACCGGTTCGGGACGGACAATATTCAGAGTCACAGAGTGACCGACCATCAAATTGGTCATATCCTGCGCGTTGGTGGCCCGGGTAGCGACATCTGTAATATAATGCCCTTTGCGCAGTACAGCAACGCGATCGGATATAGCCTCCACTTCGTGCATTTTGTGGGTAATGATAATGATGGCTTTTCCGTCGTTACGCATGTTTCGCAGAACAGTGAAAAGCTTGTCTGTCTCCTGTGGTGTCAGTACCGCGGTTGGCTCATCCAGAATCAGGATATTTGCACCACGGTACAAAACCTTTACGATTTCAACAGTCTGTTTTTGTGAAACAGACATATCATAGATTTTCTGATTCGGATCGACCTGGAATCCATACATTTCACAGATCTGCTGAATTTTCTGTGTAGCGCCTTTCAGGTCCAGCTTACCCGGAAGCCCGAGTACAATATTCTCAGCAGCTGTGAGAATATCCACAAGCTTGAAATGCTGGTGGATCATACCGATCCCAAGGTCAAATGCATCCTTGGGAGAACGGATGATCACTTCTTTGCCATCAATGAAAATCTGACCACTGTCAGGAAAGTAAATTCCTGACAGCATATTCATCAATGTGGTTTTTCCACTGCCATTTTCACCGAGCAGAGCTAGAATCTCACCACGATAGACATCAAGATTTACATTTTCGTTGGCGACAACGGAACCAAAACGTTTTCCGATATTGCGCATACTGACAGCCGGTGTCTTAGATTCCAATGTGTTCACTCCTCTGTACTTGATGAGGGAAAAGAGAAAAGACTACAAAGGGCAGTGCAGCATGGGCTGCGCTACCCTTTGTAGTATCTGTTATGCGGTCACAGGTGAGGACAATCAGGTACCCAGCAGAGTGATGCCGTCGATGTCCAGATCGAAGTACGGGGCAGAACGATATTCGGACTCATGGAAATAACCGTCTGCAACCACTTCGGTTTCGCCCTGGAAATCACCCATATCATCCACATCGGCAAGATACGAATTCAGCGGTTCGCCGCCGACAGTGAAGGTGGAAACATCATACACATGGAGAGAACCATCCATCAGAGCAGCCTTGACTTCTTCGAGCTTTTCGGCAGTGCCGGCGGCGGCAGCTGCTTCGTTGATTTCAGAAAGTTCAACAGAGCTGGATTCGATCGTTCCGGTCCAGTCATAGGGAATCTCTTCGCCGTTGGCAACAGCATTGATTGCAAACTCAAAGTAGGGTTCCCAGTTGATCCGGGAGGAAATAATGAATGTGTTGGGGCATGCAGCAACGGTTGAACCATTGTAGCTTACATCGGGGATTCCGGCGTCTTCGCAGGCGGTCGGTGCACCCATGGAATCTGCGTGCTGGGAGATCAGTTTGCAGCCACCGGCGATCAGGTTGTTTGCGCCTTCTTTTTCCAGAGCTTCATCATACCAGGAATTGGTGAAGGTAACATCCATGGTAACAGTGGGGCAGACATACCGGGCACCAAGGAAGAAGGAGGTGTATCCGGACTTGACTTCGGCGTACGGATAAGCACCGACATAACCCATCTTTGCTTCCTCAGCGGTGAACTGACCGGCTTCGATCATTTCGTTCAGTTTCAGACCAGCTGCAACACCGGCCAGGAAACGGCCTTCATAAATGGAAGCGAATGCATTGTGATAGTTCGGAAGCTTTTCGGTATGAGCTTTGGTTCCGGTGGCATGCAGGAATTCAACTTCAGGGAATTCCTTAGCGGCCTGAATCATGTAGGATTCATGGCCAAAGCTGTCAGCGAAAACGATGTTGCATCCTGCGTCGACCAGGTCAGCAGCAGCCTCATAGCACTGTTCACCTTCAGCAATATTGGTCTTGTAAATGCCTTCAACACCCAGCTTTTCGCAGGCTGCCTTAGCGGCGTTCAGGAAGTTGAGGTCATAGGTGGAGTTTTCATCGTGCAGGAAGATGAAACCGATCTTGATGTTTTCCAGTGCGATAGGTGTCCGGTCTGCCAGGGCACACACACAGGACAGACTCATGACAAGGACCAGGGCCAGAGCAATAAGCTTTTTCATTGAACAGTCTCCTTTTCAAGAGTTCAGATTGGGATGGGGTGGAGTGCAGGGCCTGATTTCTGAAAACCCGAACATTCCATCGGAAAAACAGCATTATCGTACACGAATAAGACACTAAAATCAAGCCTTGTTATGCTTTTTTTCGATATATAATACGAACTTTTTTTCGGATCAGACGCATGAACTGAAACGATTCTTTTCAGGGAACAAAGAAAGTACAAGCCGGAGCAGGGAAAACGGACATGGTGCCGGTTGACAAAGAAAATGCTCAATGCTACCATCAATTTCACTGAAGAACAGTATTGTGAAGACCGTGCTTTTCATAGCAGATATCACAGTGGACAGCTGTTCTGAAGAAGCCTGGAATGTCTGTGTTCCTGTCTGGTCAGGATGGGCTCGGCCCCAGGAATGAAACATGGTGTACTACACCCGGTATCTGAGGGTGCTAGGATCAATGAACAGAATGAGGTGTAACCAGATGCAGAAGATTTACTATCAGCAGGACTGTGATCTTTCCAAACTGAACGGAAAGACAGTGGCTATTATCGGTTACGGTTCGCAGGGACATGCGCATGCGCTGAACCTGAAGGAATCCGGTGTGAATGTGATCGTGGGCCTTTATACCGGAAGCAAAAGCTGGGCGAAGGCAGAAGCCGCCGGTCTTACGGTCATGACAGCTGCGGATGCGGCTAAGGCTGCCGATATCATCATGATTCTGATCAATGATGAAAAGCAGGCCAAGCTTTACAAGGAAAGCATTGAGCCGAATCTGACTGCAGGAAAAACACTGGCCTTTGCTCATGGATTCAATATCCATTTCGGCTGCATCAAGCCGCCCAAGGATGTCAATGTTATCATGATTGCGCCCAAGGGACCTGGCCATACTGTACGCAGTGAATACCAGGCCGGGAAAGGCGTTCCATGCCTGATCGCCGTGGAACAGGATGCGACCGGTGACGCACTGGATTTGGGACTTGCTTATGCGCTTGGAATTGGCGGTGCCCGTGCCGGCGTACTTGAGACTACTTTCCGTACAGAAACAGAGACAGACCTGTTTGGTGAGCAGGCTGTGCTTTGTGGCGGTGTGTGTGCACTGATGCAGGCAGGGTATGATACCCTTGTTGAAGCAGGATACGATCCCAGGAATGCGTATTTTGAGTGCATTCACGAGATGAAGCTGATTGTGGACCTGATTTATCAGTCCGGATTTGAAGGCATGAGATATTCCATTTCCAATACGGCGGAGTATGGTGACTATACAACAGGGCCCAAAATTATCACGGATGAAACACGCAAGACCATGAAGAAGATCCTGAAGGATATTCAGGACGGCA
>ODAI010740413.1_pt1 | contig 15773 bp, 14 predicted proteins | sample 1539321 | NCBI WGS metagenome assembly ODAI01 (sample SAMN02144231, study PRJEB22623) | gut metagenome | biome: sheep rumen | host: Ovis aries | place: New Zealand
CCGGGCGCCAGCCCGGCTTCGTCGGCTTTCCTTGTATTCGACGCGGCTATCTCATTTTCTCTGTTCAAAGCGGTTTTTAGAGGTACCCTAAACAGACATTAACTTATGAAAGGACAACAAACGATGTTCAACAAAGAAGAATTTTTGAAGCAGTGCGAAAACACACTTGCAGAAGAATATGACATCGGTTTTGCCGATGCGACTGCTCAGCAGATACATTTTGCCGTTTCTAAGGCTGTAATGCAGTCTGTTGCAGAAAACTGGGCAAAGAGCCGCGCCGCTCACCTCGGTACCCGCCGTGCCTGCTATTTCTCAATGGAATTCCTTGTGGGACGCGCTATTTACAACAACCTGCTTTGTCTCGGTATTGAAGAAGATGTGGCAGCTGCCCTCAGAGAAAAGGGCGTTGAGCTTTCTGACCTTGAAGAGATCGAGGACGCTGCTCTCGGAAACGGCGGTCTGGGCAGACTTGCAGCCTGCTTCCTCGACAGTGCCGCGACTCTTGATCTTCCGCTCGACGGTTATGGGATACGTTATAAATACGGTCTGTTCAAGCAGACGATAAAAGACGGTTTCCAGTGTGAAGAAGCCGATGACTGGACAAAATACGGCGATCCGTGGAGCAAGCGTGTAAATGCAGATGCCGTAACTATCGAGTACGGTGACCAGACGGTGCTTGCGGTCCCCTACGATATGCCGATAGTTGCATACGGAACAGATCATATCAGCACTCTGCGTCTGTGGCAGGCTGAACCGCTGAATGAATTTGATTTCAAGCTGTTCAACGATCAGAAATATGATGAGGCTTGCCGCGAACAGCGTATGGCTGAGGATATCTCCCGTGTTTTGTACCCGAACGACGATACCAGAGAGGGCAAGATACTGCGTCTGAAGCAGGAGTATTTCTTCTCTGCCGCGTCCGTGCGTGATATAGTGAAGAAGTTCAGGAAGAACGGCGGAGATATAAGTAAGTTCAACGAGAAGATCACCATTCAGCTGAACGACACCCACCCCGTTATCTCTATCCCCGAGCTTATCCGCATACTGGTCGATGAGGAGGGATTCGATTTCTTCGATGCGCTTGAGATCGCAAAGAAGACCTTCAATTATACTAACCACACGATCATGGCGGAAGCTCTCGAAAAATGGGGTGCAGATCTTATAAAAGAAGTTGTTCCGAGAATTTACGAGATAATCCTCCAGATAAACGAAGCGTTCATCGGCGAGCTTTACAAGACCGGAATGTTCAAGAATGACATCGACCCGATGAAGATAGTTGCCGGTGATGTTATCCACATGGCGAGAATGGCTATTTACTGCTCGACTTATGTGAACGGAGTTGCGGAGATACACACCGAGATACTTAAAAAGGACGCGCTGAAAGAATGGTACAAGCTCTATCCGAAGAAGTTCCGGAATGAGACTAACGGCATTACACCGCGCCGCTGGCTCGCGCTTTGCAACAAAGAGCTTTCAGAGCTTATCATTGAGCTGAACAAGGGCAAGGAGTGGATTACCGATCTTGAACAGCTCCAGAAGCTCAAATGGTTTGCAGACAACAAGAACGAGCTCCAGCGTTTCATGGATATCAAGCACAAGAAGAAAGTGCAGCTTGCCGAGTATATCAAGGAGCACGAGGGTATCGAGATCGACCCTGACAGCATCTTTGACATACAGATCAAGAGACTGCATGAATACAAGAGACAGCTTCTCAACGCTTTTGGTATCCTGTGGATCTACTACGGTATAAAGGACGGTTCTATCAAGAATTTCCACCCGATGACATTCATTTTCGGTGCAAAGTCCGCTCCCGGCTATCGCAGGGCAAAAGCTATAATCAAGTACATCAACGAGATCGGACGCATAGTGAACGAAGATCCCCAGACCCGTGATCTGCTGAAAGTCGTATTTGTGCAGAACTACCGCGTTTCGTATGCCGAAAAGCTTGTTACCGCGGCTGATGTTTCTGAGCAGATCTCCACAGCCGGAACAGAAGCAAGCGGCACCGGAAATATGAAGCTCATGCTCAACGGTACGGTCACCCTCGGAACTCTCGACGGCGCAAATGTTGAGATCGTCAAGGAAGCCGGCAAGGAGAATAACTACATCTTTGGTGCAACTGTCGAAGAACTTGCCAATATCATGAAGATATATGACCCCAGATTCCTCACAGAGAAGAATCCGAAGATCGGCAGAGTTGTCCGCAGCCTGATAGACGGAACTGTGAGCGACGGCGGAAGCGGAGATTTCCGTGAGCTTTATTTCTCGCTTATGGACGGCGCACACTGGCACAGAGCCGACAATTATCATCTTATCGGTGACCTTGAGAGCTATGTAGAAGCAAAACTCAAACTCAACAAGGATTATTCCGATAAGTTCGCGTTCGCTAAAAAGTGCTGGATGAATATGGCTTCCGCAGGCAAGTTCAGTTCAGACAGAACTATCGCCGATTATGCTAAAGAGATCTGGAAGATCGAAAAAGTCAGCATCTGAGCCAGCCGCTGTGGCAGAGGTCACTGCGCTCGAGAGCGTGCAGAAGTCGCTGCGCTCGAGACTGGGGGAAACCTTTTGTGAACAAAAGGTTCGTCTGTCGGTCAGCCCCCTCCGTCACCTCCGGTGACACCTCCCCCAGTGGGGGAGACACCCCAGACCCCCTTCCAAAAAACTTTACATGCTTCGCGACTGAGTTCAATAATTATCTGCATCTTTCATATAACAATAAAGCACAGAGTTTTCGTAACCCTGTGCTTTTTGGTTTGTTTTATTGTGTGAACCTTGCTCAATGTCTGGGGCTGCTTTTGATCTGCATGACCGCTTTGGTGATGATGCGGATAGCGTCACTGCGCATATCGGCGGCTGTGCGGTTTACGGAATCGACTTCTGACTGCCGCTTTACGCGGATAACGACAGTCGGTATATTTTTCAGGGCTTCTTCGGTGACTGCGGCAACGCATTTGTCGCAGGTGCAGCAGTTGAAGCGCTCCATGATACCGCCTATCTGCTCATTGATAAGCAGGAATGGGATATTCACGTACTGTGTGCCGCTTTCGGATTTGATGAAGACCGGAGGGACACTCTCTTTTTCCGGTGGTTTGATAGCGGGATTCATTGCCGGTACAGGGACAGCACCGCTGCTTCCGACAAGCCCGAGGATCTTTTCCGTTTTGGCTGTGTGTGCCATTCGGTGACCTCCTTAATACTGCACGGGGCGGTTCTTGGGAGGTCTTCCGCGTCCGAGCTTCTGTACGGTGCGCTTGGGCTTTTCAAGTCCGAGTATCTCGTAGGTCAGATCCATATATTCATGCGCGGACTTTGATCTCGGCGCATATTCAACTATCGTTTTTGCATGAGCCGGAGCTTCCGCAATAATAACGCTGCCGCTTATCTTCTGGTCGAATACATCTGTGTCGAGCTGCTCAGCAATAACATTTGCGAGTTCTTCGACCTCACGGTTCAGCACAAGGCGGGGTGCATATTTGTTCAGAAGGATTCCTCTTATCTCAAGCACCGGATTATAGTACCTTTTTACCGCAAATATCGTCTCTTTCAGCTGGGCAATTCCCTGAAGCGAGAGTATTTCCGGCACCATCGGGATTATCAGCTGGTTCGATGCCGCATAAGCATTTATTGTAAGTATCGACAGCGCCGGCGGCGTGTCAATAAGCACATAGTCATACTCATCGGAGATAGTTGACAGATGCTCACGCAGTATGTATTCTCTGCCGACCGAGGTGAGTTCAAGCTCAACGCCCGACAGCAGGATATTTGCCGGAACCACGTCGCAGCAGTCGCAATGCTGTACGGTATCGTAAATATCAGCTTTACGCTTGAACACATCATATATCGTGTAGGAAGAATCAGTCTCTGCTCCGAGGCTGAAGCTGAGGTTACCCTGCGGGTCGAGGTCGATCGCAAGCACCTTCTTTCCCATTCGGGAAAGGCAGCCGCACATTGCGGCGCAGGTAGTTGTTTTTCCTACTCCGCCCTTCTGATTTGTAAAAGTAAAGATCTTTGCCATCTGATCCCTCTTTCGGTAAATTAGGTGGTGATGATACAAAACTCAACACTCATTAAAACACAGGCGGCTGTGTTTCAAGCCGCCCGTTTTATCATCAGGCTGTATTATATCAGAGCGATGACATGAAGTTTCCTTCGAGGTTGCTGTCCTCGGGAACATAGATATGATAGTTCGCTTTACCGTTTTTCTTAACGAAGTACATCGCAGCATCTGCGCAGCCGACAAGCTGTTTTCCGTCTGTGCTGTGATCAGGATAGATCGCAATACCGATAGATGCCTTGATATTCAGTGTCGTATCTACAGACTTTGAATAGTATCCTGCATAAAGGTCATCAATAATATCCATGGACAGGACTTCAACGTTCTCGACAAGCTTAGGATCGGAGATGCAGAGAACGAACTCGTCTCCGCCGAAACGTCCGGCAAATCCGGTCTCGCCGCACTTGCTCTTGATAACGTCCGCAACGAATCTGATTACTTCATCGCCGACAGCATGGCTGTAACGGTCGTTGATGAATTTGAAGTCATCGACGTCTATGAACAGAGCTGCGACCTTCTTGCCCACATTTCTTTCAAGCTCTGATGCAAATTCTCTCTCGAAAGTATTTCTGTTGTACAGCTGTGAGAGGAAGTCGAAACTTGCGCGTTCCGCAAGCTTGAGGGTAGCGTTCTTCTCGCTTGTTATATCCGTAAGGACTCCGATAACTCTGAGCACCTCGCCCAGACGGTCGGTGATGCAGTGAGCTCTCATTGATACCCACATTTCCTGACCGTTGGTATTTGTCATCTTGTATTCGCCGCCGACGTCAGCCTTGGTCTTGAAGAGCTGAGTCATATCTCTCTTGTACTTCTCGGCTTCTTCTTCGTCCATGAGCGAATCTATGAACTTGCCGTTGCTGAGGGTAGCGCCGGAAACATTCAGGTCGATCTTAGCCTTGAAGTTGTCGGAGAGGAACATTGACTCCTTCGCGAAATCCCATTCAAACAGCATATTGTCCGAGAGGTCGGATACTGTCTTGTGCAGTTCTTCGCTCATGAGTGACTGATCCATCATCTCGTTGAACACATTACCCATGCTTGCGAACTCTTTGCCCATACCGGAGGTGTTGATACGCTCGCTGTGGTTTCCGCTGTTGATCTCTCTCATTGTTGAAAGCATATTCAGCATCGGGTCGATGACCTTCTGCGTAGCAATTACCATTACGAGAACGCAGATAAGAATGAGAGCGACGATTATCACCATGCTTATGATGAATACCATAAATACGGAGCTTGAAGCTTCGGACGCGGGATAAAGCGCGATCCACGCCCAGCCGTAATCGCCGATGCTTCCGTACTGTCCGAGGTATTCGCATTTTTCGAGCTTGCTGCCGCTTTCGTCGGTCTTGGCTGCTGCGATATTTGTCACAGACGGATTAACGTGAGGATCAAGATCCGAAGCCGAACTTACTGCCGCGCCGTTATAGTTGAGAACAGTCGAGCCGTCTGTTACGACAAGAGTACCGTGTTCGAGGAATTTATAGGAAGCAAGATAATCGGAGATCTCTTTTGAGTCAATAACGATTGACACAAATCCGGTGTCGGCGCTTCCGATAGCCGATGTTGCAACAAAAACGGTCGAGCCGTATGTAGCTTCATTTGTAAAGAACTTGGAAATAAACGCACCGGGCTTTGATTTCCATGTATCGTCATAAGCAAAGAATGTGGTATTTCCTGATGAGCCCTTTGAATCGTAGATGATCTGACCCTTACTGTCGGTGACTGCGATATCAAGGACGTTTCTTCCGGATTTGAATGCGCTTACGACGCTGTCCAGATCACTTTTTACGTTGTTGAGATCTGTCACTGAATTCTGGATAAGGTCGATCTCCGAGAGCGCCTTTACATCTGTAAGAAATCCGTTTGCGATATTTGCGACTCCGGCGCTCTGTGCCATACCGGCGGTTGAAGCCTCACTTGAGATCATTGAAGAAGAGAACCCGAAAATCTGCAATGTGGCTGTAAGTGCCACAATGATGAGCGGCAGAACTGTCGCTCCGATCAGGATCACTCTGAGGGCGGTTTTTACCTTGATATTCATACTTGTACCATTCCTATCGTGAGATTTATGTCCGGTGTTTCAGCCGGAAATATTCGGAAAGCTGTCTCTAATGCCCTTTTATGCGCTTCTGCGCCTCCTGACGCTGAAAATCTCTTTCCAGCTGTTCCTGGCGCTGCTGAAGCTGTATATCATATACGAGCTTAGCGAGCTGACCCTCCATTTTTTTGTCAACGTTCGTAAATTCACAGCCGTATCCTTCAAAGCTGCCGTCCGCGCGGAGCTGTAATCTCAGCACCTTGACAACAGCGCCGACAAGCTCGTTTCCGACCTTGAAGTTCAGCAGCAGGATATCGTCTTTTCTGAAAGGCGGATCGGTCCCTTCTATGAAGACTCCGCCGATGCTGACATTCTTTATGACTGCCCTTATCGGGACATCGTACTCATAGAGAGTGCCATCTCTTTCGCAGCCGCTGATGATGCATTTGAGTTCGGATTTCACCTTGAAGTATCTGCGCCGCTCTTCCATAACGGTGCCGTATTCGTCCCGTATCTGTATATTGAGCTGATTTTCGAGGGACATCTTGATCCTGCCTATATACCGGATCCTGTCTCCGCTCTTCATATTTGCGATCAGATACACACCGCTGTCGGCATCGTATTCGGGAAAGCCCTTGCCTTTTATCATTATTATATTGTTCACGGGCATATTGTTTACAAACATTTTCGGAAACGAGAAATGCTCTTTATCGGCTTCGAGCAGCAGTGTCCCGTCCATTGCCGTGATACGAACGCTTTCGATTCCGCTTTTATCAAGCATAGGCAAGCCTCCCTTCTTCGCGGCAATAACAGCGCAGCCGCATCTCAGGCTATGTATTGCTGCATAACAACAAGACCTGCACCTCAGATAGGGCATAAGCGCTTATTATTAATTATACATTAAAATGCACAAAAAAGTCAATAGCGTTGAGCAATTTTTTTTCAAATGAGGCAAAAACCGTCATAAGTGACATAAAATTCGTCATTATAAACAAAAAATGTTTAAAGTATGGGCTCCCTGAGATACAAATTTTGTTTATAGTGACTAAAGAAATAAAAATTTTAAAAAATATCTGTACAAATATCCGGAAATATCGTATAATGTATATTATATATAGGTATATGCAGAGATCGTTCTGTGGACGGAGGTGCGGCGTGCGCTCATACTTTCACTGCGTGACCGCACGGTACCGGCGCAGAGCATCAGCGGTTACGACTCTTGCCGGAGCGGTCTGCGCAGAGACTGCGGTCATCGTATTCATAGTTATGTTTTTCCGGATCTTCGGCTCGGAGGACAGGTCGGTGTCTTTTGAGCTGATCGCGGCTGCCGGCATCTCCGTGACTGCCGGGCTGCTGATATATCTTGCGGCATCGCTTTCGGCACGCAGAAAGACGGCGATGCACAGCAGATACACTTACGCCGATATCCAGCTGAAATTTGCGGTCATCAGCAGATATTCCGGAGAAATGAAGGTCTTCGGCGAAAAGACAGTGTTCAGAGAGCTGTACTATATCCCGTTCTCCGATCTTGTGTCGGCTGTTCCTTCGCGAAACGGGAAGAAGATCGTTATTACCGGAAAAGTACGGTATTATGGTGCCGCAAGCGACAGTCTCGGCTATCACGTCCGGGGCGGAGCGATAGAATTTGACCGCTGGTGGCTCAACTATGGCAGCTATACCGAGCTGCCGGGATTTGAATTTCCTGCGGTGTTCGGAGATCCCGCAATGCTCTGCGAGTCCCTCAATGCTGCGAAAAAGCGTTTTGATGAGATACCAAAGCCAAAACCCCACGTTTTCAAAGAAGCCGAGTTCATCAGAAGGCGCCCGAAGCACCGTGCTTTGCCGGACGATCTTGACTACAGCAGACGCTGGAAATAGATACCTGCAAAAATTTTAAAAAAAATTATCGAAAATCATTGAAAAAAATCACGATATGTAGTATAATAAAAATATATGTAATACTACAGACTGTGTTTTTGGAACGGTTTTCCGGCTGATATGCCTGTCGGACGGAAAATATTGCCGAACGGAGGTCAGAATGGCATTATTCGATACAACATCGTTCCGTATCGCGGAACAGGGGCTGAACCTGCTTACAAAGCAGCAGGCAATAATCGCTCAGAACATAGCTAACGTTGATACGCCCGATTATAAGTGCAAATACCTGTACTTTGCGGGAGTGCTGAAAGAAAAGCTCGACGAGTCCGGAAGATCCACCGGAAAAAAACGCCTTGAGCTTGCTTCGGTCATTCATACGGACGAGACTACCGCCGATCAGCCCGACGGAAACAACGTAGATTCGGATACACAGTCGGCGCTCTTCGCAAAAAACGCACTTCAGTATGAAGCGCTCATCAATCAGATAAACTCGGAGTTCACAATGATGAGAGCCGCAATGCGCAAGTCGTGACAGCCGCAGTGAGCGTAAGGAGGATACATAATGGCATTTTTAAGCAATCTTGATATAGCTGTCTCCGGAATGATCGCAGAACGTGCAAGAGCAGACGTCATAGCTCAGAACGTTGCGAACGCTGATACCACCCGTACAGCGAACGGCGGACCTTATGTGAGACAGAACGTTATTTTTACAGAGAACAGATCCTATAAAAGAACAAGGGATACGAGTCTCAGCGCGATAGAGTTCCGCACTATTTTCGGCGAAAAGCTGCTTGAGCTGAGAGGTCTTGCCGGCAAGAACCGTTCTCAGACCATGGAAGGTGTCCTTCTCACTCAGGTGGTTGAGGATCCCACACCACCGACACCCGTGTATGACCCGTCGCACCCCGATGCGGACGAGGACGGATATTATTACCTTCCGAACGTCGATGTGGCTGAGGAACAGATAGATATGCTTGCCGCGACTCAGTCGTATTCGGCAAACCTGACTATTTTCAACAGTCTCAAATCCCTTGCGAACAAGGCTCTGACGATCGGCAAGTCGTCGTAATGAGAGAACGCGGCTCAGCATGATGATGCGGCTGCGAAAAGAATGCAGAGACGAATAGCTTTGCGATCGGATTTGCAAGTATGTGGGATAAAATAAAAGTTTATGAAAGGCGGAACATCATGCAGATAATCCCGATGTCATCTACGATACATACCATAGCCGCTGCGGACAGAGCGTTCGGCGCGGCAACACTCAACAGTATAACGGCACCGGTCGAAGAAGAACAGAAGACCGGGACGTTCCTCGATGCTCTTACGGGGCTCTGGAACCAGGCAGCCGAAGCACAGGCGCAGAAAAGCGAAGATATGATGAACATTATGCTCGGCGATACCGAGAGCCTTGAAACTGTGCAGATGAATATTGCCAAGGCGGAGATCTCCACCGAGCTGCTCGTGAATATCAAGAACGCGGTAGTAGATGCATATAACGAGATAATGAGAATGAGCATATAACCGGATAATGTGAAGAACAGGCAGCAGAAGTGAAGGAGTGACGCCCGAACGGGCATTTATGTATGGATAAGGTAAAAGAGATATTCACTAAGGTCACCACAACGGTAAAGACAAAGTGGACCGGGCTCGATAAAAAAGTAAGGATAGCAATTATAGCGATCGCATCAGTCGTGATCGTGGCACTGATCGTCCTTATAATTATAAATTCCATAACCCACTATGCCGTACTGTACAGCGGCACATCCACCGAAGAGACTACCGAGATACTCAATATGCTTACCGGTGAGCTCGGAGAGACTGATGTAAAATATAACAACAACGGCGAGATACTTGTACCGGCAAACAAGGTCAATGACCTCAAAGCCCAGCTCGCCATAAAGGGTTATCCGAAATCCACATTCAACTATGATATATGGGACAACGGTGTGAGTATGTTCTCCACCGAGTCGGACAAGCGCGTAAAGCAGAAACAGCAGCTTCAGGAGAACCTGCGTGCGACTCTCGCATCGTTCGACGGCGTGAGATCGGCTATCGTAATACTTTCTATCCCGGACGCGGACAGTTACGTTATCTCCAGCAGAAAAGAAGAACCGGGAGCATCGGTAGTCCTACAGACAGACCATGCGCTGTCCGTTGAAACCATTGAAGGTATATACAATCTTATCAGGACATCTGTCCCGAATCTTAAAGAGGATAATATTTCAGTCACCGACGGTTCGGGAAATCTTCTGACTACCGACAGAGTTGCAAATCTTCTTGCGACTGAGGACGAGACTGAGCTTTACTACAAACGTCTCGAATTCCAGAACACTATAACCGACATACTTGACGAAAAGCTCGGTGATATGTTTGACGGTGTGTTCAGAGATTACAGAGTCGGCGTTGACGTTCAGCTGAACTATGACGCTCAGGTATCACAGATAACCGAATATACACCTTCCGTTGAATCCGAGGGGACCCGCGGCGGTATGGTGAGCGAGGACCAGTTCGTTTCAGCCGGCGGAGGAAATGCCGAAGATGGCGGACTTGTCGGAACGACCGTGAACGCGGATATCTCGCCCGATTATCCTACTATCCGTATAGGCGACGGCGATGAGTTCTACTATGAGACACAGAGGAATATAAAATATCTTGTAAACGAGGCGATAAAGCAGATCGAGAAGGACGGATACAGCTATGACAACATATCCGCTTCTGTGCTTGTCGATGATGACGCGGAGAACTTCAATCAGGCTGAGATAGAACGCTGGGAGAAGTTCATAGCGGACTGCATCGGTTCGTCTCAGGACAAGGTAACATTCATGGCAACAAACTTCCAGCTTGACAGAACAGGCAGCAACGCAGGCGACGGCTCTACTGTTGTCGGCAACGGCGGAAGAAGTATGCTGGTATTCATTATAATAGCTCTCGGTGTGCTGCTGATAGTGCTGCTCGTGATAGCGCTTGCGGCGGCAGGCTCGAACAAGAAGAGGATCCGTGCGAGAAAGGCTGCGGCAGTTGCGGCTTCATCGGGCTCGAATCCTTCGGCGGCTTCGATTTCATCTTATGAAGAGGACGATATGGGAACAGGCAGAGGTTCACGCGGCAGAGAAGAAGACTACGACTTTGAATTGCAGAGTCTGTCCGGTCAGGACGAAGAGTCGAGAGATGCACTGCTCAAAAAGGAGATCAGGGATTTCTCAACAGCAAATCCAGAGATCGTTGCCCAGCTTATCCGTACATGGATGAAGGGCGAGGAATGACCGCGTTTTACGAACAAACTAAGAAAGGGGATCTTCCGGTATGGCTGAACAGCAGCAGACACCGCAGAGTGCAAATGATATAACCATGATCCAGAAGGCTGCGATGGTCATTTCCGCTATCGGGTCCGAGAATGCGTCAAAGGTGTTCAAGTTCTTCACCGACGAGGAGATAGAGCGCATCACCCTTGAAGTTGCAAAAATGGATTACTGGCCGGTTGAAGTCGTAACGGACGTTCTCAACGATTTCTATGAGGTGTGCCTTACACAGAAGGTCATCTCCGAGGGCGGTATCGAATACGCAAAGGAAATACTCGAAAAGGCGTTCGGACCGCAGGCTGCGGCATCGCTCTTCGACAAGATCACAAAACAGCTCAAATCAAAGTCATTTGCGTTTGTGCGCAAGGCTGACTATAAAAACCTGCTGGCAATAGTGCAGAATGAGCACCCGCAGACTATTGCGCTCATACTTTCGTATGCGAGAAGCGATCAGGCATCGGCAATACTTGCGGAGCTTCCTAAGGAAATGCGTATCGAGGTCGTTGAGCGCATTGCAAAAATGGAATCCGCGTCGCCTGACGTTGTAAAGAGCCTTGAAAACACGCTCGAAAAGAAATTCGCAAACATCGTCACCACCGAAAACATGGAGGTCGGCGGCGTAAACTATATCGCGGACGTACTGAACAAGGTAGATCGTTCGACCGAAAAGTACATATTCGACGAGCTGAATCTGAGAGATCCGAAGCTCGCGGACGAGATACGTTCAAAGATGTTCGTATTCGAGGATATCGTCAATCTCGACTCTATGTCGATACAGGCATTCATCACCGAAGTCGATCCGAAAGACCTTGCTGTCGCTATCAAGGGCTCGACCGCAGAAGTCGCGGACGTTATCTACGCAAATATGTCTTCGAGAAACAAGGAATCCACGCAGACCGATGTCGAGTATCTGCATAATGTCCGTATGCGTGATGTCGAAGAAGCTCAGCAGCGTATCGTTGCAATTATCCGCCGTCTTGAGGACGAGGGTAAGCTCACTATCTCCAAGGGCGGAGAAGATGAGATCATTGCCTGATAGTTCTTAAAGGCCGCTGCTTCTTTTCGCAGTGAAAGAAAGCAAGATCAACTTGCTTCGCGTTTAAGGCTATACCGCACAAAGATTGTACGTGAATTGCGCCGTCAGACTTTTCGTCAGATTGTACAGAAATGACGCAGGCTTGCTGGCGCAAGTCAAGGAATTTCTGTGCAAGATGACGCAAAAGATGCAAGCAAGTCACGTGCAAAGGCGTTAGCCGTGCTTTGTGCGGTATTGCCTTAAATTTGCAGGTTTGTTTTCTCTCGGGACAGACTATAATTTCCAATGCTCAGAGACTGTTCAGGTTTCGGTTTTTAAGCATACCAATTTCCGGAGGTGCGCTATGCCCGGTATTATCAAGGGCGGTATGGGCGGATATGTCTATGTGAATAATTTTGACACCGACCAGCCTGTAATGAAAACTGTTTACGGCAAGCGCCCGGAAGTGTCAAATTCCGGCGGTTCCGGATTCACCAGCAATAAGAATAAAAATCCGGCTTCGGCTCGGATCGGCAGCAATCCTTCCTCCGAATCAGAGGCGGAAGCCAATATAGCTGCTGCCGAAAAAGCTATGAACGCCGACAGTACAGTCTCCGAGACTGAAGCACGCATAGAAAAGGAAAAGCTGATAGCCGAATATGAGGCTGTCCGCGACAAATATGAGCGCGAATCGGAAGAATTCGTCCTTCGTGCAAGAGAAAAAGCTACCGAGATCTACGACAAGACCAAGGAACTTGCACAGCAGACTGTTCTTGAAGCAAAAAAAGAAGCTGAACAAATAAAGAAACAGGCTGCCGAAGATGCGCGCAGACAGGGTGAAGAAGCTCAGAAGAACGGGTATGCCGAGGGAGAAAAGAAGGGATATGACGAAGGTTATCTGAAAGCACTGAAAAAGTGCAAGGAAAGCCTTCTTGAACTGAAAGAGCTTTCAGAGCAGGTCACAGCCGATAAGAGTGAGCTGATGATGCAGTATGAGCGTCAGCTGTTCGACACGATATTTGATATCTGCCAGCGTATCACTCTCGGAGTTCTCGGTCAGAAAGAGAAGGGGCTTATCACGCGAATGATACGCGAAGCCGGAAAAAAATACCGCGCAAGCAAAAATGTGAAGATCACTCTTTCAAAGCTCGATATAAGCGAAGAAGCCGAGATCGACGAGCAGCTGCTGAAAGATGTGTTCAAGAACTGCGATAACGTGGAGATAGAGCTTCTTGAAGATGCTCCCGCAGGTACACTGATGATCGACGACGGCACCGAGATCACCGATGCCGGAATACAGACTCAGCTTAAAATGGTGGAACAGCTCGGTAAGGGCAAGTACCGCGACAAGGATATAACCGATATGATAAAAGATCAGGCTGCTTCCAAATCAAAGAAGGGCGGTTCACGCAAAAAAGGCAAAGCCGATGATGAAGCCGGAGAAGGCGAACAGATGCAGAACGATATGACGGACGATCAGGGTGTTCCGGACGTTGTTTACAAGACCGGAAACGATGACGACGATATCGAAAAGGAAATAGAGAACGCATGATATAATTTTCATTTCCCCGCCAATGGCGGGGAAATGACGTATTCAGGAGAAAATAATGGATCTTCGTGGTTTCAGAGCCGAGATAGGCGGCTATGATATGTACAGATATATGGGAAAGGTCGAGAAGATAGTCGGAATGAGTATCGAATCCTCCGGCCCCGAATGTAATATAGGCGACATCTGCCGTATTTATGCAAAGGATATGCAGAGTTTCATATACGCCGAGGTCGTGGGCTTTCAGTCGGAAAAGGTGCTGCTGATGCCCTATACCGATATCGAGGGTGTGGGTCCCGGAAGTATCGTTGACAACACCGGCGACAAGCTCCGCGTAAAGACCGGTCAGGCTATGATCGGGCGTATCATCAATGCTATTGGCGAACCTATAGACGGTAAGGGTGAAATAGCTTATACCGGAAGCGTCTCTATCTCCGGAGAGCCGGTGAATCCGCTTACCCGACCGAAGATCTCCGAACCGATAGAGCTTGGCGTAAAAGCTATAGACGGGATACTCACGCTCGGCAAAGGTCAGCGTATCGGTATCTTTGCAGGTTCAGGCGTCGGGAAAAGTACGCTCATGGGCATGATAGCACGTAAGGTAAAGGCTGACATAAATGTTATAGCGCTGGTCGGCGAGCGTGGCAGAGAGGTCAGAGAGTTTATTGAGAACGACCTTGCGGAAGAGGGAATGGCACGCTCGGTAGTAGTGGTGGCAACCTCCGATCAGCCGGCAATGATGCGCTATAAATGCCCGATGACTGCGACAGCGGTCGCGGAATACTTCATGTCACAGGGCAAGGACGTACTGCTGATGATGGATAACCTTACACGTTTTGCAATGGCAAACCGTGAAGTCGGACTGTCTATCGGTGAGCCGCCTATCGCAAGAGGATACACACCGTCTATATATGCGCAGATGCCGAAACTTCTTGAACGTGCAGGCTGCTTCGAGAAGGGGAGCATCACGGGAATATATGCTGTTCTGGTAGAAGGCGATGATACTAACGAGCCGATAGCGGATACCGTCCGCGGTATCATAGACGGTCATATCGTTCTTTCAAGAAAGATCGCCGCACAGAACCATTATCCCGCAATAGATATTTCGGTAAGCGTCTCCCGTCTGATGTCCATGATATGTGACGAGGCTCACAAAGAAGCAGCAAGCAAGCTGAGAAATCTCCAGGCGCTGTATAACGCAAATATCGACCTTATCTCCATAGGCGCGTACAAGCCGGGGACCAATCCGAAGCTTGATGAAGCAATGAACAAGATAGATAAGATAAACGATTTTCTTTGTCAGAAAACAAATGAGAGCTTTTCGCTCGATGAGACGATAAGACTGCTTAAAGAGGCAGTAAGCTGATATCTGAAAGCAGGGAGGTGTCTGTTTGAAAAAATTCGTGTTTACGCTGCAAAGGCTGAAGGAATTCCGCGAGCAGACCCTCGATACCGAAAAAGGCACGCTTGCTGAGCTCAGGGCTGATCTTGCGGCACTTGAAGCCGAGCTGGAGAGTATTCTTGAGGAACTTGCCGCACTTAACCGCAGGCTGCTCGAAATGTACGCCGAGGGAACTACAGTCAACGATATCGCAGTGCATAAGAGGTATATCAATGCCAAGCAGCAGGAGCTTCACATGAAGCGGCATCAGATACTTATGAAGAACCGTGAGATCGAGCATCAGCTCCAGGTCGTTATTGACGCGACAATGGAGGTGTCGAAGCTCGAAAAGCTGGAAGAACATCAGATCGAGGAATACAAAGCTGCCGAGCAGAAGGAGAACGAGCAGTTCATTGAGGAATTTGTTTCCAACTCAGACTGGCGCAAAGCGCACGCAGAGTAAGATGCCGCTGCGCCTGAGACTGGGGAGTGAAGAGAGAAGGAACCCCCTTTCCCACGGGGAAAGGAGTTTCCCTCTCTCTCCCCTCCCCAGACCCCA
>ODAI014395604.1_pt1 | contig 15773 bp, 13 predicted proteins | sample 1539321 | NCBI WGS metagenome assembly ODAI01 (sample SAMN02144231, study PRJEB22623) | gut metagenome | biome: sheep rumen | host: Ovis aries | place: New Zealand
AGAGAAAAAGCGAGATTTGGCAGGTGCCCTATTTACCTATCGATCCTGCGGATATCGGACGAAAATACGAGCCGGTGGTGCGTATTAATTCTCAATCTGGAAAAGGTGGGGTTGCCTTTGTTATGGATACCGTGTATGGTTATAAATTGCCGAAGAAGATGCAAAGAGAATTTGCGGATGTGATTCAGTATATTTCCGAAAAAGAAGGCGGAGAAGTAAAGCCGGAGGCCATTATGGCGGCCTTCAAAAAGGAGTATATCGATGCAAAAGAACCTTATCAGTTAAGCTTTGTGGATATTGATGATAATACAGGGAACGATGATACCCATGTTGCCCTTGATTTTTCATATCGCGGAGAGTCCTTCCATTCGGAAGCGGACGGAAACGGTCCGATTGATGCGGTGAAGATTGCGATTAAACAGTGTGTTCCCGAGATGGAATTTTCGGTTCAGGATTATTCCGAACATTCTCTCGGTGTAGGCAGTCATGCAAAGGCTGCGGCATATATAGAGATGGAAGATCCCCGGACGGGAAATCATACCTTCGGCGTGGGAATATCTTCCAATATTACGAGGGCGTCGATTCGCGGAATCTTTTCTGCAATGAATCGATTGGTTAAATTATCACAGGAGTATGTGTAGAATGAAGAAAATCTTATTAACCGGCTGTAACGGACAGTTGGGCCGTGCCATTCAAAAAGAGTATGGCAATGAAGCTGCATTTATTCGAACAGATATGATTGAAGGCGAGGGAATTACCGTATTGGATATTTCCGATGTGGAAGCGGTGATGTCTGTTTGCAAAAAAGAAAATCCGGATGTTATTATTAACTGTGCGGCATATACAAATGTCGACGGTTGTGAGACAAACGAGGATTTGGCCTTTAAGGCAAATGCCATCGGCCCGAGAAATTTGGCGATTGCGGCTACCGAGATCGGTGCAAAACTGATTCATGTGTCTACGGATTACGTTTTTTCCGGCGATGCCACAAAGCCTTATACCGAATTTGATGTACCGAATCCCGTCAGTGCGTACGGACGCACCAAGTTGGCCGGTGAGAATTTTGTAAAAGAGTTCGGAACAAAGTATTTTGTTTTAAGAACCGCTTGGTTATACGGTGACGGAAAGAACTTTGTAAAAACCATGTTGGCACTTGCGGAAACTCATGATGAGGTAAGCGTTGTATGCGATCAGCTTGGATCTCCCACCAGTGCGGTGGAACTTGCGAAGATGATTCATTTCCTTGAGCCTACCGATAACTACGGATTTTATCATGCCACATGTGAAGGCGATACCAACTGGGCTGACTTTGCCGAGACGATTTTCAAAAAGAAGGGTCTTTCCACAAAGGTAAATCACGTTACTTCCGAAGAGTACGCAACGATGAACCCTGCGGCAGCAAATCGTCCGAAGTATTCGATTTTGGAAAATAAAATGTTAAAGCTTACCACGGATAAGTTTGCGATGGCACAGTGGGAAGATGCATTAGACGTATATTTGAACAATATGTAAAATCATGGAGGAAAAAAACATGAGAACTTATTTAGTAACAGGTGGTGCCGGATTTATCGGATCAAACTATATTCATTATATGTTCCGTAAATATGACAACGAAATCCGTATCATCAACGTAGACAAGCTTACTTCTCACGGAAACCTTGAAAACTTAAAGGATGTTGAGAACCGCGATAACTATACTTTCGTACGTGCTGACATCTGCGATAAGGAAGCAATCCAGAAGATCTTTGCTGAAAACGACATTGACCGTGTGGTTCATTTCGCAGCTGAGTCTCACGTAGACCGTTCCATCAAGAACCCGGAAGTGTTTGTTCAGACCAATGTTTTGGGAACAGCAGTTATGCTTAACTGTGCAAAGGCTGCTTGGGAATTGCCGGACGGATCATTTAAAGAAGGCAAGAAATTCCTACATGTTTCTACAGATGAAGTATACGGCTCATTGAATGACGATCCGAATGCATACTTCTATGAGACAACACCGTATGATCCGCATAGCCCATATTCTGCATCCAAGGCTTCATCTGATTTCTTGGTAAAGGCTTATATCGATACATATAAGTTCCCTGCAAATATTACAAACTGCTCAAACAACTACGGACCTTACCAGTTCCCTGAAAAGTTGATTCCACTTATCATCAACAACGCTCTTCAGGGCAAGGAACTTCCTGTATACGGTGACGGAAAGAACATTCGTGACTGGTTGTATGTAGACGATCATGCAAAGGGAATCGATATGGTTCAGGAAAAAGGAAAGCTTGGAGAAACCTACAATATCGGTGGTCATAACGAGCGTCAGAACATCCAGATTATCCATATCATTTTAGATACACTTTTGGAAATGCTTCCGGAAAACGATCCGCGTCGTGCAAACGTATCTGAAAACCTGATTACTTACGTTACAGATCGTAAGGGACATGACAGAAGATATGCAATTGCTCCGGATAAGATCAAAAAAGAAGTAGGCTGGGAGCCGGAAACCATGTTTGAACAGGGTATCAGAAAGACAATCGCTTGGTTCTTTGAACATGAAGATTGGATGAAGAATGTTACCTCCGGTGACTATCAGAAGTACTACGAAGAAATGTACAAATAAAACGTTAACAGCAGCGGCATAAAAACCGCTGCTGTTTTATTATAAGAATAGAGCGAATTGGATTTTGTATTGTATTGTTTTTTATACCGCATCTTCCAAAAATGTATGGTATAATAATCTTCGTATGAGTACACCCAATGAAAGGACTATTGTGGAGGTGGCATGAAGTACGACTATTTGATTGTCGGAGCCGGATTGTTCGGCGCGACATTTGCTTACGAAGCAAAGAAAAAAGGGAAAAAGGTTCTCGTGATTGATAAAAGAAATCATATCGCGGGAAATATTTATACGGAAAAAAGAAGCGACATAAATGTTCATATTTACGGAGCTCATATTTTCCATACAAATGAGAAAAGTACTTGGGAGTATGTAAATCAGTTTGCGGAGTTTAATAACTATATTAATTCTCCGGTGGCGGTTTACAAAGATGAGTTATACAATCTCCCGTTTAACATGAATACCTTCTCAAAGATGTGGGGAATCAAAACCCCTAAGGAAGCAAAGGAAAAGATTGCTTCTCAGATTGCACAGTTAAACATTACGGATCCAAAGAACTTAGAAGAACAGGCCTTATCGTTGGTGGGACGCGACGTATATGAGAAATTAATCAAAGGCTATACGGAGAAACAGTGGGGCAGAAAATGTGAGGAGCTTCCCTCATTTATTATTAAACGTCTTCCCCTTCGTTTCACCTATGATAATAACTATTTCAATGCCCGTTATCAGGGAATCCCAATCGGCGGTTATACCCAGATTGTGGAGAAGATGCTAGAGGGCATTGATGTTAAAACCGGTGAAGATTTCTTTGATTTGAAAAAGACCGGTAAGTTGTCCGACGGGACCGAAGTTTCTTATGAAAAGATTTTGTTTACCGGACAGATTGATGAGTACTACGATTCTTGTTTCGGACCGCTACAGTATCGTTCCGTTCGATTTGAAACGGAGGAACTTCCCGAAGAAAACTTCCAGGGAAATGCGGTGGTAAATTATACCGAACGCGAAGTTCCGTATACGAGAATTATCGAGCATAAACATTTTGAGTTCGGAACTCAGCCAACTACCATTATTTCCAGAGAGTATTCCTCCGAATGGAAACCGGGAGTGGAACCCTATTATCCGGTAAATGATGAGAAAAACAACTCCTTGTACGAAAAATATGCCGAGCTTGCAAAGAAGGAAGAAAACGTCATCTTCGGAGGACGCCTCGGTCAGTACAAGTATTATGATATGGACAAAGTAATCGAAGCCGCCTTAGAGTGCGCGAAAGGAGAATTATAAGATGAAAGGTATTATTTTAGCAGGAGGAAGCGGTACACGCTTATATCCACTTACCAAAGCAATTTCAAAACAGATTATGCCGATTTATGATAAGCCGATGATTTATTATCCGTTATCCACATTGATGCTTGCAGGCATCCGTGAGGTGCTTATCATTTCCACACCGAGAGATCTTCCGGTATTTGAGGAACTTTTAGGTGACGGAAGCCAGCTTGGAATGAATATTGAATATGCTATCCAGGAAGCCCCCAACGGACTTGCGGAAGCATTTATTATCGGTGCTGATTTCGTCGGAAACGATGCGGTTGCACTTGTTTTGGGAGATAACATCTTCTATGGCCAGAGCTTTTCTAAGGTTCTTCGCCAGACAGCAGAGCGCACCGAAAACGAAAAGGGTGCCACCATCTTCGGATACTATGTACGTGATCCGAGAGAGTACGGTGTAGTTGAGTTTGATGAAAACGGTATTGCGAAATCCATCGAAGAAAAGCCGGCAAATCCGAAATCAAATTATGCGGTTCCGGGACTTTACTTCTACGATAACGATGTTATCCAGATTGCAAAGACCATCACACCTTCCGCTCGTGGAGAGTTGGAAATCACCGCGGTAAACAACGCTTACTTAGACAGGGGCGATTTACATGTAGAAACTTTGGGACGTGGATTTGCATGGTTGGATACCGGAAATCATGACATGCTTCTTGCTGCCGCAGATTTCGTTTCCACATTCCAGAAGAGACAAGGATTATACATCTCTTGTATCGAAGAGATTGCTTATAAGAGAGGCTTTATCGATAAGAACCAGTTGTTAAAACTTGCAGAGCCATTGATGAAGACCGACTACGGTAAATACTTAACGGAAGTAGCAAACGGCCTCTAAAATTATTGGCAGACAGAAAGGACATATCATGGGAAAAATTACAGTAACAAATGATTGCAACGGAATTGAAGGATTAAAGATTATTGAACCTCAGGTATTCGGTGATAATCGCGGATATTTTATGGAGACCTATAACTATAACGATTTTAAAGAAGCCGGCATTGATTGCGAATTCGTACAGGACAACCAGTCCGCATCAAAAAAGGGTGTGCTTCGCGGCCTTCATTTCCAGATTAATTATCCGCAGGATAAGTTGGTTCGTGTTATTAAAGGACGCGTATTTGACGTTGCCGTTGATTTAAGAGAAGGATCAAAGACCTACGGAAAGTGGTTCGGTGTAGAACTTACCGAGGATAATAAAAAGCAGTTCTTCATTCCGAAGAATTTTGCTCACGGATTTTTGGTTCTTTCCGATTATGCGGAGTTCTGCTACAAAGTAACCGATTTCTATCATCCAAACGATGAGGGCGGATTAATGTGGAACGACCCGGATATCGGTGTGGAATGGCCGATGCCGGAGGGTATGACCGAAGCAGATCTAATTTTATCCGAGAAGGACAAAGTAAACTGGAGCTATAAAGAACTTCTTGAAAAAAAGAACTAGTTTTTGGCTTGTAATACGGACTTGAAAATGTGGAGGAAAAGGGAAAATGAAAAAGTTTTTCTCAAAGAAGAGAAATATTGTTATCGTAATTCTTGTTTTGGTTATGATAGCGGCAGCAGGCGCAGGAGCCTATTGGTATTTGTATATCCCCCGCGGAACGGCTTCCGATGAAGTGGTATATGTTTCTTCTGTAGCTACCATTACCGGCCAAAGTGCCAACGGTTTAAACAATCGTTATGCCGGAGTGGTTGAGTCGCAGGAGTCATGGAGTGTAACCGCGGACTCCACGTTAAAAATTGAGGAAACTTTTGTAGAGGTGGGCCAAGAGGTCGAGAAAGGCACACCTCTGTTTTCTTATGATGTCACAGAGACGGAAAATAATCTTCGCACGGCTAAGATCGACTTGGAACGAATGAACAACGATCTTACTGCTTTGAAGAATACCATTGATGAACTGACCAGATCCAGAGATGCCGCTACGGATGAGACTGTCCGTGCGGAGTATAATATTGAATTACAGCAGAAGCAGTTGGACTTTACCAGCCAGCAGTATGCCATCACTTCAAAAACCGAAGAGATAAAAAAACTGGAGGAGACCGCGAAAAAAGGTGTGGTTACCAGTAAAATCTCCGGAGTGGTAAAGTCTATTTCCAATTCCGATGATTCATTCTCCTATTCGGAGTCTTCCAATGCTTACATTACCATTGTGAATATGAATAAATTCCAGGTGAAGGGAAGCGTAAACGAACAGAATTTATCTTCTCTTACTCAGGATGCGCCTGTGATTGTATTTTCCAGAAAGGATAACAACACCTATTGGAAAGGTACGATTACGAAGGTGGATTCCAATAACGCAAAGAGCAATTCCTCCGATGGAGCATCAGATTCCATGACTTCCTCCAGCAAATATCCTTTTTATGTTTCTTTGGAGGATACCACGGGACTTTCCATGGGACAACATGTGTATATTGAACTGGATGAGGGACAGTTGGAAGAGAAGGGTTCATCTTCTTCCATTTGGCTGGAAGAATACTACATCGATAAAACCGATGAAGAAAATCCCTGTGTTTGGGTGGACAATAAGGGCCGTATCGAAAAGAGAAGCGTAACTCTCGGAGAATATAATACACAGACCTTTAAGTATGAAATAAAAGAGGGATTGGAGCTTACCGACTTGATTGCCATGCCCTATCCGGAAATGCAGGAAGGCCAAAAGACACTAAACACCGACGAAGAAAGTGACGGAATTTTTGAGGATGTGGACGGCGATTTATCCCCTGAGGAAGGTGCGGATCCTAATCTTTTAGAGTATGAAAACGAGGAAATAACAGAAGATTAATCTTGGGAGAAATACTTTGATATTGGAAATGAAAGATGTTTACAAAGATTTCCCCCAGGGAGATTTCACCGTAAACGTATTAAAACATATAAATATCCGGGTAAAAGAAGGGGACTATGTGGCGATTATGGGTCCTTCCGGATCCGGAAAAACAACCATGATGAATTTAATCGGATGCTTGGATAACGTGACCAAGGGAACGCTGATTTTGGATGATGAAGACGTGAGTTCCTACACGGATAACCAGCTGTCCGATTTGCGTTTAAATAAAATCGGTTTTGTATTTCAGAACCATGAACTTTTGGGACAAAAAACAGCTCTTAAAAATGTATGTATGCCCTTGGCTTTTGCGGGAGTTCCGAAAAAGGAACAGATTGAAAGAGCGACGGAAGCTTTAAAAAGAGTGGGCTTGGAGGATCGTTTGGATTTTAAACCAAACCAGCTTTCCGGCGGTCAGAAACAGCGTGTGGCCATAGCCAGAGCCATGATCAATCGACCGAGACTTCTTTTGGCGGATGAGCCTACGGGAGCGTTGGATTCCGCTTCCGGAAAATCCGTTATGGAGTTGTTTCAGAAATTAAACGATGAAGGCACGACGATTATCATGATTACTCATGATGCTGATATTGCTTCAAAGGCAAAGCGTCGTGCGATTATGAAGGACGGAATTTTAAGTTCCGAGGATGCGGATTTGGTACCGCCTTATAAAGAGGAGGCCGAGGATGCAGGGTAAAGAGTGGTCCTTAAAGAAAAAAATCATTGTCGGAATCTTTAGCACGATTTTGGTATTTGCCCTCGTTATCGGAGTGGTTTATATCGCAGTTTATTCCAATCGTGGAACGGTACTGGTGGTGCCGGTCTCCGATGTGGTATACGGGGATAATAACAGCGACGACTACGGAATACAGGGAACCATAAGCACAGGTAAGGTGCAAAACATTCGAAAGGATGAAGGAAAAGTCTCAAAGATTTACGTATCCGAGGGAGATTCCGTAAAAAAGGGAGCCGTGTTGGTTCAGTTTGAAACCACCATGGAAGACTTAGAGTTAAAGCAGGCACAGATCAATTTGGAAAGTCGAAAACTTGACTTATCCCGGGCACAAAAGAAGTTGGAAATGCTAAATGCTGCCAAGCCTTATGAGGCGCCCGAAGACGATGACGACGAAGATGAGGCAAAGGACGAGGATTGGGACGAGGATGAGACGGAGGACGAGGATTGGGATGAGGATGAGGAAGACGAAGATTCCGATTCCGATGATAAGGACTCCGATAAAGACGAGAAAGAAAAAGTGGTGGTCAATCTCTCCGGAGAACCGCTGTTTGAACTTTCAAGCGGTGAGGTAATTACAGAGACCGAACTTCGCAGAGGAAAAAACGATGCTACGGCAGCTATCGCATCTGCCAATACCGAGATAAAAGCCTGTACCGAAAAAATCGAGACCGCCCAAAAAGCACTTTCCAAACGAAGAGTGACGGCGGAGTTTGATGGTTATGTCACAAAGGTAAACTCGGATTCCGAAAAGAAAAAAGAAGATACGGAAGAAGAGTCGGATGAATTCTCTTCCGAAACCGTGACGGATTCCAATCAGGAAAGCATTTTAATTCAGGTCAGCTCTCAGGAAGGACTGTTTGTAAAGTCCTATATGAACGAATGGAGAAAAGAGCAGCTTCAGATTGGGGATACGGTTTATCTTATGAATTGGCAAAACGGGGAAACCTATGAAGCTGCCATTACTTCCGTTTCCGATCAGGTTTCGGAGTCTGCTACGAATATGTATTCCGATTGGTATGGAGATTCCGCCAGTTATTTCCCCTTTACGGCAGAGGTAAAAGGAGAGGATGTTCCTCTTTCCGCAGGGGATTCCGTGGATGTGTATTTTAATAATCCCAAGGGAATGTACTCCGACGGACCCGTGGAGTCATCGGACGGAAAATTAAATGTGATGAAAGCATTTATCCGAACGGAAAACGGAAGAAAGTATGTTTATGTTCGGGGCGAAAATGATTTGCTCCAAAAAAGATATATTAAAACCGACGGACAAACCCAGGGGTGCTATATCGTAACCGAGGGACTGACCACAGAGGATTTTATTGCATTTCCCTATGGTAAAGATGTGCGAAATGGGGCGAAAGTTCGAGAAGGAAGTATAGGCGAACTGTACGGTTATTAGAGGATATAAAACATGAGAGAAAATTTGGTGGAGGCCCTGCAGGAAATCTGGTCTCACAAAATGCGCTCATTTTTAACCATGCTGGGTGTGATTATCGGAATCGCATCCATCATAGCCATTGTTTCTACCATTAAAGGTACCAACGATCGGATTATGAAGGATTTGGTGGGACGGGGAAATAATAATGTTTCCATTAAACTCTATCAGGGAGAATGGGAGTATTATTTTGATACCGAAGTGCCTCCGGGTATCGCACCGGTTTCCGAGGATCAAGAGAAAAGAATCCGAGAGACGGAGCATGTGGAAGATGCCACATTTTATAATTTAAGAACGTATGTAAATAATATTACCGCCGGCACAAAGAATTTGTCCGGAGCTACTCTTTACGGTGTGGATGATCATTTTTTAAACACCTGTTGTTATGTGGTTTACAAGGGAAGAAGTTTTGTGGATTTGGATTATACCAACTGCAATAAGGTGGCACTTTTGGATTCCACTGCGGCGGATATTCTTTTCTCGGATAAGAATCCTATCGGACAGACTATTGAAATCGGATCGGAGCCTTTTATCGTAGTAGGGCTCTATCAGCAAAAAACGGAATTTGAACCAAACATTCAAAGTTTGGCGGATTATGAAACCTATTTCCAAGAGGCTTACGGAACGGTGCTGATTCCTGATGCGACTTGGCCCATTATTTATTCCTTTGATGAGCCCAAAAATGCGTTTATCAGAGCAGATGAAACCGTTAACATGTCGGAAATCGGAAAGAGTTCCCAAACGATTATGCAGGAGTGCATCAGCGCAAAAGAATCGGAATTGAAATATACGGCCCAGGATTTGGTGGAAGAAGCAAAACAACAGCAGCAACTAGCCAATTCTACCAACAGCCTTTTGATTTGGGTGGCCAGCATCGCACTTCTGGTAGGCGGTATCGGCGTTATGAATATTATGCTGGTGTCGGTTACGGAACGAACCAGGGAAATCGGATTAAAGAGATCTTTGGGTGCCCGAAAGAAGCGAATCTTGGCGCAGTTTTTGACGGAGTCTGCCGTGCTTACCAGCTTAGGCGGTGTGCTTGGAATTGTAGTGGGAATCGTTATGGCGGTAATTATTTCAAAAATATCCGGTGTTCCCGTGGGAATCTCCGTGCCATCTATCGTAATCAGTGTGGCCTTTTCCATGGTCATCGGAATTGTATTTGGATTATTGCCTTCCATTAAAGCGGCAAACCTAAGTCCTATAGATGCCTTAAGACGGGAATAGTGGATATTTTTAAGGGAATTTGATAAAATTTTCTTTGAAAGTGAGGAAGGTATGTTGCAACGTACGGATGCAGAAAATTTACTGAAAAAATATGGACAGGAGCATGTCCTTCGTTTTTATGATGAATTGGATGAAAACGGCCAAAGAAGCCTTTTAAAACAGGTGGAAGAGATTGACTTTGAAATGCTTGGTGCCATTGGTGCAAAGCAGCAGAAAAAAGGAAAAATCTCTCCTCTGGGAGCCGTTGAGATAGATGAAATTAATGAGCGCAAAGAAGAGTTTGTGGAAGAGGGCTTAAAGGCCATCCGTGAGGGAAAAGTCGGTGCCATTTTACTTGCCGGCGGTATGGGAACCCGTTTGGGATTCGATCAGCCCAAGGGAACCTTTGATATCGGAAAGACCAGACATTTATACATTTTTGAATGCCTTATCAATAATCTTTTGGAAGTATGTGATATGGCGGGATGCTTTGTACCCCTTTATATCATGACCAGTGAAAAGAATCACGAGGCGACTTACGAGTTTTTCGAGGAGCATAATTACTTCGGATACCCGGCAGAGGATGTACATTTCTTTATGCAGGATATGGCTCCGGCAGTGGACTATAACGGAAAACTTTTATTAGAGGAAAAAGGACGATTGGCTACTTCTCCAAACGGAAACGGGGGATGGTTTTCGTCTTTGCATAAATCCGGATTATTGGATGACATCCATGCGCGAGGCGTGGAATGGTTAAACATTTTTGCGGTAGATAATGTATTGCAAAAGATTGCGGATCCCGCATTTATCGGAGCCACATTGTTAAGCGGAAAAGAAAGCGGAAGCAAAGTGGTTCGAAAGGTCGCTCCCGAGGAGAGAGTGGGCGTTATGTGTCAGGAAGACGGAAAGCCGTCCATCGTAGAGTATTACGAGATGACTGAAGAAATGGTGACCCAGAGAGATGAACAGGGAGAACTTTTATATCGCTTCGGTGTTATCTTAAACTATTTGTTCCGTGTGGACCTTTTGGAAGAGATCATGTTAAATCGCATGAATGTCCATGTGGTGGAGAAAAAGATTCCTTATATCGATGAAAAGGGTACTTTCGTAAAACCGGAGGAGCCCAACGGATATAAGTTTGAAACTTTGATTTTAGATATGATTCATATGTTGGATTCAAATTTGGTTTACGAAGTTGTACGCGAGAAAGAATTTGCTCCGATTAAGAATCTTCACGGAACAGATTCTGTGGACAGTGCAAGAGAACTATTGGAAGCAAACGGGGTTGAACTTTAATGTATAGTGAAGGAAAACGCAGTTGGGTAAAACATTTGGATTTTACCGTGATTGATATACTGTGTCTGGAACTGTCCTTAATCTTGGCTTATGCATGGAGATTTTCGGGCAGATGGCTTTTTGATGAAGATATCTACGAACGTTTGGCGGTTGTGTTACTTTTGATCGACATCGTAGTTGTCTTTTTTGTAGAGCCTTACAAAGGAATTTTAAGAAGAAACAAATACCAGGAATTCAGAGCAACCGTTACCGGTGCCGTTGTAAACTTCGGTGGCGTGTTGGTATACATGTATGCGGTAAAACAGTCTGTTTTGTATTCTCGACAGATGCTCTTTGTGTTCCTTGGTTTATCCGTTGTATCCATGTATTTTTGCCGTGTCATGTGGAAGCGCGTGATTCGATATCGAAAGTTACAGGATAAGGCAAAGGCGTTAATGACCATCGTGGCGGAAAGCGCCAACGTGGAACGATGCCTTCGTGAAATCGCCGTTAACAAATATACGAACTATAAAGTTACCGGAGTGGTGGTTGTGGATCAGCCTATGAAGGGGCAGGAAATCCACGGAATACCGGTGGTTGCAAATGCCGATGATTTCTTGGACTATGTCCGCACAAACGTGGTGGACGAGGTCTTTATCGACGGAAACACCAGAGAAAGTTCCGAATCTTTGGCGGCTGCCCTGGTGGAACTGGGTGCTACGGTTCATGTCAGCTTATTGCATTCCAAATTATTGGTTCCCAATCGTCAGTTGGATAACTACGGAAACTATGTGGTATTAACCAGTAGCATGAAGATTGCCACCAATCGTCAGCTTTTCATCAAACGTCTCATGGATATCGTGGGAAGTGTGGTGGGACTGGTATTGGTAGCCATCGCTTTTGTGATTTTCGCGCCCATTATTAAGCGTCAGTCTCCGGGACCCGTATTTTATAAACAGGTTCGCGTGGGAAAGAACGGACGCAGATTTAATTTGTATAAATTCCGTTCCATGTATGTGGATGCAGATAAGGACTTGGAAAAGTTAAAAGCGGAAAATGAGATGCAGGGAAATATGTTTAAGATGGAAAACGATCCACGCATTATCCCCATCGGACATTTTATCCGTAAATATTCTATTGATGAACTGCCTCAGTTTTGGAACGTATTAAAGGGTGATATGAGTTTGGTGGGAACCAGACCACCTACAGAAGAAGAGTTCAAAGAATACGAGTATCACCATAAAGCTCGCCTCGGTATCCGTCCGGGTCTTACCGGCATGTGGCAGGTAAGCGGCAGAAATAAGATTACCGATTTTGAGCGAGTTGTGGAGTTGGATACGGAATATATTACAAACTGGACTTTGGGCTTGGATGTGCGCATTTTGTTTAAAACCATCGGTGTAGTGTTGAGTGGAAAGGGTTCAAAATAAGTGGCTGCGAAATTTACGATTTTAATCCGAGCATTCGGCACAAATCCCATGCTTTACAGGGATTGTTTAGAGTCATTAAATGCACTGAATTATCCGGATTGGGAGCTTATTGTTTTGGATGAGAATCCCGGCATGGATGTTTTGTGGATTACTTCGGAAATGTTCCCGGAGGAAAGCCGTGTGATTTACCGAAAGGTAAAGAATAAGCACGGTCTTTCTTATGCGTATAACATCGGTGTGCATTTTGCCTCCGGTGAATACATCGTTTTGCTGGGACAGCATGACAGATTTTCCATCAATACCTTGGATGAGTTGGATGAAGCGTTAAAAAATGCGGATGTTGTGTATTCGGATCACGATGAACTTATTGAATCCAATCGCATGAATCCCCATTTTAAACCGGACTATAACGAAGAACTTTTGCGTCATATTCCTTACATCGGGAAATTCATCTGCTTTCGAAAAAACCTTTATATGAAAGTGGGAGAATTTCATGAAAAACTGGAGTTTTATCCGGTGTATGATTTCTTGTTTCGTTTAAAAGAAAACAAAGTACGTATCGGACATATTCCCACTCTTTTGTATCATGAGAGAGTGGTGGATGAAGCGGTACCAAAGGAAATCCGTGCCAAGATGCTTCGGGAATATGCCACTGTGGTGTTGGCGCATTTAAAAAGAACGGGTTTGGAGGCTTCCGTCTCCCCCGATAAAAAACTTCGCTTTTTAAATGTTTCTTACGATGCGCCCACCTATAAAAATCACAGAGACGAGTATCTGTTTTTACATGATAAAAACGTGCGCATTCGAGGAAAAAAGTATTTACAGAGAATGTATGAGGTCCTTTCCCAGCCGGATGTGGGCATCGTAGGGGCTAGGTTTTTACACTATGATTTTACGGTAGATAACTGCGGATATATATTCGGCAGAGAGGGAATCGCATATCCTGCCTGCTATAATCAAAGTGTGTTTTCGGAAGGTTATGAATACCGGGCAATTCTACCGCAGGATGTGAGCATGGTTGACGTGGGATGCGCTATGATCGATTCTAAATTGTATCGACATGTGGGAGGATTTGGAGCAAACCTTGACGGTCGTGACATTATGCTTGATTTTTGCTTAAAGGCACAGGCTGCCGGAAGACGAGTTGTGTTCCTTCCGGATGTGGTATGTTATCGGAAACTTACGGAAAATATCAGCACTTCATCTTCAAATAGTTTGATTATGGAGCGCTGGCATGATAAACTAAAAATTGGTGATTCTTTTTATAATGAGAACCTGCCGGTTGGATTAGACAACTACCAATTATATTGACGAGGATAGACATGAGTACTAAAAAGAAAACAAAAAAGAAAGTATCCAAGAAGCAGTTAAAGAAGAAAAGACAGAAAAGAATTTTGATGGCGGAATTCGGTATCTTACTGATTCTCTTGGTGGTTCTTTTCGGATGGACGAAGTTTGGAAAGTTAAATATAACAACCCTTAAGAATCTGGCTACCAACGATTTGGATGAGGAGACAAAGGAACTCTTAAGCGGATATACAACGGTTGCATTCTTTGGTGTGGATAACCGTTCCAACGGAAAATACGAATCCGGAAACTCCGACAGTATCATGATTTGTAACATCAATAATGATACAAAAGAAGTAAAGATCGTATCCGTATACCGTGATACCATGATGGATGTGGACGGAAACGGAAAACTTCGTAAGTGTAACTATGCATATAATCACGGTGGCGTTTCCGAATCCATGGAGATGTTAAATCGAAATTTGGATTTGGATATTCAAAAATATGTGGCGGTAGACTTTTATGCCTTGGCCGATGCGATAGATTCCGTGGGAGGAATTACATTACCGGAGCCGCTTACCGCTGAGGAAGCACAGTATACCAACGAATATGTTCCGGAAGTGGCGTTTATCGTCGGAAAGGAACGTACGGAAGTGGTGGAAGGACAGACGGAGATGAATGGTGTTCAGGCCGTATCCTATTGCCGTGTTCGTTATACCGCAGGCGGTGACTTTAAACGTGCCTCCAGACAAAGAACCGTGGTACAGGCTTTGATTACCAAAGTAAAGGGATCTAACATTATCGAGTTAAACAATTTGATCGATCATGTATTCCCGAATGTTTCCACGAACTTTACTCAGCAGCAGATTATCGGTATGGCAACAGCCATGCAGGATTACGAATTGGTGGATTCTCACGGATTCCCATTTGATATGAAGACGGGTACCTTCGGAAAAATCGGTTCCGTAGATGTTCCGTGTACTTTGGAAACCAACGTAAATAAGTTATATGAGTTCTTATATGGTGAAACCACTCACGTAGCTTCCAACCAGTTAAAGAGCATTTCACAAGATATCCAGGAATACACCGGATACAGTGAAGGAGATGCCTTAGATTACGGATTCTAATTTACAATGAAATAAAGTATTTGAGTTGGGCGTATTATTCGCCCAACTTTTTTAACTATTTTTAAGGTTATTTCTTAATTCCTTCAAAAGTTTTTCACAAAAACGACACAATTGGGGAGTAGACTTCAAACCATAGAAACTTGAATAGAAGGGAGTCTTCGTTATGAGTTATCAGTATTATGAATATGATTCGGAAAATCCGTATATGGATCCCAAAAAGCCGAAAAAGCCAAAGAAAGAACATGGATTCTTTAAGACTTTTGCAAAGGTTGTAGCGATCGCGTTGGTATTCGGATTGGTGTCCGGCTCGGCTTTTGCCGGTATAAATTATTTAGTATCTTCGAAGTTGCCGGAGCAGAAAACGGAAAAAACCGAAGAGGAAACTTCTGTTAAAACACAGAGCGTGAAATCTTCCGATGATGTTTTGGATTCCACTGCGATTTCCACAGCTACAACGGTAACCGACGTTTCCGATATCGTGGATAATGTGATGCCTGCTATCGTACAGGTAACCAACATGTCCATCGTG
>ODAI012370063.1_pt1 | contig 15772 bp, 13 predicted proteins | sample 1539321 | NCBI WGS metagenome assembly ODAI01 (sample SAMN02144231, study PRJEB22623) | gut metagenome | biome: sheep rumen | host: Ovis aries | place: New Zealand
CCAGATTGTCGCCGATTTCCGTATTGTAGAGTTCAGAAATATCGCCAGTCACTACAATGTCGCAGTCAAGGTAGAGCACCTTTTCATACTGGGGAAAAAAACGGGGAATAAAAATGCGGCAGTAGGTTTCACGGGAATAGTAATGCCGCAGATGAAAAGCACCCTGAGACTTTTCCATTTCATCACGCAGGGAAACAAAATCCAGAGAAGCATTGTCAGGAGCACAATCCTTTACAATCAGCTGCAACTGCTCCGCATATTCCCTTTTCAGACTTGTAGTCAGTATGTATATCTTATAAAAATGATTTTTTGAAGCATTTACAAGCAGGGAAGTCATTGCGACCGCAAGAAAAGGAACATAGTTATCATCTGTCGCAAAAAAAATAGGCACTTCCGGCAAGTTCTTTGTCAAATTCATATTTTGCGATTATAGCACAAATTCTTCTATTTGTCATCAGTCATTTTAAAGTGCATTTTGAAGGGAGAAGTCTCTCCCTGCGCCCGCACTTCGTTGCGTGCTACCCTCTCTCCTGGGGGATTATCCCCCAAGCCCCCTCTTTCTCTTGCAAAGGCCAGTCTTTTCATTTATGCTATTCTTATGAAGAGAACATTATTTTTTACATTTTTCATCATGCTGACCGCTGCAACATTTGTACCCGCAGCAGATTTTACCTCCGCAGAAAACAAGACTGTTCAGGAGATTCTCGCCTTCAGGCTTTCCCTCCGTTCTTATTCCACTGATGACGAGGCTATCAAAAAAGTCCGCGAATACAGGAAAGAACACGAAAAAGACATTTCTGCCCTGGGAGAAGAAGCCCAGATTGTCTGCACCAACATGCTAGCCACCGCAGAATACAACGCATTTTACGCAAAGGACATGCATGCGCCCGAAATGGAAGGCATTCTGCGCCCCCAGTACGAGCGTCTCACCGCTTTTGCCGCCTCACATCCCATTGAAAAACAAAACCCCTGGTTCACCCTCACATCGGCGGACATCACCAATTCCATGATGCAGTTCCTCAAGCAAAAGGAAGCCATAAATCTTGGTCTGCAGGAAAAGAAAGACTACGCTACAGTCGTCGATAAATACCCCAAGATGGCCTTTGCAAACATGCTTTCCGGCTACTGGTACTACTACGCACCCGGCATTGGCGGTGGAAGCAAAAAGAAAGCCCGCCAGTTTTTCTCTGACGCGTACAAATACGCCGCAAATGACTACGAACGCTACTACGGGGCAATCAATCTGTCTCAGATGAATTTTGAAGACAAAAACAAAAAAGAAGCCACCCGCCTTCTGGACGAAGCGGAAAAAATCCTTCCAAAAACCCGCTATGTAGCCTTAATCAGAAAAATAAACGACCTGGGCTACTCTGCCTTTGACTACAACCAGAATTCCACCCGCGAAAAACTGGACGAAAAACTAAAAGAAAAGAAATAAACGCCCCGATGGGGGGGGGGGAAAAAAAAATGACCGATACGTTTGAAAAAAAACTGGCATTTTCAAGTAGAACTATTCCGTTGACAGCCTGCAATTGACCGCCCAAAGAGAATCACCAGTATAGAAGGCGATTTCATTCTCATACTCATCCGTTTTCGTAAAGAGGCCTGTTTCTGGCGTGTACTCATAGGTGCTCGTGCTTGACGAACCAGATTTTGTCCTTGTCGCCTTCAAGCCCGTCGAATCAAAGACATAGGTCTCTATATACTTGTTTTGCGGGATTCCCTGCCTCACGGATGCCAGCGAGCACCGCCACTAGCACCGTTTTTATCTACCGCCCAGATATAGTAGTACCAGCCGGTTGAAACATAGCCTGAAACAGAATAAGTGTAGGTTTCGCCCTCATTCGCAGAGCCTATGTAAGACCGATTCTTTTTTGCATAATTCCAGTCATTGATGCTCCTTGCATAATAAATGGCATAGGGACCTTCACCACCGCTCACTTTAAATGAAATGTACTTGACCTGAGCGTATGTTCCCTGCCCATACGTAATGGTCCCGGAAATTGCAATGTCCGCATCTTTTTCAAAATCGCAGGCAGAAATTCCAATTAAAAAAAGGAAGACTGCAGGAAGGGCAAGAAAACAGAACAGTCGCTTTCTCATACTGCCTCCAAAAGTCGACTTCCACGCACACTGCATGGGAGCATCGAGCAGAAAAACTAGAGGGAAATTTTCGCCGCCAGACCGTAGTTATTGTTTACAGGGTCAATAATCGGCGCAAAATTCACGGCCATGGGATTTCCCTGCAACGTTCCCCTCAGCATATTGTTAAAATTGCTGGCGAATCCCCAAGGACGAATGAGACCATAAATGGCGGCCGCAGTTACACAGCCTACACCCAGTCCGATACAGGTATATGAAGGTGTGTTTTTCTTGGAATCCGATGTAATCGTAGCGGCACCGATGACAACAAGCAGAATACCGCCGCCCTCAAAGGCACACTGAAAGGCTCCGCCGCCACCGTCGCCCTGCACAAAAGAACCGATACCAAAGCCGAGCAAAAGGTTCAGAACAAAGGGCAGTCCCGCAGACTTTTCGTACTTATTGAAGAGCATATCCCGCTGAATCGGCGTAAGCCCCTGCGCCAGACTTGCAATTTGAATTTTATTGTCCTCCAAATCATCATCAATCAATGAGTCTATCTGCGCATACAGTTCCTGAGACCCAGGTGCATACGGCGACTGATACGATGCCGTTCCTGCGGTGGACTGATTTGCCGCCGCCTGAGCCGACGCAGGCACTTTTCCCTCCAAAATTTCCTTTTTCTTCGCCTGAAACTCTGCTTCCGTTATCGCACCGCTGTCGTACAGCTGCTTCCATTTTAAAATCTCGTCCGCAGCCGACTGGGCAAAAACTGATGCCGCAAAAAAAAGTACAACTACAAGTGTTAGAATTCGCTTCATATCATCACGTCTCCTACAACGAATTTATATACCATAAGTATATAAGCACATTATTATCGACTATAAGTCAATTGTCAAGTAAAAAATATAGCAAAATAATATACTTATAGATTGGTTTTACATGACGAAGATTCAACACTATTTGGCACAGAATATAAAAAAGTACAGGAAGGAAAAAAATCTCACACAGGAACAGCTCGCTACACTCGCCGGAACGTCAACCAATTACATCGGCACTATCGAAATCGGCAAACGATTCCCCTCTCCAGCCATGATAGAGCGCCTTGCAGCCGCACTGAACATTGACTCTTCGCTCTTATTTCAGTCAGACCGTTACTCGGTTCACCTATCGAAAGAACAGGCTTCTTTTTCAGAGTGCAAATCAAAATTAAAGCAGACAATCCTTATCCAACTCAACAACGCAATCGAAAACATTTTCAGCGAAGAACCATAATTTTTTCAAAAAACACGGCAGATTTCCATGATATTTTTGGGCGCATCCCCCTGCGGCGCAGGGGGTCGGGCCTTTCGCGGCTTGCTGCGCGCGGTGCTCCACTTCGCTCCGCACTGGCGGCTCAGCCGCCACCGCTCCACGCCCTTGCGCATGGTTAGAGTTTTGACATTTTTTCGTTCAGGAGTTTTGTGGCTACACCGGGGTTTGCCTTGCCCTTGCTTGCCTTCATCACCTGACCCATCAGCCAGCCAACAACATTGGTCTTTCCACCCTTGTAGTCGGCAACGGCTTTGGGGTTGTCTGCGATAACCTGATCGACAATCTTTTCAATTTCGCCTGAATCGGAGACGCTTTCCATGCCTTCCGCCTTGATGATTTCTGCAGGCATTTTGCCGCTTTCAAGCATTTTGGCAAAGACTGTCTTTCCCTGTGCCGAAGTGATTTTTTTGTCAGCAATGGCGTTTACCAGTTCGGTAATGTGGGCAGGCTTAATGTTCACTTCGCTGATGGTGATATTCTTTTCATTAAGGACTGCAAGGAGTTCTGCAAGAATCCAGTTTGCAACCTTCTTTACATCTTTTGCGCCCTTTGCCGCTTCTTCAAACCAGAGGGAAAGTTCACGGGTAGAAGTCAGGGTCTCTACGTCAAAGTCAGAAAGACCATAATCCTTCTTTAAGCGGGTACGCTTTGCTTCAGGAAGTTCACCTACCCTGCTGCCTGCGCGGTTAATCAGATCATCGCTTACACTGAAGGGCTTGATATCCGGCTCAACAACAAAGCGGTAATCAACAAAAGAGTTCTTTGTACGCTGAACGACAGTCTGACCTTTTGCTTCATCCCAGCCCATGGTTACCTTAAAGCCGGCATTGAATTCCTGACGGTCGTTCTGAAATTCTTCAAGCTGTCTCTTTGCCTCATAGGTACAGGCCTCGCGGATAGCCTTAAAGGAGTTCAGGTTTTTGATTTCAGAAATAGGCGTATGATAGAGTTTTCCGTCTTCCCACACGTTCAGGTTGATGTTGGCATCGCAGCGCATGTTGCCTTCTTCAAGGTTACCGGCAGTGACTTTTACATAGCGCAGGATTTCCTGTACAGTCTGCATAAAAAGCGCCGCTTCGTCAGGAGAAGACATATCCGGCTTGGTGACAATTTCAATCAGGGGTGTGCCTGAACGGTTGTAGTCGATATATGAGTGGGCACCCTGCAGGTGAAGGGACTTTCCTACGTCCTCTTCCAGGTGAATGCGCTCAATGCGGACACGGCGGTATTTATTGTCGATGATACAGTTTTCGCCCTTAAAGTTTACAGGCCGGTGTTTTGCGCCGCCAACCTGCTCATCCTTTGGAAAGTGAGAAAGGGGCAAATCCACATAACCGTCAGTACAAAGAGGAATATCGTACTGGGTAATCTGATAACCCTTGGTCAAGTCAGGATAAAAATAATGCTTGCGGTCAAATTTCGTAAAATGTGCGATATTGCAGTTTAAGGCAAGTCCCGCAACAGCACCCAGTTCCACATAGCCCTTAGAAATGCGGGGCATGGCACCGGGAAGCCCCAGACAGACGGGACACACACGGGTATTGGGCATGCCGCCGTAGCGGTTTTCGCAGGCACAGAAAGCCTTAGTCTTGGTTAAAAGCTGTGTATGAATCTCACAGCCGATTACGATTTCATATTTATCGATAGCCATTTTTCGCTCCAAAAAATTCGACGCAATAGTAACAAGATATTATAACGAATTTCAACGGGATGTTGTAGTAGGTTTTGGGAGATTTTTACATCCCCCAAAAAAATCTTTATTCTGTAAATGCCTTAATCAGTTTTTCCACGGCGGCAGCATCATGGCCGTTTTCAATAAGCTGATTTTTGTACCAGCTGACAACGCCTTCCGTAGCCTTTTTAAAGCTTTCCGTATCAATTTCTTCGTTTTCAGTTACAGAAATTATTCCCTTTTCCTTCCAGTCCTTGATAAGCTCATCGCACTCATAGCGGTTGATTGCACGCTCAAAGTCAACGGCCTTGCGGGCATTTTCATCAAGAATGCGTTTCTGCTCATCATTCAGGGAATCGTAGACATCACCGTTCATGCAGAAGAAAAGGCAGTCGTAGTAAGCATTCCAGAGGGAAATGTACTTCTGCACGCTCTGAACCGAAGCCGATGCAATTGACGGCAGGGGATTTTCCTGGCCTTCCACGGTATTCTGCTGAAGGGCAGTATAGGTTTCTGACCAGTTCATATTGGTCGCATTTGCACCCCATGCGCGGTAAGCCTGCATAAGCAGATTGCTGCCTGCGACACGGATTTTAAGGCCTTCCAGATCAGAGACACTCTTAATGGGACGGCGGGAATTGGTAAGCTGACGGAAGCCGTTCTCTGCAATGCCAAAGCAGTGGAGGTTGAGCCCCTCAAGAATTTCCTTGAGCATGCGGCCGGCCTCTCCGTCAAACTTTGCGTCCGCATCTTCGTAGTTTGAGTAAATGTAGGGAAGAGAAACTACGTTAAAGCGGTCATCCAGAGCCGAGTAAATAAGGTTGGAGTGCATTGAAAGCTGAATGGGGTCTCCTTCGCGAAGAGCCGCAATACCGTCCGGCTGGCTTCCGTTTGTCAGCTGGTCAGAAAAGCCGTCCACCAGAACAGTTACTTTTCCGCCGCTGGATTCCTTCATCAGTGCTGCAAAATAGCGGCCAGCCTTGGCCCAGGTACAGGTTTCTCCCGGAGAGCAGGCAAAATGCCAGGTTATTTCCGGCCATTCCACTGTTGCGGGTGCGGCTTCCTTTGAAGCGTCATACTGCTCATTGTCATAAAGGGCAACTGTACTTCCGTCACCGGCAATCAGATTTGCCTTTACCACATCCACTCTGGCACGGGGCCAGTAGGTATAGGCAATCAGCACGGCAAGACTTACCCCAATCATGGGAAGAACGGCTTTTGAAATCTGCGGGAGGGTAACCTTAATGTTCTCTTTGATTTTAAGACTGATGGCAACAAAAAGATTTATTCCCACCGGCGGAGTAACCTGACCGATTGCAAGGTTCACTGTAGCAATGATACCGAATACAATGGAATCAAAGCCCAGAAGCCGGCAGACAGGAATCATAACCGGAATAAAAATGTACATTGCACTGTTTGCGTCAATAAAGCAGCCCGCAATCAGGAAAATAATATTGATTACCAGCAGGAATACAATCCTGTTTGCTGAAACGGCTTCAAGAATTTCTTCCGCGGCATGAGAAATACCAAAAAGCGTACAGACATACGAAAAGAGGGTTGCAGAACCAATGATAATCATTATGCTTCCAGTAGTCTTTGCTGAATCTACCAGAATCTGCACCATATCCTTGAGTCTTACCTCCCGGTAGATGAACATTCCCACGATAAGGCCATAGACTGCCGCTACTGCCGCCGCCTCAGTCGGTGTAAAGACCCCGCCGTAAATTCCGCCAAGAATGATGACGGGCATTAAAAACGCCCATGACGCATCCTTAAAGGCAAGCAGTCGTTCTTTTGCGCTTGAGCGGGCTTTTGTAGACTGAATGTTCTTGCGGCGGACTTCTATCAGGACAACGGCTATCAAAGCCAGTCCCATGAGGATTCCGGGAACAATACCCGCCATAAATAGTTTGCCTACATCGTCACCGGTAATTGAAGCGTACACAACATAGGCAATGCTGGGCGGAATGATAATCGCAATGGAAGAAGATGCGGCCATAAGGGCGGTCGCAAAGGCGGCGGAAAAGCCTGCCTCAATCATAGCCGGAATCAGAATTGCACCAAGAGCCGCAACAGTTGCCGGACCGGAACCGGAAATCGCACCAAAAAGACAGGAAACGATAACGCAGACAATAGCAATGCCGCCCCTTTTGTGTCCGATACAGGCATTTACAAAGGCAATAAGACGCTTTGAGATTCCCGCCTTTGCCATGATATTGCCGGAAAGAACAAAAAATGGAATGGCAAGCAGAAGCGTTTTACTGATGCCTGAATAGGTATTCACGGCAACGACAGAAAGTTTCTGACCGGCCGCAAGAATTGCCGCCACAGAAGATGCGCCCAGACAAATTGCAATCGGCACATCAACAATAAGCAGAATAAAAAAGACTGAAAAAAGAATTGCCGTGATCATCTGCAGGCCTCCTCATTTTTTCTGGCCGCAAAATAATTCTGAAGATTTTCAATAAAATGTAAAATCAGGCAGAGCCCGCAGAGGGGAATAAATGACCAAAAAATCCAGCGGGGCAGATGCATGACAAAAGTATGCTCTCCCTGCTGCATGCTTGACATCGTGCGGATAAAGCCTTGCCATGCAAGAATCATACAGTAGATAATGCACACGACACTGGAAAACAATTTCTGGACTGTTTTTTTACTTCCAGAAAGACGGCTTGAAAGCAGGGAAAGACCGATAAGACCCTCATTTTCCCCTGCACAAAGGGCTGCCCCCATAAGGGAAACAAGGACAAAGAGGGCAACAACAAGTTCGTCGGCAAAAGCTAGCGAATGATTAAAAACAAACCTGCCGATAACATTTGCAAATGTAAAGACAAGCGTGACACACATGGTAACTGCCAGAATAAACTTTTCAAGTCTGGCAACAAGACTCATCACTTTCTTAAACATCGAGTTCCCCCAGGGCAAGCACTGCATTACGCACACAATCCGGACATTCACAAAGCACTTTGCCACTTTCGGCTCCCTTCAAATCCTTGCAGGTAACCGCTCCGCACTTCTGGCGGAATTTTGCAAGCAGTTCCCGGCTCAGGCGGACAGTTCCCTGCCCTTTCGTGCGCAGACCAAGAATCATGTTTGCACCAATCAAAGCCCCGCAGGTCGCTTCCATACAGCCCATTCCGGCCGCAAAACCCGCAGACATTTTCTGCAGAGTCTCTTCATCGGTATCCGTCAGATCTGCCAGCACTTTTGTTACAGCCTGACAACAGTTGCACTGACCCGTCGCCTTTAAGTTTGCGGCGGCATCCGCCCTTTCCTGAATAGTCATTGTCTACCTCTTTTTTACGCCGAAGCCTCTTCAGCTCCTTTAAAAACACTGCGTTAGCAGTCGTGCAGGAGGCACGAAATCGCAGTTTTGCCAACGGCAAAATCTGCAAATGATAAAAAGTACAAGGAAGTACTTTTTATCATGCCTCCTTTGTTTTTCAGTTTACAAATTCCCTGTGTCATACAGCCCATGGGGCAGAATGTACACCAGCTTCTGGGTTTGTACAGAGCCATCACAATCAGTCCGATAAGGGTAGATGTGAGCATGAGACTGTAAAAACCATAACTGAATTGTACCACCCAATCGAGGTTTTGGGGAAGTAAGCCGGGAGTATAAGCCCATTTCCAGGGCAGCACCTTGCAGAAAAGTCGCCTGAGCCGGGGTCAAATCTTTCCAGAATGCAAAAATATCTTTCATCATGCAAAGCCTCCGGTAAAAAAAATATGGCAACCACACCTGACATGCGGTTGCCATACACAGAATATAATATCCGGTTATTCTTTGTCTACATCATTACATTGATTTTCCGGCGCCGGCATTGCCAGAGACACTGCTCTTTGCCGTTGAAGTAGAATCAAGTGAGTATGAGTAGCTTACGCTGAAAGGCTTTGAGGAACTTGTGGTAGACTTGTTTCCACCAGAAGAAGAGTCAGCATTTCCGCTGGCATAGAGAGTTCCGTAAGAATCCTTAAAGCTGTATTTGATTCCGCTTCCGAAAATATTGTTTTCTGCAATGATAAGGGCATTTGCACGGACACCAACCGCATACTGCTGGGCATAGCGAGGATTTGATGCAGCGTAATAATTGTTAAAGAGATGCAGGCGTGTATTGCGAACCATTGGCAGGCGCTGACCACAGTTGTAGAAGTAGTTGTGGTGAATGGTCACAGTACGTGTTGAGTTAGAACCGTCTGAATCGCTTGAACCAATCAGCATCGTCTTGTCGTGGTCCTGGAATTTGTTCCATGAAATGGTGATGTTTTTGATTGAACCCTTCATGTCCAGAAGTCCGTCATAAGTCTGCCATTTTTCGCTGGTTGAACCGCCAGTCTTTACCGTTGTGTAGCCCATGGTATCCTTAAAGGTACAATGGTCAATCCAGATGTTGCTTGAAGAACCCTGAATTACAACGCCATCCCACTGAGCATTGTAACCGTCACTCTTTTCGTGATGGGGGAAGGGATCGTATGCATCCTGAATGGTCAGATTTCTGAGCACAACATTTGAAACACTTGAGATATTGAGTGAACCGCCCTTGAGTCCTGAAGAAGAAGTCTTACCCACAATCCAGGTGTTAGAAGCAATGTTTACCTTGATGATGTTTCCGTATGCAGAGTTACATGCCCAGAGGAGCTTTCCCAGAGAGCTGGCCGGAGAAGAAGATGATTTATCATCAGTTGAAGTTGAACAGCCTTTTGCATAGGCGGTAACAAATGATGAGTAAGATGAATACTTGCTTGAAGTATTTGACTTTACCAGTGAATCAAGTTTGCTCGTTGAGCCGCCTGCGCTTGAAGGCAGATAGCCGTCAGAAAGGTCAATCATGCCGTTTACGTAGATGACGTAACCGCCCTTCTTTGCGTAGGTGATGAAGTCTGAGCGTGAAGAAACAGTAACTGTGCTTGAAGGCTTAGAAAGGCTTGCAAATCCTACAGGCTTGTCGTTGAGGGAAAGTGAAGAGCCGCTAGATGAGCTGGAAGATCCACTTGAAGAACCGCTTGACGAGCCGGATGAACTTGATGAGCCTGAAGATGAAGAACCAGATGATGATGAACCGAAGAAGCCGTTGTTTTTGCCCAGCGTATCTACATCCCATGACTTTGAATCTGCAGAGAATTTTCCGCCTGTGGTAACCCTGCGGTTCAGAATGACATTTCTGTTGGCATATTCAGCAGATTTTACGGAGCTTGAAAGAGTTCCGATTGAACTGAGTTTTGAACCGAACTTTGAGGCTACGGTAGAATCCATCTTCCAGCCGATGTACTGCTGGTCACCTGTTCCCATTGCGGCATTTTTTGCAGCAGAGCTTACCCAGCCACTTCCGCCGAATGAACAGCCAACTACAGCACCCTGATTGTAATAGTTGGAATTTGAACCCCAGGGATTTCTGAAGAGATATGTTGAGTTTCCGCTTGCACTGTTGAGGGTACAATTCAAAAGAACAAGGCCCTTACCCATTGTTGAAGCAACCGTAGCGCGGGGAGCCATGACATAGGCTTCGTGAGAAGATGCGGAAGAGTCATAGACAGAAGCGATTGTACATTCTTCGTAGAGAGCAACGATACCGCTTGATTCCATCCAGATGAAATCAACATCGCCTTCCACATAGCACTTGTAGAACCAGGCCTTTCCTGTCGTGCGCATTGTATCCTGATGTCCCTTAAAGGCACAGTTGTATGCGGCAAGAGTTCCCGTTGAGTCAAAGCCCAGAACTTCTGCCTGAACATCAGTTTTTCCGTAGGTAGCGCGGTCATAGTCACTCTGCAGGGTAAGATTCTGCAGGACGATATTACATGAACCGCTCAGTTCCATAAGTTCACGGCCCTTTTCGCTCTTCATGTTTGTTCCGTGGCCTTTGATAACCGTGTCAGAATATGAAGAAGTTGCACCTTTGATGGTGATTGAAGCTGAACCGTTGTAATAGATGTAGTTTTCGTTATAGGTTCCCTTGGGAATTACAATCGTGTAGCTTCCTGAAGAACCTACTGCAGCCAGAGCACTCTTGATTGAAGAATAAGTACCTGTTGCTGTATTGGAGGAATTGTAGAGGGTAATCTTGCTTACTGATGAAGATGAACCGGAAGAGGATGAACCCGAAGAAGACCCTGAAGATGAACCGGAGGATGAAGAAGCGGAAGATGATGATGAGCCGCTTGCATCCGTTTTAATATAGAAAATATTGATTCCGGAACCCAGAGACTCAAGGAAATATGTACCTGCTGAAGAAGCATTATAGGTGTATGCAGCGATAGAAGAAGAAACTTCCTTTTTATCCACCACGGCACCGCTTCCGTCAACCAGGGCAAGGTAACGTCCGGAGGCACCAGAAGCAAAGACGGTAATTGTTGCAGAACCTGCCGTTTCAAAACTTACACAGCGGTAAGAACCGGCAACGCCTGCACCGCCAAGAGCCAGGGTCTGGGTAAAGGTTTTGTCCTGGAGCGTTGCAGAATTGTAGGGAGTAGAAACCGTTTTTGAGCTTGTGGCGTAAATCGTGTAGTTTCCGCTCGTTACATTTGAGGTGAATGTTCCGTGTGAAAGATTATCAGCATAGAACGAAGAAATACCAGAAATTGCGGCACGTCCTTCAGCCTCATCTGCAAGTACAGTTGAGTTAATTTCATTTTCTTCCAGATCAGAACATCCGGAAAAAACCAGAGCCGCTGCGGCACAGAGGGCTACAGCAAACTTTTTGAAAAAACACTTTTTCATCATAGTACCTCCATAGTACATCTAGCCGCAATCTACCCTTAATACTGCCTGTCTGTCAATCTTAAATTTGCACACAGAATTTGCATTATTCCGTCATTTTCAAAATATCGGTGACAAATACAGACAAATCTTACTGTTTTTATGAATTTTTAATGTCAGAATATTTATATTACCTTAAACCGTTTTTCGGGCATTTTTCAGATAAAAAGTGGAAAAAATGCAAAAAAAAGCCGTATTCCATGTGAATTCTGCCCAAAAAGGGGACAAAATCATGAAATACGGCCTCTACAGTGTGACTGCAGGACTTTACTGATTCTTAACCGGTACGCCGCAGCCCTTGTGATCTTCTTCCCAGGCCTGAGCCAGCTGAAGAATCTTTACATCGCTGAACATTTTTCCTGCAAACTGAATGCCTACAGGAAGACCGTCTTTGCTTGCTCCTGCCGGAACAGAAATTGACGGAATGCGGGCCAGATTTACGAAAGTGGTAAAAAGGTCGCTCAGATACATAGCAAGCGGGTCATCGTATTTTTCACCCAGTTTAAATGCCGGTGTAGGACAAACCGGACAGAGGATGACATCATAGGTTTCAAAAAGGGCTGCCACTTCCCGCTGGATTCGGGCGCGGACTGACATACCCTTTTTATAGGTGTCGCCTGAGAACTGCTCGGAAAGCACGTAGTTTCCGATGATGATGCGCCGTTTTACTTCCGGTCCAAAACCTTCGCTTCTGGTATCCACATAAAGCTGATCATAGCCCGCACCATTGTCTACCCGGTGACCGTAGCGGATGCCGTCAAAACGGGAGAGGTTTGAAGCAGCTTCAGAGAGGGCGATAACATAGTATGAAGCAATAGACGCATCCAGAATGGGAAGGTCTACGATATCAATTTTTGCACCCTTTTCGCTGAACCATTTTTTGGTATCGTCAAAGACTTTCTTTACATCGGCATCCATGCCCTTTGCTTCCTCAAACTGCTTGGGAACAGCAATTTTAAGTGAAGAAAAATCCTTGTATGCGGCAAGGTCTGCCAGTTTGTCTGAATCCGGCAAATCTGCACTGGTATCATCGTAAAAGTCCACGCCACTCATCACGGAAAGAGGCAGGGCAATATCTTCCGGCGTGTGGCCAAGAATACCAACCTGGTCCAGAGAAGATCCGTATGCTACCACACCCCAGCGGGAAAGAACGCCATAGGTGGGCTTTAATCCGTAAATACCGCAGTAGGAAGCCGGAAGACGGACAGACCCGCCAGTCTCCGTGCCAAGACCAAAGAGCGCCTGATTTGCCGCGACTGCCGCCGTAGAACCACCGGAAGAACCGCCAGAAACATAGTCACGGTTGATGGGGTTGCGGGTGGGACCGTAAATTGAATATTCGGTGGAAGAGCCCATGGCAAACTCATCCTGATTGCAGCGGCCAAGGGGAATCGCACCCTTTTCCACGAGGCGGGCAACGACCGTGGCATTGTAGGGAGCCACATAGCCTTCAAGAATCTTTGAGGAACAGGTGAGGCGGTGACCTTTGCTTGAGATATTGTCCTTGTTGGCAAAAGGAAGCCCCAAAAGAGGCTTTTCTTCAAAAAGCCTGTCGATGGTGCCGTCTGCGCGGGCAGAAGCAATCGCCGCGTCAGCGGTCTTGGCTGCCTCAAGGGCGTCATCGTAAATTTCCAAAAACGCGTTGAGCGGCTGTTCTGATTTCTGGTCAGCCGTAAAAGTGTCTATTGAAGACTGAACCAGTTTTTCGCTTGTAGTTTCGCCTGATTTTAATGCGGCGACCGTTTCTTTTATTGTGTAATACATTATGCACCCTCTCCCAGAACTTTTGGTACCTGAAAGTAGCCGTCCATAAACTTGTCGGTGACTTTTTTGACATCGGGAATGTCCAGCCCCGGCACTATCTCATCCTCCCGGAGTGCCTCCGCCTTTGTGGAAGGATAGGCATCATAGGGATTTTCTGAGTCATCGTATTTTGAAAGAATATCGAAGTAGCCGACAATCTCATCCACCTGCTTTTTGAGGGTTGCCATGTCGGTACTTGAAGGAGACAGGCGGGAAAGATAGAGAAGGTTTTCCAGCGTTGTCTCGTCAACAGTTTTATGTGTAGCCATGAAATTATTGTAGCAGAATGCGTGCGTTTTGGGAATAGATGGAAAAACCTTTCGCGGAAAGCAATTATGTCAGTATTTGAGTTCATCAGGCACACAGGCGACAATTTTCTCCCGCGGAATCGAATTGAAAATCTTTACCAGTTCCGCATCCAGTTGACTTCCTGCCACTTCGTTGATTATCTGCATGGCGACTTCGTGCGTCATCGCATCCTTGTAAGAACGCCGCATGGTGATTGCCGAATAGGTATCGCAGATGGAAATGATTTTTGCCGCAAGGGGTATCTGGCTTCCCGCCAACTGATAGTAGCCCATGCCGTCAATGCGCTCATGGTGGTATAAAATCCAGGGAATAATATGCGTGAATGATTTTAACGGCTCCATGAATTTTGCGCCCAGCCTCGGATGCTCCCGCATCAGTTTCCATTCCTCATCATCCAGTTTTCCCGGCTTGTTCAGCACGTGCTCCGGGATTCCCAGTTTTCCCACATCATGCATCAGGGCCGCATATTCAAGGGAAACCGGATTTATGCCCTTCTTCTGGTTTTCAGGCAGATATGAGAAGAAGAGCATTGTCAGATTCTGCACATAGCGGCTGTGTCCGTTCAAGTTTGGGTCGCGGGCTTCAATCATTCCCACCAGAGTCTGCGTCATTTCAAGGCTATTTTCCTTTACCGTCTGCACCAGATGAAACAGCAGGGTCAGCATAATCGCCACAAAGACGCTGCCGCCAAAAAGGACGCCCGCCATCATCAAATCGGGATGGCTGAAAAAGCCGATAAAAATGTAGCCGCAGAGAAAGAAAATCAAAAGCAGCATTGCGAGTCTTTTCCAAAAACTGTCTTTATCATGCCCCGAAGAAAGCACATCACGCAGACTCAGCATGAACAGATGATAGCGATAGATATTGGTCACCATAATCACCACACCCACTGTTATCATCGCATAAATCAAAAAATGCATAGCCTAATCCTTCACCACCATCAGCGAGTGTTCTTGGTATTTTGGGATGAATTTCTTTTTTCCGCCGTTTTCAAACTGAACCGTTATCACATATTCACCGTCGTCACTCACACCGCCGGCAGAAACCATGCCGTAACCGTAATCGTCATGGTAAATTCTTGTCCCCTTGCAGTATTTTCTTGCCAGAGGGTCATCACTGAAAGAAGGATGAGAAAGCCCGTTGGCTCCAAAATCACCGCCGTGCAGGGCAGTTGCATCTCCGTCTTCGTCAAGGCGGTAGCCGTAAGGCCTGTGTCCGATAACCTTCACATTTCCCTGCCCTACTTCGCGGAGAAAAGGACTTATCTGCATGTATTCCGTCCGTCCGTACATACGCCGCATGGCGCAGCTGGTCAGATAGAGTTCATCTTTTGCCCGGGTAATGCCTACATAGCAGAGGCGGCGTTCTTCTTCCAGCTCATCGCCACTTTTATCCGGCCGGGGGAAAATTCCCAGTTCCATACCCGTCATGATGACCCGGTTAAATTCAAGGCCCTTGGTATTGTGCAGGGTAATCAGGGTTACGCTGTCGGGATTTTCTTCTTCATCACTGGCAAGAGTCCGGTCAAGTTCAATATTGTCTAAAAATTCCAAAAGGCCTTCCATCGTGCAGGGATAAAGCACCGCATTGTTGGCCAGTTCCTGCATATTGGCTACTTTTTGCGTACCCGCCACATCATCCTTGCTTTTGTGATAGTCCTTGAGCCCTGACTTTTCCGCCGCCTGCTCCACCAGCACAGAAAGATTGTCTCCAACTTCTGCGGGTACGGGGGCAGTCGTCAGTTTTTCTACAAAGCCGTCCACCATCTCCACAAAGGATTCAAGTCCTTCCCGGGCTTTTTTGGAAAGCGACGGTGCAAGGCGGCGGGCAGTTTC
>ODAI014088153.1_pt1 | contig 15772 bp, 8 predicted proteins | sample 1539321 | NCBI WGS metagenome assembly ODAI01 (sample SAMN02144231, study PRJEB22623) | gut metagenome | biome: sheep rumen | host: Ovis aries | place: New Zealand
GGCTTCCAGAACGGCGACATCATGCTGAGTCACGACGGCACCGACTTCACCCTGTTGGATGCCGACTTCTATCGCGACCTGTCGACCAGCCATGAGGTAACTGTACTGCGCGGAGGAAAGAAGGTGAGCATCGCCATGCCCGGCGACCTGAACCTGCTCCAGATGCTGAAGTCTGAGCCACGCTTCGTCGAGCCGTTGCTCCCCATGCGCATTGACAGCGTGATGCCTGATTCGCCCATAGAGAAGGCCGGCATCGTGAAAGGCGACCGCATACTGAGCATCAATCAGCATGAAGTAGCCAACTACAATGAGTTCACGTTCGAGCTTGGCCGACTGTTCGACATCTACGAAACTGCACAGACGGATGCTGAGAAGAAGAATGCCCTCACTACAGAGGTGACTTATGTTCACGGCAACGACACCCTCACCAAGCCCGTGACACTCATGGCAGAAAAGAAAAACCTGAAAATGGGATTCTACAACCTGGCCATGGCTGAATACAAGCCCGTAAAACTGGAATACGGATTCTTAGAGAGCTTCCCTGCCGGCATTAAATACGGATGGAACGTGCTGACGGGCTACGTGAGCGACCTGAAGTACGTCTTCACCAGCGACGGTGCCAAGTCGCTCGGCGGCTTCGGAACCATCGGAAGCCTGTTCCCACCCATGTGGGACTGGTATGTGTTCTGGAAGATGACAGCCTTCATCAGTATCATACTCGCCTTCATGAACATCCTGCCCATCCCTGCACTCGACGGCGGACACGTGCTGTTCCTGTTCTACGAGATGATCACACGCCGCAAGCCTTCAGAGCAATTCATGATATGGGCTGAATACATCGGATTCGGCATCATCGTGCTACTCATGATTGTAGCCAACCTGAACGACATTCTCCGATGGATGGGCATCATGTGACAATGAGCCTGATGACAGATTAGTCCCAGTTCCATCGTCCTTTCCAAATCAACAGTGCGCCACTCAAGGCTGCCACTGCCACATACCACATCACGACCTGCGCTACCGAGAGGTGCAGGTCGTTGATGCTTGATAGGGGCATGCTTGCCATGAAGGTGAGCGCATGGTTGAGAACATGGACCAGCCACACGACGACGGGAGCTACAAGGGGAAAGAGCAGCATGAGAAAGGCACCGCACAGAATGAGATAGACAACAGGCATAACAATCAGATTGGTGAGCAGGAAATAAGTGGAGAAACGGCCAAAGTGGAAGGCAATGAGAGGAGCCACTCCAATCTGAGCAACTAACGACACTTTCAGACAACTTGTCACGGGCCTCAACAGCCTCTGCCACCGACTTTGCCGACCGTCCGCCGCACGCCACTCGTCGGCAGAAGGCATATCGAAGAGCGGCAACAGCAAAAGGATGCCGGCTACAGCCGCGAATGACAGCTGGAACCCCACATCGTAGACTGCAAAAGGGTCGTTCCCCAGAATGATGATAGCTGACAGACAGAGCAGATTGACCGACAGGTGAGGCCGGTAGCCCAAGGAGAAAATGGCAAACAAACTAATCATCAGGGCCGAGCGCACCACGCTGACAGGCATACCTACGAGCATGGCAAAGGACCAGACACCCAGTACCAGCACTGCCTGTGACCAGATGCTGCGACGGCGGCGATTCCCTGTAAGCAAAGAGAGGAGCATGTAGAGCATGCCTAAGTGCAGCCCGCTGAGAGCCAGCACATGAGAGGCTCCCGTCACGGAATAGACCTCACGCAGTTCCTTATTGAGAGCCGACTTGTCGCCCAGCGTCATTGCTGCCAGCACGGCATAGCTGTCACTTTCCGCCCCAAGCTGTCTGTAACGCTCCAGCAGATGGTGTCGCAACCGCAAAAAGACAATCCTGCCGCGCTGCCAGCGGGAGATTTCTTTCAGTGACACTCGCCTTTCCGCCCACCAATCGTCCTTCACGTAGCAATGCCCCGTATAGCCATGCCGCTCCATGTACAGTTTGTAGTCAAAAGCCGACGGCAGCTGCGGCGAGTTCTCGAAAGGCTGGATCTTGGTTCTCAGCAACAGTCCGTCGCCAGGCTTCAGACGGCGGCTCCGCTCATTCTTCTCAACATAGCACTTCACCTTACGCCCGTTACTGGCCAACAGCACGTCGAACGCCATGCTTCTCGGCTTCTCCACACCTTCCGACACCACCACTGCCTGAAGTTCGTGGAACTTTTCGTCGTAGGAATAGCGACGTGATTCCTGCCACTGCCGCCCTGCCAGTATCATGCCCAACAGCATGACACTCAGCAGAATGGCCAGCGACTGAGCCATAGGATGCCTATACAAGCATAAAGCCAGCACCACCATGCCCGCAAGAAACGGTAGCAGGGTGATGCTGGCTTTCAGTGCGAATCCCATGAGGATGCCCACAATCAGACTCACGCAGACAGGCAGGAGTGGCGCACGGTCGGAAACGTAACTATCCATGAACGCTACAAGGACTCTCTATATCCGATGACGTCTAACAGTTCGCCGAAATGGTTGATTCGCGTGAGCCGCTGATGTTCAAAGGCTTCGGTAAATTCCAGTTCCCATGTGATGTGGAACGGTATGTGTACGGCCGAAGCACCGATGGCGAGCGCAGGCGTGATGTCGCTCTTCAGCGAGTTGCCCACCATGAGAAGTTCCTGGGGAGCAATGCCCAGACGTGAACAGAGATGACGGAACTCACGTTCGGTCTTGTCGCTCGTTATCTCAACATAGTCGAAGTAGTCGCCCAACCCCGACCGGTGCAGTTTCTGCTCCTGGTCGAGCAGCTCCCCCTTGGTGAAGACCACCATCGGCCAGCCGCGATGCTTCAGTTCGCTCAGTGTAGCATTCACCTCTGGCAGCGGAGTGGCAGGAAGCCTCAGCAACGAATAGCATTCCTCCTGCAGCCATGACAGCTGACTACCCGATATTTCATGCTTTGAGACGCGAAGGGCCGTCTCAATCATCGACAGCGCGAATGCCTTCGTACCATAGCCCAACAGCGGCATATTCTTGCGCTCAGTGAAGAACAGCTCACGCTCGGCCGTCTCACGGTCTGCCCAAGGTGCCAACAAGGTGTAAAGCTCCTGCATGACACTGTCGAAAAAGCCTTGGCAGTCCCACAGCGTATCGTCGGCATCGAAAGCGATATACTTGATTGATTGTTTCATAATAAGGATTTTGAGCCACAAAATTAGTGTTTTTTTCTGAGGATTCAGAATTTTTGCGTACATTTGTCTCAGAAAACAGACAAAGACATGCCATTATGAAACGAACTTCACTGTCACTGCTCACACTTTCAGTCATTGTCCAAGCGGCGAATGCACAGAAGGCTACACCCGAACGACCCAACATTGTGTTCATCCTGGCCGACGACATGGGGTACGGAGACCTGTCGTGCTTCGGAAGCAAGCACGTGAAGACGCCCAACATCGACCGACTGTCGGAGCAGGGCACTACGTTCACGCAGTGCTATGCAGGCAGTGGCATCTCGTCGCCCTCGCGCTGCTCGCTCATGACAGGACTGAGCTCGGGCCACGCACGCATTCGCGACAACCAGTGTCCGGTGGGCGGACGCATCGGCATCAAGGTCAGCACGAAAGGCGATACCACCTATATCCACCGCACCAACCTCATGCCCGAGGACACAACCCTGGCCACCGTGCTTTCGGCAGCGGGCTATCGCACCTGCCTGGTGAACAAATGGCACTTGGACGGCTACGACCCGCAGGCGACTCCCAACCATCGAGGCTTTCACGAGTTCTACGGATGGACCATCAGCACGGTACACTCCAATGCACCTTATTACTATCCGTACTATCGGTTCGACGGCGACCAGCTCATCAACATACTCGAGAACCGCAACGACCGGCACATCCGTCACAACACTGACATATCGACCGACGACGCCATCCGCTTTATCGACCGACAGAAGGACCAGCAGCAGCCGTTCTTCCTTTATCTGGCCTTCGACGCGCCTCACGAGCCTTACATCATCGATGAGAAGACGTGGCGCTGGCACGACATCGACGCACCGTTTGCCTCGCCCGAAGAGAAGGAGAACGCACAGCGCTATGCCGCTCTTATCGAACACATGGACGCGGCGGTGGGACGGCTCATCAAACACTTGGAGAAACAGGGACTGAGCGAGAACACGCTCGTCATCTTTGCCAGCGACAACGGTGCCGCCATTCAGGCCCCACTGCCCCAGCTGAACTGCAACGCAGGGTTCCGAGGGCGCAAGGCGCAACTGTATGAGGGAGGCATCCGGGTGCCGCTCATCGTCTATCAGCCGGGACGGGTCCCGGTGAGACGACTGGAGAACATGGTCTATTTCCCCGACTTCATGCCCACACTGGCTGCCGTAGCCAAAGGCTCTGCCCTCCCCTCGCGCACTGACGGCATGGACATATCGCCACTGTTCTTCGGAAAAGACGTGGACACCGACCACCGCATGCTCTACTGGGAGTTCCCCGGAAAGCAGCGGGCTGCACGACTGGGCAACTGGAAGTGCGTGACCATCAAGAAGAACGCACCGCTGGAACTGTATAACCTGAAGGACGATCCCAGCGAACAGCACAACCTGGCCAAGGACTATCCCGAGATGGTGCAGCTGTTCGACGAGGCCATGCGCCTCATGCGCAAACCCTCAGAATGCTGGCCATTGCCAGACGACCCTCATGAAACCACTAAAACCAAATGAAAATCATACGATTCGTAAAAGACTGGACACTGCCCTTAGCCATGACGTTAGGGGCTGCCTTCTATCTCCTCTTTGCTTTCCCCCCAGCTCTCAACGGGGCAAGCGTCTTCTTTTCGCCCATCATGAAAGCCCTTCTGCCGCTGTTCATGTTTCTCACCCTGTTTGTCACCTTCTGCAAGGTGGACTTCCGCAAGCTGCGTCCCGTAGCATGGCACTTCTGGGTGGGTGTGTTCCAGCTGATGTTCATCGCCATGCTCATGGCTATCATCCTGCTTCCGGAAACAAGGCTCTTGAGCGAAACGACAATACTGATTGAAGCAACCCTAATGTGCGTCATATCGCCTTGTGCAACGGCAGCGGCCGTGGTCACCCAGAAGTTAGGCGGCTCTTTAGAGCAGATGACCACTTACACCTTTCTTTCCAACTTCACCACCCTACTGTTAGTGCCGGTGTGTTTCCCGCTGGTTGAGCCATCCATCCACATGGAGTTTTGGCCTGCCTTTCTGAAAATTCTACATGAAGTGTTTCTCGTGCTGATTGGCCCTATGCTGCTGGCCTTCGTTGTGAAACACGGCATGAAGCACCTACATGCGCGCATCGTTGCCATCAAGGATCTGGGCTATTATCTCTGGGCATGCTCGCTGATGATTGTCACCGGTACAACCGTAAAGAATATCGTACATGCCGACACTTCAGTCTGGCTGCTCCTGTCTATTGCTTTTCTGGGACTTTTGATGTGTGTGGTGCAGTTTGCCGTAGGCCGATTCATCGGACACTATTTCAGCCATACACAAGAAGCTGGACAAGCCTTGGGACAAAAGAACACGACTTTTGCCATCTGGCTGTCCAGCGCTTATCTCAATCCGCTGTCATCTGTCGGACCGGGTTGCTACATCCTGTGGCAGAACATCATCAACTCGGTGGAAATCTGGATTCATCAAAAGACGGCTGCCAAGCATCACTGAGCGAGCCGAGGATAGTTGGCAGGCTGATATTCATAGCTGTGATTGTCGTAGCCGCTATGACTGCCACACCAATCTGCAATACCGCTGTTGATAGTAGTTACGAAGGACTGTTTCGTCATGTTGCTCGAAGTTTCGCCTGTAACGCCACTTTCAGGAGTGTATGTAGGCGACGCGAACAGCGTGCTGCAGTAATAGTTGTTGTAGAGCGTACCAGAGTTGGAAGCCACCACACCACCGGTAGTAGCACCTGTGACAGTTCCTACATGATAGCAACTACTAATTATTCCACTGTTGCTGCCCACCAGTCCGCCCGTTGCCGCAGCATCGGCCATATTCTTTGTATCGCCAATGTGATAGCTGGCAAAGAGCTGCCCGCTGTTGCTGCCCACGAATGCGCCGGCTGTTTCACTGCTGAGGACAACATCACCCACTACCCGGCAGGCACAGATGCGTCCTGCGTTCGATTCGGCAAAGAGACCGCCGCCATCGATAGCCGTAGTAACGGTTCCTCCAGTGTAGTTGATGGGAATGGCACTTATGTTCAACTGTTCTATCTTGGCATGCTCACCTAATTTGACAAACAGCGGTTTTCCATACAGGCGATTGATGTAGCGGTTTCCGCCGATAAAGGTGCCTTCAAACGGCCTGTCGCTTGCTCCCACACCGATCCATTCGATGAGGTCTGCGCCACTGAAGTCCTGATTGTCTTCACCTGTAGGCATGATTTCCGGCGAAGTGAGGTCTGAAGATGCCTGCAACGTGAGGTCGGCATCCAAGCGCACATACTTGTCCTTGAATGTGCGACCGCTTTTTACCTCATAGGCAAACGACAGAAGCTGGTAGGCAGTGCTAATCTGGTAGGCATCAGCAGATGTGTTGCCTGTGTGGTCGTAGATGTCCTTCACGTTAGCATTATCACCATTCACCTTGTATAGCCATGTGGCATCATCGATGGTGGCTTTAGCGTCATCGGCTATGGTGACACTGGTACTTAGTACATCCTTCATGAAGGTTGAGTTCATCTTCAGTCTTCCCTGGTCAGGGGTAGCCACAAAGTTCCAGTTCTCATATTCGGCTCCTACGGTCATTTCCTCGTTCTTATGGTTCAGCGAGATGTTGATGGTGGTGTTGTAGCCTGCCTCAAAGTGAACGCCCTTGTCGCTCGTTTCGTCGTCACCGTCAGAGTAGGTCTCGCCGTATGGCAAACTTGCCGTATAAGTCTTCGTCTGCATGGCAGTAGGGTTCATCGGGTTCGGGTAGGTGACATCGAACTGCAGTTCCACGGTTCTGTATGGGTCTTCTGAGCCAAGTGTGCTCACATAAGAGGATGGTTGTGGTACAGTGATGCCATAGAAGGTGAATGTCTTATTCTGGTTGGCACCACGGCCTTTCGGCTCTGGAATCCACAGGCGAATGTCCTTGCGCTGGTTGTAGCGAGGAACCGGTGTCGTGCCAGTCCAGAGTTCGTCCAGAATATCTTGGTCGGTCGATGTACCGTCGCGTGTTTCTGCGCGCAAGGCCTGTGCATCGGTACCCTCCTGCATCCAGATATACATAGTGGGCTGATGCAGTAGCCGCATGTTAGATACCGTAGTCTGATTATCGGCAGCCTCTGAACTGGCTGAGAAACCACTAATGTTCACTACCACTCGGATGCTGCTTAAACCATGATAGAACTTGACCAGTGCTACACTGCCTCCTGGCTCTGCCTTCATCTGTGTGTCGTATGCCAGCAGGAGGTCCTCTTTGTCTATAAGAGGATTGCTGTAGGTGGTGACATTGTTCTTCGTGGTGGTATAGTCTGCTTGTTCTTCTGGCGTCAGATAATAGTCAATGATGTTTGTGGCAGAATTATACCCGGGTTCTCCTATACCAGGCGCTGTCGGGTCGCCCAGAGAACCGAGATACCAGTTCTTGCTGCTTCCTGCCGTCGGTGTGTATTTCTTCCAGTCGTAGGTAGCGTCCTGGGGTGTGCCATAGGCAACAAATGTATGCACACTCTCAGCATCGGTCCAATAGACGCGCTCCGGACCTATACTGCCGTCACGTACCCAAGCGGCTTCACTTCCAGCCTCGAAGGTGATGCCCTCATAGCTATCCGCTCCAGGATAGGTGAATGATTCCAGAGGCGAGTTGGTTCGATGGATATCGGTGAATACCACCTTGTCGCCGCTATTGAACTCGCTGCGCCCTACATAGTCCTGCAGGGTAGTCACCGAACCGGCACGTGTGGCTGGCTCAGTGCCGGCAACGACAGCATGTATGCCCGTCAGTTCGTGCGGATTTGCCGGAGCAGGGCTTTGCATGTCCTGACTTGCTATGTCATCGTTGGCGCAAGCGACAACGAACAGAGCCGATAGAAGTACTATATAGATATGTGTTTTATGCATCATCATCGTCATCATCAATAGTGGTTGGAGCAGTAATATTGACAGGATAGAGCATTCCCTGTTCAAACGTTTGCCTTTTCAATTGGTAACTATAGCGGGTCTCACCGTCGCGAATCCAGAACTTGGCTTTGCTGTCCAGCGTACAGGGTGGGACGATGAGGTAGTAGATGCCACCGCCTGCATTATAGGCTGTATAGACACCAGTATTTGGAATGGTTGTACGACTGTTTGGATTGGGATTTCCTGTCATCGGATAAACGATGGCTTTAGCCTGACTGTCATCAATGACGGCTATGCCGAGCACCTTTCCGTTGTGCTCCTTGGCACAACTGTACTTGGCCAGATAACTATAGTCATGTACGTTGCCTGTGTTTGTACTCCTGTGCGTCAGGTTCTCGGCTTTTGCAGCGTAGTAGTCGCCAACCACCACCTCGCTTTGGTCTATGTCGGGCATTCCTTCTAAGGTGACAACGGCATCTCCCGACAGCGATAGGGCTGAGATGTCAATCTTCAGGCATGCCATGACATGGTTGAACGCCAAGTGAACATCGTATGACCCTGTCTGCATGTAGGTCTGCGCCCACAGCAGATCGTTGTTCAGATAGTCATCTTGAAGTTGCTGATTGGCATGGAAGATATAGCTGTATTGTGAGAAATACCGGCGGCTCGTACTGCCGGGATTTCTAGCGGCGAGGAAGCGCACATTCTCATTCCATGTCGATGCAGTATAGACGTAGGGTGTCTGCTGTGCCTCGTGGATGCTGAAGAGGTTATAGCTGTCCTCTGCCCTGTAGGAGCCAGACACATCAATGCCGTCTTCCGATGTGATGCGTGTCCAGTCGTTGTTCTTCCACTTGAATATCCACTGCCCGTCGGCGGTATTACTATAGGTGGTCTCGCCAAATTCGACTCCCTGACTGAAAGGGCAGATGATTTTCAGCTTCATCATGTCGCCATCGGCAAAAGCATCGCCAGCCATGTTAGTACGTGTGATGGCCGAACCGCCTTCCCCGATGAAACTGTTCACCGATGTAGTGAGCTTCAGCACTCCGCTCGTAGGCTGCTGAACCTGCTCCTGTAGCTCTTGATTGTCAGCAGAGCAGGCTGTCAGCATGATCATCAGTCCAAAATATAATATATTACCTTTCTTCATCTTATCTATGCGGTAGCTGATTCGTTTAGTTAGACTGTTCCAACAGGTTCAGGCTCGGATACTTGTCCTTATAGCCTGTAGCGTCTGCCGTGCTGTTGGGTTCGCCATAGACAGGCCAGGGATAGGTGTTGGCATAGCCTGTGCTGTTGTTGACGTAGTGAGTCTTGCAGTTCATGGCCACGCTGACCTCTGCCCCCACAAGATTGTAGGCATAGATGGCATAGTTCATGGCCTTCCATGGAGCCAGACCGTAGTATCCGATCTTCAAGCGTGTTTCCAGTGTCTCGTAAGGCACCTCACCCGAAATCATGTTGTCGTTCTTAGCCTTTAGGATCCACGATTCGCTGCCGCGGATGTATTCCTGCGGACGGTAGTTGTCAGCCATGCCACCTACAGCGGTTGTTCCTGGAGAGAGCGTCTTGTCGTAGTAGTTGGCCATGAAGCGTCCCCACGTGAGTTTCTCGCTTTCTGGCTGTGGCGCAAAGAACGACGTGCTGCCCGCTGCGTAGCTGCCCAGGAGCGCACCACTTCCGTTGGGCAGACCGGATGCAGCCATCATGCAGCCATACATGTTCAGGTTGTTGGCAGTTCCGACAAGAGCACCACCGGCTTTGCCCTGGTAGATGCAGCCCACCACATAGCTGCTGCCTATGAGCGAGGCTGCCAACGGATTGCCGCTGGATGGCGCTTTGATACTGACACCTACGATGTAGGCTCCATAGCCAGATGATTGCATGGCCGACGACTGGTCGAGCAGCATGAAGTTGTGAGTGGTCTCTATCCAGAGGTTACGGATGGCAACGTCGTTGCAATATTTGAACATGTAGCCTCCGGCAACATTGATGTTCTTGATGGTGTGTATCTTGCCCTTTGTCTCGTCGTAGCCGTCGAAGATGCCACGGAATGGAGTCGTAGACAGCTTACCGACGGGATCCGTCTGCTGGTCGCGGAAATCAAGATCTTTAGTCAGATAGACGGCAAAGTGGCGGTTCAGGTCTTGGTCGTAGAAACTGTATGGCCCGCGCAGATAGTCCTCGCGACTGTAGGCGGCCTGGTCACCGTTGGCCGGATGGTAGTGCTCGTAGAAGATGTAGCCTTCGGCTTCAGCCACGGCATGCGTCACCGAGTCGGCATCCTCTACGACACGTCCTTTCGCGTCGATATCGGTAGAGCGATACCATCGGTAGTCTTCTTTCAGAACTGGATGATCCTTGTCGTAGGTCTTGTCTGTGCGTGGCATCTGTGTCAGTCCACTGGTCTGGAGTGGGGCTGTGCCGTTTACCAGACTGATGAATTCCAGAAACTCTTCCTCACTCGATATTTCGAACTTCGGGTTGTAGGTCTGCTCGATATTTGTGGGTATGGCTTCCTTAATCGCCTTCTTCCACCAGGCATAGCTGCGAGTGACGGGTACGGGGTTGTTCTCGTCGGTACGTATGCCTGGCTCCGGGAGAGCTTCCGTCCACGAGAAGTCATCAGCAGGAGTGATGTCGAAATGGTCGTAATGGTAGCCCACGCTGAAGATGTAGCTATAGCCCGGTGCCAGTTCCATGCCGTCGGGGAAGAGGTATTCGCCATTGCGGTTCTTTACATCGGCCAGTGAGAAGATATGGTATTTGCCTTCATAGCCTGAGGTGTTGGCTGCATCGCCATTATTCGTGTCGCGCAGGTAGATACGGAAACGGGTGCAGGCTGGCAGTTTCAGAGCCTCGCCGCTGTGCTCGTCGTTGCTCATGTCGTAGGGGATAGTGACCATGTAGAGGCGACCGTCGAAATTGGAGGTGAACTGCGGACGTTTCACGTTCTCTGTAATATAATCAGGGCTTTTAGTGCCAATTTTCACCACACCGTCGTCTGTCTCGGTCAGTAGTTTTATTTCTGAGAGGTCAGTCGCCGTGTTGTTCCACCTTGCGTTGGTCATGGCTGTCAGCACAGAATGGTCGAAGTCAATGCCAGCAGGCATGCACATCTGGTTGTAGACGGCTTTCACTGCGTCGAGTTCGGCTTGTGCCTGTGTCAGCGACTTGCCGTGCTCACTGGAAGACTGGTCGTTTCCATGGTCAGTAGAGTTATCACTCCATCGGTAGTCCTCTACGTCTTCAAAACATATTTCCGCCCTTACCAGCTCGTTTCCTCCTCTGGGTACGAAGCCGATGCGACACCCCTGATGGTTCAACGTCAGTGCCACTTTCTCAGTGGGACCCGAGACTGTCACCCAGTCGGAGATGCAGAAGTCGGGGTAGTACTGATTACGGGCGGAAGTGCGTACATCAGCTGTCGATTCGGCATTCGAGGCACTCCTGGGGATGCTGTTGTTCAGATTGCTGCGGCTCCAGGCACGGAAGCGCACCGTCTTGCCGTTGTCCCACGTCAGTGAGTCGAAGTCTTCTTGTGTGAAAAGGCCTTGCCGATTTTCTTGATACTCGTTAGCCCACTTGTCGACAGCAGGTACCCCAGTCGGTTTAGGGTTCCATCCCGTTTCTCCTGCCTTAGGAAGCCACTCTTCGTTGAGGGCAATGCTTGTACCAGTGGCCTGTCGGCTGTAGAACCAGTAGACGCGATAGGACTCTGACTCAGGTGCAAATGTCAGACCTCCATCGTCGGAATACTGACGGTAGATGACCATGCGATCCTCTTCGTTGAAGACACCGTTATGACGCTGATAGGCGCGCGTAGTGAACGGATTCGCCATTGACGCATCGAAGTCGACACCACGGCCTATCAAGTCGTAGCGAACATCAGTAGGTTTCGCCTGTTCGATGTCTTCACTGCAGGCAGCTATCAGCAGTAACAGGCCTAGGTATAATATGTTTTTTATCTTCATGATTATTCACTCTTCATTCCAATTCAGTATTCTGGTATCGAGGGCGTATATTCTTTTATCTTATCACCACCTGTCCACTTTTTCGTAGTAGCGTTGTATGAGCTGTTCACCCAGCAGTTGTGCAGATAGCCCGTAATGTCGGCTGGATGATCCTCGTCAGCCTCGTCAGCATACCGCACGCCAGTCTTAAACACTGAGCATCCTGTTGCAGAGCTGATGTTGAAGTTAGTGTTGATGATTTCGGCTCGCCAGCCATCGGTAGTGGTTTTGCGTGGCACCCAATAACTGCCTTCTTTATGCACGTTGGCCTCCCAGTCTGCTGTGTATGGATTGTCGGCATTCTCCTGTGCTGTGGAGTACTTGCCGTTCAGTCCTGCAAAGAGGTAGTAGCTCCCGGTCTTGGCAGGGAAAGTCTCTGTAGTGTTGTCCTCATCACGATAGACACGTTTGTAGAACTGATAGGCAGTATAGTCTTCATCAGCATTACTTATAGGATCGTTGTACTCATCTATCCCCGAATAGATGTAAGCTGTAGAGCCATCGAAAGCATAGATGTCAGGTATGACACTATAGGTTACAACATCGTTATTTTCGGCATCTTTTGTAACCGTTCTTTGATAATAGGTATATGTACCTGCTTCAAATTCAGAATAGGTATCCCCTGAGACATGAACGTATTTGGCCTCTGTATGCGAGGCATTGTTCACATAGGTCTCATACGATGGATGGCGCGTGGTCTTAGTGTAGGATGTATTCGTAATGGTGATGGTGTGATCCTGTCCGTCCAGATGACCAGTGAACACGAATCCTTCAGGGAAAGCAGCAGCAGGAATGGTGATGTCGCTCCGCAGGATAAAATAGTCGCCGTGGTGCTTGCCACCTGCATGTGCCTCGCGAAGCATTTCAATGAATTTACCCTGAGAGACATACTGAGCATACTCGTCTTCGTCATCGGAGATATAGTAATGTCCGTCGGTTACATTGTCGGTGAAGGGTGAGGGTACAGACCCCAGACCGTCGGGGTTATAGGTATAAGCCCGCTGCCAGCTGCTGCCGGCAATGCTGAGTGTGTGTCCATTCCCGTTGTTCACGCCATACCAGTCGTCATATCCGCTCGTCTCCTGCCAGACCATGCTTCCGGAACTGCTGTAGTCCACTTGCTCATGGCTGATGTGCAGATAGACCACCGTCTGGTCGTTGGCATCGAGGTCGAACAGGAACTCTTTCTCGTAGTTGAGGCCGTTGCTAAGTGTCAGTTCGAAATCAATCTTGTTTTCTAACGCTGCCCATTTGTTTGCTGTATTATTCGTACCAGTCATGTCCTCGTCATACATTACACGACTGGCATATTTATAGGTAGGCTGCACAATGATGTCGTAGACTGGCACCTTGCCGTAGACCAGACGCTGCCATTCTCCTTTCTCGATGGTGACCCCTGTCTCAGGCGCATCGCTTGCAAAGGTGGCATTGATGGTGGTCCATTCGGCATCGGTGGGATAGACGTAGGTTTTCTTCGTCTTGTTATAGAACGCCACGAAATGGTCTTCATAACCTGTGACATACTGGTTCTTGGAGTCGTCATAGCTGCCGCGTTCTCCAACGAAATGTGGCACCACCTTTCGGGCTACTGTCCATCGAGGGGTGTACTTGTGGTGCAGTTCCGTCACTTCGTCATCGACACCACTTAGTACCATCACGTTGCAGAAACGAAGACTCGTCGTCGTGGGGTCCTCGGGTCTTTCTTCAGTGGCTTCAACGGCTGGTGAACTGTCGGTGGCAGGAATGGCAGGTGTCGCTGCCCGGTAGTCGTAGCCTTTCAGGGTAGCACCATTCATGGCAGGGTCGATTAGGATGTAGGCCAACACACGCCCCAGACGGTGACGGAAGGGCAGCTTGATACGGCCCACAGTAGCACTGAGCCTGAAATCTGCCGGCATGGCCAGATAACGCGAAAGCTGGGTGTAGTTGCCTGCATCGCCATCGAGATGCTGGTCGGTGGCGAGGTCGGCACGAGGCGTATTGGTGGCGTTGTTGGCTATTTTTGCCGGCACATGTACGCCTTCGAAGAAGTGGGATCCGTTGTCATGCCAAAGTGCTGGATTCGCTGTCTCTTCACCGGTAGTATTGTCGCGATAGTTGAACGTATAGGCCGCCAGGTTTTTTTTCACTCCTTTTTCTGTAAAAGTAGAGTATTCTATGCCATTCGGACCGCTGCCATGCTTCAGTTTCAGCACTGCCACACGGGAAGTACCATCTCGGTTGTCATAGTCGCCGTAGGTGATGTCCAACCCGTAAAAGAGTGGAGTGCGAAGCCATTCAATGTTCTCGGCATCGGTTCTGACGACGGTCTCTTCATCGATGGCATCGCCGTCGCCTGCCCGTGTTGTGCTGGCATGTGCCACCACACCCTCGGTGCTGATTCCACCCACACGAATCACTTCACCTTGCTCTGCACGTTGTGTGCTGACCGTCAGCTCGTCGGTATCCTTGCACCCCGTCAGAAGCAGCACTGCACAAATGGCTGCGCTCGTGAATAGTGAATAGCGAATAGATAATATATTTTGTCGCTGCATATATCTTGGTTCTTAACTTCTAACTTTTCTAATAGCTTGTGTCTGCCGTCGGTTTCACCGCGTTCTTCTTGCCAAGAAGTTCCTCAATAGTCTTGTTGCATCCATCGGCCGTGAAGGTGCCGACAGCTCTGTCCGACTCTCCCCACCAGTTACCCTGGCAGCCGTTGGCTATTCCATATTCCAGCTTGGTGCTACCCCCAGCAGTCGATCTGTACAAAGCATAACCTACGATAGCTCCCTTATAGACATTCTCAGAGGTACTGAACCAACTGCTGCAGTCGGTGATGGTCACGGAAGGATTTTCACTGTCAAATGCAGCAGTACCCCCCAGGATTCCTCCGTAGTAGAGGCCCTCGGAAGTGTCCGTCCACATTTCTTTCGTACCGGCTGTATTGTAGTCGGCTGTTTTGTTGCGGAACAGTGTTCCGCTGGAGCTGTGGAACAGACATCGGGTGATAGTGGCGTCGGCAGCCTCAGCCACGATACCGCCTGCATATTTCTTGCTTTCATCTGAAGTCACGCCAGTGGCATTGACCCACAACTGGATATTAGCCTTGCACTGACAGTTCTCTATCGTTGCGCCGCCACGCGCCCAGACCACTATACCGCCAACGGTGGAAGCCTGAATGCGGTAGTCACCGCCTTTCACCTTGACGTTGCTGAGAGTACCGCCTATGACCGAATAGGCTAACGCGGCCATAATGTCCTGTCCGTCATATTTGTCAGTATCATCTTTGGTGGGAGTGGCTATCAGGTTGTCGTTCAGCTTAACGGTGAGGTTGCGAACTTCGCCAGTGATATTGCTGAAGAGCATGGCATCGGTGGTGATGGTATGGTTGTCGCCATCCAGTTTGAACAGGACATTGCCTGCACCTGTTTCGTTAGTAATGGTTTGCTTAGTACCATATTTCCAACCGTCATCCTTCCCTAAGGCAGACTCTTCCTTCGTCACGGTGAAGTCGCTCGACATACGGAAAGAATTGGCTGTTATATTGTAGCCGTAAGTTGTCGACACCAGTGCCGCTAATTCTGCCTGACTGTCTATCACACCAGTATACTTGACGCTAGCCGTATTGATGTTGGTCGTTGGAATGCCATTTTCATTTGCCCCTGCAGCTATCTCGGCATCTGTGAAATTATCGGCATCTGTAGGCCATGCATTGCCCGAGGCACGCA
>ODAI014708431.1_pt1 | contig 15772 bp, 16 predicted proteins | sample 1539321 | NCBI WGS metagenome assembly ODAI01 (sample SAMN02144231, study PRJEB22623) | gut metagenome | biome: sheep rumen | host: Ovis aries | place: New Zealand
TACAATTAACAGCTATTTAAATTTAAAGCCCGCGACCGTGGTTAATATATAATTTTAAGCAAAACCGGTAGGAAGACCCTAGCTATGTTTTTGCCTAAGGCAAAGACGAAGGTTTTGAAAAAATTATATATTAACCACGTGGCAGGACATTAAAAAGCTATTTGCTGTGAATTGTAAATATATAGAATTTTGGAGGAAAAAAATGAACGGAAGAAAAGTATTTATTATTATTATAATTGCTATATGCGTACTTTCACTTATATACGCCATTTCAATTCCTATAAGCAGGAGAACTATGGTTGCTGAACACAACTATGTAGAAGAAAATAAGACTAAAACTATAGAACTTGATGAACTATTTGATAACAAAATGAATTATCAGAATTATGAAGTGGGAAATGAAAATAAAATATATGCAACTGAAGAACTTGTATATACTGGTTATACTCAAACTAAAACTAGTGACGGAAAATATGATATCAACGTTAATCTTCCTATTATTAATCTAAATAATGCGAAAATTAGAGAGATTAATATGGAGATAATAACGACATTTGGTCAAAAGGCAGAAACTATTATTGCAAATGCAAATAAAGAAAATGCTCAAAACACAATATACACAGTTGAATATACTGCGTATTTGAATAAAAACATCTTATCACTAGTTATTAAATCTACATTAAAAGAAGGTAGCAATTCACAAAGAGTCATAATTAAAGCATATACGTATAATATATCATCAAACGAGGTTATTCCACTTGATACAATGCTTGAAATAAAAAAATTAAATGAGACAGATGTAAAATATGAAATAAGAAAAGTTATAGAGCAGAGCATAGCTCAAAAATCAAGCCTAAAGTCTCTTGGATATAACATATATGAAAGAGACATAAATAGTGATATTTATCTAATAGAAAACTCAAATAACTATTTTCTAGGACCAGAAGGAACAATATATATAATATATGCATATGGAAATACAAGATATACATCGGAAAATGATGTCGTAGTGATAAAATAATACACACAAGAATCTGGGGACACCTACCAAAATCATAACTAAAATAATATAAACGAAAACTCACCTACCAAAGCAGTAGCATACTGCAAAGGTAGGTGATTGTTTCTTATTCTTTTATAAGTTTTCTAATTGTATCATATAGATATGGTTTAAATTCATTGATAGGCAGAGGGTCGTTGTAAAGTATTGAATTAAAACAACTGGAACTTACAAGCTCTATTATCAAATATAGAGTAACCTCAGGATTTTTAAGTCTTATATTTTGCTCTTCTATTCCTTTCATAAAAAGCTCATATATGTTATTTTCAGAACTAGCAGTTTCTTGATAAATTTTTTCAACTGATTTATTAAAAATTCCTAGAGATAAATTTTTTGAAATGAACTTTAGAAGCACAGTATTTTTTGCAAATACATCTATAATATAATTGATGATAAATACAATTTGGTCATCTAAATTACTGATGTATGTTTTTCTAAGTTCGTTTAATGCATCACTAAAAAGTTTTGCAGATTTCTTGGCAATAAGTACATCTCTTATTTCATATTTATCTTTAAAATACAAATAAAAAGTGCCTTTTGCAACTTTTGAATTATCTACTATTTCTTGAATGCTTGTATTTTTAATTCCTTTTTCAGTAAAGAGCTTAAAAGCACTTTCCAAAAGTCTTAATTCTTTTGCTGGGTCTTTTTCTTTTTTCATTTTTCATACCTCATTAGAATAATATATATAATATTAGCATAAAAATGACTATAAGTCAATGAAATAATGGTAAAGTTGTATATTTAATAGATTTAATTTAGAATAACGTAAGATACAAGAATATTTATAATAAACGAAATTTACATTGGTGAACAATTTCAAAATTAAGTGCATTATGAATATTACTGTATCTAATTAAATAGTAAAAATCTTACCTACATATTGACTAATGGTCATTATAGTAGTATAATAATCATTGTGTGAAAAAGAGAAAGGAGAAAAAGATGCAAAAGATTAGCAATTTACTGGTAAAATACAGAAAAATCATATTAATTATTGCATTGATACTTCTGGTACCATCAATTATAGGATATAAAGCAACAAGAGTAAATTATGATATTTTAGTATATTTACCAGAAACAATCAAGACTGTGCAAGGTCAAGATATATTGTCAAAAGAATTTAAATCTGGAGCGTACTCAATTGTAGTTTTAGACAATATGCCTACAAAAGATATTATAAAATTAGAAAACGAAATAAAAGAAAAAATCGACAGTGTTGAACTCTGTGCAAGTATAGCTGACATAACTGGACAAGGATTTCCACTTGAAATGCTACCAGATGATGTAAAAGATAAAGCTTATAAAGACGGAAAGACACTAATGATGATAACATTTGAAGGAAAAATTTCCTCAGATGAGACAATGCAAGATATTGAAACTTTAAGAAAAATTTGCGATGAAAGATGCAAAATAAGTGGAATGACAGCAACTCTTCTTGATACAAGGGATTTATCAGAAGCAGAAATATTCACATACGTAGGAATAGCAGTTATACTTTGTTTAATAATCCTACAACTTGCAATGGATTCATGGGTTGCACCAATACTCTTGTTATTAAATATAGGTTTTGCTGTCCTATACAATATGGGAACAAATATATTTTTAGGAGAGATTTCATACATAACAAAATCTATAAGTGCTGTACTTCAACTTGGCGTAACAATGGACTTTGCAATATTCTTATACCACAGCTACTTAGCAGAAAAAGAAACTGAGGGTGATAGAGAAAAGGCAATGGCAAATGCAGTTGCAAAAACTATGGTATCAGTTGTTGGAAGTTCACTTACAACAATAGCAGGATTTTTAGCACTATGTAGCATGAACTTAACTCTTGGCAGAGACATTGGAATAGTCATGGCAAAAGGCGTTCTATTTGGACTTATATGTGTAATAACAGTACTTCCAGCGCTAATTCTACAATGTGATAAGCTAATAGAAAAAACAAAACATAAAGAGATATTACCAAAATTCAGACATTTATCTGATTTCGTAACAAAACATAACAAGGCAATAATTATAATATTTATAATTTTGCTACCAATTGCATTCTATGGATACAAGAATACTAAAGTTTATTACAAATTAGATTCATCACTTCCAGAAACACTTCCAAGCGTTGCTGCAAATAAAATGGTACATGAAGATTTCGATGTTGTTTCAGTAGAAATGATTTTAGTAGATTCGTCTCTAAGCAATGATAAAGTAAATGAAATGCTTGATAAGATAGATGCACTTCCAGGAATAGATTGGACAATAAGTTTATCAAAACTTGACAAATATGGAATTCCATCAGAATTTATACCAGATGACATTCTTGAAAAAGTAGAAAATGATAAATATCAAGTAATCATCATAAATTCACTTTATGAAATTGCAACAGATGAATTAAATGACCAAATAGAAGATATAAACAAAATATTAGCAGAGTATGATGAAAATGCAATACTTGCTGGTGAAGGACCACTAATGAATGACTTGGTAGAAGTAAGCAACCATGATTTCAATAGTGTAAATACTTATTCAATAGGTATTATATTTGTACTAATGATAATAGTACTAAAATCTATTTCGCTTCCAGTTATATTAATCTTTGTAATAGAATTTGCTATTTTCATAAACATGGGAATACCTTTTTATACAAACACAACACTTCCGTTTGTAGCATCAATAGTAATTGGTACAATACAGCTAGGAGCAACTATTGACTATGCAATTTTGATTACAACTAAATATATTGGAAAGAGAACAGAAGGAATAGACAAAAAAGAAGCTATATACCATGCAGTATCAACATCAGTTAATTCAATTTTTGTAAGTGGACTATGCTTCTTTGGAGCAACTTTTGGAGTAGGAGTTGTTTCAAATATCGAAATGATAGGCTCTCTATGCACACTTATGGCAAGAGGCGCAATAGTAAGTACACTGACTGTTGTGTGTGTACTTCCAGCTTTGCTTACGGTGTTTGATAAATTAATTTGTAGAACTACACTAGGTATATTAAAAAAATAGAACCGCCAAATCTCGTCGGAGTTTTTGTTTTAAAAAATTATCAAAATGATGAAATCGAATCTTCTTCGTAGAAATTCTAAATGCTTTTGACAGCTCCCTTTGTCAACCCGAGTAAACTCGTGTGACAACCATTTCCGTCCAAAAGTATTAAGAATTTCTAAACTCATTGATTCTCAATTCCTCATTTCTCAAATTTTTTGAAAACAAAACTCCTGCGTTTGGCTACTCTATTATATATATAAAATTGAGGAGGAAAGTAAAAATGAATAAGATTTTGAAAAGAGTAATTTCAAGCTTTGCGGTAATTACTACACTTGCATACACAATGCCAGTATTTGCACTTGCAAGTTCTGAAACAGTGTACACCAAACTTAATGCAAGTGGTGAGAATTACAAGACAATAGTTACAACAAAAGATGGAGAAAATGTAGAAGAAAAGGAAATAGAAAAAGACTTACCAATTGAAACAAGAATTACTTACACTATAGATGGAGAAGAAATTACAGCAGAAGAACTAGCGGGAAGGTCAGGAAGAGTAACAATTAAAATCGAATACTTAAATAAAGATGAACACAAAGTCAATATAAATGGTAAATCACAAACAATGTACACACCATTTGTGGTTATGACGGGAGCAATAATTGATAGCAATAACAATAAAAACATTTCTGTAAAAAATGGAAAAGTTGTAGAAAATGGAAATAAAGCAATTATAGTTGGTGTATCACTTCCAGGAATGAAGGAAAGTTTAAAATTATCAGGAGAGTTAGACGATATAAATCTTCCATCAAGTATTGAGATATCTATGGACTCTACTAATTTTTCTATGAAAAATATTCTAACATATGCAACACCAAAGATGCTTGAAGAAGACATTAACTGGAACAAATTAGATAAATTATTTAATCAAGCAAATGAATTACAAGATGCAGCAGACAAATTAGAAGAAGGCACAAATCAATTAAGAGATGGAGCCTCTGAATTGAACGACGGAGCAAATGCGTTAAATGCAGGAGCTAGCAAACTTGCTGATGGCACTGATGAATTGTATAGAACTATATCTGCAAAGATAGGAGACTTGAAAGAATTAGAAGCCAAATATTCAAATAAAGAAAAAATGGCAAATAGAATAACAGAGATTATAAATTCTGAACTTAAAAAGATGATGCCAGAATTACAAGCAATAGCTGAAAAAGAAGCAGAAGAAACTGTAAAAAGACATAAAGGTGAACTTGAAAATTCAGTGGTAGAAAAATCTTTAGATTATACTCAAAAGACTATTAATGCAAAAATGAATGAAATAGAGAAGAATTGTGGAATTTTAACAGAAGAACAAGAAAAAGCGTTATTTGCTTCACTTGAAAAAGATATTGAAGAAGTATTAAAAGATGTTGAAAACAATGAACAAGCAATGGCGTTAAAACAAGCATTAACAAATGCTATTGTAAAAGAAGTAAAAACAGCTGTTGGAAAGAAGACAGAAGAGGTTGTAAAATCTCAAATCAGTGCAATGAAGAAGCAAGGACTAAGTAATGAAGAAAAAGCAGCTCTAAATACTAAAGCTGCACCAATTATTACAGAACTTACAAAAGCAAAGATTGCAACAAAAATGCAAGAACAAGGACTAACAGCACCTACTGCGGAACTTCAAGCAATATGTCAAGCTGAAGCTACAAAAGAAGTTATGGCACTAGTTGGTGGAGTAACAGACATAACATTAAATAAAGTAGAAAAGAATGCTAGTACTATTGCAGAAAGTACAGTAGACTCAGTAGTAACAGATTTAAATAAAATGACAAACACAGATGGAGCATTTGAACAAGCGATAGAGAATTATAAAAAAGCAATAGCTCAAGATGTGGCAAGTGCATTACAAGTTAATGATGAAAAAGTTCTAAAACAAATGGAAGAAAATATAAAAGAGACCATAGTTAAAGACATAGAGCAAAAATTAGAAAATAACCAAGTGTTAAAAGGATTAGAAAAACAAATAAAAACAGAATTAAGCATAGCTGTTGATACAGTTGCAACATCTACAGCTAAAGATTTAGCAAAAACATATACAGAAACGCTTGCAACAGAAATGACAAATAATATAATAAAGAAGCAATTATCTAAAGAGATAAGTTCAGAGGTAATTGACAAAGAACTTGAAAAATACGAAACAATTATAAACGAAAAAATACAAACTTTAAATAGTGCTGCAGATACACTACAAGGAGCGCTATATCAAATAAATAATGGTGCAAAGCAACTTAGAGATGGAAGCGGAGAACTTGCAAATGGAACAAGCAAGCTTTTAGAAGGAACAAACACATTAGCAGACGGAATGCATGAGTTTAATTCAAAAGGAATTAATAAGATAAATAATCTGGTAAATGTTGATTTATACAATTTAAAAATAAGAGGACAAAAGCTAGAAGAATTATCAAAAGAATATGTATCATTTGAAGGAGAAGAAGAAAGAGATAATATCAAATTCATTTCAATAATAGACTCAATAAAGAGAAATGAAAAAAGCGAAAATAAAGAAAAAGCAATTTTGACAGAAGCAAATACATCTGTAAAATCAGATGAATAATAATAAGTAATCTAAATTTAGTTGATAGTATAAATTTAGTTATAAAGGCGAGCATCTAGTTCGCCTTTTTTTAAGCTCATTATATGAACAGCGTGTACAACTTTGGGAAACATCAATTTTTTTGATGAAGTTTGTAACTAGTAAGTTTTTTTATACTAAAAATTATTATGTATTAAAATCAAATTATTTAAATATATATTAAAGTGAAGATTTTTGTGCCGAAAGGAAGCAATATTTTGAAAAGGGAAAGAGTAAAGAAATCAAGTATAAACAAGATAAATCAGTTTTTAGAAATGCCGGAGGAACTAACCACAAACAAGCCAAAAATTACAATACTTGGGTTTGATGAGTTAGTAATTGAAAACTATAAAAATATACTAGAATATGACGAAGTCTTTATAAAAGTCAACACACATATTGGAGCAATAGATATAAGTGGTTTCAATTTAAAACTAATGCAAATGAATCAAGAAGATTTAATGATAAACCGGAAAGATTGACTCTATTGAATTTGAGCCAAATGATTAAAACGGAGGGAAAGATTTGCTATTCAGAATTTTATTAAGGTATATTTTAGGATATGTAAATATTTCAGTAGAAGGATATTACATTGAGAGATTTATAAATACATGCCTTGCTAAAGGCATTCTTATTTGGAATGTAAAAAGAGAAAAATCAACATACATGCGAGCCAATGTTGGGATACAAGATTTTAAAAGATTAAAAGAAGTATCTAAGAAAACAAAATGTAAGATGAAGATAGAAAGAAAAAAAGGAATTCCATTTTTGATGAACAGATATAGAAAGAGAAAGATTTTTGGAATCTTGCTTATAGTAATTGTTATAGCCATGTTTGTTACATCTAAATTTATATGGAATATACAAATCGAAGGAACAGAAAAAATCGCAAAAGAAGAGATTCTTTCAAACCTTGCAGAATGTGGGCTAAGTGTACGGAACACTTAAATCTAAAATAAATACACAAGAGATTATAAATAAGCTAAGACTGGAAAGAGATGATATAGCTTGGATGAATATTGATTTAAGTGGAACCAACGTAATTGTAAAAATAGTTGAAGCAACAAAGAAACCAGAGATTATAAAACAAGATGAATATTGCAATATTGTATCAAATAAAAAAGCACAGATTACAAAAATTACAGCTAATACGGGAACTATATTAGTAAAACCAGGTGATATTGTAACAGAAAACACTATATTAATTGGCGGATGGATGGAAGGAAAGTTTACAGGCATAAGATATGTCCATGCATCCCGGAGAAATCGAGGCAAAAGTATGGTATAGCAAAAAAGAAAAAATGGAGCTAAAGCAGACTTCCCTAAGAAAAACAGGAAATGAAAAGAAAAGATATAATATAAAATTAAATAATTTTGAAATAAATTTGTACAAAAGTATTCCAAATTTTGAAAAATATGATAAAATATATGAGGAAAGAAAATTAAAATTATTTTCAGATTTTTATTTACCAATTAGCCTAGGGATTTCTACATTTTATGAATTACAAGAAGAAAAAATAGAACTAACAAAGGATGAAGCAAAAAAATTATTAGAAGAAAAGCTTAAAACTGAACTATCCGAAGAGATAGAAAGCAAAGATAAAATAAAAGACGTACATGTAAATACATACGAAGAAGAAGATAAGGTAGAAGTAGAAGTTATATATGAAGTGCTAGAGAGTATTGGAACAGAAGAGAAAATAATATATTAAGAAGGAGGAATACAATGGAAGAGAGAGGATTAAGAGTAGCAAAAACTGACGGAGCATTCTTTTCAAAAATTTCCACAACGATAAGTAAATTACTAATACCTACAAAAATAGGAATAAATGGAATGCTAATTACAATAAAAAGGAATAGCGTGCTAAAAAACTATGAAATATGTACAAAGAATGAGGATAAAGAAAAGGAGGATTCTCTTCAAAAGAAATATGAAGATGCGTTTGTACTATACCTAGAGTCTATTGATAAATATGTTATGGATTCAATCTATAAAAAGGTAAAAAATAGAACTGCAACAGCTTTTGAAGAGGAGGCGCTTTCAAAATATTATACAGTTATACATTTGAAAGATACGCAGTATCTTGAATACAAGTATAGAAAGCAAAAATATTTACTTGACCTAGATTATCTTGGACTAAAAAATGATAACAAAACAAAGCTCCTTTCAAAGTATAATCCTTTCTATGTATCAAAGATGGAAGGAATATACAAGGGAATACTTAAAAACTATTCAATTCAACTTGCTGACAAAATTTCAGAAAATATAATAGATAAAGATGCTATTTATGATAGCATATTTAGCACATTAGAAGACTATGCAGCAAATGTATTACCTATAAAAATCGAACTTGATGGCAAAGAAAAATATAAAGATATACTTGAAGAATATGACAAGTTTAATACATATTTAGTCGGAAAATTAGATGGAAGAGATCAAGTAGAAAAGAAAATGTACTTACTTGCAATAAGCAGAAAACTCTTTACCCATAGCTTGCCACTTGCCGTTGCAGAGCAATGTTATGATAAACTTATTAGAGAAACAAGACATTTAATAGTAAGCAATAAGACTGAAAAGAAAAAACAAAGAGCATATGAAATGTTAATCAATCTAATCGAAGATTACAACGTAAGACTACTTTCTACAAAGATTTATTGGGAAGTACCAGCAGATAAAGATGCATTTAAAATATTTTGGGACAAGTACAAAAAAATAGATAAAACTACAAAAGAGGGACAAGCTCAAAAAGAGATATTATTTATCAAAGATGAACTTAAAAAGATTGAGAACAACGTTCAAAATAAGCATATTATAAGATTCTATAAGGACAAGCTTCTAGAATTCGGAGCAATAAGAAAAATTAAAAATTCATATTGTAAAGGTAAAAACTACACAAAGAAAAAAGTTGCTGTTTAAGTTGAGGGGTGATCGTCACTAGTCTACCCTTTGATAAAACAACTAAATAAAATTGTAGCGGCGCACAGTGTGCGGCAGAGTTCGAAGAAACTACTCTAATTACAAGGAGGTATTATATTTTGAGAAAACTAGCAGAAATCGAGTTTCGAGAAATTGAAGAAGACGAAAAGTATCAAGAAATCATCGACAAAGTTTTTGAGGCATGTTTTAAAGAAGAAAATCTATATGATTCTAAAATGTACATTAGTATAATTCTCACAGATGAAGAAAATATCCAAAAGATAAACAAAGAATACAGAAACATAGATAAAGCAACTGATGTTTTATCGTTCCCAATGTTTGAGCCAGAAGAAATTGAAGAAGCAAAAACAAGAGAAGAAGTACTTGGAGACATCATAGTATGTATTCCAATCGTGAAGAAACAAGCAGTAGAATACGAACATAGCATCGAGCGAGAGTTTGCATATATGTTAGTACACGGCTTCTATCATGTAATGGGATATGACCACATGGTAGAAGAAGATAAGATTAAGATGCGAGCAAAAGAGGAAACAGTATTAAACAAGCTGGGAATAACAATGTAAGGGAAAAGGGGGAAATATAAATGAAAGGAAAAATACTAGTATTTGTATTATTAGTTGTAATTATTGCATTAGGAGTTCTTTTAGGACTTAAGTTTGTTGGAGGAAAAGATGGAGAAGCCGCAAATGTGGCAGGAGAAAATGGATTATTAAGTGTCATTTTGAAGGAACCAGAGCCAGAACCAAAGTCTAAGTATGATGGAGACCAAAGAACATTAGCAGTTATGATAGATAATGTTGGTGATGCTATACCACAAACAAGCCTAAATGAAGCAATGCTTGTTTATGAAATATACGTAGAAGGTGGACTTACAAGATTTATGGCAGTGTATAAAAATGCTGACATAGATACAATAGGACCAGTTAGAAGTGCAAGACCTGTATTTATAGACTATGCACTAGAAAATGATAGTATTTTCGTACATTTCGGTGGAAGTGATAGAGCTTTAAGTGATGTTCAAAAATTACATATGGAGAATGTGAGTGGACTTGTTACTCCTGCAAATGTATTTTGGAGAACAAATAAGAAGAAAAAACCACACAATGCATTAATTAGCACAAACAATATATGGGAATATGCAGAAAAAAGAGATTATAGAACAACAACAGAAGAAAGAAATGTATTAAATTATTCTGTAAAGCCAGTAACATTGGACGATGGAGAAGATGCTATTGAAGTACAAATTCCTTATTCTCATTCAAAAGTTAAATTTGTGTATAACGAAGAAACAGGACTATATGAAAGATATGTTGGAGACAAAATATATAAAGATTGGCTAACAGATGAGGTTATAACGACAAAGAATATTATTATAACTATTGCAAATAACTATACAACTGATGAAGAGAATGGATATGGAAGACAAGAAGTAGAAAATATAGGAACAAAAGACGGATACTATATAACAAACGGAAAAGCAATACAAATAACATGTGAAAAACCATCAAGAGCAGGAAAAACAGTATATAAAGATTTGAATGGAAACGAAATCAAAGTAAATGATGGAAATACATGGATACAAGTTGTACCACCTTCTTTAAATTTTAGTATTGTAGGACCAGCTGTAGAAGAATCTGAGAAAGTGGAAGAAAATTAGAAAAACTGAAACGATTGGGACGGTTCCATTCGTTTCAGTTTTCTTTTTCTCAAATTAATTCAGCCATTTTCATTTTTTGAAACGATTGGGACCGATTACTATTTAATAATCTCTTTTATAAAATGAATCAAGATGCGGTAATATTCATAATAAACGAAATTTTGAATTGCAGTGAAACAATGTATGAAATACTTTCTTTTTAGCAATTTAGAAGCCTCTCGGGAGCGCTAGCGAACGTTAGAGGAGTGTCTGAAATTGCTAAAAAGATTAGTATTTTTGCATTGTTGAACAATTTCAAAATTGAGTGCATTATGAATATTACCCCATCTTGTTTTTATAACTATTAAATAATAACTGGAACCGTCCAGATTGTTTCAACTTTTCTAGACTTTTATAAATTTTTGTGATATACTAATTTCATGAAAATAGAGGTGAACAGTTAATGGAAAATTTCAAATCAGGATTTGTTGCAATACTTGGAAGGACAAACGTTGGTAAATCAACTCTTCTTAATTCGCTTATTGGTGAAAAGATTGCAATAATGGCCAACAAACCACAAACAACAAGAACACAAATAAAAGGAATAGTAAATAGAGAGCATTCTCAAATAATATTTTTAGATACTCCTGGAATTCATAAACCAAAAACAAAATTAAGTAATATAATGGTACAAACGGCATTTGAATCTGCAAAAGACGTTGACCTAGTTTTATTCATAATAGAAGCAACATCTAAAGATATTGGAAGAGGAGATACACTAATTTTAGAAAAGATAAAAGAATCAAAAAAGAAAGCAATTCTTGTAATAAACAAGATTGATTTAGTAAAAAAAGAAGAGCTTTTAAAACTAATTGAGCTATATTCAAAAGAATACAACTTCGAAGCAGTAGTTCCAATGTCTGCAGTAAAAGGGAATAAAAATGAAGAACTATTGGAAGAGATAGAGAAAGCTCTTGATTACGGACCAAAATATTACGACGAGGAAACATACACAGACCAAACTATTAGAATGATAGTAGAAGAAACTATAAGAGAAAAAGCATTAAAATTATTAGACGATGAAGTACCACATGGAATTTATGTAGAAGTCCAAAAATTAAAAAAAGGCAAAACAATGAAAAACGAGCCTGTATTTAACATAGAAGCCACTATATATTGCCAAAGAGAATCACATAAAGGAATAATCATAGGAAAAAAAGGAAGCATGTTAAAACAAATTGGAACATATGCAAGAGAAGATTTAGAAAAAACATTAGGGGAAAAAGTAAATCTTCAAACATGGGTAAAAGTCAGAAAAGATTGGCAAGACGAAGATTCTATCGTAAAAAAATTTAAAATTGATAATTAAATGAAAGTATATTTTAATAAAAAAAACACAAAATACTAATGTAAGGGCAAACATTGCTCAATAGTATTTAAAAGGCTTTACTCTGTACGATTGTATGATAAAGCCACTTTTCTAACTAGATGGAGATGATTCTTATGATAAGTAAAATGGCATGGAATGCATTTAAGAAAACAGGTAATATAAATACTTTCTTAGAATTTATCGAAACAAAAAATATAGAAGAAAATATATTAGAGGAACAAAATGGGGATAATAAAGACCAAAGGGATTATTTTAAGAGAAAGTAATATGGGTGACTTTGATAAAATGCTCACAATGCTAACTCCGGACCTTGGAAAAATATCATGTGCTGCAAAAGGTGCAAGAAGACCTTCTAGTAGTATGCTTGCTGGGACACAAGTCTTGTCTTTTGGCGAATATGTTTTATTTAAAGGAAGCCGGAGGTACATACCATATAAACTCATGTGATCCAATCGAAGTCTTTTATAACATAAGAACGGATTTGGATAAATTGCAATATGCAGCATATATAACAAAGATTGTAGAGGACATAACAAATGAAAATGATACGTCATACAATATTTTGCAACTTTTGTTAAATACTCTTTATACAATCTCTGAAACCGATATGGATAAAGAATTAGTACTTGCAATATTTAAGATAAGACTGCTTTCACTAATACGGCTTTACACCAAATGTTTCAGAATGTGTAAACTGCGGAACAAAGGAAAATCTAACTCACTTTAGTATAAAGAATAATGGACTAAAATGTGAGACATGTGCAAAATTAGATAAAAGTGTAATAAAAATTTCCGAAGCAACACTTTATGCAATAAAATATATAATAATGGCACCAGCTAAAAAGCTTTTTTCTTTTAGTGTACCAAGTGAATCAATAGAAGAACTAAGGTTGATCGCAAAAGTATATCTAGAAGAAAAATTAGAAAAGCCATATAGATTTGATAAGTTTATATAAATGGAGGAAGTAATGGAAAAAGAAAAAATAAAAGGAATAATAGAAGCAATTCTATTTGCAAGTGGAAAAGTAGTAACTATAGATGAGCTAAGCCTAGCACTAGAATTAGATAAAAAAGAAATAACTGTAATAATAGAGGAAATGAAAAGAGAATATAAAAATGAAAGTAGGGGAATAGAGATTATATGCGTTAATAATGGATATACGCTTTCAAGCAAAAAAGAGTATCATGAATACATATATCCAATTATAGACAAAAGAGCAAAACCAAATCTTTCTCAAGCAGCACTTGAAGTACTAGCAATAATTGCATATAATCCCAAAATTACAAGAGCTGAGATAGAAAACATAAGAGGAGTAAGCTCAGATGCGTCTATTTATAGATTACTAGAACACAATTTAATCGAAGAAGCAGGAAAACTTGATCTTCCTGGGAGACCAATATCATATAAAGTAACAGAAGAATTTTTGAAAAAATTCGGATTAAATACTTTAGAAGAATTACCAGAACTTCCTAAGTATAAAGTAGATGAAAATCAACAAATTGTAATTGATGATATAGTTTTAAATAATGAAGAAGAACAAAATAAAGAAATTAAAGAAGGAGAGTAATTTTGGTACAAAACTTAAAAGAAATAATGCTAACAAATGAAAAATTATTATCAGAATATGCATGTAAATCAGAAAAACGGAATAAAAATACATGAAGAAATAGAAGACATAAGACCAATATTTTTTAGAGATATAGACAAAATAATTCATTCTCAAAGCTACACTAGATACATAGATAAAACACAGGTATATTCCTTTATAGAAAATGATCATATAACACATAGAGTTTTGCACGTACAACTTGTTGCAAAAATTGCAAGAACTATTGGAAGAGCCTTAAGACTTAATGAAGACCTAATAGAAGCAATTGCTTTAGGCCATGATGTAGGACATAGCCCATTCGGACATGCAGGTGAAAAATTTTTAGATGATATTGCAAGAAGAGAAAATATAGGATATTTTTGTCACAATGCACAAAGTGTGAAAACTTTAAAAGACCTAGAAAATCTTAATATAACAGTTCAAACCTTGGATGGAATGCTTGCACATAATGGCGAGATTCTTCTAAATAAATATGAACCAGATACCACTAAAACAAAAGAACAATTTTTGGACGAAGTAGACAAGGTTTTTACAGTTGAAGGATATAGCAAAAAAATAAGACCTATGACACTTGAAGGAAGTGTTGTAAGATTATCAGATATAATAGCATATATAGGAAGAGATATAGAAGATGCAATAACCGTTGGCTCAATAAAAAGAGAAGACATTCCCAAAGAAGTTACTAAAGTTTTAGGAGACAATAATAAAGACATTGTAAATACGCTAATTTTAGATGTAGTAGAAAACAGTATCGATAAGCCATATCTAACTTTTTCAAATGAAATCTTTAATAGTCTGATAAATCTAAAAAAATGGAATTATGAACATATATATTCATCAAAGGAAGCTACAAAAAATCTTAACATTCTAGAAAAAGCATTTAATGATTTATTCTGTTTTTACTTAGACAAACTAGACAATAGAAAAAATATAGAGATTACAAGTAATATGACACATAGTGAAAAACTATTATTTAATTTTGTAAATAACAGAACAAAGGAATATAAAGAAGGTAATGATATAAGAAGAATAGTAATAGACTACATTTCTGGCCAAACAGACAAGTTCTTCTTAAAAGAATGCGAGAATAATTTAAAAGAGTTTAAAATTTAACTAAAGTTGCATAAAATGTAGAAATATGATAAAATACAAATGTTGGAACAAGGGAGAAAATAAAATTGGAAATAATTCAAATAATTGGAATATTAATATTATTAATAATAGGATTAATAGCTTTTTCAATAATGCAAATAAGAGCAGCTGGAATGAAGGTTAGGGACTTTACAGATTTTATACAAGCAAACCAAGTTTTAGACAGTCTCTATGAAGTTTCAAATAAATATGATAGAATGAGCCATAATCAACAGATTGTGTTTCTAATGGAAGCGGAAAAAGTTTTTAAGGCATTCGATAAAGTTCCAGATATGCTTTGGGAAGACGAATATCAAAAATATATGAAAATACTAGATATTTATAGAGATATAAAGATGGCAAGATGGAATGAACAATAAACAAAAGCCAAGAATA
>ODAI011835094.1_pt1 | contig 15771 bp, 19 predicted proteins | sample 1539321 | NCBI WGS metagenome assembly ODAI01 (sample SAMN02144231, study PRJEB22623) | gut metagenome | biome: sheep rumen | host: Ovis aries | place: New Zealand
TGCAACCTTATCTACTTCTTCAAAATTCTTTTCGCCCAAACGACGCGAAAGCAAAGAGTTAATACCAACAGCCGTACCAAGGGCTACCGAAAACATAAGATTCTGTACAGGAAAAGCCATAGAAACTGCTGTAAGAGCATTTTCAGAAATTCGTGCAACAAAGATGCTGTCTACAATATTATAAAGGGACTGCACAAACATAGAAATCATCATAGGAAGCGACATAGAACTTAAAAGCTTTCCTAAAGGCATGTACCCCATTTTATTTTCTGCTCTAGGGGCATTATTCTGTTCTTTAAAATCTGACATAATGGATAATCATAACAGAATAAAAAAAATTGTGGAATAGGAGGGGGAGTTTCTATTTTTGATATTAAAAATAAACCCAGGGATTTCGCACAACCCGGTAACTTCCACATTCCGGACACTTTGCTCTTTTTACCTTTTTAAATAAATCATCAAAAAGCCTGAGCCCGCTTGGGTTTGGCCCAATAAAATGTTTGTGACATTTTAAACAAATTAAAGGCACTGGGTCTCCGTACTTTGGTGGAATCATATTGTGAAATTCTTGCATAGTATCTTCTCCTTATTTTGGCAAATCAATATGGACATCTTCAGTCCACACATCAAGAATAGAACCAATTTTCTCACCTAATCCGTCCTCATTACCAATCAGGATATCAATGGTCTGGCCAACCTTTGTGAAAACATCATCAATCTCCAAATCGCCTATTCTCATAGACATGTTGCTGAAAGTAGGTAACTTTTTCATAAAATCCTCCAAATAGTTTAATTGCGTTTTCTTAACGCCTCACTATTAATAGAGTCGAAGGAAATTAAAAAATTGACAAAATTCCGGAATTTTTTTATCAAAAGAATTTGTATTTATATTGATTCAATACTATCAATAATATCTTTACATTCATCCTCTGACAGTTTTAAATCACTAGGAGTAATCCAATTTATATGATTATGAGCAACCGGATTTCTTATTTTTGAAATATGTATGAATTTCGGTACCCATTCATTAAAAGAATGTTTAGAAAAATATTTTCTGAAAATCTTCCATTCTTTTTCAATTATCATAAAAGCTGAGCCTAAAGAAATTACATCAAAATATTCAGCATCGGCACTAGAATTGATTCTAGTAGTTATTATAAAGCTGTCATAGGTTTTAATACTTTTTTTATTTATTCCAGCATTTGCTAAAACAATTCTCCAGTTTTCATCATCACTTGAGGATGTAGTAGATAAACTATGCTCGTTAAATATATCAAGTTTATGCTTTTTTATTATCTCTCGTATTTTTTCCTCAACAATTTCCAATGATTTATGAAGATCTATTCCTAAATTTTTCCACTTAAGAAAATCACGAAAATATTTTGAAATTCCAATATAAAATTCCGAATCTGATTTTTCATATAAATATCCAAGACTTTCTAATTCATCAATATCATTCCTTGTAATACCAATATCAGGACCTAAAAGAATAGAAATTAATTTATAAAGATTTCCATCATTTTTAAGATAATTAATTATTCTGTCGTATTCCTGTCGAATCTTTTCGCAATCTTTTTTAAAAATATCAATAACATCAATTTCCTGATTTTGATTAATACGATCAATTATCTTGCTGCCTAAAATTGAAAGAAAATAAGGCAGCGTTCCCGCATAATACAGTATCTGTTCTTTTATTTCATCTGAAAGTTCATAACCTTGATTAGCGAAAACAGAATAATACTCCTGCATATCATCTTCTGAAAAACCTTTAAACAAATCTAAAGAAAAAATTCCTGAAAAGGTTGAGCCTTCAGGAGTTTTTCCTTCAATTGTGTGTAATTGCTTACGAGAAATAAGAATCCCAACAATATTAGAATATTCAGAAAATATTGTTCTAAAGATTCCGTAGTACTCTGTTTTATTTTCAAAAAGAGCTCCTGCTGAATCAAATTCATCCAAAACAATTATTAATTCAATACCTTCTGTTTTTAAAAATGAAAAAACCTTTATTGTAGCTCTTTGTAAGTCTAAATGAGAATTTTTTTCCTGAGTATAAAATTGAAAAAGCTTATCCTCATATGTCTTTCCCATGGAATCTAATTTTTCTTTTATTGTTTCAAAAAGAACAAGCCATATATCTTTGTAACAAGTAAAAGTATTCAATGATAAATAAACATACAATATATTATCAGGAATTGTTCTAAAAACTTCCTTAATAAAAGATGTTTTTCCTGAGCGCGGTAATCCAACTATTGAATGATTTGATTTATTGCCTGGAGTAAAAAAAATACTTCTATATTCTTCGACAAGTCTTTTTCGCCCAATAAAGGCATTTCCTTCTGCAACTTTACCATATCCTGCAAATATATTTTCCATAATTAAAAGTCTCCATACTTTCTTAAAAGCCATTCTTTGTATAAAGTTATTTTTATTTTACAGCGTTGTTTTTCTTCTACTATTACAACATCTCTTTCCTCTAGATTTTTAATTAATTCTTCATCTTCTGCAGAAGTAACAACTTTTTTATAGTCGGCCCATTCATTTATAGATGATTGTTGAGCTATTTTCTTTAAGATTCGTTTATTTTCTTCAGCTATTTCATTTTCATTTTTGGAATCGCTTTTGTCTATAAAGAGTGGATGAAAATATATATATTCTTCAAAAGTAGGTAACTTTTTTTTCAAGCATTCCTCTATATAGGCAACGGTAATGAAAGGATTATGTATTTCGTTATTGATAAAGTCAACCAATTCAGAACACAATTTCATTATTAAATATGCACTTCCAGAAGTTAATTCATATAAACGATTAAGCGCTCCTTCTTTGTAACGACTTTTTCCATGATATAAAATTGGTTTTTCCATTAATTCTTTTGCATATTTCTCATTTAAATATGTAACTTTCCGAAGTTCGATTGAGCCAAAAACATTAGTAAATCGAGCATCATTCACGAATTTCATCATATGATCCTGACAAATTATAATCGCGTAAATTGCATTATTTTGAATAAATGCTTTCCAGAACATCATAAAATCATCAGATAATTTTCCTGCCCGAATATAATCATAAATGCAGGTAAACTCATCTATAGTAAGAATAATGTTATAACCTGAATGTTTTTCGAATATATATTTACAGAACCGTTCAAAAATTTTATTAAATTGCAATAAAAAATGCTCTTGTGGTAAAGAATCTTCGGTCATTATTCCAGCATTCATAAGTTCGCTATATAAGTCAGAATGGTTTTCTTCAAGCTCCGTTTGTAATCTGAATAACAATAAAGAACAGAAACTGTATAAATCCATTGCGTTGCCAGAAATATCACCATAATGAATGATAATATTTTTTTCTGCATCTTTTTTTCTTAAAGCATTTTCAAGATGATTTACAAGAGAAGATTTTCCTGTGCGCATTTGTCCATATAATGCTAATGTTCTTCCTGTTCTTATTGTTTTATTTCCAGAGTATATGTCATTAATAATTTGATTAATATCATCATCCCTACCAAAGAACATTGAATCTTCCGAAACTATGGCTCCTCCTTTGTAGGCAGCATATTTATTTTCGATAGGTTCAAAATCATGTTTTTCTAACGGAAGATTTATTTCTTTTTCAAAGTCTTCATCATCAGTATTATTAAAATCAAGAGAATACTCAAAATGAACATTTAGTTTTATGGAAAAAATATCTTTTTTTAATATGCTTTCATCGATAATTCTGATTGTAATTAGTTTTGATATAGTCGAACAGCCTGCTATATAGAATTTTCCCAAAGAGTCTTCAGATAATATTTCAAAGCCTTTTTTTGCAAGAGAAATATCTACATTATCAGCCATCTGTTTATTTGAGTTTGTTATATTCAAAACAAACTGAATATCCTGACCTTTTATACTTACAGTATCTGCATCAAGACTTACATTTAATTCCGGCTTTGTTCCTCTAAAAAAATCGGGAACTTCTTTAGCAAAGTTTTCGTTAAGGTTTTGTAAGCTACCATTATATAATTCAATTTTATTTGCAGGGATTTTTGTTTGAAGAATTTTTAATTCATCAAGCACTTCTTTTAATACACCCTTTCTTTCATCAAAAGTAGAAGTTGACAAATATTTTTTTATCTTTGTAAAAAACTGAATATATGTATTCAGAATTTCACTATTAACTTCTGAATATGTTTTTAATAAATCTATATTATCAGCCAGTTTTCCTGGTTTAAAAATATTTTCTGCTGTTTCATTAATTATTGAAATCCAAGGATCTGTCTCTTCTTTTCCTTTTAGAATACTTTGAGCAAAAGGATCATTTGGAATAATTTTTAGTATTTCTTCGGCCCATTTCTTTGCTTCTTCTATATTATTTCTTTTCTGTTCAATCTGGCATAAAGCCTGCATACTTATTTTCTTTTGAGCAACATCTGCATTTTGTTTATTTATAATATCCTGATGAATTTTTATTGCTTCATCATAATTATCGAATATAGCCATTGCGTTTGCATATTGATGTTGTAAAGTAATATTATCATTAGTTACTTTTAACAAATCATTAAAAGTTTTTGTCAATTCATCTAAATATATTTCTTCCGGATTTTTTATTAATATGCTGAATTTTGTATTAAGATATTTTGCTTCTGTCATATAATTCTTATATTCATTAAGAATCTTTAAAGCGTCTTTCTTTTTATCTTGTTTTTTATATATTTCTGCAATTCGCTTAACTGCATTAGGAACTTTTTGACCAGATTGTATTGCTAATTTATAATACTTAATTGCTTCTTCCAGATTTTTACTACCATATTCATATTCCCAGGCTTTATCAAAATATACATTATCAGAATTGATATAAGGTTCCAGAGCTTTATAATATGGATTTATTTCATTGTTTTCCCCAGCTATAGAAATAGCATCTGCGACAATCTGACCTTTTGAGGTAACACCTTTTTTATATTTTACAATCGTTGATTTATCAAATTTATCAAAATAAAGATTTTTTTCTAATTTGTCGTCAAGAACTTGTTTTAAATTAAAGGAAATTCTTCCTGCCGAACCTTCTATATAACCTTTTCCAAATCCTTCACCATGAATAAAAGATTTTATTTGTCCGGTGAAATATTCTTCATTATTGTTTTCGTTTGATTCATTATTTTCTTTCATTGTGTTTACAAGCTTTCCTTTTTTTCTTAATAGTTTAATTATATCATAGTTACAGGAAATTTGTTATCCTTCTACTTTATCAAAAACCTTGTTATACTTGCCAAACATTCTGGCCGTTTCTTACTTTGTAATAATTATCTTTGTAAGCTCATCAATTGCAAACTTAAAAGATTCAATCTTTTGAGAATGGGTACTCTTTTTAGACTCAATTAATTCTCTTCCGTTCTTTTCTATAAAGTCCATCTTAACAAATTTCATTTTACGATCCTTATCAAGTAATTCCTCGCTGTCTTTTATTTTCTTTTCAAGTTTATAAAGATAAACAGCCCGTTTATTGTTCGAGTCAACAATTCTGCCGACTGACTCCGTCATCAAGGCCACGTTTGAGACCAATTTAGATGTAGCAATAATTAATTCATTCATTTCTCAAGACACCATTTGAAAGCTTCTAAAAGCATCTGACCTGTAAACCTGTCTGATGAAAAAGCTTTGTCCATATAATCTGATTTGAATTTCCATTCAGTATCAAATTTCCGCATTTCCATAACATTCTGCTCATGTTTAAGCTGGGCAATCTGACTAATTTTGAACATTTCGGCATCACGACTATTACAACTCTGAACAATTCCAGAAACAGACTGTATGATCCTGGAACCTGAGTCTATAAGATTACCAGCCAAACCGATTAATTCGGTAGAAGAGGAACCTCCGTTCTTTGGGGTTTTCAAAAATTTTGTATTACTCATATACTACTCCTTATATTCAGAAACAATCTTATAATCATATTCAGCAAGTCTTTCCCTGATTTCGTCCTCAGGAGACTGCTGATCCGAATTTAAAACTTCCTTCATTTTTAGCAAAAGTGTTTCTGCGTCAACATCACTATCAAACAGCTCAGAACACAGTTTATCGGCCTTCTGAAATTCAGCAATACGTGAAGCATAAACATCATTCACAACTTCCGAAGCATAACAAGACCTTTGCTCTATTTCTTTGAGCGCCCTGTGTCGTTCCTGAAAACCAGTAATAATCTTATCCATAAGTTGTAACATATCTAAACCTCTTATTTTGTAATCAACAGATTTGTTTTTGATGCAGCATATTCACGGCAATAGCGTTTTTCTTCTGCTGTTAAGTCACTGGCCTCAATACTTTCAAGAAGAGAAGTAACACATTTTTTATTTTTTTCCTGAACAGCGGTATCTACATTGGCCTTATAAGCCTTAATCCTTTCTTGGGCTCTTTTATTTGCTCGCTTGCATATAGCTTCATTTTCACTTTCATTATGATCAGCATAAGCCTTCAAACCAATTGCTGTAGCTGTTGATACTACTGCTGCTCCACCAACCACTGCTGTTACAGTTGAAGCCGAAATAGTTGCAGCCGCAGCCAAACCACCTAAAATTGCACATGTAAACATAATAAATACCTCCTAAGTTTTTTTTCCTTTCACTTATAATAGAGGCTTCTGATTTGTAAAAATTGACAAAAAAAGAAAAATTATTTGATTTTATTTTTTACTTTCTAAAAGAGTGGCTTCCTAATCTGCCTTATCCAAATATTCTCTGAATTTTTCATTTACAGAGTTCTCAAATCTATCGTAAGTATTTCCTATGCTTGATTCGTTGATACCACACATTAAACCTATTGATTTTCTGTCTGTATTTGGTTTCCAATTATTATCTTTTTTAAAGTTTTTAAGTTCACTTTTATCAATTAAATCATAGGGAGCTAATAATTGTTCAATATCTACCCCAAATAAATTTTCTTTTAACAAGGCGGCCAACATTAAATTTGTAAACCAGCGTGAATAAAAAACATCATTTTTTTGGTTTTTACCTTTTTTATCAATATATACTTTATTAGCAGCTTTTAAATAAAGGTTCAACTTTTTAAGAAGTATTTCTTGATTTTCCTCAAAACCAAACAGATCCCTTTCACTTATAAAATCAAATACCTCAGACTCAGAATCATCATTATCAACAGTTTGATTTCCTTCAACTACATTTTTTTTATCTAACCAATCCAGAGCTTTTTTAATTTGTTTATCAGTTTTTCCCCAGGAATATCCGTATTCATAAAGCTTGGCTTCGACATAGGAGCTTCGTTTGGAAATATCATTAGAAAGCCCTTTTAGTTCCGCCCATTTAGCTAAATCACGTCCTAGTTTTATAATATCTTTACTTACCTCTGAAATTCCTTTTTTACTTTCAGTTGTTTTAGTTTTAAAGATTTCTTGTCGTAATATGTGACCAAAGAGATTTATCCATGAATCTGGTTTTTCTGGTAGACATTTGATAATTGCATTAGAAATAGAATCTTCAAAAATCTCTTCATCAATATCTGAATATTTTAATGTTTTCAGAAGTTCTGCATATTCCCAAAGTCCTGCTGACAGCTTATTACGACAAATCCTCCACGCAGAATTATCATTATTCCTTTCATCATCTGAGAAATTTAGGAATTCTTTTCCAAGAGTTTCTATTTTGGATTTTAATTGATCATAAGCTGCCATAATCAAACTCTAAAGTGCAAAAAATTTATCTAGTCGTTCCAATGCTGTTTTACCGTCAGGAGCTTTCATTATCGAAGTAAGAGAGTTTAGATAATACAGAGATGTTACATCATACAGTTCACAAGTTCCTGGAACAGGATACCCATGATCAAATTCGATTTTATCATAAAGAATATTTTTAATATCTGCATTAAAGAACTTTTCTGCAAAACCTAAAACATAAAATAGAACTGGTATAAGCGTTTTAGTGCCATATGTCATATCTGTAATAATCTGACTGTCTTCTTTTAAAACTCCTATTAATTCTCTAAAACGTTTCTCAATTGTTTTTCCTGTGTCATTGAATTCTGTCGTGATAGATTGATAATGAATTACAGCCTCGATATCTTTGTTCAGTTTATCTAATTCTGTTTGCTGAATCTCTGCATTTCTTACTGCTTTTGATTTTGAAGAGTTTACAAGTATTTGTATTATTGTAACATCATCATCCTTATTTAATGTCTTCGCAAGGAATCCGTTTACCGCAAAATGGACTTTATTGTTATATTCACACTTTTTATTTTCATTAAATGTATAAATATAGCCCTCTGGATCCCATCCTTCTCCTTCAATAGGTTGAATTGGAATTGTAACAAATACGATCTTTTTCATAAGAACACCTTTTTCCCACAATTTATTATACCATAATTTTCTTAATTTATGAAATCTTGAAAAATTACCGTTATCAGGAGCCTTGAGTCGGGAAATAATCCTATAGATTTTCCATAATCTGAACTCCTTTATGTTTTCTCTTTACATATTTAATAGAAACATGGAGTTTTTGAAAATTGACAGATTTTGAAAAATTTGATTTATTGTTTTGAATATTTTTCCATATGAGCTTTGATTGCCTTAAAAGTTTTATCGCTTATGTAATGTTCAATGCGGCAGGCATCTTCTGTTGCTGTTTTTTTGTCTACTCCAAGATTCATAAATAACGTGGAAAGAACATTGTGCCGTTCGTAAATTGTTTTTGCTATTTTTTCACCGCTTTTGGTTAGTTTTATTGAGCCGGTGTCTGATTTTTCTATATATCCGTTTTCTTTTAGAACTCCAAGAGCACGACTTACAGAAGGTTTTGAATATCCTAAATAATTTCCAATATCTATTGCCAGAACTATGCTTGATTTTTTTGAAAGCACATAAATTGATTCAAGGTACATTTCTCCAGATTCCTGTAAAGACATAAGCAGAATCTCCTTTTTTTTGTATTTATCTTTAAAATACCATAGGATATGAAATAATTCAACTTTAAGGAAAGCCAAGCCAACCCGGCGAAAATGCTTCTATATTGACAAGTTAGCAACCGCTAACTATACTTTAATATGATTAGCCACTGCTAACTTCTTTTTTTTATTACATGGTTAGCAATTGCTAACCCAAAGTAAAATATCAGGAGAAATATAATGATGCCTCTTATTTATGCACAAAAGGATGAGCCTCAGATCATCAAAAAAATTGGTGGTAGTCCAGAGGTAAAAAAACACCTGGAAGATCTTGGGTTTAATGTTGGTGGCCAGGTAAGCGTTGTAAGCGCACTGGGTCAAAATCTTATTATTAAAGTTAAAGAAAGCCGCGTAGCGGTAAGTGATGAACTCGCAAAAAAAATAATGATATAGGAGATATACAGTGAAAACATTGAGAGATGTGAAAATCGGAGAAACAGTAACTGTTGTTAAGCTTCATGGCGAAGGCGCAGTTAAAAGAAGAATCATGGACATGGGAATAACCAAAGGTACTTCTGTTTTTGTACGTAAGGTTGCTCCTCTTGGAGACCCTGTAGAAGTAACGGTAAGAAATTACGAATTGTCACTTCGCAAGGCCGATGCAGAAATGATTGAAGTTGAGGAGGTGTAAAATGGGAATTCGAATTGCACTTGCAGGAAACCCTAACAGCGGTAAGACAACCTTGTTTAATGCGCTTACCGGTTCAAATCAGTTTGTTGGTAACTGGCCTGGAGTAACTGTAGAAAAAAAGGAAGGTAAACTTAAAAAGCACGATGATGTTATCATTACCGACTTGCCTGGTATTTACTCTTTGTCACCATATACTTTGGAAGAAGTTGTAGCCCGTAATTATCTTATTGGTGAACGCCCTGATGCTATCTTGAACATCATCGACGGTACAAATCTCGAAAGAAACCTTTATCTTACAACTCAGCTTACAGAACTGGGAATCCCTGTTGTTGTTGCTGTAAACATGATTGACCTTGTTAAGAAAAATGGGGATCAAATAAATATCCAGGAACTTTCTAATCAACTTGGCTGCAAGGTTTTGGAAATTTCTGCCCTTAAGGGAACAGGAATTATGGAAGCCGCAGAAGAAGCTATCAAAATGGCTCAGAACGGAAAGACTGTCCCTCTTCATACTTTTAGTGGTCCTGTAGAACATGCTATAGCTCACATTGAAGAAGCTGTTGTTCATGACCTTCCTGAAGAACAGCAGAGATGGTATGCAATAAAAATCTTTGAACGTGATGACAAAGTTTTGGATCAGCTTAAGATTCCTGCAGACACTTTGGCTCACATTGAAAAAGACATCAAAGCTGCAGAAACAGAACTTGATGACGATGCAGAAAGTATCATCACAAATGAACGCTACGTTTATATTGCACAGGTTATCAAAGCCTGCTACAAAAAGAAGAACGCTGGTTCTCTTACTACTTCAGATAAGATTGATAAGATTGTTACAAACCGCTGGCTGGGACTTCCAATTTTTGCTGCAGTTATGTTCTTAGTTTACTGGATTGCAATGGTAGCTGTTGGTGCCCCTGCTACAGATTGGGCAAACGACGGACTTTTTGGCGACGGATATCACCTGTTTGGAATTGACGGGGGCTATGAAGAGGTTGCAGAAAACTATTCAAGTGCCGCTGCGATTGTAGACGGTTATAATTTATATGTAGAAGAAAATGGTTCTGGTCCAACAGGCGAATTTGTTTACACTATTGAAGATGAAGAAACTCTTGAAATCAGTGAAGAAACAGCAAGCCTTGATGACTATGCAGAAGCAGTAAAAACTCTTGAAGAAATTGGCGATGAACCAGATCCTGCAGATTACGGAGTATGGGTTCCTGGTATTCCGGCTCTTATAGAATCAGGTCTTGATGCCGCTGGTGCCGCAGACTGGCTTAAGGGGCTTATCCTTGATGGTATTGTTGCAGGTGTTGGAGCTGTTCTTGGATTTGTTCCACAGATGCTTGTTCTCTTCCTCATGCTTGCCTTCCTTGAAGCTTGTGGCTATATGGCTCGTATTGCATTCGTTTTGGACCGAGTATTCAGAAAATTTGGTCTTTCCGGAAAATCCTTTATTCCAATGCTCATTGGAGTTGGTTGTGGCGTTCCTGGTATTATGGCAAGCCGTACAATCGAAAATGAACGCGACAGACGTATGACAATTATGACAACAACCTTTATTCCTTGTGGTGCAAAGGTTCCATTCATTGCAATGATTGCCGGTGCGATTTTTGGAGGTTCTGCCTGGATTTCAACATCTGCATACTTCATTGGAATGGCAGCAATTGTTGTTTCTGGAATCATGCTTAAAAAGACAAAGATGTTTGCGGGTGATCCAGCTCCTTTCGTAATGGAACTTCCTGCTTACCACTTGCCTACTCTTGGAAACGTACTCCGCTCAATGTGGGAACGCGGCTGGTCATTTATCAAAAAAGCTGGAACAATCATTCTTCTTTCAACAATCGTAGTTTGGTTTACATCATACTTTGGTTTTGCAGAAGATGGTTTCCGTATGCTTGGCGAAGATGAACTTGAATTCTCTATTCTTGCAAAAATCGGAAACTGCATTGCATGGCTCTTCATTCCTCTTGGATGGGGTAACTGGCAGGCTGCTGTTGCAAGTATCACTGGTCTTGTTGCAAAGGAAAACATCGTTGGAACAATGGGTATTCTTTACGGTGGCGGAGAACTCACAGCATGGCAGTCTCTTGCTCAGGCATTTACTGGTGTAACAGGATTCTCATTCTTAGTATTCAACCTTTTGTGTGCTCCATGTTTTGCCGCAATTGGTGCTATCAAACGCGAAATGAATAATCCTAAGTGGACATGGTTTGCTATTGGATATCAGTGTGGATTTGCTTATGTAATTGCTTTGATTATAAACCAGATTGGGGGAGCATTCACAGGAAATCTGAACATCTTTGGATTGATTGTTGCTGTTACTGCAATTGCAGGAATAGTTTACATGCTCTTCTTCAAAAAATATACAGAAGCAAACAAGCTTGAAATAAAAGCAGGTAAATAAAATTTATAAAAAGGAGTCACAGGATGATGTGGATTACTGATAATCTTGGAACAATTCTAATTTCTCTTTTTCTGCTTCTTCTTGTAGCGGGAATTATTCGTTCACTAATACAGAATAAAAAAAAGGGAAAATCATCCTGTGGCGGAAACTGTGCACATTGCAAGATGTGCCCAGCCTGTAAAAATAGAACATCTACTATAAAATAATTCCTACTCTAAAATATGCCCGACATGTCTCTTTTCAAAGAACATGTCGCGGTTTGTAAGCACAATAATAACAGCTGCAATAACTACAACAATTGTTTCAACGCATTTTGTATTCTGGGTCATAGCGATTTTTTCCTGCATGAAGTTTATGAACAGATGGAAGATAATACTTGCAAGCATGCTTCGGCCGTTTTTAACATAAACCCAGGTTGTCAAAAATCCCATTGGTACTACCGAAACAAGAAAATTGAACATGTACAAAATATTCATTTCCCTGATTTCATAGTGGTAAGTTCCAGGAATCCAAAAAAGTGGAAGATGCCACAAAGCCCAGACAAATCCAAAAATGATTGATTCTTTGAACCAGGAATGATATTGCGCAATTGAATCTTCACCATAACCACGCCAGCCAACTTCTTCTAAAACTGCGGCAAGGAAGATTGTAGCAAAGGCAGACAGAACACCGACACCTGTAAAAGAAAAATCTTTTGTAAACGAAAACTGGTCCAGCGACTCACCAAAGGCTGTTGAAAGCAAAATGGAACCAGCAACGATAGCAGAAAAAATCAGGACTGCTGCAAAAATATAAAGCGGTTTGAGTTTCCAGAAATTGAAAATCTTTCGCTTAAAATCTTTTTTGAGGGCGTCGCTTTTGGAAGTAAAAACTGTGATTATTGCTACAGTTGCCGGACACATTCCGCCAAGAATCATTCCAAGTGCGTTTGTAAGACCATCATTAAAAAGAATTGCAAAAAGCCAGAAAGCCCAGGTTGTTGCAAAGACAATAAGATAAAAGCGTTTTGGTTTATATGTATACATGAGAGACTCCTTGTGTTGTGGCCCTTCGACAAGCTCAGGGACCGCGTGTTATAAGATTTGTGTTTCCGACTTCCAGCCGCAAAGTTCAACAATTAAATCTACCGGTTCAGACGGATCTTGTGGGTTGCGTTTTCCAACAATAATTTTTGAATTGGAATCTACAAAGCGGGTAAAACGTCCGGCGTTCTTAAGATAGTAGTTTTGCTTTCGCACAAACTTTACCTTAGAAATTACATGGAAGTGATTCAGATCGAGTTTTCCTTTAACATCGTTTACTTCAACGCTGATGTTAGAGTTTGTATTAAGTTCTATGTGGCCGCATGCATTTGTAATAAACGCATTCTTGGCCTTGCCGTCAAATTCGATTGTATCAAAAGTAATGTCGCGGATTTTCAGATTTTCAAGCTCCGAAGCAACTTCAACATCTGCAACAAACTTTTCGGGAATGCGTACAAGAATAAAAAGATTTTCTTCTGCCGCAATATCAGACAAATCTACGGAGTGTTTTACAACAACATCCATGCGATTTTTGTCTTCAACGATTTTTACCTTTACCTGCTGGGCAAGATAGCTGAGTTTGTTTGAAGCTGCAATAACCTGAATCTTTTCATCCTTTGTTTTTTCGATGATAAGCTCGTGGGCAATTCCAACTTTAAGATCAATTTTTTTAGGATTGTCCAGGTCGTATTCGGTGCGGCTGTTGTAAAGAAATTCATTTTTTGAAATAAGACTTTTTTCTTCGCTCAAAAGTGAATCAAGCGACTCGTTAAAAAGTGAAGAAATTGCAATCAGATTTTCAATATCTGGAATGCCGTTTCCACTTTCCCACTTTGTAATAGCCTGCCTGCTCACATAGATTTTTTCTGCGAGCTGCTCCTGAGAGATGTTTTTTTCTTTTCTCAAAGTTTTCAGTTTTTCTGCAAAAGTCATGCTTTACCTCTCTATGATTTTATTTGTCTAAAAGACATTCAAATCATACGCCGCATACTTCTATTTTAACAGAAATTTGAGATTACAAAAACATTTTTTTATGCTACTTATCGTAGCATTCATAAAAATCCCACATTTGTTAAAAAAATTATTATCTTTATAAATATGAACAAGTCAGATTTGAAACGCGATTATTGGATGCTTGATGGACGGTTTGCCAAAAAAGGATATGACTGGTGGTGGCATAATTTTACTGCGGTAAATGAAAAAACTGGCGAAGAAAGAAGTTTTTTTATTGAATATTTTACATGTAATCCGGCGATGGCTGGAGACGGTGCTATTCCTGTTTTAGGCCAGCTTCCCGCTAATAAAGAAAAAGGAATTCGCCCAAGTTATCTTATGGTAAAATGCGGCTGGTGGGGTGAACAGGCAACGCAACTTCATAGATTTATTCCCTGGAAGAATGTAAAGATTTTTAGCGATGTACAGGGTTATCATTTGTCTGCAGGTGACTGTTCTGCATGTGAAACTCAACTTACGGGCACTGTAAATATTTCTGAAGCAGATGCCGCTGTTCACCCGGAATGGATGTGCAATTCTGGCTCAATGTCGTGGGATATTCAGGTAGATAAAAAAGTTGCTTTTAATGTTGGATATGGTGCCGGCAGCTTGTTCCGAAGACTCAAGGCTTTTGAAATGTACTGGCATGCGCAGGGAATGAAGTCTTTGTATTCTGGAACAATTATTTGTAATGGTGAAAAATATATTGTCAGCCCCGAAAAATCTTTTGGTTATGCAGACAAAAACTGGGGTGCCGATTTTACTTCTCCATGGGTGTGGCTTTCTTCCTGCGATCTTGTAAGCAAAAAAACTGGACAGCGCTTAAATGATTCTGTTTTTGATATAGGCGGTGGACGTCCAAAAGTTTTTGGAATTGCATTGAACCGCAAACTCCTCAGTGATTTCTGGTACGAAGGAAAATCTTATGAATTTAATTTTTCTAAGTTTTGGACCTTCTGTCGCACAAAGTTTGACTGCAAAGAAACAGAAGATAAAATAATCTGGTACGTGCATCAGGAAACTACAAACGCCGTAATGGAAACAAACATCGAATGCGAAAAATCAAAAATGCTTTTAGTAAATTATGAATCTCCCGACGGCGCAAAACGTCACAACCGACTTTGGAATGGAGGAACAGGTACAGGTACAGTAAAGCTTTACCGTAAGCACGCAGGCGCTGGTAACAAGCTTGAACTCCTTGACGAAATTCAAGCTTGTCATGTTGGATGTGAATGGGGGGAATACTAAACTGAGCAGTTATTTTACAGAACGTACCAGGCGGATTCCGAGGTTAGACAAATCGGAATTTGGTTCAGCATGTGCTCTATAATACACAGAGCAGTTGGTTGCACTCCCACCCCAATAACCGCCACGACGAACACGACTTCGTTTTCTTACTTCTTCTGGTTCTGGCGCACCCAAAGGATCTGTTACCGTAGTTTCACCGTTATCACCTGCCGTAGCTCTAGAATCATACCAGCCAACAACATCCAAATCAGCATTTTTACTTGGTGTAAACTGTGCGTCAGGAGATCTGTCTGCTCCACTGTAAAAATATTTCCAAGCCTCAGCCTTAGGATCTCCTTTTTTTTGAGTTTTTCCTAAACAATAAACGCATGAAAAAAGATTTAGTAACATAAAGTACAATCCTTTAAAAAGAAAGGACCACCCGAACATGACACTAATCGGGTGGTCCTAATATTATGGTTTATAGGAGCCGCTTTTGGCTGTTAGTATTGACTAACACTACTTGAATATATATTATATTTATAAGTTAGTCAAGACTAACACAAA
>ODAI013156926.1_pt1 | contig 15768 bp, 11 predicted proteins | sample 1539321 | NCBI WGS metagenome assembly ODAI01 (sample SAMN02144231, study PRJEB22623) | gut metagenome | biome: sheep rumen | host: Ovis aries | place: New Zealand
ATAGAGAAGGTCTTCTCCCGCACAGACCCGGAAGGTGCGGGAGAGGCCGGAGGAAACGCAGGCAAAGAGAAGGCGGGATACTTCCTCATCAAGGACGGCAGAGGGATGGCAGTGGGTCTCATAGCCCGCATGCTCCGTGACGGAGAGGGACAGGGCCCCTGTTTCCTCTCTTTTCAGGCTGCAGGCCGCCCAGGAGTTCTCGTCGTAGTAGCAGACAAGGCCCGCTTCCTGTCCGGGGGAAAGGCTGGGAAGCTCCAGAAGGGCCCTGGCGGTAAAGTCAAAGCGGGTCTGGCGCTTTAAAAAGATATTTCTGGCTGCCATCCGGGAAAGAGGGGCCGGGGAGGATTTCAGCCTCACGGTGCCGTCCTCCAGCCAGGACAGGGCCCCTTTTTCGGGCGCCCTGGGGGTGACCCATTCCAGAGGATCCAGGGGCAGGCTGTCCTTCTTCGCTTCTTCCTTCATAAGGGGGAAGGGTTTTTTCTGCAGGACCGAAGGCCCCTTCAGATCGTTGACCAGAGGCCAGCCGTCCGGGGTCCAGGTGATGGGATCCAGGGCGGTCTCCCTTCCCAGGATGCTGTATCTGCTCTCCAGGGGCCGGCCGCAGAGATAGACCATGTACCAGCGGCCGTCGGGAGTCCGGACGGGCTTTCCGTGGCCGCAGCGCTGGATGGCTGCTTCGCTGTCTGTCTGGCGCATGATGGGATTGTAGGGGCAGGGTTCATAGACGCCCCAGAGAGTGCGGCTTCTGGAGACGGTGATCCTGTGGCCGGGGCCGGTCCCTCCCTCTGCCTGGAAGAGATAGTACCAGCCGTCCTTCTTCAGCAGGTGGGAGCCTTCGGGGGCGTGTTTCTGGCTTCCATAGTAGAGGAGTCTGGCTTCGGAGATCTGCCTGGTGCAGTCTTTTGAAAGTTCAAAGAGCCTGGCCCCCCGGTTGAGGAGCATGTAGTGCCTGCCGTCCTCGTGGAAGATGGAAGGGTCGATGCCGTCTTCTTCGATAAAGACAGGTTTTGAATAGGGACCCTCCGGGCGGGAGGAGGAGACCACCATCTGACGGCGCAGGACCGGTCCGGTATCGTTCAGGCGGTAGGTGGCGGTGATATAGAAGGTGCCCCCGTCATAGGAGATGTCCGGCGCCCAGTAGCCCCTTCCTCCCTCCAGCTCTTCCAGCATGGCCCATTCGGGATCTGTCACGGCGTAGCCGATGATCTCCCAGTGGATCAGGTCCCTGGAATGGGAGACGGGAATGCAGGGAAAGAAGATAAAGGAGGAGTTGACCATGTAGTAGTCGTCTCCCACGGCCACGACGGAGGGGTCCGGAAAAAAGCCGGTCCTTATGGGATTGGGGTAGAGGTCTTCGAAGGGAGCCCCGATCCTTTCCCGGAAATAATCGTATACGGCCCGGTGGGAAGGAGAGGAGGAAGAAAGGCGGAAGGATATTTCGTAAGGGGTCATCAGGTTCCTGTCCCCCGAAAGGGGATCCATGCCGCAGCGCTCCGTCAGATAGGCGCACTTGCCCAGGTCTCCGGACCTGGCGGCGTAGTGGAGGATGTTCCGGTGGTCATCGTCGAAAATATCCAGGCTGGCCCTGGAATATTCCACGATATAGCGGAGAAGGGAAAGGGAGCTTTTTTCCGCGGCAATAAGGGCCAGGGGGGCATGGAGGGGGCCCGCCGCCTCGTCGATGGAGGAGGGGGACGCGGTCAGGAGAGATTTCAGACGGGGCAGATCGTCTGCCTCTATGGCTTCCAGAAGAGGGGACATGACGGCTTTTCCTTTCATTACGGATAAATAAATGCTGAAAAAGTGTAAATTTGCAGTTTCAAAATGGAATGAAATGGTATACACTGACTGTAAGCGCTTTCATTATACAGCGCGCGAAAGGAAATGAAAAGGATGGATAAGGCTTCTGGCAGTGAACAGGCCAATATTTACGACATAGCAAGGATGGCAGGCGTGTCCATCGCCACCGTGTCCCGGGTCCTGAACAATTCCGGCAAGGTCAGTGAGAAGACCCGCAGGAAGGTGGAGGAGATCATCCGGGAGATCGACTATACCCCCAACGCCTTTGCCCAGGGACTGGGCCTCAACACCATGCATACCATAGGGATCCTGGTCCCCACCATAGCGGATACATATATGTCTTCAGCCGTCAGCTATGTGGAGGGCTTTCTGGCCAGGGAAGGCTACCACTGCCTTCTGAGCTGCAGCGGCTTCCTCTACGAGGAGAAGAAGCTGCAGACGGAGATGCTGCTCTCCAAGCACATCGACGCCCTGCTCCTGATCGGATCCACCTATGCGGGCAGGGGAGAGGGCCCTCATGAGACCGACTATATCCGTGAGGCGGCCCAGAAAGTCCCTGTTTTTACCATCAACTTCAACATCGAGGGCGAGAACATCTACTGCACGGTCTGTGACGACCGCAGCGCCGTTTACGACATGACCATGCGGATGATCGCCGCCGGCAGAGAGAAGATCCTTTTCATGACGGATTCAAAGTCCTACAGCGCCACCAAAAAGCTGCAGGGCTATCTGGACGCTGTGAAAGAGACCCGGTTCCCCGGGGGAGAGGACCGGATCGTCTACGTGAAAAATGACATTGCCTTTGTCAGAGACTTTTTAAGGGAAGCAGACCTGCCGCCCTTCGATGCGGTGATCTCCACAGAGGACGGGATCGCCATAGGGGCTGTCAAATATGCGGCGGCAGAGGGGCTCCGGGTCCCGGAGGATCTCTTTATTTCCGGCTACAACAACTATCCCATCGCCCTGGCCTGTGAGCCGGAGCTGACCAGTATAGACAATCACATGGACCAGATCTGCAGACATACGGCGGACAGGATCCTTGCCCGGCTCAAGGGCACCGATCAGTATATGCCCCACAAGGTCGTGGCCCCCTACAGCATTATTGAAAGGAAGACCACAGCCTTCCGGTAAGATACCGGAAGGCTGCGGGCACAGGTAATTGCATCATGGCTTTAATGGATGAGTTCCGCGAGGAGCGGGAACAGATAAGGACAGCGCCGCTGCCCAAAAAGATCCAGTACTTCAAGGATTACTACCTGATCCCCACCCTTTTCATTGCTTTTGTGGTGACGGTGGCCGTCCTTGTACTGAAATCCACCATCTTCCGCAGGGAAGAATCCCTCTACGTCTGTATGGTCAACTTCGCCGCCGCGGAGGAAGCGGAGGAAAATGTGACGGAGGCCTTTGAAAAAAAGGCCCTTTCCAATAAGAAGGATTACATCGTGGTGGACAGCAATACCTATATCGCCGCGGACGAGGAGGAATCGGACCTGATCAAGTACTCCTATGTGGACGAGGAGAAGCTCCTGGCCATGGTCATGAGCGGGTCTCTGGACTTTCTGGCCTCCGGTCAGGACGTGGTGGAGCGCTACATGGAGCAGGACTGGTTCGACGACCTGACCGGCATCCTGGATCCTGACCTCCTGAAAAAACTGGAGGAGGAGGACAGGATCCTCTATAAGGGCAGCGTTCCCGTGGCGGTCTCCCTGGACGGGAGCGCCCTGGTCCGGGACAATTTCGAATACAGGGGAAAGAAGGGCGAGGCTCTTTACGGAGGCTTCCCCGCAGGAAGCGAAAGAAGAGAGCTGGCGGCACAGTTTCTGTATTTCCTTCTGGGAGAGCAGTAAGAGGAAAGGAATCTGCTTATGCAGTATGTGATCACGGATTCGGACAGGACCATCGAGGACATGCATTATACCGGCGCCAGGTCGGCCCTGGAGATACACCCCGACGGAAAGCCCTATCATACCTTCCGTACGGCTACGGTCCGGGTGACAGGGAATCATCTGACCTTCAGAAGGTGCAGCTTTGCCAACACGGCAGGTCCTGGAAAGACTGCCGCCCAGGCCATCGCCCTTTATCTGGACGGGGATAACCTCCGCCTGGAGGACTGCGTCCTGGAAGGCCACCAGGACACCCTCTTTCTGGCCCCCCTTCCCCCCAAGGAGATCCAGAAGGACGGCTTTTTGGGCCCCGGCCAGTTTACCCCCAGGACCGACAGGACCTTTTACTTTAAGAACTGCCGGATCGAGGGCGGCGTGGACTTCGTCTTCGGAGGGGCCACGGCCTTCTTTGACGGCTGCGTCTTTGTCAGCAACGAACCGGGATTTGTATTTTCCCCTTCCACGCCGGAGCATGTGAAGACGGGCTTTGTGGCCAGGAACTGCCGCTTTGAAAGGACCGTGGACGTTCCGGATGCATCCTGCTATCTGGCAAGGCCCTGGCGGGAATACGGAAAGGTCCGTCTGGAGGACTGCTTCCTGGACGCCCACATCTGCCCGGAGGGCTTCCACGACTGGAACAAGCCCCGGGCCCACGAGACGGCTCTCTTTGAGGAATACCGGTCCTACGGCCCCGGAGCGGAGGGGGCAGAGCGCCCGGACTGGGTCAGGTTCGAGCCGTAAAAAAGAAAAAAATGCGGGATCACAGGGACCCCGCATGAGAGGAGGCCGGACGCATCGGATGGATCTGATGCGCCCGGCCTCTTTTGTATTTCTTCTTTATATATGCGTTCTGCTTTCTGCCCCCTGTCAGATCCTCCGGGCTTCCAGGAAGCCGCCGAACTCGGAAAAGAGGCTTTCCTCGATCTTCCGCAGGTACAGGGTGAGTCTGTCCCCTTGCGGCGAAAGGACCATGCGGATGCTGCCCGTATAATCGTCCAGGATCTGGACATAGAGGCAGATGTTTCCGTCCTTTAAAAGGCAGGGATAAGTATAGAGGGCCTGGCCGTATCTGGGGTCCACCATCCGGCTCCATTCTCCCTGCAGGGGGAATGTGAAGCGGCATCCTGTGCCTTCCAGAGAGATCTCCTCCGGGGAGATGCACAGGGCGTGAAAGGGAGCGTCTTCCTTCAGGACTTTGTAGGCGCCGGCGCATTCCTTAAGCTTTTCCCTGAGGGCCTTCTGGCAGGAGGGGACTTCTCCCACGACAGATGGGCACAGGAGGGGAGGAGAAGAGAGGCTCTCTGTGCGGCGCAGGGACTGGCTGAGCCGGTAAGCTTCGTCCAGGATATACTGGGTGCCCCCCTGAACGGCCTGGGTATCCGCCGTGGTGACCACGATCAGATCCAGGTCCGGATAGAAGAGGACATACTGGCCTCCCATGCCGTACATGGCGATCCCGCCCCGGACCATCCAGAACTGCCAGCCGTAGCCCTGGCACTCGTCCAGGGTCTTCCCCTCATGGAGGGTGGAGGCGTGGAAGGTCATGCAGGTCCTGACAAGGCCGGCATAGCGGTCAAAGAAGGCCTGGTCCCGGGCCCCCTTGCCCGTAAGCAGGACCTCTCCGAAGTCTTCCTTCCAGGTCCCCTTATAAAAGGAAAGAAGGAGACGGGCCGCGGCCAGAAGGTCACCTGGAGAGCACACAAGACCGGATCCCCCCATTTCGATCCCGAAGGGATCCTTCAGGATATGGGCCTCCCGGGAAAAGCCCAGGCGGTCCAGGTACAGAGAGCGCAGATAGTCCAGCATGCCCGTGCCGGAGAGCTTTTTTACCAGGGCGGACAGGGTATGGGCCGAGGAGGTGTCATACTTGAAGATCTGTCCGGGACGGTGGTCCGGGGCAGTCCGGAAGAAGGACTCTGTCCAGTCCTTTGTCATGTCGGCCTTGTAGGTGGTCTGGGCGTGGCAGGTCCTCATGGAGAGCATGTCGGCGACGGTCATGTCCGTCAGATAAGGATGGGGATCCGGGGAAAGATACTCCGGAAAGAAGGACGCGATCCGATCCTCCGGACGGACCTTTCCCTCCGCCATCAGGCCGCATACGGAGAGGGCCGCGAAGGATTTGGTGACAGAGAACATGCGGTGGAGGGAAGAAGAGGTAAAGGGAGCGAAATACTCCTCCTGCAGGACCTTTCCCCGCTGCCAGACAAGGACGCTGTGCATGGGAAAGGGAAAGCCCTTACAGGAAAAAACGGGCGTTTTGTTCATAAATCTCCTTTGCAGAACCGGAAAGCATAGTGCACATTTTCCTGACCTTACAGGGCCATTATAGCATCTATTACGGCGCTTAAGGACCGTCCACGGCCAAAAGGCCGGGTTTCTTCGTGAAATATCCCAAAAACTTAAGAATTATGCCCGGTAAATGTTGTGTATAATTTCCAGTTGTAGAGTTGTCATAATAATGGTATATTAAGTATGTGAAAATTGTAAGCGCTTACACCGCGCATTTTTCAGTCACTTTACACAACCTAAACCAAGGAGGAGTAGTATGAAGAAGAAATTAGTATCACTTATTCTTTGCTCTGTCATGGCAGTCGGTCTTCTGGCAGGCTGCGGCGGCGGCGGAGCTGCCGAGGGCGGTTCCAGCGGATCCGGATCCGGCAGCAGCGCAGGCTTTGTTGACGGACAGCTCAACAGCATCAACATCATCGTTGACGGTACCGTTACCGCAACCGTAGATGCAGGCCAGGCCGAATTCAAGGCACAGTGGGAAGAAGCAGTCGGCGAGAAGCTCGGCCATCCCATCACACTCAACATCACTCAGCTGGATCACAGTGACTATTCCGGTACTGTTTCCAGGACTCTTACCACCGGTCAGCCCGGCGATGCCGGCTACCCCGATGCTCTGATCATGTCCGCTACCATGCTGAGACAGTACCAGACCACCGGCCTTCTCTGGAACCTTGCATCCGCTTATGACAACGCAGAATTCCAGAGCCGCGTCAACTTCCCTCAGGTCAACGAAAACATCCGCACACCCGACGGCGCTCAGTACGGCTTTGCTCCCACATACGGCAACGGCTGCGTTACCTATATCAAGCAGGGCTGGCTGGATGCAGCAGGCAAGACCATCGACGACATCAAGACTTTCGATGACTACTATGCACTTCTGAAGGCATTCACCGAGAACGATCCCGACGGCAACGGCGCAGGCGGCACCTACGGTGTCATCGCAGCAGGCTTCGGCAAGCTGGATGAGGCTCCCTTCATCAACTACATGCCCGAGTTCTGGCAGGGCGCATATCCTTCCTTCTATCAGAAGGACGGCACATGGGTAGACGGCTTCACAGAGCAGGCTACCATCGACGCACTGGCAAGACTGCACCAGGCTTATGCTGACGGCATCATCGATCCCGATACCGAAGAAGCCGGCACAAAGCAGGCCCGTGAGAAGTTCTTCTCCAACGACCAGACCACTTCCGAAGGCGCTTTCACTTACTGGGCAGGCACATGGCTCAGAACTCTGTCCGACAACCTTGTAAAGAACGAAGTCAAGAAGGCTGACGGCTCTCAGGAGACTCTGGTACAGCTTCCTCCCATCCAGGAGATCAAGGATACATGGGGCGGCTACCTCAACCGTGAAGCTCCCGTCTGGGTCATCACAGACGACGGCGACGGCGACGATGCCCGTGAGCAGGCTATCTTCGATGCACTGTTCGAGACCATGCTGGACGGCGACAAGGTCCAGACTCTGTGGACATATGGCGCAGAGGATGTTCACTGGTCCACAAAGGCTGAAGAATTCAAGACCAACGAAGGCACAGAGAACGAAGCCAGCTACACCTATGAAGAAGGCCAGTTCCATCTGAAGCAGTCCCCTAACGACCCCAACACCATCTGGAAGAAGAACCATCTGGATGCAGTCCTTGTTATCGCTCCTCTGACCAACGGCTATGTTTCCGACGATCCGCTGGTAACCGAAGGCAACAACTTCTTCCTTGAGAACGCTGTAGACGCTCCTGCAGCCGCTTCCTCCGAGACTCTGTCCGGTGTCGAAGCAGACCTTGTTTCCACAAAGACTCAGCTGGTCAACATGGCAGTCGTCGGCGAGATCACTCCCGAAGAAGCAGTTGCCCAGTACACAGAGCAGTACGGCGATGTCTGCGCAACCATCCTTGAAGAGCTGAACAGCGCAGCAGAATAAGTTAAAAAAAGTTCCGTTCCGTTCATAATTGTGTGGGGAGGCGCCCTGTCCCAACCCGGGCAGGGCGCCCATCCTGCGGAGGAGACTCCGGAGAATGGGAAAATCTATGAAAGGAATCAATTAAATGAGCAATAATCAAGATACAACTCCGGTTGTTCATAAAAAACCTTTAAAGCTCAGAATGTGGAACTACAGAGGCTTCTATCTGATGGCCCTTCCTGTTTTCATCTTCGTTCTGATCATTTACTACTGGCCCATGCTTGGCGTCCGTTACTCTTTCTACAGCTATAAGCTCCGTGATATCCACTTCGTAGGTCTTGACAACTTTACGCAGCTGTTCAAAGAGAAGGAATTCTGGAGCTCCTTCAGGAACACACTGATCATTTCCATCGTAAAGCTGCTCCTGAACACCTTCGTTGCTGTTATCATTTCCATCTTCCTGAATGAAATGACCAGCATGATCTGCAAGAAGTTCATCCAGACAGTTATCTATCTGCCTCACTTCATGTCCTACGCGGTGGTAGCAGCGATCTTTACCCTGTTCCTGTCTACTTCCTCCACCGGTTTCGTAAACGAGACCTTAAAGTCCATGGGAATCATCACAAAGAGCATAGACTTCCTGCATTCCAAAACGATGTGGCGGCCTATCTTCTACCTGATCAACCTGTGGAAGGAGACCGGCTGGGGCACGGTCATCTTCTTCGCGACCCTGTCCGGTATCAATACAGAACAGTATGAAGCGGCCAGCATCGACGGTGCCACCAGACTGCAGAGGATCCGTTACATCACCTTCCCTGCTCTGTCCAACACCATCATCATCGTGCTGATCCTGAACCTGGCCAAGGTTCTGAACATCTTTGAGCCTGTTTTCGTTCTGTACAACTCCCGTGTCCTTGAAGTATCCGATGTTATTTCCACATACATCTACCGCAAGACATTCCTTACTGCCATCCCTGACTACGGCTACACAACGGCTGTCGGTCTGTTCAAGTCCCTGGTCGGCTGCGTACTGATGCTTGCCAGCGACATTGCCAGTAAGAAGGTTCGCGGACGCGGCATCATTTAAGGAGGGACAGCAATGGGAAAAAAGCAGAAACTCACATTATTTGATGTTATCAACTATATCGTATTCATCCTGCTGGCTCTGATCATCATCATCCCCATCTGGAAAGTTGTCGTTGACTCCTTCAATGCCGTCGGCGTTTACAAGTTCCAGCTGTGGCCCAGCGATCCTACCTTCGCAGGCTACCTGACCATCATGAGCACAGCCAAGCTGGCCCGCCCCTTCATCAACTCCGTAGTGACCACCATCATCGGTACCCTGATCGGTCTGATCATGGCTACCCTGGGCGGCTACGTTCTCTGCCAGTATGAGATGCCCGGCAGAAACCTGTTCTCCTACTTCCTGCTCTTCACCATGATCTTCTCGGGCGGCATGATCCCTGAGTACCTGGTCATGAAGCAGTTAGGGCTGGTAGACAACATGTGGATCCTGGTCGTCAAGCACGGCATGAACGTTTACAACCTGGTCCTGATGAAGAACTTCTTCGAAGGTATCCCCGGATCTCTGTATGAAGCAGCAGAACTTGACGGATGCTCCCCTATGAAGACATTCACCAGCGTGGTACTGCCTCTGTCCAAAGCGGCTCTGGCTTCCATCGGTCTGATGTTCGCCGTTACCATCTGGAACGACTACAGCACGGTCCAGATCTATATCACCAATCCTACACAGGTCAACTTCCAGTATCAGCTGCGTGTCATGATCATGGATGGTGATACACCTACAACGGCCTATAAGGTCTCCCAGAACACCCTGTACTATGCATCCATCGTATGTGCGATCCTGCCTTTCATGGTAGCATATCCGTTCCTGCAGAAGTACTTCGTAACAGGCGTCAACGCCGGTGCCGTCAAGGAATAATTCCTTTCCGGGGCCGACAGCCTGAATCAATTTAATCTCAATGGGCAGGAAAGCGCAGGCCTTCCTGCCCATTCTTTTAGCCTGAAGAAAACAGACGGAGGATACAGAAATCTATGGACCGGATCATTTATCTCGGAGATTCTACCGTAACCTACAACCATATCGCCACATGGCCCCAGACAGGCCTTTCCCAGGGACTGCTCCTGTATCTGAAGGACGACGTTTTCGTCAGGAGCTTTGCCATCAACGGGCGCTCCACCAAGTCCTTTATCGACCAGGGCCGCCTGGCCCAGGCGGACGCCTATACCAGGCCCGGAGATTTCGTCTTTATCCAGTTCGGACACAACGACGAAAAGATGTCGGATCCCCTCCGCTATACGGAGCCCTTCACGACCTATGAAGACAACCTGATCCGCTTTGCAAAGATGGCCCTCAGCCATGACGCTCTACCGGTCATCATTTCCCCCATTGCCAGAAGGCTCTTTGACGAAAAGGGAAGATTCCTGCCCGGAAGCCACGGCCTCTATCCCGCGGCGGCCAGGGAGGCGGCTGAAAAGATCGGCGTCCCCTTCATCGACATGACCACCGTGACGGAAGCCTATCTGACCAGTCTTGGCGATTTTGCATCCCGTCCCCTCTATGTATATCCCAAGGACAATTCCCACCTGCAGATGCAGGGCGCCGTGGCCATGGCAGGCTTCCTGGCAGACGGCCTGCTGGCCCTGGGATCTCCCTATGCGGACCTTCTGGTCTCCAGAAACGCCAAGATCATCGACGAGGACACCCTGCCCTCCGAAGATCCCTACATGGTCCGGGAGATGGGAGAGGCCTTCTGCGACCCCACACTGAACCTGGACGCCTTCCAGAACGAAAAACAGGATTAAACTATAGTTAGCAGATTTTATGAATACCACACAGGAACGATTTGTATATTATTATAAAAAGTACAGAGGAAGCCCTTTGAGAGTCCTTCTGGGCTTCTACAGAGGCTCCTATCACAAGTTCCTGATCAGTGCCTTCTTCTATCTGATCAAGCACTCACCGACCCTTTTCTCCCCCCTCCTGATCGCGGGTGTGATCAACGGCGTCCTGGCGGGAGGAGACGCGGCAAAGCATGCCATTCTTCTCAACACGGGCATCTGGCTGGGCCTTCTGTCCATCCACCTGCCGGCCAACTATCTTCACAGCATGTACAGGAGCCGGGTGATCCGCCAGACGGAGGCGGGCCTCAGAGAGGCCATGGTCAGGAAGCTGCAGGAGCTTTCCATTCCCTACCATACCCAGATCCAGTCGGGGCGGCTCCAGTCCAAGATCATCCGGGACGTGGAGGCCATAGAGACTCTGTCCACCCAGATGTTCGTCAACCTTCTGAACATTGTCATGAACCTGACCATCATGATCACCATTACCGCCGTCAAGAACCGGATCATTCTGGTCTTCTTCGTCCTGGTGGCCCCGGTGGCTTCCCTGACAGTGGTGGCTTTCCGCCGCAGGATCAGCAAGGTCAACAGGGCCTTCCGTCTGGAGATGGAAGAGACCTCGGCCAGGGTCATGGAGATGGTGGAGATGATCCCTGTCACCAGGGCCCACGCCCTGGAGGAGGTGGAAAAGGAGCGCATGTCCCGCCAGCTCCAGGAGACGGCAGAGAAGGGCTACCGCCTGGATATGGTCCAGTCCAACTTCGGCGCCGCTGGCTGGGTGGTCTTTCAGTGCTTCCAGGCCCTCTGCCTTGGATTTTCGGGCTTTATGGCCTTCAGGGGCCTGATCCTGGTGGGAGACATCACCTTCTACCAGACCTCCTTTACCACCGTGGTCAACCAGTTCACGGCCCTGATCAACCTGCTTCCCATCATGACAAAGGGCCTGGAGTCCGTCACTTCCGTAGGAGAGGTCCTCTCCAGCGACGACGTGGAGGAGAATGAAGGCAAGACGGAGCTTAAGGAGCTCAGGGGAGCGTTTTCCTTCCGCCATCTGGCCTACCGGTATCCGGGAAGCGAAAAAAGAGTCCTGGAGGACTTTTGTCTGGACGTCAGGCCGGGGCAGACCATCGCCGTGGTGGGAGAATCCGGCGCGGGCAAATCCACCCTCATGAACCTTCTGGTGGGCTTTATGATGCCTGAATCGGGCCAGATCCTGATCGACGGCCAGGATATCAGCACCATCAACTTAAAGACCTACAGGCGCTTCCTGTCCGTGGTGCCCCAGACGCCCCTCCTCTTTACCGGGAGCCTTCGGGACAACATCACCTACGGCATGGACCATGTGAGCGAAGAAAAGCTTACGGAAGCCCTGGAAGCCGCCAACCTGAAAAAGCTGGTGGACCAGCTGCCCCAGGGGGCGGATACCCTTTTAGAGGAGCACGGGGCCAACCTTTCGGGAGGCCAGCGCCAGCGGATCGCCATCGCAAGAGCCCTGATCCGGGATCCCAAAGTGATCCTTCTGGACGAAGCCACCTCCGCCCTGGATGTGGTCTCCGAGCTGGAGATCCAGAAGGCCCTGGAGCGCCTGGTCAAAGACAGGACCACCTTCATCGTGGCCCACAGACTGTCTACCATACGAAATGCAGACTGGATTGTTGTCATGGAACAGGGTAAAATAGCAGAGGCAGGGACCTATGAGGACCTGCTGGCCCGGAAGGGGATCTTCTATCACATGGAAAGCCTGCAGATGAGTCTTCGCTGACGGGCAGACAAAAACGGATGAAATATAAGGAGACAATGCTTTGAACTTTCTGAAAATCGACAGCCCTTTAATGAAACGCCTGGCAGTCATGGCGGACCTTCTGATCCTGAATTTCTGGACACTGCTTTTCTGCATTCCCGTCATTACGGCAGGAGCCGCCTTTACGGCCATGCACTACGTGCTTTTAAAGATCGTAAGAGGAGAGGAAAGCTATGTGACCGGCCAGTTCTTCAAGGCCTTCAAAAAGAACTTTCTTCAGGCCACCATCCTCTGGATCATCATGCTGGCTGTCTACGCGGTCCTCTTTGTGGACTGGCGGATCCTGCGCATGCAGGGCGACCAGTTCCCCGGCTATCTCCTGATCCTCCTTGGGGCTGCGGCCATGGTCATCTTTCTGATCTCCATCTATATCTTCCCCATCCTGTCCCGTTACGAGAATACGGTGCTGGGGACCATAAAGGCCGCCTTTACCATGTCTGTCATCGGTACGGTGACCCTCCGGACCATCGGCATGGGACTGGCCATGTTCATTCCGCCTCTCTTTCTCTGGGCAGGCGGATACCCCATTGTGCCGGTCTTTCTCTGCTTCTGCTTCAGCTTCCCCGGCTGGCTGAGGGCCCTTATGTACAACGGCCTGTTCAGGACCTATGAAGGGGTCGCCGGCATGCAGAAGAAGGAAGAAGAGGACGATCTGTACCGGGTGCCGGAAGAAGAGGGGGCTTTGGAAGAAGAGGAGGCTCCTTCGGAAGAATAAGGCATCTCCCTGCAAAAGAATTAGAAAGCGGCGCGGGATCTGGAGCTTTGGCTTATCCCGCGTCTTTTCTTTTTGAAGGGACCTCTGAATTAACAGAAGAGGATGTGCCCTTTTAAGGGCAGGGGCAGATAATAGGCAGGGCGGGAGATCAGTCTTCACGCCATTTGCAGCATCATCCGGAAAGTGACAGGAGGAAGAAATATGGGATTGATCGGAAATATTATATGGTTTATCTTCGGAGGCTTTTTCAGCGGCATGGCATGGATCCTGTCGGGACTTTTCTGGTGCCTTACCCTTATCGGCATCCCCTACGGCCTGCAGTGCTTTAAATTTGCTTCTCTTTCCTTTTCACCCTTCGGAAAGGAAGTGGTCTACGGGGACGGTGCGGTCTCCTTCCTGGTCAATGTCATCTGGTGCCTTCTTTTCGGCTGGTGGATGGCCCTGGTCAACTTCATGATCGGCTGCCTCTGGTGCGTTACCATCATCGGCATACCCTTCGGGAAGCAGTTCTTTAAGATCGCAAAGCTGGCCCTGGCACCCTTTGGGGCGGAAGTGGCAGCAATCAGACGGTGAAAAGAATGCAATGGCTTATAGTATTTTCAGAAGAAACTGTGAAGAAAAACGGTTCACTTGATGTTGAATTCTGACTACACAAATCCTGTGGAACAGCTCTTCAGAAATTCACTTCATAAAAAGATATATACAGACATAGACAAAAAGACAGGGCTGTTCAAAACCACCACTTGAAGCGGTGGTTCGTGACTGGAAAGAAGGCTGTATCTAAAAGAACAGGAAGCTGGGATTGGTACAGACATATGCTGTAAGGGAGCGCATTTTTGCGTTCCCTTTTTTATCGCAAGGGGAAATGTGCCTCTTATGAAAGGAATATATGTGAACGATAAAAGGTGAATCAATGACTGTTTTCCGGCGTTTTTTCTGATATGATGGAAAAAAGACATCAGAAGCAGCAGAACCGGGGAGGCCTGGAAATGGAAAAAGATAAAAAGAAAGCTGTTAAAAAGAGTTTTACACTTAAGCAGAGATTCAGCTACTGGTTCGACAACCGTATAGCAGAAGGATCTCTGGGCCTGATCCGGATCCTGATCGTTTTTTCGGTCCTTCTGGTACTTTTGATCGCAGGCCTGATCATGCTGCTTGGCCTTTCGGAAGAAGGAGAAGGAGGTGCTGTCCTCTGGGACAGTATTGCTACCGTCATAAATGCCTGGATGCCATATTCCTCTGACGGAAGCATCGGCTATCTGATCCTGATGTCCTGCGCGGCCATAGGAGGAGTGCTTTTTACCAGTATCCTGATCGGCATCATCACCAGTTCCATTGAAGAAAAGGTGACTGCACTGAAAAAGGGGAATTCCCATGTGATCGAAGAAGATCATCTGATCGTGCTGGGACTGTACCCCGGCGAATATACGCTGCTGCAGCAGCTGATCTTTGCTTCCGAAGGAAAACCTGTCTGTATTGTGATCGCCGATGAAGCGGACAGGGAAGAAATGGAACAGAACATCCGCGAGAACCTGACGGTTCCAAAGAACGTCAGAATCGTATGCAGAACGGCGGACATCACAGATCCGGCTTCCCTGGAAAAGTGTTCCCTGGAGACCTGCAGGACAGTCATCGTCAGTCCGACCGAGGACATAAAGACAATTAAGGTCATTCTGGCCGCTTCCGCCCTGCTGGAAGAGAAGCAGGCTCCGCAGATCAGCGTGAATGCGATCCTGACCAGGAACGAATACAGCTTTCCGCCGTCCCTGGAAAGGACCCATAATATCACGACCCTCAAGACCAATGCGATTCTGTCCAAGATGATCGCACATTCCTGCACTCAGACCGGACTGTCCGAGACCTTCAGAGAGATCTTCAACTTTGAAGGATCGGAGTTTTACCTGACTGGTTTTGATGGGATCGGAGGAATGACGTTTGAGGAGATCATGATCCGGACAGACAGGGCAGTTCCTTCCGGAGTCTTCCGGAACGGACGCATCCTGGTGAATCCTCCTGCTGACTTTATCATTGAAGAGGACGACAGGATCCTGGTCTTTGCCGAAGAGAGCGACTCTGCCATCCTCAGGAAAGATGCCCCTCCCGTAAAAAAACTTCGGGAAGCTGTCATGACAAGGAGCGAAGAAGAAACAGACATTGTCATCCTGGGCAGGAACGAGACTCTGCCGGTGATCCTGAAAGAACTGCCGGAAAATGTCTCCACGGTCTGGCTGGTCTGCCCTGGTATTTCCGAAAAGGAAAAAAACCGGCTTCTGACAGCAGGGGCAGCCAGAAATCTGAACCTGCGTTTTTATGAAGAGGACCCGGAAAGCGAAGATTATCTGGAGAAGCTGGCCCGTATGGCAGGCCATGTGGTAATACTGGGAGACCATGAAAAGGATCCGGAACAGGCAGATATGGATGTGATTTTCCTGCTGCTGAATCTGCGGGAACTCAGGAGGGATCTGGGACTTGGCTATAACATTACCGTAGAGATGCAGAAGGAACACAATCAGAAGCTGGCAGGAAG
>ODAI014510349.1_pt1 | contig 15767 bp, 11 predicted proteins | sample 1539321 | NCBI WGS metagenome assembly ODAI01 (sample SAMN02144231, study PRJEB22623) | gut metagenome | biome: sheep rumen | host: Ovis aries | place: New Zealand
CAACGGTCTGGGCAATGAAGGAAATCCTCAGTGCCCAGACCTCAAACAACAAAACAAATATGGCAAAAGTAATTGAAGGACTCTATTACAGCGAGTCGCACGAGTATGTGAGAGGGGATGGTGACGGCGCCTACATCGGCATCACCGATTATGCCCAGCACGCACTGGGAAACGTGGTCTATGTGGACCTGCCCGAGGTGGACGACGAGGGGGAAGCCGGCGAGCAGTTCGGCGCCGTGGAGAGCGTGAAGGCCGCCAGCGACATCATCTCACCCGTCAGCGGAACCATCGTTGAGGTGAACGAGGCACTCGAAGACCAGCCTGAGCTGCTGAACCAGGATGCCTTTGAGAACTGGATTATCAAGGTGGAGCTGAGCGACAAGAGTGAACTCGACAATCTAATGGACGCCAACGCCTATGAGCAGTTCTGCAAGTAAGTACTTCCCTCACACCGAGGCCGACCTGAAGGCGATGCTTTCCACCATAGGCATCGACTCCATAGATGCGCTCTACGCCGAGGTGCCCGAGCAGATTCGCTTCCGAGGCGACTACCAGCTGCCCGAGGAGATGAGCGAGATAGAGGTGCGACAGCTGTTCGAACAGCTCGGCTCGCAGAACCGCCAGCTGGTGTGCTTCGCCGGCGCCGGCGTCTACGACCACTACACGCCCAGCGTCATCCCGCAGCTGCTGCAGCGCTCGGAGTTCCTCACCAGCTATACGCCCTATCAGGCCGAAATATCGCAGGGAACACTGCACTACATCTTCGAGTTCCAGTCGATGATGGCCGAGCTCACGGGCATGGACATCTCGAACGCCTCGATGTACGACGGCACCACCGCCACCGCCGAGGCCATCATGATGGCCGTCGCCGCCGGAAAGAAGCAGAACAAGGTGCTGGCGAGCGAAACGCTTGACCCGAAGACGCTGGCCGTCGTGAAGACCTACGCCCACTTCCACGGCATCGAACTGGAGATGATTCCCGCAGAGAATGGCGTCACCAGCCTGAACGACTTGCAAGACCGGCTCAGCCAGCATCCCAGGGAATATGCCGCCGTGCTTGTGCAGCAGCCCAACTTCTTCGGCATCGTCGAGGACTATTCGGGCTTCGCCGAGGCCATCCACGCCGAGAAGGGGCTGTTCATCATGAACAGCGTGGCAGCCGACCTGGCCGTGCTGAAGACACCCGCCGAGTGGGGCGCCGACATCGCCGTGGGCGACGGGCAGAGCCTGGGCATACCCATGCAGTGGGGAGGCCCCTACGTGGGCTACATGTGCTGCACGGAGAAGCTCATCCGCAAGATGCCCGGACGCATCGTCGGAAAGACGCTCGACAACCGCGGACAGCGTGCCTTCGTGCTCACCCTGCAGGCACGCGAGCAGCACATCCGCCGTCAGAAGGCCACCTCGAACATCTGCTCCAACCAGAGCCTCATGGCCCTCTTCGTCACCATATACATGGCGCTGATGGGCAAGCAGGGACTGAAGGAGGCCGCCGAGCTCTCCTATGCCGGAGCCCACTACCTCTGCGACCAGCTCACGGCTACGGGCCGCTTCCGACTCGCCTATCCCGATAAGCCCTTCTTCAACGAGTTCGTCGTCAGCTACGATGGCGACGTCGATGCCCTGCAGCAGCATCTTGCCGACAACGGCATCTTCGCCGGCATCAAGCTCAGCGACAACCAGCTGATGCTCGCCGTCACCGAGAAGCGCACCAAGGAAGAAATCGACCGTTTCCTCTCCCTCATTTAACCTTCCCTGCTATTGTCCAGTATGTTGCGATGCCATCGCAACCCCAAACCCTGAAACAATGAACAACAAACTATACGGAAACCTCATTTTCGAACTTTCGCAGGAAGGCCGCAAGGGCTATTCCCTCCCCAAGAACCGCTTCGGCGACTACGCCGTGCCTGCTGAGCTGAGGCGCCAGCAGGACGCACAGCTGCCCGAATGCGACGAGATGACCGTCGTGCGCCACTATACGAACCTCTCGGCCAACAACTTCGGCGTAGACAACGGCTTCTACCCGCTGGGGTCGTGCACCATGAAGTACAACCCGAAAATCAACGAGGAGATGGCTGCCCTGCCACAGTTCCAGAACCTGCACCCGCTGCAGCCGGCCGACACCGTACGCGGAGCCGAGGCTGTGTGCACACTGCTCTGCCGCGCCCTATGCGAACTGACGGGCCTGCACGCCTTCACGCTGAAGCCCTTCGCCGGGGCTCATGGCGAGCTGACGGGTCTGATGGTCATCAAGAAATACCACGAGAGCCGAGGCGACGAAAAGCGCCGCCTGGTCATCGTCCCCGACTCCGCCCACGGCACCAACCCTGCCTCAGCCGCCGTCTGCGGGCTCGACATCGTGGAGGTGAAGTCGCTCGCCGACGGAACCATCGACGTTGATGCCCTTCGTGAACTCTTAACCGTATGCGGCGACTCTGTCGCCGCCATGATGATGACGAACCCCAACACGCTTGGCCTCTTCGAGCGCCAGATTCCGGCCATCGAGAAGCTCATCCACGACTGCGGCGGACTGATGTACTACGACGGAGCCAACCTGAACCCCATGCTGGGTGCTGCCCGTCCGGGCGACATGGGCTTCGACGTGATGCACATCAACCTGCACAAGACGTTCTCCACCCCTCATGGCGGCGGAGGCCCTGGTGCCGGACCCGTCGGCGTGCGCCAGGGGTTGGAGCAGTTCTTCCCCGAGGTATCGCCCTATCACGGCAACTTCGCCGTGGCCATCCGTGCCTATGCCTATATCCTCTCGCTGGGCCGGGAGCATATCAAGGAGGTGGGACCGCTGGCCACACTCAATGCCAACTACATCAAGGAGTGCCTGAAGGATGTCTATGAGCTGCCCATCGACGGGCTGTGCAAGCACGAGTTCGTGTTCGACGGACTGAAGGACAAGTCTACGGGCGTCACCACAATGGACGTGGCCAAGCGCCTGCTCGACTACGGCTATCACGCTCCCACCATCTACTTCCCCCTGCTGTTCCATGAGAGCCTGATGATTGAGCCCACGGAGAACGAGTCGAAGGAGACCATCGACGGCTTCATCGCCGTGATGCGGCAGATTGCCGAGGAGGCTCGCAACACTCCCGACGAGGTGAAGAGCGCCCCGCACAACACGCCCATCGGGCGCGTTGACGACGTGCTGGCTGCCAAGCACCCCATCGTGACCTATCGTCAACTCGTGGCTGATGCCCAATCGTAAATAGTAAATCGATAATTGTCAATGATGAAGACCGACCTTATCATCATCGGCGCGGGGCCAGGAGGCTACCGCGCCGCTTCATACGCTGCCCAGAAGGGGCTGAAGGTGGTAATCTTCGAACAGGCCAACGTGGGTGGCACTTGCCTCAACGAGGGCTGCATCCCGACGAAGAGCTACGCCCGCAATGCCGAACTGGTTCAAACGCTGAAGGAAGCCGAACTCTTCGGTCTCAACGACCTGCGCTACAACTTCGACTTCGCCCAGGTGCTGGCCCGCAAGAACGAGGTCATCGCCCAGCTCCGCGCAGGCATCGACACGCTCCTCTCCCACCCCAACATCACGGTCGTCCACGGCGAGGCCCGCTTCCTCGACGCCTGTTCCCTTTGCTGCAACACCGTTGCAGCCGCCACGGAAACCTACACCGCTCCCGCCATCATCGTGGCCACCGGCTCCGTTCCCAAGAGCCTGCGCGTGACTGGAGCTGAGCTGGCGCTCGACAGCCGCGACCTGCTGCAGCTGGACCGTCTGCCAGAGAGCCTCTGCATCGTCGGTGCCGGCGTCATCGGCATGGAGTTCGCCAGCATCTTCTCTGCCTTCGGCACAAAGGTGACGGTAGTAGAGTTCCTCAAGGAATGCCTGCCTGCACTGGACAGCGACATCGCCAAGCGACTGCGCAAGGTGCTGGAGAAGCGCGGCGTGGAATTTAACCTTCAGTGCGGCGTCACGGGGATTGAGAGGAGTGAGGATTCCAAAGAGACAAAGGTGGTTACTTTCCAGGACAAGAAAGGCCGCGAACAGCGCGTTGAGGCTGAGGCGGTGCTGATGGCCGTGGGCCGGGCACCTCGTGTCTTCGACCACTTCAAGAACGCCGGTTTCGAGTACGACGAGCGTCGCGGCATCACCGTCGACGACAACTTCCAAACCACCGTCCCCGGCATCTATGCCATCGGCGACGTCAATGGTCGGCAGATGCTGGCCCACGCCGCAGAGTGGCAGGCCAAGGTCGTGATTGACCGTCTGACAGATACCTCCAAGAGTCCTATAAATGAATCAACGGAAGCCCATCCTAGGGCCTCAGATGGGGCATGGCCTGTTCCCGCCGCCATCTTTACCAATCCCGAAGCAGCCTGCGTGGGTAAGACCGAGGACCAGCTGAAAGCTGAGGGCGCAGCCTACGAATGCCGCAAGGCCTTCCACCGCGCCAACGGCAAGGCACTGGCCATGAACGAGACGGAGGGAATGCTGAAACTGCTCAGCGAGCCAGGGGCTGGACGTATCCTCGGCTGCCACGCTTTCGGTGCCCACAGCGCCGACCTCATTCAGGAAGCCAGTGCCCTGATGTGCCGCAACACGATGGTGGGGCAGCTGCGCCACATGGTGCACATCCACCCCACCCTCTCTGAGATTCTCCTCGCTGCCGCAGAAGCATAGATTTTACATCTCAATGAATGATTAGAAGGGCATGTCCGTCCAGGGAATGACGGGCGTGCCTTTTTCATTGAACTGAATGGGTAGCCAAAGGTGAAGGCTCTGCGCCAGATGGCGAGGGTTCCAGATGTCAGCCATGAAGAGCAACCGCCCATCGGGAGCATGAAGAATGTAGGTGCCCTGGGCGCCGAAAGTCTTCGAGGCAGGCATGTCACGATAGCCCGTAGCGGTGCCGACGAAGGGCGTGGGCAACTGCTGCCAAGGCCCCCAGATGCTAATGGAGCGGAACATGCGGGCCTCATTGGGTGCCCATCCCGTACAGCCAGAGCAGATGAGCCAGTAGACACCATCCTTCTTAAAAATGCAGGGAGCCTCGTTCTGCCCGCCTGGAGCCACCATCACGTAGCGGCCAGTATAGTCGAGATAGTCGTCGGTGAGCTCGCTGACGAGCAGTGTCAGGTTCTCCTGCGACGAGGTGATGTGGTAGGCACGGCCGTCGTCATCGACGAAGACGGTCATGTCGCGGCTCATCTGTCCGCCCTCCATGTCGCGCCAGAGATACATGCCTTTCTCTACCTCACGACGCCAGGCGGGTGTCCACCATTCTTTCCATTCCTCGGGATGCGTCTGCTTAGCGGCAGCCACCTCCTCTTCTGTCATATTGAACGGCCAGCGTCCAGCATGCAGGCGCTGGCTACGCAGAAAGCGGAAAGGTCCTGTGGGACTGTCGCTCTCGGCGAAGGCTACGCGTGCAGCCTCGTAGCCACGACCCTTCAGCTCCAGATGGAAAAGCATGACAAAGCGCTGTGTCTTCGGACAGAAGAGCACCTTGGGGCGCTCCATGATGCAGCCGCGCTCGATGTCGCTGCCCGCCTCGCTGCTCGCGCTGAGTGCCACGCCCTCACGGTGCCAGTTCGCCAGGTCTTTCGACGAATAGACACTGATGCCGACGTCCATAGTGGAACCACGGTCGGGGCGCTGCTCGCCATACCAGTAGTAGGTATCGCCATGTTTCAGGATACAGCCGCCATGGGCGTTGATATGCTGCCCGTCGGCATCGGGCCACGGCTGTCCGTTCACCAGCTGCGCCGATGCCAGCATGGGCAGGAGCAGCAAAAGGAATAGGAAGTTAAGTCTTTTCATGTTGGTCATGTCATTTTAGTCCGTTCCAGTCCTTCCGCGGGGCAAAGATATTCACATAGAGCGCAGGGCAGGAGTTCACCTTGAAAAGCTTGTCGCCACGCCAGGGCAGCATAACGCTGATGCCCCGCTCTGCCGTGTTCCATGCGTTGCCCGCCACGATGTTCAGGCCGAAGACATCGGCCTGCAACAGCTCGCTCTCCTGCTTCCACGCCTCTTTCCTGCCTACGCTGATGTTCACGGCATAGGGTTCAGTGGGGTTATAGCCATTCTCTTTCGTCGCACCCTCAAGCAGGGCGGCAGGCAGGCAACGCTGCACATAGCTGTCGCCAGCCGGAGAATGTTCCGAGGCCTCCATGTGGCGAGGCAGTTCGCGCAGCACTTCGTTGTAGCACGTAGCACCACAAATGAGCTTCAGGCACTGCTCACCCTCCTCATGGCTGCGCCCCCACAGCTCGAAGGCCATGGGCATCATCGCACACACGCCATAGCTCGTCTTGCCCAGCAGCTGCTCGTAGACGGTCTGGAACTCGTGCAGGTCGGCAGGCACATGGGTGAAGGTCACACGAGCCTTCGCACTGGCAACGTAATCCTCGCCAATATTCCCCTCCACGATGTAGACATGACTACCGTAGGTCAGCCTGTTTCCCTCTAAGCGAAAGCTGACAGCAGCCTCTTCGGCAGGCTCCTGTATCTCCAGGGCCTCAAGAGGCTGGGCATCGGTTTTAGCGCTTTTGTCCTTACAGGCAGAAAACATAATTCCTCCTGCCGCCAGCAGCGACAGGAGGAACACCTTTGATAGAGCGTTACTCATATCATGTTGTTAGAAGTTCACGCCGAGGTTGATGAACATGGCGCCGTTGTGAGCCGAAGCATCGTCACCATTAGCCAGCGACCAGTCGGCGATGTTCGTAATGCCGAACTGATAGCCCACCTCGAGATAGAGCTTGTTGTACTCAGCACCGCAGCCCAGCTTGATGCCCATGTCGGCACGCTTGAAGCGACCGTCGTGGAAAGAGTCCACCTTGCCAGCACCGCTGGTCTTCCACTTACCACCGAAGAGGCCATAGCGGAAAGTGGGGCCGATGAACGGCAGGACGGCGATGTCGTCGGTAGCTTGGATGCCATACTTAATCAGGATGGGCAGCTCCAGGTAGTTCAGGCTGATGGTAGTCTTGTCCTTGCTGGCGCCGCAGCCGGTGTAGTAGAGACCACTCTCCAGGAAGATGGGGGTAGTGTCGCTGAGGCGCAGGCCGATGGTACCACCGAAGTTCAGGCCCATTTTCGAGTTCAGGTCGGGAGCATCGCCTGTGAGCGAAGCGATATTCATACCAAGGCGGATGCCATAGTAGACACTGCTCTCACTGAGGTTGAAACCGCCGCTGCTGTACTGAGCGAACGAAGGGGCTGCGAAGAGCACGCCCAGGATAGCTACAAGAATCTTTTTCATTGTCTATTCTTTAATTTAGTTAATATATGTTACCTTCCAGCTTGCAAAGTAACACATTTTTTTTCATATAGCCAAACATTTTGGCAACTTTCCGCTTTTCGGCGGCTCACTTCACCATAATCTTTACCGTTCTGCCAGCCGTACGCATGATGTTCAGTCCGCGTTGCGGAGCCTGCAGGCGACGACCGTCGATGGTGTAGAAGCTGGTGGTGGCGGCGTCGCTGTTCAGGGTGATGCCCTCCACGGCGAGGCGCTCGGTGCTGTCGTAGACCAGGCGGAAGTTGTCGAGCTTGAACCAGCCGTGGCAGTTTCCGCCCAGCTCACCCGTCTCACGTTCCACGTTGTTGGTGCGGAAGCCGATGGTGGCGATACCGTCTTCAGTCACGTCGAAGTGTACGGTCATGGGGCGCAGCAGGGCCGAGGGCTGCTGATGGTCAGCCAGCCCGTCGACCTTCTCGCAGTCGTAGTTAGCATAGGTGAGCAGCAGGGCGTTGCGGGCGTCTTCGGGCAGGTTCAGCTCGTGGTCGGCCTCGGTGCCATACATCTGCACGCTGCGGTTGGCAAAGAGTCGCTGCGTGGTGAGGCAGTTGCCAGCCCATTGTGCCTGCACCATCACGTCGGCGGTCAGGGTATAGGCGCCTTCAGGCATGTGGGTCAGCGTCTGGCTGAGCTCCACCTCGGGCATGCTGCCGTTCCAGACACCCCAGAGGAACTCACCATCGGTGTACTGATGGTCGTAGTAGTTGCCCTCTTCGTCGCTGACATCGATGCCGTCACCACGGTTGATGGCGCACCAGCCACCGCCCACGGTCGTAGCCTCTTCGCCGTTCACCTTCAGCGTCCATCCTGCCGGAACGTTCACGGCACCATCGCTGGGCTGTCCTCCCTGTGCGCTCAGGTCCTCAAAGCTGGGGTTCTTCAGCACATAAGTGACGTCGCCCACGACAATCTCGGTGGCCTTCAGCAACTCGATGCCGTCGTTAATCTTGGCAATCAGTTCCCTGATTTCCTCCTCACCAAGCTCACCGAAGTCGTAGCCGTCGCTGGCCTCTTCGAGCAGGTCGGCGAAGTCGCCGGCACTGGCGCTGTGGTCGTATTCAATCAAAGCAGCGTAGCCACGCACGATGGCTTCCCACAGTTCGGCATAGAGCTGCACCGAAGCCTTGACGGTGGGATAGAGATTCTTCAGGGCGACGATGCCATTGATGATTTCCTCCTTCGAGCTGGCAGCGCCGATGTTGCCGCCGATGACAGCGTCGAGTTGCTGCTTCACGCTCTCCTGCATCCTCTCGCCCGAGAGGTCGTCTAAGAGTGCTGCGAAGTTGTTGTAGACGGCCAGTGCATCGTCCTGGATGTAGCCTTCCTTATAGATGCGGAAGTTGTCGAGCTTGAACCAGCCATCGCCACCAGCGCTATTGCTGCCCTCGCGGTTGGCGGCGGCATAGTCGCCATTGGTGCGCAGTCCGAAGGTGAGCGTTCCGTCGTAGACGAAGGCACGCACGGTCATCTCCTGCAGGGTGCGGTCGGTGTAAAGCTCTTCCAGGCCCTCGAAGCCATAGACCTCGGTCTTGTCCAGACGCTCAGGGTTATAGTCGTAGTCGGCACCGAAATACTTCGAGTTGTGATTACCGAAGATGCGCTGTGTGGTGCGGCGCGAGCCGTTGCCGTTGGCACCCACCATCACGGCAGCCATGATGGTGTAGGAGCCGTCCTCCAGTCCGCTCAGCGTCTGCGACACCTCGTATTCTGGCACGCCGCTGGTCCACAGTCCGAAGGCATACTCGCCGTCCTTGGCACCGTCGGCATCGTCGTTGATGCCGTGCCAGGCCGAAATGCCGGCAGCCTGCACCTCAGCGGCGGTGGTGACCTGCTTGCCGTTGATGAACACATTCCATCCCGTGGGAGCACCGGCCACGCCCGAGGTCATCGAGCCACCCTGCGACGAGAGGTCCTCGAAGCTATTGTTCTGCACCAGCGACGTCAGGTCGTCGCCACCGAGCGCATAGGTCGTCTCAGCCTCTTTCAGGGCGCTGGTGGCAGCCTTCAGGGCTTCGGGGTCGTTGCTGACGTTGAAGACAGCGGTAGCGGCAGCGATGGCCTCAGAGAAGACGCTGCTGGGATTGCCATTGGCCAGCAGCTCCTGGGCCTTCAGAATCTCGTTGTAGAGTTCCATCTTGGCGTCGGCAGCTGCCTTGACCATCGTCAGCTCCTCGGCAGTGGCATCGGCCTTCTCATAGCACTGCAGGCAGTAGTCGTAGAGGCTCTGGAAGCCTGCGGCATAGTCGGTCTGCTGCAGGTAGTTCTGCTCGATGTTCTGCAACAGCGTATAGATGTCGACGTTGAGCACATAGAGGGGAACGTCGCTCAGCTCAACGAAGCCCCAATAGCGCGAAATGGGGTCGAGCGGGACAACGAAGCCACTCTGGTCGAAAAGATAGTCGCCCTGGTCATTGGTCTGCGGACCGCCATAGAAGTCGGGGAACCAGTAGTTCGATGTCTCGGTGATGACCAGGTATTCGCCACCTTTGTTCAGGTGCAGGTAGCCACCCTCGGTCATGGGGTTGCCCTGTCCGGCCCCGGCCTTCAGCAGGTAGTAGCCTTCGGCGTCGCTCTGCTCCACGTACCAGATGGCGGGCTCAGCCTCCTGTATGCGCAGGTTGTCGCCGCTGGAGTGGATGCCCATGTAGAGCGTGGCGCCATTGGCATCGGTGTGCGAGAAGCTCCATGAGCCGTCTTCATGCCCGATGGCCGTCAGGCTGGCATTGGTCACCTGGTCCAGGTCGTAGGGCTGCAGGTAGAGCGCACCGTCCCAGCTGGTGGGACGGGTGAAGCGCGTCAGGTCGAGTTTGCTCACCAGCGTGTAGGTCTGGCCGTCGGCGGGAGCCTGGGCAAATTTGGCAAACGGCTCATCGTAGGCCATAGCACCCTGTGCAGTCACCATCGCCACGGCGAGGGCTGCCAGTTTGAAGTAATGTTTTGTCATAAATGTTGTTATTAGTTAATGAATATGGTTATAGTTTGTTGTTGGTGGCAAAGTTACACCTAATTTTTCAACTACGCAAATTATTTCGCCTTTTTTTTCGATTGACCTTCATGTATAGTCATGCTTTTTGCCACGCAGCGCCTGCACCAGGAGCACGAGGCACCATATCCACATCGCGGCGAAGACGGCGAAGAAGACGATGGTGAGTACCAATCGTCTGATGGTGAGCCACAGGGGTGTCTCGGCAATGAAGCGGGTCAGTTCGTCCATGAGCGGGTTGGTCTATATAATACTTTCGGACGCGAAGGTACATCTTTTATATAATAAAGGGTGTGACAATTTTGCACTATGCGTGACAATTTTGAAGGTTTCGGGGCATTTAGGTGTGACGATTTTCAAAATTGTCACACCCCAAAGGCGATATTTCGAACTTTTTTCGTACTTTTGTCGCCGTTATGGTTACACTCCCCATGATGCAATTCACGGCAGTGGTGCTGATGCTGCTGCTCACGATAAAGCTGCTCTTCCTGCGCGAAAGGCGCATTAAGAGCCGTCTGGCACGTCAGGCCCGCTGGCTGATGGCGGGCGGCACGGCGCTTATGGTGGTCCACTTCGCCATACAGCTGAAGACGGGCCTGCGGCTTCACCGACCGCACTGTGCTGCAGCGCACCTTCAAGAAGATTGAGGGCATCACTCCTCAGCAGTATCTGGCGCACTTTTTGGAACGCAGAGACGCAGAGTCTCTTGTTTAGATTTTTTCTATTTTGCAAATCTCTTAAAGAATATTAAATTCGAGGTAAAAATGAACACTCGACCCTTGAAAATACGCGAAAATTTTGCACGAGAAAACTTTTGGCTGAAAATACGCGAGTTTTGAGAGGTTTTGCTAAACAGTTAAGTAACAGGCCATTAGATCAAATTTAGCAAATTTTCCTGCTTTCCCGCTTGAAAAAGTCAACGCCAAATTTTCAAAAGGCGTTGACTTTTGAAAATTTGGCGTGCTTAAAAATGAGAGAAACAGGGCAAAAAAACGCGAAAAATGCCGCACAAAACTACCCATTGTGTGCAAAAATCACCCCTTCCGTCACCGTTTTCGACCGTCGCAGCCACACCCCAACGGCTCAAAAAGGCCATTTTTCACTCCAGAATGCGTCGTCTGCACGAACTTTTGATTTAACGGATTTTAAGGAAATATTGAACACTATTTGTAGATTTCATCTTTTTTCAACTCTACTACACGACCGAAGCGCTGGAGCGCCTGAAAATCGATTTGTTTGCGGTCGCCAATGACGAACCAGACTCGGCTGTTAGCGGCTACATGCTCGCGGGCAAAACGCTCCACATCGGAGGCGGTCAGCTGAGGCAGCAACCTCACCTTCTCGGTGTTGCGGTCGGCGGTGTAGCCCTCACCCAGCTGATTGGCAACGTAGAAGCCGAGGGTGCGGAAGGTGGGATAGCCGTTCTGCACGTCGCTGAGCAGCTCCTGACGGGCGGCGTCGAGGTTTTCCTGCTTCATGGGTGTATGCTGCATGAGCGAGTCAACGGCCTGCATGGCGCGCTGCGTCTTGTCGGCCTGGGTGCCCGTGACGGTGAGGTAGGCCAGCGCATCTTCGGCATGGCGCATGTAGTTGGGCTGGCGCAGGGCACCGAACGTGCTGTAGGCCAGCGACTGGAACTCACGGATGTTCTGGAAGAGCACCGACGACATGCCGCCGCCCATATACTGCGCCCAGAGCTCGGCGGTGGCGCGGTCCTTCCATGTGGCCATAGGCCCCAGGGACTCGCAGGTGCCCACGAGGTTCTGGCGCGACTTGGGCACGTGGTAGAAATAGACCACGGGGGTGGTCGGGACGACGGGGCGGCGATAGGTGTCAGCCTTGGGCTGGCGGCAGCGGGCGAGGGGGAGGAGTTGTTGCGACAGAGTCGCAACAGACGGTGAAGGCATGCGACCGCAGTAGAAAAGCTCGCAGTCGTAGGTGAGCAGGTCGGCCAGCAGGCGATGGAGGTCGGCGGTGGAAAGGCGCTTCACCTCGTCGAGCGAGGGCTGGCGCAGGTAGTCGGACTGCTGTCCATAGAGCAGATAGGACACCATCGGTGCCAGCACATCGTCCTTCTGCTTGCCGAAGGCCTTGTCGGCCACGCGCTTCGACTGCCTGACCTCCTTCAGCGCCTCGTTGTCGGCCTTTGCCGAGGTGAGGAAGTGGGCCAGCAGGCGGAGGGCAGGCTCGAGCTGCTCGTCGCGGCCGCTGATGGTGAAGGTGAAGCGCTCGTCGCCCGGCACCACGGCCATCGTCACGCCTATCCGCTCCCAGGCGGCCTCCAGCTGCAGCTTGCCCAGTGAGTCGGTGCCTACCTGGGGCAGATATTCGCCCAGAAGGCTGAGCATCGGGGTGTGGCGCGAGCCATCCTGATAGCGGATGGAGAACGAGAAGATGTCGTTCACGGGATTGGGCTTGTAGTAGAGCGTGACGTGGTCGCTCAGCACCGAGCGCTGCACGTCGCACCCGAAGTCCACCAGGCGGATGGGCTGCTCGCCCACAGGCAGCTGCTCCAGCTCGCGGGCGAAGGCCGACTTGGCATCGGCGTTCCTCGGTGCGATGGGCTGATAGCCCGGCTGGCGCAGCGTCTCCTTCTTCTCGGTGCCATATTTCTTCACCAGCTTCAAGCTGTTAGCCCCGAAGTACTTGCGGGCAACGCGTATGACGTCGGCCTTCGTCACCTGCCTGAGCGCTTCTACCTGCTGCAGCTTCTGCTGCCAGGTGTAGCCCCGCGAAAAAGCGTCGACCATCATGTCGGCCCGTCCGCCGATGGTCTCCATCTCCTTTTCCTCGTCCTGGATGCACTGGCACTTCAGGCGCTCTAATTGTTCCTCGCTGAAGTCGCCCTGCATCAGGCGCTCTATCTGCGACAGGCAGAGCGCCTCGGCCTTCTTCAGCTTGCCAAAGGGTATCTTGGGGATGACGTAGAGAATTTCGACGCCGGCATCGTTGAGGGCGGCATTCTCCAGACCAGCCTCCATCACGGCGTGGCTGCTGACCAGTGAATCAATCATGCCCGTCTCTCCGTTCGACAGCAGCAGGCGGGCCAGCCGCATGGCGTTAGCATCGGGGTGGAAAGCCGTGGGACTGCTATAGACCAGGCCCTCGGCACCGATGATGGGGATGGGCAGCTTGAGCTGCACCTGCTCGCCCTTGGCAAAAGGAGGTATGGGCGACGGCGTGCGCTCGGGCACCGGACCCGTCTGCACCTGGCCGAAGGTCTGCTCCAGCAGGTCGACGAGGGTGCTGTCGGGCGTGATGTCGCCACAGAGGATGAGGCCCATGTTAGAGGCCACGTAGTATTTCCTGTAGAACGCCTCCATGTCGCTGAGACGGGGATTCTTCAGGTTCTCGGTAGAGCCGATGACGGGGTCGCCGTAGGGCTGGTCCTTGAACACGGCCTTCATCGCCTTGTCGAGCACGCTCATCAGGCCATCGGAGCCGCGGTTCTTCTCTTCGTAGACGTTCTCCAGCTCACCCTGAAAGCCACGGAACACGGGGTGCTGCAGGCGGTGGGCGTTGAGGTGGCACCACTGGCTGATATATTGCGGCAGGAAGGTGTTGTATTAGCCCGTCATGCCGGGGCCGGTAGAGGCATTGAGGGCGCTGCCGCCGTATTTGGAAATGAGGCGGTTGAACTCGTTGGGAATGGCGTAGTCGGCAGCACGCAGGCTCAGCTCGTTGATGTGGCGCTGGATGGCCGCTCGCCAGCCCTCGTCGGTCGTCTGACTCAGCAGGTCATATTGGTGTGAGATGCTGTCTAACCAGGGGCGCTCGGCCTCATAGTCAACGGTGCCCAGGCGGTCGGTGCCCTTGAACATGATGTGCTCGAAGTAGTGGGCGATGCCCGTGTTGGGACAGTCCTTCGCACCCGCTTTCACCACCACCTCGCCATAGACCTTCGGCTGCGTATGGTCTTCATTCAGCCATACCGTCATGCCGTTCTTCAGGGTCAGCTCGCGCACCTGCAAGGGTGAGGGCTGAGCAAAAAGTGCAGTCACTAAAAGGACTGCACTTGCAATTGAAACGAAACGTCTCATACTTTATAATAATGTAAGCGTAAACAAATAGATGACGGCGGCGGGTATAGCAAGCAGCGAGGAGTCGAAGCGGTCGAGCATGCCGCCGTGGCCGGGAAGGACGTTGCCGCTGTCCTTGATGCCGAGGGTGCGCTTGAAGAGACTCTCAACGAGGTCGCCCCAGGTGCCGAAGACGACGACCGTGAGGCCGAGGCCAGCCCATTGCAGGGCGTTATAGCCTGTATCGAGCCCGTTGCTCTCGGCAACGAGGGCGAAGGCGACGGCAGCGGCTACAACGAGGAGTCCTCCACCGATGCTGCCCTCCCACGATTTACCTGGGGAGATGCGGGGGAACAGCTTGTGGCGCCCCAGCATGGAGCCAAAGCAATAGGCCCCACTGTCGTTGAGCCACAGGAAGACGAAGACGGACAGGGGCAGCACATAGTCATAGCGCACCTCCTGACCGTTATAGCGGAAGGCGAGCACGTTGAGCAACGAGAATGGCAGGGCGATGTAGAGCTGCGAGAGCATGGTGTAGGCCCAGTCATTGATGGGGTCCTGCTCCTTCAGGTAGAGTTCGGCCACGAGGAGATAGACGATGCTGACAAGGTAGGGAATGAAGACGGTGCTGGGCGTAAGTCCGCTGTTGAAGCCCGCCATGGCGTAGAACAGGTAGACGGCGGCAACGGTGCAGATGAAGCGGTTGACACGCACGCCGGGGCGCTCGTTGACCAGTCCGCAGAACTCCCAAACGGTCATGCCCGTGACGATGCTGAACAGCAGCACCATGGCCCGCGGATTGAGGAAGCTGACCACGATGGCGGTAACGAAAATAATGCCAGTAATGGTTCTTACAATAAAATTACTCATTCTCTTTAGGCTTTTCATTCTTATCGTTTTCTTTCTCTGCCAGCTCGCGCTCCCGCTCGGCAGCCATGCGCTCGGCCTCGGCACGCATCTGGGCCTCGAGCAGCTCCTCGCTACGGCTCACCCACGGACGCTTGCCGAAGATTTTCTCCACGTCGTCGGCAAAGATGACCTCACGCTCCACCAGCAGCTGTGCCAGCTGGGCGTGGCCCTCCTTGTGCTCCAGCAGAATCTGCTTGGCACGGTCGTATTGCTCGCCGATGATGCGCAGCACCTCGTCGTCCATGATCTTTGCCGTCGTCTCGCTGTAGGGACGTTGGAACTGATACTCCTGATTGTTGTAGTAGCAGATGTTGGGCAGCTTCTCGCTCATGCCGGCGAAGGCTATCATGCCGTAGGCCTGCTTCGTGGTGCGCTCCAGGTCGTTCATGGCTCCGGTGGAGATGCTTCCGATGAACAGCTCCTCGGCGGCACGGCCTCCCAAGAGCGAGCACATCTCGTCGAGCATGGCTTCCTTCGTCTGGGGCACACGCTCCTCTGGGAGATACCAGGCGGCACCGAGTGCCTGACCACGGGGAACGATACTGACCTTCGCCAACGGGTGCGCGGACCCCCGCACGC
>ODAI011390545.1_pt1 | contig 15766 bp, 11 predicted proteins | sample 1539321 | NCBI WGS metagenome assembly ODAI01 (sample SAMN02144231, study PRJEB22623) | gut metagenome | biome: sheep rumen | host: Ovis aries | place: New Zealand
AAATATAGATAATAAATTATTACTTATTGTATAGTTAATAATTATTTGATAATAGTATTTAAATATTTTGATAAAAAGTATTACTTTTCACACTTTATTCATATGATTTCTACAGAGCCCTTATATTAATAATAATTTGAAAATTTTGAAACAAAAATAGTATTAATTTTACTCAATTTAGAATTTATTGTCCTCATTGTGGTTTTAAACATGTTGTTGATGATTTTATTGAACGTACTAGTAATTGGATTGAATGTATTTTTGGTGATTTAGAACATAAATCATTAAAAAATAAATTTAAAACATTACATGTAATTATCTAAAATAGATTTGAAGCTTGAAAGATTGGATTCTCGAAACACATTTTATGATGAAAAAATGGAACTTCACCACACATTTTGACAACACTCTAATCAATATTGAAAATTTAAATAAAACAAAAAAGATATATAAATAATAACTATAAATATTTAAGAAATTTTTTAATAAGGAAAAAGGAGATTTTATTGTGGATATAAAAAGTGCATATGAAGGAGAAACCATTCTTGTTACTGGTGGAGCAGGTTGTGTAGGAAGTAATTTAACAAAAAAGCTTGCTGAATATAATCCTAAAAAGATTATCATATTAGATAACTTATCTTCAGCATATAAATGGAACATTCCTAAGGCAGATTGTATAGAATTTATAGAAGGAGATATCTGTGATGACCAAGTTCTGAAATGGGTGTTTAAGGAATCACCGGATTATGTTTTCCATTTAGCTGCACACTTTGCAAATCAGAACTCCGTTGATCAACCAGAAAAGGATTTGAAAGTAAATGGATTAGGAATTCTGAAAGTTTTAGAATATGCTCATCTTACAGGAGTTAAAAGATTTGTATACTCTAGTAGTGGTTGTGGTGTTTATGGATTAGATTCAAAAATGCCTTTTGAAGAACATGATATAAGTATAAGTCTTCATACACCATACCAGGTTACAAAGTTATTGGGCGAATTATACACTAATTATTTCCACAACCTTTATGATTTACCTATTGTTAATGCAAGGTTTTTCAATGTGTTTGGACCTGGAGAAGTTCCTGGAAAATATAGGAATGTTATTCCAAACTTTATGTATTGGGCTATGAATGGTCAGGCTTTACCTATTACTGGTGATGGAACAGAAACACGTGACTGGACTTTTGTTGATGATATTGTTCAGGGTTTAACTAAGATGGGTGTTGTTGAGGACGCTATTGGTGAAGCTATTAATCTTGGTTCAGGAAAGGATCATCAGGTTATTGATATGGCTAATAAAGTCAATGAATTATGCGGAAATGAAGCCGGAATAGAATATAAGGAAAGAAGAAATTGGGATGCAAAAAATAAGTTGTTATCCTCTATTGATAAGGCTAAGAAAATATTAAAGTATAAACCAACCATGGAATTTAATGAAGGTCTTGAATACACTCATGACTGGTTCGTGAATAATTGGGATAATATTCAGAAAAGTGCAGAATTTAAATTTTAAACAAACACCTCCAGAATGGTGATTGAAATGAAAATATTAGTGGTGCAGGAGTCAGATTGGATAAAAAGAAATCCTCATCAACAACATCATTTAATGGAATTATTAGGTTTACGTGGGCATAAAATAAGAGTTATCGACTATGAAGTAGAATGGAAAGAGAATAAGGACCCTGATGAAAAGTATAAATCTCCTAGAAAAGTTTTCGAAGGTTATAAGAAAGTATATAATACGGACAATATTACTGTTATAAGACCTCCACTTATTAAAATTCCAGTGATTAATTATTTTTCCGTCATACATTATCATAGGAAAGAAATTAAAAAGCAGATTAATGATTTTAAGCCTGATGTTATAGTGGCTTTTGGAATATTGAATGCTAATATTGCTTCAAAGATTGCTAAAAGAGAGAATATTCCTTTTGTTTATTATTTCATAGATGTGTTACATCAGCTTATTCCTGAGGAATCTTTCAGAAGTTTAGGTAAGAGAATAACCAAGAATACTATTAAAAATTCATCATATGTGCTGACGATTAATCGTAAACTTAGTGAAACTGCCATAGAATTAGGAGCAGATGCCCATAAGTTATCTATTATTGATGCAGGGATTAATTTAAAACAGTTTAATTATAAGAGTCATCGTGGATTAAAGATACGTAGATATTATAATATTGGTAACAAGGATATTGTACTTTTCTTCATGGGATTTTTATATGATTTTGCTGGTTTAAAGGAATTGGCAATTGCTCTTGGAAAGAATAAAGAAAAATATTCTAATATTAAGCTTTTAATTACTGGTGATGGTGATGCTTATGAGGCTTTAACCTTAATCCAGAAGAGATATCAGTTAGAAGGTCAGTTAATTCTTACCGGACGACAAAAGTATACTATAATGCCAGACTTGATTGGTGCAAGTGATGCTTGTATCCTTCCAGCTTATAAGGATGAGATTATTATGCAGGATATTGTTCCTATTAAGCTTTATGAATATATGGCAATGCAGAAGCCTGTTATTGCTACAAGACTTCCAGGATTAGTTGCAGAGTTTGGGGAGAATAATGGTTTAATATATATTGACAGGCCAGAAGAAGTGTTGGATGTTGTTCAGGATAAGTTTAGTAATAAGAAGGAGATTGAGAGGATTTCTCTTGCTGGTTATAATTTTGTTAAGGATAATGATTGGCGGGAATTAACTATTAAATTTGAGAGGATTCTTGAAAACTTGGTGTTAGATTTGTTGTTAAAAGAAATTTAATCTTTTTTTTTATTAATATTTTTTTTCTAATGTGATTTTGATGAATATTTTACAGGTTATACCTTATTTTACTTTTAGTAGGGGTGGTGATGTTAATGTTTGTTATAACATTTCCAGGCAGTTTTGTCAGATGGGTCATGATGTTACTATTTTAACTACTACTTTTGAGTATGATAAGGAGGATACTGATAGCATAGTTAATCTGAGTATGGTCCCGATTGAGTATAAGTTCAATTTAGCATTATTTATTTATTCCCCTAAGATTAACAAATGGCTTTCTGAAAACATACAAAAGTATGATATTATCCATTTGCATGAACTTAGGTCTTACCAGAATAATATTGTTATAAAATATGCTGAAAAATATGGTATTCCATATGTATTACAACCTCATGCTTCAACACCTAAACATGTTAACAAGTCATTTATTAAAAATGCGTATGACCTGTTTTATGGAAACCGGATAATGCAGAATGCTGCTGTTACACTAGCAGTTTCTGAAGAAGAAGCATATTATGACAAACTTATGAATGCCAAAGAAGTTAAGGTATTATATAATGGAATGAACATCAGCGAATATGATAATCTTCCAGAAAAAGGAACATTCAAGGAGAAACTGAACATTAATAAGCCTTACATATTATATCTGGGCAGATTGGATGAATTAAAGGGAATTAATCATCTTATAGAAGCTTTCAATTTACTTCCAGAAGAATTTTCTGAATATGATCTTGTTATAGCAGGCAAAATTAATGATTATAAAAAAGAGTTGGATATGCTTATCGAAAAGTATGGACTTGAAGATAAAGTTATTTTTACAGATTTTATTGCCGAGGAAGATAAGATAAGTGTATATCATGATGCAGAATTGTTTATCAATTGTGTTAAATATATGGGAGGAGTGTCCTTAACCGTGTTTGAATCCATATTAGCAGATACCCCAGTTATTGTTACTCCAGAATCTGGTGAAATAGTTGAAAAGATTAATGCAGGAACTATTGTTGAGTACGGTGATGCAATATCATTAAAGGATGAAATGATAAAATCATTAACAGACAATGAAATGACAAGGACACAATTGGAGAATGGACAACGGTTTATTAGAGAAAATCTTGAATGGAAAACTGTTTCTGATAAAATCATACACATATATGAAAAAGTTATAAATGGTGAAAAAGTTGACTAAAATATTACTGATTTGTCATGACGTGCCCTCTATGACCGTAGGTGCAACTTTACCATTGTACCATCTTGTTAAACAATTGGGAAATAAGTATGATATTCATTTAGTATCATTTGATTCTGGAAAATATGATGTCTCAGAGTTGGAGGATTATTTGGATAATGTGGATACTTTACCTATTCCGGAATACTTAAATGTTAAGGATCAATTAAAGTATACCGTTAAAAACATGATTAACACTGATAATTTAAGCACCCGAAGTTTTTTGAATTATTATTATCATAAGGATATGAAAAAGTTAATTAAAAGCTTTTTAGATGATGTGGATGTGATTATTACAGACATGCCTATGGCTTTTTATGTTAAAAGTGTTGAAATTCCAAAGATTGTTTATGCATTTGATGCAGTGAGTGATTATAATTATAATATGTACAGGAAGGCCAGTAATCTTACTTCACGAGTTTACTGGTATTTGAATTATTTGAAGATACATAATTATGAGAAGGTTTATAATAATTTTGATTCATGTATTCTGGTAAACAGGAAGGATAAGGAAATTTTAGAGAGGGATATTCATACTAGATTAGAGGTTATACCTAATGGTGTGGATACTGAATACTTTAGAAATGTTTCGGATGTTTTTGATAACCGGATTGTTTTCTTAGGGGATATGAGTACTCCTCCTAATAATGATGCTGTACGGTATTTTATGGATGAAATTTATCCTCATGTTAATAGTATTCCTTTTTGGATTGTTGGTCGTAATCCTTCTGATTATATAAAACAGTTGGGTAGCGTGGAAAACATTCATGTGACTGGTTCTGTTTTGGATGTTAGGGAATATTTGACTCCGGGAAGTATTTTTGTCACTCCTATGATTTCTGGTACTGGTATTAAAAATAAGATTTTGGAGGCTATGAGTATGGGTTTGGCCGTGGTTTCTACAAGTATTGGTATTGATGGTATAGATGCAGAAGATGATAAAGAGTATTTGTTAGCTGATGATCCTGAAATTTTTGCTCAGCATATCATTAAATTATCAGAAAATAGGGAAGTGTCAGAAATTATTGGAGAAAATGCGCGGAAATTTGTGTATAGTAAATATTCTTGGGAAACTTCTATGCATAAAATGGACATGATTATCAGGAACATAATTACCTGAAATATTTATTTTACAACGAACAAAGATAGTAATAAGGTAAAAATTTTTGAAAAGATTAATATAGGGATTTGTATAAGATGAAAGTTTCATTTGTTATTCCAGCATTAAATGAGGAAGGAATTGTAGGAAAAACTATAAAAAGTATTCCTGTTGATGAAATCAGAGACGCCGGATATGAAGTGGAGATTTTAGTTGTAAATAATAACTCTACAGATAATACTGAACAGGAAGCAAAAGATGCTGGTGCAACAGTAATTTTGGAAATGAAGCGAGGGTATGGAAATGCATATCAACGTGGTTTTAAAGAAGCAACAGGGGACATATTTGTAATGGGAGATGCTGATGGAACCTATCCATTAGAGCAGTCATTAAGTTTTATTAATATGATTGTGGAGGATAATTGTGATTTTGTTATCGGATCCCGTTTTAATGGAACTATAGAAAAGGGAGCTATGCCTGCACTACACCAGTATATAGGAAATCCTATGTTAACAAAGATGCTTAACATACTATTTCATTCAGAATATTCAGATACCCATTGTGGTATGAGAGCATTTACCCGTGAAGCTTATGAAAAGATGGAACTAACTGCGCCAGGTATGGAGTATGCTATTGAAATGGTTATTGAAGCTTCAGAAAAGCATTTGAACATTAAGGAAGTGCCTATCTCTTACAGAAAAAGGGGTGGCGGAGAGGCTAAGCTCAGTTCATTCGATGATGGATGGAGACATATTAAGTACATGCTCGAAAGAAAATTTTAATCAAGAATACACTCACCCCCCCACACTTTTTTTTAGGATTAGGAGAATATTGGAAATGAAAATTGCATTTATTTATGATACTGCTTTTCCATGGGTAACTGGAGGAGCTGAGAGAAGAATTTATGAAATAAGTACCAGACTAGTTAACCGGGGCCATGATGTTCATATTTTCTCGTTAGGTTTTTGGATGAATACAAAAGAATATTCTTCTAAGGAAACTATTAAATACAAGGGCATTACTTATCATAGTGTTGGCAAGCCTATGGACTTATATACTAAAAATAATACTCGTTCTATACGAGAAGCATTATATTTTGCCAGATGCATCCTTACTAATGCTAAATTAAATGATTTTGATATTGTTGACTGTCAAGGTTTTCCATACTTTTCATGCTATGCTAGTAAACTAAAAAATAGGAAAAATTTAGTTATTACACTTCATGAAGTCTGGAATGATTACTGGTATGAATACCTGGGCAGACTGGGCATTTTTGGAAAAATTGTAGAGAAGGGAATTTTTCATTTGACACGGAATTTTATCTGTGTTTCCCAGTTAACCTTTGAGAACATGATTCAGAACAAGCGTCCTGATAATACAACAATTATTGCTAATGGAGTGAATACTGAGGAAATAACCTTCATTGACCCAGTTCGGGAGTATGTTGATGTGTTGTTTATTGGCAGATTGATACCTGAGAAACATGCTGATTTAATTATTAATGCAATTTCGCGTGTTGTTAATGTTCATCCACAGGTAAAGTGTAAAATTATTGGTAACGGGCCATCAGAGAAGTATTTGAAAGAGTTAACTTCCAGTTTAAATCTTGAGGGTAATATTTTGTTTGAAGATTTTTATCCGGATCATGAAGAGTTATATGCTACTATGAAGAGTACCAGTGCATTAATTTTACCTTCTAAAAGAGAGGGTTTTGGAATTGTTGTTATTGAAGCTAATGCTTGTGGTGTTCCAGTGATTACTTTGAATCATCCTATGAATGCTGCTAAGGATTTGATTAATGATGATAATGGCTGGCTTGTTAATGATGATAGTGAGGAACTTTCAGAATTAATTTGTAAGATTATTGAGGAGGGTGTTAGTTCCGAGCAAAGAATGGCTTGTATTAGAAATGCCAGAGATTATGATTGGAATCGTATTGCTTCTTTAACAGAAAAATTTTATATGTCTGTTTCATAGGAATTATGAAAAAACTATTCTTTTTTTACTTTTTTTTATTATAATTATTATAAGTTGTATTTTCTGCATAATCAATAAATTATTTAAATTACATAAATAGATATACTATACTTATCTTTTGAGGTTTTAATATTGAAAGTTATTCAGACTCCTGTGCGTTTTTACCCTTTTATTGGAGGGGTTGAAAAGTATGTGTACTACATTTCCAGGGAATTAGTGAAATACTCTGACTGTGATGTTAAAGTTGTTTGTGCTAATGAACCTGATAGTGTGGACACTGAAGTTTATAATGGTATAAATATTAAGCGACTTAATTACACTGGAAAAGTTGCTAACACTAATGTTACATTAGCTCTTCCTAAAGTGTTACTGGAGGAGGAATTTGATATTATTCATACACATATTCCTACACCATGGAGCAGTGACTGGAGCAACATAGCTTCCAGGTTAAAGAATAAGCCCCTTGTTGTTACTTATCATAATGACATAATTGGTGAAGGTTTTGCAAATTTTATTGCCAAATTTTATAACAGCACTACCCTGAAATTGTTATTGAATAGGGCTGATAGGATAATCATTACCCAGGATGATTACATTAATTCTCCCCATCTGCAGAATTATAAGGATAAGATTGTTACCATACCTAATGGTGTTGACACTTCCCTGTTTAAAGCATCGGAACATGAAAGAATAGGAAATCAGATATTTTTCCTCAGTGTTCTTGACAGGTTTCATAAATATAAGGGTTTGGATTATCTTATTGATGCTCTTGTTGATGTTAAAAAGAAAATTCCTAGTGTGAAACTTGTTGTAGGTGGTAAAGGAGAATTACTTGACTTTTATAAGTCCAAGGTTAAAGAGTTAGGTTTAGAGGATAATGTGGAATTTAAGGGATTTTTAACTGATGAAGAAGTTATTAAATGTTACCAGGAATCTGAACTTTTCATATTACCTTCCATTTCATCTTTACAGGAAGGTTTTGGTATTGTTGTTCTTGAGGCATTGTCCTGTGAAACTCCAGTAATTAGTACTGACATCGTGGGTGTATCAGATGATGTTATTGAAACCGAGAGCGGTATAATCATTCCCCCAAAGGATGTTGAAAAACTTAAGGAATCCATTATAAGCATATTAGAAGATAAGGATTTGATTCGTGACATGGGAGCAAATGGAAGAAGATTAGTTAAAGAGAAATATGAATGGAAAAAGATAGCACAATCCATACATGAGTTATATGAGGAATTATTATGAAAATATGCTTCTTAAGTAATCTTTATCCACCCAATGTTCTTGGTGGAGCAGAGATTGTAGTTGAAAAGATGGCCAAGTCCATGATTGAAAGGGGTCATGAGGTAATTGTTATAACTACAAGTCCTGATGAAGAGGAGCATATCCTCGAGGAGGATTCTGTTAAGATTTTCCAATTGAACACTACGAAGTTATATCCTACTTATAAGCAGACCGAACCTCAGGGAGTTAAGAAACCGTTATGGCACCTGTTTGACTTATGGAATGGGGCTACTTTAAGTGCTGTCAAGGATATTTTAGTTAGGGAATCAGTTGACATTGTGCATATTAACAATTTTAAGGGATTATCTTTGTCCTGTTTTAAGGCAGGGAAGGACTTGAATATTCCTGTTGTGTATGAATCTCATGACTTTTCATTTATATGCCCACGGGCTAATCTTATAAGGGGAAACAACACTCTCTGCGAAAATAGGAACTTTATATGTAATGAGTATGTTAACATTCAGCGAAGATTACTTGATGATAATGTTGATTTGCTTATTTCTCCATCACAGTTTATGATTGATAAGTTCCATGACAATAACTTCTTTAATAATGTCAGGTGTGTGAAGATACCATTAGGAGTTGAATATTCATCAAATAAAACCATTAAGGATTATGAAACTATTGATATCACATATATTGGAACTTTAGGCAAGCATAAAGGAGTTCATACATTAATCAGTGCTTTTAAAGATATTGATAATGAAAACATTAAATTACATATTATTGGTAAGGGTTATGATGAAGATGAGTTTAAGCAGTTAGCAATGGATGATGACCGGATTGTTTTCCATGGTTTCGTGGATAACAAGGATATTTTAAAGTTTTATGAGCAGACAAATGTTTTTGTTATTCCTTCTATTTGTTATGATAACTCCCCATTAGTTATTTATGAAAGTTTCAGTACGGGAACTCCTGTTATTGGCAGTAATATTGGTGGTATTCCTGAACTGGTCATGGAAGATTATAATGGTTTTTTGTTTGAATCAAATAATCCTGAAAGTTTGAAGAAGAAACTTGTAAAAGTAATAAAAAACAAAGAATTATTAAAAAAGTTAGAGGATAATGCATTTAACAGTTTACCAGATAATTCTATGGAAACTATGATTGACCAGATTATCAGTGAATATACTAAATTAGTTGAGTAGTGGATGATATGGAATTTAGAAACATTTTTACTATGAATGATTGGAAGTTTAAGGAGTTTGCAATTGTTATCCTAGTAATCCAATTATTGATGTGGGTTGTAGGATATTTTTCCTTTAATGAGATGCACATTCCAATATTCAATGATATAATCACTTTATTATATCTTAGTTTAGTTCCCGGTGTTCTTATTTTAAGAATAATGAAGATACATAAGCTTGGAAATACTTTCACAACATTACTGTGTGTGGGTTTGAGTGTGCTTTCTACGATATTAATTGGTTTGTTTATGAATCAGGCATATCCTCTCATTGGTATAACTCGTCCACTTGAAACAGTTCCATTGCTTGCTACATTCACAGTGTTTAATATGCTGTTACTGTTAATTGCCTATAAGCAGGACAGTGAGTATTATCATTACAGCAGTTCTAAATTAAACTTTGAATTATTGACTTCTAATCAGTTTATTTGTCTCTGTATTTTACCACTTATTGCAATAATTGGTGCTTATACATTACAGTATGATGGAAGAAATGAGATTCAGATTCTTTTATTAATATTGATTTGTGTACTGTTGTTGTCCATGGCTTGGGGTTATCTTAAGAAGGAATATTATCATTTGGCAATATTCAGTATAGCAATATCATTATTGTATTATAGTGTTTTGATTTCTAATCATATCTGGGGTTATGACATATTCTTTGAGTACCAGTTTGCTACTTATGTGATTAAAAATGGAATATGGGATCATACGTGGCCACACGCTTATAATGCTATGTTAAGTGTTGTAATGTATGCTCCTATATATAATAAGTTATCTGGTATGACTCTTACCTGGATTTTGAAGTTTATTTATCCGTTCTTATTTTCATTGATAAGTATTGGATTATATAAGATTTTTGAAAAGCATACTGGTGGAAAAATTGCTTTTTTAGCAGCATTTTTCTTTATTGCATATAATGGTTTTTCATATGGTTGGATGGTGCAGATGGCCAGACAGCAGATTGCCGAGATATTCCTTGTACTTCTTGTATGGCTGATGATTGACAGAAAGATACCTCAGAATAAGAGGAAGATATTGTACCTGTTGTTTGGTGTGGGCTTGATAGTGTCACATTATAGTGTAACATACCTGTTTATGTTTATGCTACTTGCCACTATAGTAACGTTAACATTACTATCAAGTCGTTTCGGTAACATTATTAATACCATACTGTTAAAGTTGGGTGTGGAAAGAAAGTATTTTGGTGAATACTTTAAATTGAAGGATCAGACCATTAGTTTGCCCTTATCGTTGTTCTTCATAGGGTTTATAGTGGTTTATTATTCGTTAACTGCGGACAGTAAGCCTATTGCATCATTATTTGATGCTTTACGTATTGTATCCAAGAATGTGAATACAATAGTTTTAAGTGGTAAGATTAATCCTATGCTGGTATTAGCTGCTTTGGGTGTTCTTTTGATTGTTATAATTATTGGGTATAACATATTTATAAGAATTTCAAAAGATGTTGATCCGGAGGACATTACTGCTCATCCATTCATTAAAAATCAGTTAACTAAGATTACTCAGATGAGTTTACGGCGTAAACAGGCAATACTTGTTGTTCTTACAATTATTGCTTTCATACATATCTGGTGGCCGTTTAGTTTCATGGACATTGTCAGTATTAATGCTCAAAGGGTTATATTGTTCTCTGTTTACTTTATATTGATTGGATTTGTAATGAACTTTATCAGGCCAAAATATTTGCATTTTACTAGGGAGTATAATGCTTTTGCATTATTTAATCTCATAATTCTTGCATGTGGTCTGTACATACCTGCATTTAGGGGACAGTTAAGTTTACAGAGAATATATGAAGTTACGTTTGTAGTATTGGCACCATTTTGTATAATAGGCTTATATTACATCAGCAACTCGGCTATTGGATTGGTTAAATCAACAGACCTAAGAAAACGTGTCGGCATAACTATGAAAGTTATCGGCGTATTCCTTGTATTGTTCTTCATACTTAATACGGGTCTTATTGATTATGAGGTAGGTCAAAGTTCAACATTACCTATAGATAATACTATTGATGCTCCAATATTTAGTCAGGGAGAATATGCGGGCGTTGCATGGTTTAATCAGTATTATGATAATAAGGAGAACAACACCCTGTTTTCAGATGCCTTCAGTAATATTTTACTGTACTGGCTGAATGATATGCATACAACGAATCCGAAAAATATGTCGGATATGGAGCCCGGAAGTTATCTGTTCCTAAGATCAAACAATATTAAACATAAATCATTCCTATATGGAAATGGAGAATATTTACCGTTAGATGAACCTATAAGTAAATCAAGTAAAATTTATGACAATGGAGATTCACAGATTTATAGAAGAATGACACATTCATGGTGAAAAATATGAAAACTAAGATTTTGTTTACACATAATACTGCAATGTGGTATAGATTACCATTCTTCAGAAAATTATCTGAAATATATGACCTTGACTTAGTTTTCACACACATTAATGTCATACATGATGTTTATGATAAGAATGTTGAAAATAGGATAGAAGGTCTTGAAGGAGTAAACTACACTGTTCTTAAGAATAGTGGCGGCTTTGCAAGAGGGGTGGTTTCTAAAGTTTTGCACAGGTATGATTTAACAGTAGGTGGGAGTTGGGATACTCCCCAGGAACTTCTTGAAAGCATACTCCTTTTTGTAATTACCAAGATAAAAAGGGAGCCCCTGGTCATATGGCGTGAAGATTGGGATTGGCAACGGGAAAATAGTATAAAAGAAAGAATTCTCATCCTTATTATCAAATTTTTATGCAATCATAGTGATGCAATATTAGTTCCGGGAAGCTTACATAGGGAATATTTTAATAAAAGATTAGATGTTCCCATTGATAAAATCCATATTATGCCTAATGTAAGTAATATAGAGGGTAATGCTGATTTAAGTAAAAAAGAACATTCTTCTAGGAAAATATTGTATGTTGGTCGTTTAATTGAACGTAAGGGTGTGAAGTATCTTTTAGATGCTTATAATAATTTAGATGTTGCTGATTGTGAGTTAATCATTGTTGGTTCAGGACCTGAAGAGGAAAACTTAAAAGAATATGTTAACGAAAACATGATTAAAAATGTTACATTTACTGGTAAAGTAAATAATGAAAAATTAGAAGAATATTATAATTCAAGTAACTTAGTAGTTATTCCTTCCATAAATAAGGGCATGGGCGATCCATGGGTTTTTGTTTTGAATGAAGCCATGTATTACTATAACCCAGTTATAGCAACTAATGCTGTTGGTGCAGCACCGGATATGATTAAAGATAACGGGTATATTGTAGAAGAAAAAGATAGTACTGCCCTAACAGATGCTATGAATAAAATATTAAATGATGAAAGTTTACAAAAAAAGATGAGTCTTAAATCAAAAGAAATAATAGATAACGAATTTCAGTACGTTAATATGATTAATTCGTTTAACGACCTTATAAAAAAAATAAGAGATAATAATTAAGTTATATACTTAATTACACTTTTTACTATATATTCGAGATTACTTGCAAATACATAATCATATCCATGACTTTTCAAATAAATATCAGGATAAGCTATTCCTGTAAAACTACTTGAACTATAATTGTCATCATGTGCTCTTTTTAAGAATTTCATACCCGTAATATCTGCACTAGTTTCTGAATAAAAAACCAGGAACATTAACCTGTTTTCCTTAGTTCTCATAAAACTTCTAGTACATATATCATATATTACTCCTGCATCTGCTCCACTAAATATGGATACCTGAACTGCATCCTTAGGTAATGACTTATCCCATATATCATCACAATGCTCATTAGGACCATACCCCCCTATTTTCACAGTATAACCATAAGATCCTAGTTTTGATTTAATACTGTACATAAATGCATAATCATCTTTTAAATTATATACTACATCACTTGATATGTATATTGTTCTTGATTTAGAATTTGAAGGATGAATACTCTCCCAATTATACACAGTATTTGGCGTAGGCAGATAACTTGATGAAGTTACATCAAATATTCGTGCATATGTATATACAAGATTGAAGTATCCTAATGTTCCACGAACTGTTGAAATAGATGTTGGTGGCTTGTTATATTTTTGCATATGCGAATATACTCTGTCACCTATTTCCAGTACCTGACTTATAGTATAATATCCGGAAGTTACAGAATCTTTCTGAGTTGTAACTGTTTTATAAAATTTATATGGTATTTTTTCAGAAGATTTTCCATTGTTAATATTTTTAGCTGACTGAATCATCAAAGCCAAAAATTCAGATAATGCAATCCTTGACTTACCTATATAAACTGTGGTAACTGTATGATTAGATTCAAACTGATTTCTGACATCAACAGCTGCTGATTTAATTTGATTAAATGTAAAATACTCCTCCACAAGTATTGTTAAATTATTAGAAGCACTACTCTCAGCAAATGTTGAAGTAGGCTTTAACATTGCAGTAATTTTATAAGTTCCCCTAGCTAATTGAGTTGTATTGTATGTGAAAGAAACTTTACCATCAGATATAGTTGAATTTCCCACAGTCTTATCATTTATTTTAAACACAACAATCCCAGAAGGCAAATAATTTGAATTACTTTTTTCAACAACAGTTGCCTTAAGCACTACTGAATTAGAATATCCGGAAACTTTACTAACAGACATTCTCGTAGGTATTGCTGAAACATTTAAAATTGCCTTTTGGGAAACATCAGAATTTAGAAAATGATCCCCACCATAAGTTGCAGTAATATTATACAGTTTAGCTGACAATTTCATAGCAGAGTATGAATAAGATACCACCCCTTTTGATACGTTGGCATAACCAATTGTTTTACCATTAATTTTAAATGCTACTTTTCCGCCAGCTGCAAGATTACCTGTTTCACTATCAATAACATTTGCAGTTATGTTAAATGTATTTCTTGTTATAACAGAAACATTATTAACTGTAATCTTACTATCATGTTTTAATAAAGTTAAAACATTACTAGCAGAACTTTCCAAATACTTGGAATTTTCACCATATTTAACTGTTAAATTATACTCCTTAGGAGTCATGTCTGCCAAATCATAAGATAAAGATGCAATACCCTGACTTACTAATGTGGTACCAATGGTTCGTCCATTGATTTTAAAAACAACTTTACCTTCATTTATATTATTTCCTTTCACATCAGTAACTTTAGCATTGAAATTTGTTGTAGTGTTATATTTTACTGACTGTGAATCAATTGATATTTTAGAAGCTGTTTTAGTAGTTGATGTACTTTCCTTTGTAACATTGTTTTCTTTTTTAATTATTTCTGTATATGAAGACCCATCATTAAGTGTAGTGTCTTCCATGTTAATACTTGCTGTATCTGTTACATTTTCGGCAGATACTGCAGATATAGTTATAAACATGACAGAAATTAATATGAATATTAATATTTTCTTAATATTTACAACTCCCATAATCTTGAATAATATCAAAGATTATTAGTATAGTTTTATTATTAAGTATTATTTATACTTTAACCATTATAGAAAATACGCGTTTAAACAGCTGTTTTATAAGCATCCAATTAAATCTTTTATTAAACATCAAAATACTATCAAAGATTTAATAAAATAATAACAAAAAGTATTATAAAAGACAAATACAAAAAAGTGTTAATACCATCACTTTAAAATTATTCAAAAAATAAGAATTTACTAAGAAAATGAAAAAAAAAGTTTGATGAAAAATATTTCATCAATATATGTCAATATATCCTATGCAGTAACTGTGAATGTTTTTGTGCTGTTTGTTGGGTTGTAGTTTGCTCCACCAGTGTGTGCTATGATTATGGTGTTGGTTCCTACTTTGTTTGCTGTTGTTTTGAATGTGAATACACCTTTGGTGTCTGTTTTGGTTGTGTGTTCTACTCCGTTGAGTTTTACTTTGAGGTTGGTGTTTGCTCTGATTTTACCATTGGCATCGGTGAATGTTCCTGTGATTGTTAGTGTGCTGCCTTTTTTAACCGTGTTTATATTGTTTATTGTTATTTTGAGGTCTTGTTTTAGCATTTTGAATGTTGTGCTGGTACTTGTTGGGTTGAATCCTGTTCCACCATTGTGACTTACTGTTACGTTGTTAGTGCCTATTGTTCCGACTTTACTGGTTGCTTTGAATTTACCATTGGCATCGGTTCTTGTGGTTAATGTTTTACCATTAATGATAA
>ODAI013774231.1_pt1 | contig 15766 bp, 13 predicted proteins | sample 1539321 | NCBI WGS metagenome assembly ODAI01 (sample SAMN02144231, study PRJEB22623) | gut metagenome | biome: sheep rumen | host: Ovis aries | place: New Zealand
CCTACCGCAACATTGGAGCGGAGGAGTTCATCGACAAATGCGCCAAACGCGGCGGAGGATTGCAACGCAGTGCGCTGGTGGGAGCCTTGGCTTTGGTGACAGACGAACTGGCGATGTGGCTGGCTAATGGCTATTCGGTGACGATTGACGGCATAGGTACGTTTGGCACGAAGCTGGGTGTGAAACGGGGCAAATTGCAGGACACCTTTGAGGAAGGCGAGCAGAAGCGCAATGCGCAGAGCCTCCGCGTGACAGGCATTTCCTACCGCGCTGACAAGCAACTGATTAGGAAGACCGACCAGCTCTGCGACCTGGAGCGTGGTGGGGAGCGTCGTCTGCACCAATCGCCCTACGAACTCCCGAGACGAGTGGAGATGGCCAAAGACTTCATCAAGAAAAACGGCTTCATGCATGTGTATGACTATGCCACCATAACTGGTCTCTCCTACACTTCCGCCTCGCTCGAACTTAGGAAAATCTGCAAAAATCCTGAATGGGGCATCACTTGGCAAGGGAGAAAGAGCAGCAAGCTCTACTTGTTGGCGCAACAATAATGAAAAAGAAACAAAAACTAAAACCTACTGCAACAATGAAAAGACTTGTTTTAATTGCGCTGTTGACCCTCACATGGGCACAGACGGCCTTTGGGCAACACACTGTGGAGAGCATCCGCAAGCAATATACAAACATCAAAGCCAACATCACCGAGATGCTGAAGGAAGAAGGCTACCCCGATGAGTACTACCAGGTGCTGGTGCGCCAAAACCTGCCTGCAACGGGTGGGCACTTTGAGGACACAAGGATGTACTGGGGCGAAAGAGATGATGATGAAATTTACCCTTCACACTACGTGCAGTTTGTAACGACAAAATACAACTTTGCCGCTCGTGAGTTCTACGAAGAATATCTCTACGACGAAAAGGGAAACATCTTGTTCATCTATGCACAGACGCCCGATGCCGATGAAGACATGGACAAGATGCACGAACTGCGCTTCTACTTCGATGCGGGCAAACTCATCAAGGTGTTGGTGAAAGTGCGTCGTGCTGCAGACAGCCAAGCACCCTTTGCCGAAGAGTATTCAGGAACGACTGTCCCTGAAAAGTACAAGAATCTCTACGAGCACTACTGTGGATGGTCAAGGCAGTTCGTTCAACTCTTCGATGCGGTAGATGGAGCTGCACATCTCTAAAAAAAAGTAAGTAACTGAACAAAATAATTTTTGATCATTCGTAATCAATTCGCGATAATTACATGTTTTATATAAACACGAATTGCCCATGAATTAATCATGTAAACCATTTTTGTTTACCTACTTACAATTCAAAACAATTTTCACTTCTTTCCAGATGATAAACATGACGATTATGGGACAATCTTTACAGAAACTATGGTGGCTCTGCATCGTGTGGCTATCTGTAGCAGCCAGCTTTGGCCAGGAGCCTGCCAGCGAGGTGGAAACACAGGAAATGGCTTCCGGCAGCCAGACGATTTCAATTCTCGACTCGCTCAAAGCCGTGAACGACTCCATTGTGGGAGAGTTGCGTCATCAAGTGCAGGAACTGAAACTGCAAGGCATCATGATGCAGGAGCAATTGGAGCGCACAGGCATGAATGCCCGCGAAGATTCATTGCGCCAAGCCGAGCGGAAAGCCAGAATTGATTCGCTCAGGAATGTGACCCAAGGGGCACCCTTGGTTGTGGAGGGCGACACCCTACTCGTCATATACGCCCGCAAGGGTGGCATGTTGCCTGAGGCTCGCGTGGCTGCCGCACAAAGCAAAATTCTGGAAACAGGCAAGAGCCTATCGATGTTTATCGACTCCATCTATGTGTTTGACAGCGAAGTATCTACCGACGTGATGGCAGGCGAGAACGTCATTCTGAGCGTGACAGACCTCGATGCCCTGTGGAACAACAAAGAGCGCTTGCAATTGGCTGAAGAGTATCGCAGCATTATCAGTTCAAAAGTGACGTCTCTGCACAACACCTACGGTCTTCAGCAGAAATTGCAGGGCATGGGATGGGTGGCACTCATCATTCTGGGGCTCGTCATCCTCATTGTGCTGATGGTGCGCTTGTTCCGCCGGTGGAAGTTTCGCGTCACTCGCAAACTGCTGCGCTCCATCAAGACAGTCAGCATCAAGGACTACACCCTTCTCGACGCCCACCGCTTAGGCATCGTCATCATTGTGGTGTTCAACTTCGTGCGGTTCCTGCTCATCCTGCTCCTCATCCTGACCAGCGTGCCCATGCTCTTCTCTGTCTTTCCAGAAACAAAAACGTTCACCTACACCATCTTGGGCTACGTGTGGAAACCGCTGAAGGACATCTTCGCCTCCATCGTGGCATACATGCCCAATCTGTTCAAAATCATCGTCATCATCGTCTGCTTCCACTACCTGATGCGAGCCATTCGCTACTTCCGCGACGAAATTGCGAGCGGAAGTCTGAAACTCAACGGATTTTATGCCGACTGGGCTTTGCCCACCTACACCATCCTGCGCGTGCTGCTCTACTCCTTCATGTTTGTGATGATTTGGCCTCTGCTGCCCAACTCCGACTCCGAAATCTTCCAGGGAGTGTCCGTGTTCATCGGTGTCATTGTCTCGCTGGGGTCCTCCTCCATTGTGGGCAACATCATGGCAGGACTCGTGATGACTTACATGCGTCCCTTCCACATTGGCGACTACATCCGCTTTGGTGACACAGAAGGGGAGGTGATTGAAAAAAGCATGCTTGTCACCCGCATCCGCACTCGCAAAAACGAGGTGGTCACCATTCCCAACTCGAACATCATGAGTGCACAGACTTCTAACTTCACTTTCTCAGCGCGCCGCTACGGAGTGCTGGCTCACACCTCTATCACCATAGGCTACGATGAACCTTGGCAAAAAATTGAGCGGCTCCTTGTCGAAGCCGCCCTTGCCACCGATGGCATCAAGAAGACACCCCCACCGTTTGTCATCATCAAGTCGCTCGACGACTTCTACGTGGAGTACGAAATCAACGCCTGCACCGATCGTGCCCGCACGCTTCCCGTTGTCCACTCCACCTTGCGGCAGAACATTCTCGACCACTTCCATCGGGCAGGCGTAGAAATCATGTCGCCTCACATCGAGGCTCGCCGCGACAACCTGCCTGTGCAGATTCCAGCTGTTGAAAGTGAACCTTTTGCTCAACGCAGGCAAAAGTGAAGAGTTAATTCTCTCAAACCTTTGCCACGATTTGGCATAGCCTTCGTGTACTTTCGCAGAAAAAACAAAGAAACATGGACAACGACAGAGGGCAAAGCCTAATTACCAATAGCACTTGTCCGATCGTTTATCGAACAACTATCGGACAAGAATGGGACAAGAATGGGGGGTAAAGCTCCTAAATTTTCACTTTTCGCTAAACGCTTTCTCCAAACGCTTATATTCAGCCTTTGTCAGGCGCAAGAAGCTGCCATGCTGCGGAGCTGTCACCCCCTGAATGTCCACAGGGTCGTGGAAGCCTTTCAAGTATTCGTCCGTTTGGCAAATGCGGTAGTGCTTGGGACGGTCGCTATACTGGATGTAAGCCACCCGCCAACCTTTCTCGCCCACAATTTGGAAGGCACTGCTGCCCTCGCACTTCTTCGTGCCTTCGAAGCTGACGAAATCGTTCTCGTCGGGTTCTGGCCAAGGACCGGTAAGCTTATCGGATGTGGTTTGGAATATGCCAGGATGTCCCCCTTCCTTCTTGATGAGCATGTGGTACTTATGGTCGCTCTCCAAATAGTTGATGTCGGCATCGATGGTGGCATACCCCCAATCGAACAGCACGCGGGGTTTGGTCAGCTTAGTGAACGTTTTGTCGGCATAGCTATACACCATGCGGTCGTATTTGTCATCCTCGTTCGTGCTCCAAATGGAGTAGTAAATCATGTAGCCCCCCTTGTCACCATTGGCCCACACGTAGTTGGGATCCCAAAAGATTTGGGGTGCCCACACACGGTTTATCTTGCTCCAGTCGGCAATGATGTCAGGACTCTCCGGGTCGCAAAAAATCTCGTTCCCCTTGCGAAAGTCGAAGGTGGTGGATGTCCAGTTGATGAGGTCATCGCTCTTCATGAGGTTGATGCCATAATTGAACCACACCTTGCTTTTGGCCACACACATGTCGGTAGTGACCATGAGAAAGCCTTTGCCTGAATCGGATTTACGACACACGTATGCGTCGCGCTGTCCACCTTCGATGGCTGCCATCTTTTGGGGGTCGATGACAGCTTTCCCGCCATTCAAGTCGTGATAGTGAAGTCCGTCGCGACTCAGCGCATAGGCAGTAAACTCGCCGTTGTCGCTCATGTGGCAATAAAGGTATCCATAATCCCCCTTCTGAAGGTTTTGAGCCGAGAGGGGTAGCAAAGACAATCCCGTCAGGAGACTTGCTAAAAATGTTTTTTTTGAGGTCATAATCGTTAGTTTTTATAGATTGCAGGGGCAAAGGTAGTAATTTTAAGTGAAAAGTGAAGAGTGAATAATGAAAAATCTAAGTCACCTTTGGATAAGTGAAGAGCTAAAGGTTCACTTTTCATTTTTCACTTCTTTTGGGGCTGCCTGTTGAGCCGATAAATGACATGGAGGATGCCGTAGGAAGGAATGACATTGCGGAACACCTCAGCGCGTCCTTGTGCATTGACCGTCCGCTGCACATTGGAAAGATTGCCCAGAAGGTCGAAACCATCGAACATGAGGGTTAGCTTTCCCTTCATCATGCGCTTAGACAGGCGGGCGTTCCACACCAGCTCGTTGGTGTTCATGGAAGATTCGCTATATCCCCTGCGGCTATACATGGTAATGTCGGAAGATACTTGCATGCCCCAAGGGAGTTCCACCTTAGTTGTCAACCCATAATTGAAAGAGAACACATCGAGTGTGGTGAAATCCTCGCGTTCGCTGCCTGAGTGCTGATAGTTCAGATTGCCCGCCACACCGAATTCCATCTTGCTGGAAGGTTGCCAACGCAGTGAAAGGTATTCATTCACATTGTCCGACACAACGACAGACTTGGTGGCGACAAGGCTCTCGTTAGTTCCGCTCAAATCGACATTGTTCGTGTGGCTATACCCCACTCGCTGCGACACACGCCATTTGTCGTTCTTGTCTAATGCGACAGAGACGTTTGAATTGGCCGACAGATTCCAATTACCATTCACATTGTCGGGAGTGACGGTGCGCACACCCGTTTCCTTATTATAAATGTAACCCGACGCAACGGCATTTTCTGTGATGTTGGCCGAGAGGAATGAATTGAAGAGAGTTTTTTTCCACTTGTCATGATAATACAAGCTAAAATCGTGACTATGTGTCTTTTTCAAATTCGGATTGCCCAGCGTGATGTAAAGAGGGTTGCTGTCGTCGCGGATGTTGAGCAAACTCGTCATGGAGGGTGCTGAATTGTTTAGGGTATAGTTGATGCTGACACCTTTGTTCTTTTTATAATTGTCCTTGGAGAACGAAATGGAGGGGTTGAACAATGCGGTGTTGCGAGTCAGGAGAGTATCCACTTGAGTTCCCCGACAATAATCCAAACGTTCGTGGGTGAAAGGCGCATTCAGAACCAGGGTGAAGAAGGTGCTGTTGTCGCCCTCCATCAAACTGTATGAATAAGAGAGGTAGGCTTGATTGCTAACATTGTTCGTTGTGGAGTGGGAGCTGTTTTGCGCATCCAATGTGGAGAGCATGTCATCGACCGAAGGTAGTGTGCCCAACGAATGTGTCTCGGGTTTACTCCATTCGTCCAATTTGTTCAGCAGATAGAGGGAACGGTTGTTGGTGTTGTGATGATACTCAAATGTGTGCTTGAAGAAGAGTTGGTGGTGCTGCTCTTTGTCGAAGGCAATGCCCACCCCCGCTCCTGCACGAGCTTGATGAGAGCGCTGTTTTGAGGGATTGTACCGATTGCGGAAGTCGGTGGGTTGCGTGGCTGAATTGGGATAGTCGAGCAGATAGTGCTCATAGCTGTCTGTCCGACTATCGGAGTAGTTATAGCCAAATTGCACATCAAAATTGACATAATCGTTGTGTGCAGGCATAAATGTCAAGAATCCGTCGAAATTGGCATTGGTTTGATGCCCATTTCCCTTGCTGGTAGTCATGGTTCGGTTGATGGCATAACGGCGCAACAGTTCGCCCGCATTGGGCGTCATGATGCTGTCCATCCATGCTTTGCCCAATTGCGCAGCCACATCTTCCGCGAGGGTGACGCTGGCATTGTTGCCACGATTGTTCCACTTATTGTAGCTGACATTGGGGCGCAAAGAAAGAAAGATGTAGCGGAACGTTTCCCACAGGGGATCGGTGTGTTGCAAACGGAGGTCATGACTGCTCTGAAAACCCCAAGCATAGTTTCTGCTGTTCTGAAAACTTTTTCCGTAAGTGTCGCCTCCCTCAAGGAAAGTTGCACTGGTGGTGTGCGAGGCATTGTCTATGTCGCTATAACTGCCGTTCACGCTTCCTTGGTAGTTATACTTGTCCTCCTTGTCGCGCATGAAGTTGCCACCCACTTGGTAGGTGGTGGTTAAGCCGTCCGTTTGTTCCAAGTCGCTCCATTCACCCTCATAGCCAGGTTGTCCGTTGTCGTTCACATTGTTCACGTTGGCAAACAGCGTGATTCGGGTGTTGTCGGAGAATCGCAAGCCAAACAATCTTCCCATGAACTTGGTGTCGAGTTTTCCTTCCTGATTTCGGAAGAACGTAGCTCCCGCACCTCCCTCGGCATTGGCTATCCACCCTGTGGCGTACTCCTTTTTCAGCTTCACGTTCAGCACCAGTTCCTTTTTCGTATTCTTCTCTCGGGGCGTTCCTTTCACCTCCTCAGGCACACGCTCAAACGACTGGATGTTCTTCACCATGTAGGAAGGCATATTTTCCAGCAACAACTCGCGATCGCTGTCGAAAAAGTTCTTACCATTCAGTAACAAGGCATCCACTTGTTTTCCATTCACTTTGATGACACCCCCTTTCTCCAACTCCACGCCGGGCAATTTCCTGATGAGTTCGCTCAACATGGACCCCTCAGCCATGTTGAAGGCATCGGCATCATAGACGAGGGTGTCGCCATCCATATAGAATTTCAGCTTGGTGGCCACCACCACAAATTCATCCAGTTCGCGCTCCAGTTTTTTAGGGATGGTGCGCAAATAGACAGGCTTCAGATAGCGATAGTTCTCGCGCTTGTAGAGTTTCTTCACCTCCACAGGTACATACTTGCTCACATACCCTTCGGCATCCACCTTCAGCAGGTAATCCCCTGCCTTCGTGATAGGAAAGTCCAAACTGGAGCTTTTGAAGTACTCTTCCTCTTGGTACTCAAAATGCACCGTGTCGGCATGCGAGCTGTCGGCTGCCCACAACAACTCGGCTTTCACATTCTTCACGGGGTCGTGGGTCAGGTGGTCTTTCACTTCCATATATACCTGCATTCCGCGCACAGCCGCACGCGCTGTGTCGGCATCATGTTTCTGTGCCGAGAGGGGGGGAGTGGCTATTAAAAACAGAACAATTTGCAGAAACGACTGAATGGACACTGACTTAAACCGACGCATCATGCTCTCTCATTCACCCCTTTCTTATGTATCAGTTTATTGTCTGCCCTAAGCAGTCGCATCATGTGCCGATGCACAAAGATGCCCATCGCCACAAAGAGCACGATGAATGTGCCTGCAGCTATCATCATGTGCGTCTCACTCAAGTCAGCCGCCAAAACGATGCTGTCAAAGGCTCCGTGGAAAAGGAAAGGCACCAAGAATGCCAACAGGAAGTAAAGACGGCGATGACGGCGGTAGCCATAGATGCCCAGCGAATAGTAATAGCCCATGAACACGGCGTAGAAGAAGTGGCCTGGCACGCTGAGCAGCCCCCTGGCTATGCCTAATGCGGCAAGGTTGTCGAGATTGACGAGCAAATAGCCTATATTCTCCAACCCGGCAAAGCCCATGCCCACACAGGCGGCATAGACAATGCCATCCATGCGCTCGTCAAAATAAGGATTGCCACGAACCAAGAGCCAGAAGAAGAGGTATTTCATCACTTCTTCGGAGAATGAGATGACCACAAAACTGTAATAGAGGGCGCCGCTCATGGTGTTGAGTTCAGGCTCTGGCCACAGCATTTCCATGACAATTGCCCCACCGCAGGCAAGGATGCCAAACCAGAAGGATTTGGCAATCCACTTCATTGGCTCGCGCTGGTATTTGTCTTGCCAATAGATAAAAGCCACCAAAATCAGAGCGGGGAGGATGCCTGAGAGTATAGCTAAGAAATACAGCATCGTCAAAAAACGGTTTTATCGTGCACTTTTCTTGGGAGAACGTAACTGACTGAACACAAACCATCCGATGGAAAGAACCAACACAGCTATCAGCCCTATGCCAAAGGGGGTGAGTTCGCCCTGATGGAGGATGGCACCGCGCATGGAAGTCATGATGCCCTTAGGCGAATAGGAAGCTCCCACATATTTATTGTTTTCCCAGTTGCCAGCCAACTCTGTTCCGCCTGGTGTGGTATAGACGCCATAACCGTGACGGCGGTCGTTATGGAAGGTGCCCACATAGACTGAGCCATTCTGCGAGGTGTATTTTCCTTCGCCCTCAAACTTGGAGAGGACAAACTCACCTTCATACACAGCTCCGTTGGCAAACTCGTAGCGTCCCTGCCCCTCACGCTCGCCATTCACCCAATGTCCCTTGAACACATCGCCGCAAGCCCAAGTGTAGGTGCCCTCACCATTGCGCTGGTTGTTTTCATAATGGCCTGTATATTCGTCTCCACCCACAGCTACGAAGGTTCCCTCGCCTGTGCGCACATCGTCAACCCAATCGCCCTCGTACAAGTCGCCATTGGCCCAATGGAGTTTTCCCTTGCCATTGCGCTTGCCATTGTGCCAAGTGCCCTCAAAAATATTCTGTTTCCCTGCATAGTAGGCAATACCCTTGCCCTCTTGTTTGCCATCTTTGAAACCGCCTTGGTAGAAATCGCCATCAGCCCAAGTATAAACACCATAGCCCTCCATCTTGCCCTCCACGAAGCTGCCTTCATATTTGTCACCATTGTCCCACGTGTAGGTTCCTTCGCCATGAAAGAGCCCCTTCTTCTTTGGGCCTGTATATTTTCCTCCTGTTGTACCGTTCTTCACTGGCTTGATAAAGTCGTCGGTGTGTTCGGCAGCTGAAATGACGCCTGCCATCATGAAGAATGCTGCAATAAGCAATGCTGCTTTTTTCATCATAATCAAAGTTATTTAGTTTTTTAATGTAAATAGTAAATTCTGTTTTTTCTTGTCCCAAATACGAATAATCAGTGCAAAAATATTGAGTTTTATGTATTTAGCAAAATATTTGGCGAAGAAAAGTACTTTACTGCATGATTTTCGGCATCAATTGCTATCTATTTCCGAAAAAAGAGGGGGGAATGAAGTCATCACCCCTCCAACAACGCTTCAGAAACAGCAAGGTCGAAGGGGGTGGTGATTTTGATGTTTTCACGATTGCCCTGCACCAATGTGACAGCATGCCCATAACGCTCCACCACCGAAGCGTCGTCGGTAAAAAAGTCGGTGTAAGGTTGGGAATAGGCGGCTCGCAACAGGGCAGCGGAAAACACCTGAGGTGTCTGCACCAGTTTATATTCGGAACGGGACACGGTTTCCGACTCGCTGTCGCTAATCATGTGCCGAACCGTCTCCACCACTTCTGTCACCGGAATGGCAGCCCCTGTGCGTGCAGCCTCATCATAGCAAGAGCCGATGGTAGCGATGGAGACAAAAGGACGCACCCCATCGTGCACGCCAATCAAGCGAACATGGGGCGACACCTTGGCAAGGCCGTTCAGCACAGAGTGGAAACGGGTTTCTCCCCCATCGGCAATAAGATGAGGAGCGGTGAATTTGTACTGCCTACAGAGTGACTGCCAGTAGTCTTGCTGACTTGGGGGCAGAACCAACACCACCTGCATGTCCTCAGCGTACTGGAGGAAACGCTCAATGGTTCGCATCAGGATGGGCTTACCACCAATGGGGAGGAACTGCTTGGGGATGTCTCCCCCCATGCGCAATCCCTTGCCCCCAGCTACTATGATAACGGCCTTCATAAATCGTTATACATCATGCCAGCCTTCAACGCTTCGGCAGCATCCTTTCCGCAGAAATGCTCCACAAGAAGATAGCCCAATGCAAGGGCGGCGGCAGGTCCTTTGCCCGTGAACATCAAGCCATCTTGTTCCACAAGCTTTGCCGTGTAGTCAGCTCCTGTCAGGTACTGCTCAAAACCAGGATAGCAGGTCATCTTTTTACCTTGAGCCAATCCTAAGTTACCATACACCATCGGTGCGGCACAGATGGCAGCCAAGGCTTTGCCTGCTGCGTGGTGGGCAAGGATGACGTTGCGAAGCCCTTCATGCGCATTGAGATTTGCTGCGCCAGGCATTCCGCCAGGCAGGAACAGCAGGTCGGCATCGCTATAGTCGTTGTCGGCAAACATAGAGTCTGCTACGATGCCTATTTGATGGGCACCCATTACAGTTTGTTCGTCCATGATGGACACAGTCTTCACGTCAAGACCTGCACGACGCATCACATCGATTGGCCCGAGGGCTTCCACTTCTTCGAAACCCGTTGCAAGAAATACATAAATCATAGTTGTGAATTTTTATTGGGATGGTGGCTATTGAAGTTTGAATCGGTAGGTTATCGTACCATTTTCCGTGCGGTCACCTTCCGAAAACTTTGATTGTTTTGCAGCAGCTACAGCGGCATTCTTTAAGGCTGCAGACGAAGTGGTGCTGCGAGTCACAGTGGCACTAATGACAGCACCCGATGCACTTACTTGAATAGACACCGTCACAGTTCCTTCGCTGTTGGAATCATAAGAGGGCTTTGCTAAATAAATTGCCAAGCGGTTCCCCACCTTGGCGGAGGTGCCAGTGCCGAGTCCTCCCACTCCCGATGTCTTTCCGGTGTTGCTGTTTCCATCAGGCGAACCTTGAGCACCATTCCCCGTGGTGTTTCCGCTGCTGCTTTTATTGCCAGCGTTACCGAATGCCCCTGTTACACGGCTCTTGGCAGCTGCGGCAGCTTTTTCTTCTGCAGCTTTCTTCTTGGCAGCTTCCTCAGCAGCTTTCTTCTTGGCAGCTTCCTCTGCAGCTTTCTTCTTGGCGGCTTCCTCTGCGGCTTTCTTCTTGGCGGCCTCCTCAGCAGCTTTCTTCTTGGCGGCTTCCTCTGCGGCTTTCTTCTTGGCAGCTTCCTCTACGGTTTTCTTCTTGGCGGCTTCGGCAGCAATAGATTTTTCCTGATCTTGGGTAATTACAGGTTTTGCCGCCTTTTGTGGAGCAGGCTTCACATTGGGTTTCGGCTCTGGCTTCGGCACAGGAGCAGGTTCTGGTTGAGGAGCAGGAGCCAGAGGCACTTCCTCCACTTCTGCTTGGTCAGCATGCTCAAGTTCAGCATCCTCTGCGGTTCTCGTTTCAGCAGGCAAACCGCCAAGGTCTTCTCCTCCAGCATCTTCCACCATTCCCAACAACACAGGCACACCGTCCTCCTTGTTCTCATCAGGATGCACGGCCGAGAGTGTCAGGAATGCCAGCAAAAGGATAAGAACCACATGCACTACAATGGTAGCGAGCCCTGCTTTCAGATTTTTCTTTTTGTTGTCAGTCATCGCGCGATGGGGGTCTTGTGGCAAGAACCATCTTGAAATGATTCTCGTTGGCTATACTCAGAATTTCAACAATATTTCTATAGGGCACAGCTTCGTCGGCATAGAGCGAGACGAAGAGTTCAGTAGAGTCATTCACCTGGGCATTGAGCACTTGGGGGAGTTCTTCGAGCGTGACGGGTTGCTCCTGCTCATTGCCAGCAGCGGCATAGAGGTTCAAGTCCTTATCAATGACCACCCGCGCCGTAGCCTTAACGGTGGTTTGCTTCTTCCCCTGTGGCAGGAGCACCTTGATGGCATTGGGCGACACCATTGTGCTTGTAATCATGAAGAAGATGAGCAAAAGGAATATGATGTCGGTCATTGACGCCATATTGAACGTCGGACTGACTTTGGTTCTTCGCTTAAACATAGGCCTAATCTTCCTCGCTTACAATATCCATAAATGTGAGGGACTTTGCTTCTATCTCATTCACCACCCCATCAATCTTTGCTACTAAATAGTTGTAGCCAAACAGGGCAATGATGCCTACAGCCAAACCGCCCACTGTGGTAATCATTGCTTGATAGATGCCACCCGAAAGAAGGCTGATGTCAATGTTGCCCCCGGCATTGCTCATTTGCCAAAAAGCCTCCACCATACCGATGACCGTTCCAAGGAAACCAATCATAGGTGCACCACCCGCAATAGTAGCAAGCACAGGAAGTCGCTTTTCCATCGTTGCAATCTCCAGATTACCCGTATTCTCGATGGCTGTTTGAATTTCCGAAGCCGGCTTTCCCATACGACTGATACCACGCTCTATCATGCGGGCAGCCGCAGTATTGGTGTTACGGCAAAAGTTGATGGCCGATTTCACATCATTGTTCTTGAGATAGTCGCGGATACGATCCATAAAGAGTTTGTCATCCTTTCCCGCACTGCGAATAGCAATGAATCGTTCCACAAATATATACACGGCTATGACCGAAAGGACAGCCAGGACTATCATAATCCACCCACCTTTCGATGCTAATTCAAGAATGCTAAGTTCTTCCATAATGAGTTTAAGTATTTGTATTTATTATCAATTAGAATATAATTTTCCATCCAACAACAATAATTTGTGCATGCATGGCCACTGATTCTCAAATTAAAACTGTAACTTTGCATTTATTTCCGTTGCAAAAGTACGACTTTTTCGTACATGACACAAAAAAAATATCTTAAATATGACTAAAAAGCTCAAGTTTGCCCTCTTTGGCAATGTTTATCAAGAACGCAAGAGTGCTGCGGTGCAGAAATTCTTCGCCATTGCCCACGAACGGAAAGCCGAAATTGCCATTCCGGAGCAGTTCCACGACTTCTTGTGCAACAATCTGAAAATTCATGTGCCTGAATGCGAAATTATTCAAGACAATAATTTCACGGCCGACTACGTGGTTTGCATGGGAGGAGACGGCACGTTCCTTGATGTGGCAAGCCGAGTAGGCGACAAGGAGATTCCAATCATCGGCATCAACACTGGGCGGTTGGGGTTTCTGGCAAGCTTTTCCCCCGATCATATTGAAGACACCATATCCGACATCTACGAAGGATATTTTGGAGTGGAAAACCACAGCGTGCTGAACATCTCCTGCGACGAGCTGCCCCTGAAGGACTATCCTTATGCCCTAAACGAAGTGGCTATCCTGAAGCACGACATCTCCTCCATGATTGCCATCCACACCGACATCAACGATGAGTATTTGACCACCTACCAAGCCGACGGACTCATTATTGGCACTCCCACTGGCAGCACAGCCTACTCCCTGAGCGTAGGCGGCCCCATCATCGTACCACAAAGCGAAACCATCAGCCTCACCCCCGTGGCTCCTCACAGCCTCAACATGCGTCCTATCGTACTCTGTGACAACAGCGAAATCACCCTTCGTATTGAAAGCCGAAGTCACAGTTTCCTCATTTCGCTCGACGGGCGCAGCCAAAGCTATCCCGACAACATCCACCTCCGCATCCGCAAAGCTCCCTACAGCGTGAAGGTTGTCACCCGAGCTGGACAGAATTTCTTCTCCACCCTAAGGAAAAAAATGATGTGGGGAGCCGACCACAGAGGATAAATCATCCCCAACCGTCCGTGTTCTGCAATTAGTCTGCCGCCCCACCCCACATTCCAGGTTATGCGGTTTGCTCGCAAAATCTCCCCTAAGCCATTCCCCATGAGAATCAACAAGTCAAAATACCCACTCAAAAAAATTGCCGCCTGGCTCTGGACCCATCACAAAAGCTGCCGCCAACAAGCACTGATAAACGTCTTTATCGGCCTTTCCCAAGTGGGGCTGGGCCTTCTATGGGTCGATGCACTCCGCTCTCTCACCGACATAGCCACCCACGCAAAGGAGGGAAGCATCATTTGGACCTCCGTGACTCTCGCCGGCATCTTTTTACTTGAAATGGGCATGCACATTGCCTACACTTGGATTAGTGCCGTTCTCGGTGTGAAAAGCCAAAACATCATGCAGCAATTCTTCTTCCAGCGAATCATCAAAGGTGAATGGCGGGGCATCGAGAAATACCACTCTGGCGATGTGCTAAACCGACTGTTTACCGACGTGAACGACATTGTCAAACTTCTTACCGACATCACACCTACGGCCGTTGTAGTTGTCGCCCAGTTCCTGGCATCATTCATCTACCTCTACACCATGGACAGCACCCTGGCCCTCATCATAGTCCTCACCAGCCCCATTTTCATCCTCTTCTCACGCATTTACTACAAACGTATGCGCCGCATTGTGCGCACCATCAAAGACAGCAACTCCGCCATCCAAGCCATCATCCAAGAGAGCATTCAACACAAAATGGTCATCAAGGTTTTGCAACGAGAGCAAACCATGGTGGACAAACTGAAACTCAGACAAAGCCTACTGCACAAGCAAATCAAGAGCCAAGCACGCTTTTCCATCTTCTCCAAGACTCTCGTCAACATCGGCTTCGCCTCGGCTTTCCTCGCTGCACTCGTCTGGGGACTCTTTCAACTGCAAGAAGGTCTCATCACAGTGGGTGTCCTAATGGCTTTCACCCAACTGGTCAATCGCATCCAACGCCCCATGCTTGATGCAGCCCGACTGCTCCCTATCTTTGTCAACAGCATGACTTCTTGCGAACGCCTCATGGAACTGGAGGAATTGCCCTTAGAGCCAGAAGAAACTCCCCTACACCTTTCAGGACGCGTAGGACTACGCTTCCAAAACATCTCTTTCAGCTATGACCCCCAACGTCGCACCGTCATCAAGAACTTCTCCCACGATTTCCGCCCTGGCTCCTTCACCGCTATCCTCGGCCCCACAGGTGCAGGCAAAACCACCCTCATCCGCCTCATGCTTACCCTCATCTCCCCCACACAAGGTAAAGCAGAAGCCTACACCACTCTCTACAGCAACTCCCAGGCCCGTTCCGATAACGGCCCAGGCCATTCCCCTCATGACACTCAAGAAGAGTTTCATCCGCTCTCCCCTGCCCTCCGCTGTAACATTTCCTACATTCCCCAAGGCAACACCCTCTTCTCGGGCACTATTCGCGAAAACCTCCTCATGGGCAACCCCGAAGCCACCCTCGAAGCCATGAACGAAGCCCTCCACCTCGCGCTCGCCGACTTCGTCTTCGACCTTCCCAAGGGTCTTGACACTCGGTGTTCCGAACAAGGTGGAGGTCTCTCCGAAGGCCAAGCGCAACGAATCGCCATCGCCCGTGCCATTCTCCACCCCTGCCAAGTCCTCCTGCTCGATGAAGCCACGTCTGCCCTCGACATCGAAACCGAAAAAAAACTGCTTGAGAACCTCAAACAGCATTTTGCCAATAGCACCATCATCTTTGTCACCCATCGCCTCGCCGTCATGGATTACACCACCGATGTCATCCACCTACAACGCCAATAACCAGCCTTTTGTCAACTCCTTGCTGATAACACAATTGAGGTATGTTCTAATAATTACTAAATCTGAGATGATTATCTTCCATTGTTTTTGTTGCTTTTGGGCATCTTTGGGCTTAATCCCTTGGGCCATAGCTCGCTATGCCCCTGCGGTCTTGCACCCAAATCTACTCCAAAATCA
>ODAI010268211.1_pt1 | contig 15765 bp, 11 predicted proteins | sample 1539321 | NCBI WGS metagenome assembly ODAI01 (sample SAMN02144231, study PRJEB22623) | gut metagenome | biome: sheep rumen | host: Ovis aries | place: New Zealand
GATTCCGAACCTCACCATCTGCTCACCCATGGACGAGCACGAGCTGCGCAAACTGATGTACACAGCACAACTGCCAGGACAAGGACCATTCATTATCCGTTATCCGCGAGGTGGTGGCGTATTGGTTAACTGGCGATGTCCCTTCGAGGAGATCAAGGTAGGAACAGGGCGCAAGATACATGAGGGCAAAGAGGTGGCTGTACTCTCCATCGGCGCTATCGGCAATAATGCCCTAGCCGCTGCGGAAGCGACAGGAGCAGCCCATTACGATATGCGATTCCTAAAACCACTGGACGAAGATATTCTCCATGAAGTAGCACGTAAATTCCAAAAGATTGTCACTGTGGAGAATGGTGTCAAGAACGGAGGTCTGGGTTCTGCCGTTATGGAATGGATGTGCGATCACGACTATCATCCCACCATCAAGCGACTGGGAATGCCCGATAAGTTTGTGGAGCACGGCACGGTGGCCGAGCTTCAACAGATTGTAGGTATCGACACGGAAAGCATCAAGAAAGCCATTCTCGAACTATTATGAAGATAGTGATTGGCGGGGCAGGCGCCGTAGGAACTCACCTGTCGAAGCTCTTGTCGAAAGACCATCAGGACTGTGTCTTGATTGACGACGACATTGAAAGGCTGGCCGGACTGGAGAACCGCTACGACATCATGACGCTACACGGTTCGCCTACCAGCATACAGACGCTGAAAGAAGCGGGCGTAGAGGGGGCTGACCTCTTCGTGGGTGTCACCACCGACGAGAGCCGCAATATGAATGCTTGCATGATAGCCCATGCGCTGGGTGCCAAGAAGACGGTGGCCCGTATCGACAATATCGAATATCTGGCACCAACCCAGAAAACATTCTTCGAGCAGATGGGCATCAACTCACTCATCTACCCTGAGGTACTGGCAGCTATTGACATCACCAACGGCTTGAAGATGTCGTGGGTACGTCAGCGCTGGGACGTTCACGGGGGCGCACTCGTCATGCTGGGCATCAAGCTGCGTGAGACGTGCGAGATATTGAACCAACCGCTGAAACAACTCTGCGGCCCCGACGACCCTTATCACGTGGTGGCCATCAAGCGCAACGACGACACGTTGATACCAGGTGGTAACGACGAGTTGCATGTGAACGACATCGCCTACTTCATGACCACTCGCGAGTACATCCCATATATTCGTAAAATCTCTGGCAAGGAACACTATGCCGACGTGAAGAACGTCATTATAATGGGCGGCGGAAAGACGGCTGTCCGTGTGGCTAAGACTGCACCCGACTACATGAATCTGAAGATCATTGAGTTGGACGAGACGCGCTGCGAACGGCTTAACGAACTGCTCAATGGCGACGACACGATGGTGATACATGGTGACGGACGCGATCTGGGATTGCTTCAAGAGGAAGGCATCCAGAACACTCAGGCTTTCGTAGCACTGACCGGCAATGCCGAGACTAATATCCTTGCCTGTCTGACGGCTAAACGACTGGGGGTGCGCAAGACGGTAGCGATGGTCGAGAACCTGGACTATGTGGAGATGGCCGAGAGCCTGGACATTGGTACCATCATCAACAAGAAGACACTGGCTGCAGGCCATATCTACCAGATGATGCTTGACGCCGACGTGACCAACGTACGTTCGCTGATGATGGTCGACTCTGACGTGGCTGAGTTTGTGGCTGCGGAGGGTTCGAGAGTTACCAAGAAGGCAGTAAAAGACTTAGGGCTGCCTTTCGGTGTCACCATTGGCGGACTGGTACGCAACGATCAAGGCATACTGGTCAATGGTAACACACGCATAGAACCCGGTGACTCCGTAATGGTGTTCTGTCACGAGCAGAACCTGAAGAAACTGGAGAAATACTTCAAGGCAGACTCGCTATGGTAAACTTCCGGCTGATATACAAGGTACTGGGATCACTGCTTTTCATGCTCGGCACGCTGCTGCTCATCTGTGCAGGCATTGCCTTCTATTATCAGGAGGACGACCTCATGGCGTTTCTCATCGCTTCAGCATTCACCCTGTCGTGCGGCTTCGTATTGCATTACATGGGGCATCGTGCCGACAATAACCTCAGCCGACGCGACTCCTATCTGCTGGTTACCGTGACGTGGGTGGTATTCAGTCTTTTCGGCATGCTACCCTTCCTGGTAAGCGGCTATATCAGCAATATCACCGACGCTTTCTTTGAGACGATGTCGGGCTTCACGACGACGGGAGCCACCATTTTGGACGACGTAGAACGACTGCCACACGCCCTACTGTTCTGGCGCACACAGACGCAGTGGATTGGCGGACTGGGAATCGTATTCTTCACCATAGCCATTCTGCCGTCGATGGTTGGCAGCGGCAACGTGAAGGTGTTTGCCGCCGAAGCCACTGGTCCGCTACGCTCGAAGATGCATCCGCGCCTGTCGACGATGGCCAAGTGGATATGGTCTATCTATCTGGCACTGACGGTAGGCTGCGTCCTCTCCTTCTATTTTGCAGGCATGGGGTGGTTCGACTCCATCAACTATGCCATGACAACGACCGCTACAGGCGGATTCGCCACCCATAACGAGTCGGCAGAATTCTTCCAATCGCCCACCATCGAGTATATCGCCATCGTGTTCCAATTCCTGGCTGGCATCAACTTCATGATGCTCTATGTCAGCATCTTCAAGATGAAACCCGGCAACCTGTTCAAGAGCTCGGAATTTAAACTCTATAGCGGACTGGTCATCGGAGCGACAGCCTGGATAGCCTACCTGCTTATGACGCGCAATGGCTACGGGCTGGAACACGCCTTCCGCAGCGCACTATTCCAAGTGGTGTCGTTTATCACCACCACAGGACTGTTCAGCGACGACGCTGCGCTCTGGCCTCACATCACATGGGTCATCCTGGGCGTGCTGATGTTCGTGGGGGCTTGTTCGGGATCTACCACTGGCGGATTCAAATGCGTGCGTGCTGTCATGGTGTTCAAGGTCTTACGCAACGAGTTCCATAAGTTGCTGCATCCCAATGCCGTGCTGCCTGTCAAGGTTGACGGAGTGCCGGTGGCTCGTTCGCAACTGAGCACACTGCTGGCCTTCTTTGCCATCTTCACGCTGATGATATTCCTGACGGCTACCATTATGATAGCCTCAGGCATCGACAACACCAATGCCATCACCATCTCGCTGAGCTGTATCAGCAATGTCGGCCTCACGTTGGGCACCCAGATAGGCCCTGAGATGTCGTGGTCTGAACTGCCTGAGTATATCAAGTGGCTCTGTTCGTATCTCATGCTGGTAGGCCGTCTGGAAATCATGTCGGTACTGGTACTTTTTACTCACGAATTTTGGAAAGACAATTAGACCAATGAAACATTTTAAGTTTACTCCCTTACTCAAGACCCTGATATGGGGCACGGAGAGCTGGCAGATCAGCGGTGTTGCAGGCAACGAGACGCTGGCTGAGGACGGCAGTTCGCTGAACACACTAGTAAAAGAAATGAAAGGACAGTTGGTGGGCGAAGCCAACTACCAGCGCTTCGGCGATGAGTTCCCGTTGCTCATTAAGTTCATAGATGCCCGTCAGGACCTCTCGATTCAGGTTCACCCGTCCGACGAGATAGCCCACCGACAGGGCAAGCCACGCGGAAAAACGGAGATGTGGTATGTGATGGAGTCGGCAGCCGATGCCAAGCTCTACAACGGACTGAAAATGAAGATCACCCCCGACGAGTACAAGCAGATGGTGGCAGAAGACACGATTTGCGATGCGCTGGCACAGTATGCCGTAAAGGACGGCGACTGTTTCTTCATCCCCGCAGGCCGTATCCATGCCATCGGGGCAGGCTGCTATCTGGCAGAGATTCAGCAGACCTCAGATGTCACCTACCGCATCTACGACTACAAGCGTAAGGATAAGGACGGCAACTACCGCCAGCTACACACCCAAGAGGCTTCGGAGTGTATCGACTACTGCGTCAAAGACGATTATAGGCAGCAGTATGAGCCCAAGAAGAATGAAAGCCAGCTGCTGGTGGAGTGTCCCTACTTCAATACGGCCGTCTACGACCTTGACGAACCGATGGAGATTGACTACAGCGAGCTCGACTCTTTCGTCATCCTGATAGGACTGAAGGGTGAAGGTGCGCTGAACATCGACGGCGACGAGGTCAGCTTCAAGGCTGGCGAGAGCATACTCATCCCTGCTACGGCACAGAGCGTAGCGGTGAGTGGCAGCATTAAGTTCTTGGAGACGTACGTGTTGTCGTAAGATAGGCTTCCAGATCCTGCTGGATGCGCCTATACTGCTCAGACAGCACATAGCCCGTATTTTTCTTCAACATCTGACGGATGTCCTGCAGCGAGTGTTCGTAGCAGGACATCTCGTTTCTACGCTGCATATGGTGCTGTGCCGTGCGGTATATCTCCTCCTCACGTTCCTGGCGCAGCCGGTTACATACCTTATTTAATATAGGTATCACGACGGTATCAAACAGATGATGGCCCTGGATATAGAGGTAAGTCGTCTGGGCGGTAACCCCTAGCGACTTGATGCTCTCCTTGGTCTGCAGATATTCCTCCTTAGCCTGCGGATACTGCTGCTGCAGCTGTCGTATCCTAGTGCTGACCTTACGGCGCAGATGAACCAACGAGGGAGCAGGATCGAACACATTGAAGCCTCCGGGATCTATCACCCGCGCAAATTCGGTCATCGAGAACTGGTTGTGCTTACCCTTACGATAAGCCCATACCGACCAGACGAACAGGGGGAACACCGCCTCGCTGTACTGGCGCAGATATTCCTCGAAGTCGAAGAGCCGATGGTCGTTCAGCGTCACAGCCACACAGACGTCATGCAACGAAGGGGCGAAGCACTGCAGGTTCTCAATGGCGTAAGCGTAGGTATGAAAGACGTAGGGCTCCTCCAGCACGCGGCGCGACTGCTCCGTAGCGCATTGCAGCATATAGTCGTAGTCGGCATCTACACAAGCTATCATATCAGGACCGATACGCTTGTCGACGAAATTCATCAGCACCGACTTCTTGCCGCGTCCCAATTTCTCGTGCGAAGGCAACATCACCTCAAAGTAGCGCGTATCGTCTTCGAAACGGCTGAGCACCGTGCGCCAGAAGTAGATGTCGTCGTAGCTCTCGACATAAGCCACGATACGCCTCCTGGCCTGCTTCGACTTCAGCCGATTTGCCGCCTCGAAGTACTGCGAATTGAGATTATCTTTTAGCTTACTCGGCATAACTGTCAACTATCAACTGTCAACTGTCAACTACAAAGTAATGTCCGTCACCTCCGTCACTTTATCCATCCAGCCGCTCATGATGACAGCAGGCGAATGGGTAGTGAGTATGATCTGCACGTTGGGGTTCAGCTCCAGTATCAGTTCGATGAGCCGCTTCTGCCACTCGATGTGCAGACTGACCTCCGGCTCGTCCATAAACAGGACATAGGGCTCGTGGTCCTCCACCAACACAGTAAGCAGGATGGCCAGCATCTGCTTCTCACCGCTCGACAATTGGTAGGGCACCAGCGTCTCGCCAATCTGCGAGAAACGGATCTCGTTCTCCGTCCGCACGATCTTCTTGCCCGTCTCTTCGAAGAGCTCGTCGATGATATCCTGGAATCGCTTCTTGGGTTGCGACAAATGCTGGGCGGCATCAGCATTGCCCTGTTGCAGTTCGGCAATGATACGATTACCAATGTTCACCTGGTAGTCCAGATACTTACGCTGAAGGTGATACAACTGGAAGTCGAGAGCCGACGTGATGCGAGCATCCACATGACTCATCGTACCCAGATCCAGCACGGGGCTGTCCAGCGAACGGATGAGGTCGAAACGGATGTGCGAGGCGTCCTCGGGTTCTACCGTGATATGTACGCCCTTCAGCAGATGGTTAATGACGTCGCCATTCGTATTGACACTCTTCACCACCCGATTCAGGATGGTCGACTTGCCCACACCATTGATACCGCTGAGCACGTTGACATGCGGATCCAGCTTCCACACGATGTGTTTCTTACCGCTCCATAGAGAGTCAATCTCTATCTCCTTGATATATTCTGCATACTTCATAGCCCTAAGTTTTCTGCAAAGATACAAAATAATTATCAATTATCAATTATCAATTATCAATTATTTTTGTACCTTTGCATCCATGAAACAAAATAAAGCACTCATAGCCCACCTCTCAATGTTCGGCGCCTGTGCCGGATGGGGGTTGATGGCACCCATCGGTAAGGATGCGATGACTCACGGCTTCGACGGCATCACGATGGTCACCTTCCGCGTCGTAGGTGCCTGTCTGCTGTTCTGGATAGCCTCCTTCTTCGCACCTAAGGAACACGTGCCTACCCGCGACAAGCTGATGTTCATCGGCGCTGGTCTGTTTGGACTGGTCTGCAACCAGTGCTGCTACACCATCGGGCTCTCTATCACATCACCTATTAATGCCTCGATAGTCACCACCTCAATGCCTATCTTTGCCATGCTGCTGGCTGCCCTTATCCTGAAGGAGCCCATCACGGGAAAGAAAGCCCTTGGCGTGTTGATGGGCTGCTCGGGAGCACTCATCCTCATTCTTACGTCGGCAGCTCATGCCACCGATAAAGTGGGCGACATCCGCGGCGACCTCTTCTGCCTGTTTGCCCAGTTCTCCTTTGCGCTATACCTGTCGCTATTCAACCCGCTGATACGTCGTTACAACGTGTTCACCATCAATAAATACATGTTCTCATGGGCCACGCTGATGCTTCTGCCATTCACTTTTTCACACGTCAGCGAAGTGTTGTCAGAACCCATCCCTTCTAAGACGTGGTGGGAAGTTGCCTATGTTGTGGGCATCGGCACGTTCTTCGGCTATATCCTCACCATGATAGGTCAGCGTACGTTGCGCCCTACGGTAGTCAGTGTCTACAACTACGTGCAGCCTATCGTTTCTGTTGCCGCCTCGCTGCTAATGGGAATCGGCATTCTGAAGCCCACCCACGCCCTGGCTGTCGTCTTGGTATTCAGCGGTGTCTGGCTAGTGACGAAGTCGAAATCGCGCAGGGATATGGAACTAAAAAAGAGAGTCTCACAATAGTCACAATTATACTTTTATACTTTTTCTATGATTTCAATTACTTGAAAAATAGAAAAATATAAGCTTCTAGTGTCTTTCACTCAAAATGGCACAAAAAGTATATTCGTATATAGTATATTCGTATGTTTAGAAGGGCTTCCCATCCGTGGTCGTGCGATCTTGCACGCCAAACTCAAGCGAAAGTACCCGCCCGAGCCAGCCGAAGCCTGCAACGACACCCTCTGACGACCCGCCAGAGAATTTCTTTGCCGGCTCCGAAGATGGTCTCCGCCGCCGGAGATTGTCTCCGCTCCGTCCGCAATCGGCTTCGCCCCTTGCTATTCTTCAGGCCTATCGCCTTCCTTCGCATGCCAAAAGTCTACCAATTGGATTGTGAAAGTCAGCATGCTGTAAGCTGGAATAGAACTGGTGGCGGTGGAACCGTAGCCCAGCTGGTAGGGAATGTAAACCCTGTAGATGTCGCCTCGGTTCATGTGCTGCAGGGCGGTATTAAAGCCCTCGATGAAGTTCGAAACACGGCCTTTATAGGGAGGACTGACTCCTTCGTCGTAAACATCGCCGTAGTAGGAGGCATCGAATCGCAGACCGTCCTTATAACGGGTAGAGGGCAGCAACTTTCCGGCATAGTGAATGGTCACCGTATCGGTATAGTTGGGTGAGACGGTGCCGACGCCTGCCTGCAGCAGTTCCATGACGATGTAGTTCGTAGGATCTTCCACATTGGCATTCTCAGCACGCAGTACGCCCATCACCGGAAACAGGGTTCCGCTCATGGGGTCAGCCTGGTTGTAGATTTGCAAGAAGGCTTGCTCGTTCTTATTCTGCCAGTCGGGATACTCCTCCTCCTTACCATCGTCCTCGCTACATGATGCCAAGACGAGGATCGACAGACAGGCAAATATGTAATGCTTCAGTTTCATTATTGCAGTTTCTTCAATAGACTTGCGATGCTCACTTTGTCTTCGATGATGCTGGCCAGCTCGCTGATCTTCACGCGCTCCTGCTCCATGGTATCACGGAAACGCAGGGTGACACAGCCGTCGTTGAGTGTATCGTGGTCGACGGTGACGCAGTATGGAGTACCAATGGCGTCCTGACGGCGATAGCGCTTACCGATAGAGTCTTTCTCGTCGTACTGGCAGTTGAAGTGGAACTTCAGGTCGTTGATAATCTCGCGAGCCTTCTCGGGCAGTCCATCCTTCTTCACCAATGGCATTACAGCCAACTTCACAGGAGCCAAGGCAGCAGGCAGGCGCAGCACTACGCGCGTTTCGCCGTTCTCCAGCTTCTCCTCGCAGTACGAGTGACACATAATCGAGAGGAACATACGATCCACACCGATAGAGGTCTCAATAACGAACGGCGTGTAGCTCTCGTTAGTCTGTGGATCGAAGTATTTAATGCTCTTGCCAGAGTATTTCTCATGCTGCGACAAGTCGAAGTTGGTACGGGAGTGGATACCCTCCACTTCCTTGAAGCCGAATGGCATCTTGAACTCGATATCCGTAGCAGCGTTGGCATAGTGAGCCAACTTGTCATGATCGTGGAAACGGTAGTTCTCTGCACCGAAGCCCAGTGCCTGATGCCAGGCCATACGCGTCTGCTTCCACTTTGGGAACCACTCCAACTCCGTGCCTGGCTGTACGAAGAACTGCATCTCCATCTGCTCGAACTCGCGCATACGGAAAATGAACTGACGAGCCACAATCTCGTTACGAAAAGCCTTTCCAATCTGGGCAATACCGAAAGGAATCTTCATACGGCCTGTCTTCTGTACGTTCAGATAGTTCACAAAGATACCCTGAGCCGTCTCCGGACGCAGATAGACCTTCATCGAACCGTCAGCCGAAGCACCCATTTCGGTGGAGAACATCAGGTTGAACTGACGGACGTCCGTCCAGTTGCGAGTACCGCTGATAGGACAAACAATCTCCTCGTCCAGGATAATCTGCTTCAACTCTTCCAAGTCGGGCCCCTGCATGGCAGCAGCATAGCGTGCGTGCAGTGCGTCGCGCTTCTCCTTAGTCTCCTTCACGCGCTCGCTGGTCTCCATATACTTCTGTTCGTCGAACGAATCACCGAAACGCTTGCGAGCCTTCTCCACTTCCTTCTGAATTTTCTCGTCGTACTTGGCAATCTGATCTTCTATCAGCACGTCAGCACGATAGCGCTTCTTCGAATCGCGGTTGTCAATCAGAGGGTCGTTGAAAGCATCCACGTGTCCTGATGCCTTCCATATCGTTGGGTGCATAAAGATGGCAGAGTCGATACCCACGATGTTCTCGTGCAGCAGTACCATCGACTTCCACCAGTATTCCTTAATGTTGTTCTTCAACTCAACACCGTTCTGACCATAGTCATACACGGCTCCTAAACCATCGTAAATTTCACTGGATGGGAATACGAAACCATACTCCTTGCAGTGGCTTACGATTTTCTTAAATACATCTTCTTGTGCCATAAAAAACTTAAATTTGCAAATTTGGTTGCAAAGGTACTTCTTTTTCGGGTAAAACACGCACTTTACAACATTATTTAATATCTTTCTTATAAAAAACCTGCCTATTCTCACGAACCAACAGGGTATCTATTATTAAAAATTAAAATACTTACTATATTTCAAAATTCGCTTGCAAAGTTATGCTTTTTTTTCAGAGATATTAGCAAAATCTTGGAAGAAATTGCCAATGGCCCATTAATAATCTTTTCCACATTTTTGATTTTTTGAGTATCATGATGTTTTTATTAAAGGAAATAGATTATCTTTGCACCGACAAAAACCGTAAGAACTATGGAAATCAATGATTTGATAACGTCTGTGAATGATGTGATATGGGGCGACTGTCTCATCTACGTGCTCATAGCTTGTGGCTTGTGGTTTACGTGGCGGACACGCTTTATACAGTTCAGAATGATCGGCGAGATGTTTCGCCTGCTGACGGATGCTGCAGTAGACACGGCAGGAGCGAAGAAGGAGGAAGACAAGTCGAAAAAGCATATCTCTTCGTTTCAGGCATTTATCGTGAGTGTTGCCACGCGCGTGGGTACGGGAAACCTGGCTGGCGTAGCCTCGGCGATTGCCATAGGTGGTCCTGGCTCCGTTTTCTGGATGTGGGTGATTGCACTCATCGGTTCAGCCACAGCGTTTGTCGAATCGACGCTGGCACAGCTGTACAAGCAGAAACACGAGGATTCGTACATCGGTGGTCCTGCCTATTATATCCAGAAGGGGTTGAAGAAACGGTGGATGGCCATCTTCTTTGCTGTATGCATCACGCTTCAGTTTGGTCTGACCAACAACTCGATCCAGGCGAATACCATCTGTACAGCCATGGAGGAAGCCTTTGGTCTGCCACACTTGTGGGTGGGCTGTACCATGACTGTTGTCTCCCTGTTTATCGTTTTCGGAGGCATACAGCGCATAGCTAATGTGTGTACGGTGTTGGTACCTATTATGGCTATTGGGTATCTGCTATTGGCCCTCGTCGTTATTGCGCTGAACTATGAGCTGATACCACATGTGTTCAAAGTCATATTCCTCGACGCCTTCGGTATTCAGCAGGTGGCTGGCGGTGGCATAGGAATGACCATCATGATGGGTGTACGGCGCGGTCTCTTCTCCAACGAGGCAGGTGAAGGCAGCGCTCCCAATGTGGCAGCGACGGCTACCACCTCGCACCCCGTGAAACAAGGTCTTATCCAGGCATTAGGTGTCTTTACCGACACGCTGCTACTGTGTTCCTGCACGGCATTCATCATTATCATCAGCGGACTATACACCACATCGGGAGACGATGGTATAGCCCTGACACAGTCAGCCCTGCAGTCGGAAGTGGGCAATGCCGGTCCCATCTTCGTAGCCTTAGCCATCTTCATCTTTGCCTACTCCACCATTATAGGCAACTACTATTATGGCGAGGCGAATGTGCGCTTCATCACAAAAAATCCGATGGTGATGACCGTCTATCGCGTCCTTTCCGGTGGTGTCATGGTGCTGTTCGGAGCTATTGCGAGCTTTGACCTGGTATGGAACCTGGTCGATTTCTTCATGGCGTTCCTCACCGCCTGCAACCTCATTGCCATTGTCATTCTGGGGCGCTATGCCTTCCGTCTGCTCGATAACTACCGTCAGCAGAAGCGCCAAGGCATTAAGGAACCAACCTTCCATCGCAGTCAGATTCCAGAACTGAAGAACGAAATAGAATGTTGGGAATAGAGTATGTCAACTTCTGACTGGGATAAAGATTAAGGTATCAAACAGGCATTCAATCTATGGCAGGGTTAAGGTAATTCTAGGGTAGTGCACTACCTTCCTGACTGCACTGGGAACGACATCGTGCATGCACTAGTGAAAAGTGGAGAGACCGAAAGATTGCTCCGCTTAACATTCTTTAAGAGAGGAATGTAGGAAGAAATCAAAAAAAGCAGTATCTTTGCAGCAGAAATTTGACTTAAGCATTCTTTTTGACAATCCAAAAGGACAAAAATATGCAATAAGAAGGATTTTTGATAGAACCAATTTATAAGTGCTATACAAACCCGAGTTACAATGGTAACTCTCTCATAAGCTTAATAATAAAAAGATTGGTAATTCTCCCTGCTCTGCGAAGAGCGGGGAGCTTTTCAATAGACAATTATAGACAAAATGCGGAGCGACCCAAAAAGAATGGTTGCTCCGCTTTGTTTTGTTTAAACCGCAGGACGCTACTCCAGGGGAATCTCAGGATGCTGAACAGCGAGGGGAATATCCTTCTGCGAGAGGTAGAACATATAGAGGATGACGGGCTTAGCGCCTCGGTTCTCGCCGTGGTGAATGGTGTTCACCATCTCTACGACAGCCTCACCCTCATGAACGGTTTTCTCCTTGCCGTCTTGACCGATGATGGTGAGCTCGCCCTGCACCAAGATACCGTAGTTCATAACGGGATGATGATGCCAGCCCAGTTTCTGACCAGCGGGGAACACATATTTCACGGCTACCAATTCAGGACGTCCCTTCAGATAGTCGGGCAGCTCCACGCCGTCCCAACTCTGGCTTGTACGGATTAGTTCGGTAGATTCCACCTTTGGTGCGGGATTATCGTTCTGTGCATTAGCATTGTTGCAGGCTGTCACAACAGCCACGGTGCCGCAGGTAACGAGGATGGCGGCAAGCATCCATAACTTCATTTTCTTCATTTTTTCTGCTAACATATTATTAAACAGTACATCTTTTACTTCTTACATCTAAACTCCGCCACCGCCGAGGGCAATATAAAGAGCTATAACGGCCTGGGCTGCATCGTACATATTCATGGCAGAACTGAGCTGAGCATCCAGCAGCGACTCCTGTGCCTTAAGCACTTCGAGGTAAGAAGCCTTACCGTTGTCCATCAGTTCGTGGGTGCCGGTATAGGCTTCGTGGAGCACTGTCACCTGACGCTGGAGGTAGATATGCTTCTGGCGTGCTGCCATACAGTCAGCCATAGCCTCGTTGACCTGATTACCGGCATCGATAACCATCTGTACATACTTCTTCTGCAGGTCTTCCTCCGTCAGCTTAGCAATCTTCTTGTTGGCAATCAGCTTGCCACGGGCAAAGATGGGCTGTGTCAGCTGACCTATCGCATTCAACAGCATCTTACCAGGGTCAACGATAAGTCCACCGGCTGAGTTAGTCCATCCGGCAGCACCACTGAGGGTGATAGATGGGAAGAAGGCTGAACGAGCGGCCTGTGTGTTATAGAAGGCTTCCTCCATAGCATGATTAGCCATGCGGATGTCAGGACGCTTCTCAAGCATCGTGGCGGGAATACCAATTCTGAGGTAGCGGGGATCAAACATCTTTTCCGTAGCATCACCCTGTGCCTCGGCATGGTGCAGGGGTGAGCTGCCCCACTTCTGGCGGTTGATGTGCTGTGGCGTGACACCCAGCAGGCGACAGATAGCATTCTCTACTGACTTGATGTTACGACGCGTATCGACAATCTGCGTCTTTACATTCAGGTAAGAAGCCTCCATCTGGTTAACACCGGTGCTATAGGCCTTACCGTTCTCCCAAAGCGACTTCTCGGTTTCAAGCGAGGTGTTCCACAGGCTGTCGGTCTGGGTGAGGATATCCAGCTGACGGTCGAGCACCTGCAACAGGAAATACTGCTGGGCCACCGTAGAAACGAGGTTGGCACGGACGGCTTCCTCGCGCATCTGAGCCTGCAAGAGCACGGCTTTTGCAGCACGTTTCTTGTTGGTGATAGAGCCGAACACATCGATGTCCATCGACACCTGAAGAGGCAGGTTGTAGGTCTTTGACGCTTTGCTGCCATCGAAGCTGGCAATGGTTCCCGATGGTGAGAAATAGAGCGATGGCAGATAAGCCATTCGCGCCGCCATCAGCGAGGCTTCGCTCTTTTCCACGGCTATGCGTGCCGAATTCAGGTCGGTATTATTAGCCAGGGCTTGCTCGATGAGTTGTTGCAACATCGGGTCGGTAAAGAACTCACGCCAAGACATCTGGGCAATAGTCGATTCGCTACTGGCAATCTTCATGTCCTGGCTGTTTCCGAAGGTATTGGCGGGCGCCTCCACCTTCTGCTCATATTTATTATATATGCCGCAACCCGTGAGCATAATGCTCACGGTTGCAGCAACTAAGACTTTCTTGTAATTCATTTTTCTTCTGTATTGGTTAGTTCAACAGGCTTTCCTTGGAATTTCTCGTGTAGCTTCTGGAACACGATGAAGAAGGCAGGAACAACGAAGAGCAGCGCAACAGTACCGATGCTCATACCACCAATGACGCCGAGGGCGAGGGCACGGTTACCGTTGGCACCGGCACCACCCTCGATAACGAGAGGTATCATACCGATAATCATTGTGGCTACCGTCATCAGAATAGGACGCAAACGTTCCTTACAAGCTTCGAAGGCTGCATCGCGGATGCTCATACCCTGAGCTCGGCGCTCTGTAGCGAACTCCGTAATCAGGATAGCAGTCTTGGCCAGCAGACCAATCAGCATGATAATACCCGTCTGCAGATAGATGTTGTTGTCCATGCCGGGAATCTGATACTTATAGCCAATGAAAGCGAATACGAAGGCGCCCATCAGTCCGAACGGCACACTGAACAGCACGGCCCATGGTGTGAACCATGAGTTATAGAGCGAAGCCAGAATGAGGTAAATCAAAATAGCACAAATGATGTAGATGAGGGCTGTGGCGTTAGAGCCGCTTACCTCCTCCACCTCGCGCGACATACCACTGTACTCGTAGGTTGCCGTTGCGGGCATTTCTTCCTTAAACACCTCTGCAATGACCTTGTGGACATCGCCTTCGGTATAGCCGCTACCAGGCTTCACTGAGCAAGTGATGCTCTGGAGGAGGTTGAAGTGCTCGATATTGGCAGGACCCACAATCTCCTTCAGACTGACGAACTGGGAGATGGGGGTCATATTGCCACCCTTCACTTGCATGAAGATGTTTTGCAGAGCCTGTGGGTCAAGACGATACTCAGGCGAGGCAGACGCCATAATACGATAGACTTTACCAAACTGGTTGAAATTGCCGATATAGGCACCGCCGCAGTAAGCACCGAGTGTGTTAAGCACGTCAGCTGGCGACACGCCTGCACGGTCGCACTGCGCTGGATCTACTTCAACCTGGAATTTCGGGAAACGTTCAGAGTAGAAGGACAGAGCAGAGCCTATCTCCGGACGCTCTGACAGTTTGGCTATAAAATGTTCGGTTTGCTGGGCGAACTCCGACAGATTGCCATCTGTTGGGTCCTGAACAGCCAAATAAATGTCATTACTCGTTCCATAACCCGGAATCTGTGGCATCTCGGAAGGAATCACTACCAAATTCTTGAGTTCCATACAGTCAATATAGAATCGGTATGCGACAAAACCAAGCAGATGATCCATACCAGGACGCTCGTCCCAGTTCTTCAGTCGCACCACCATCGTAGCGTAGTTGGAAGATGCTGAACTCGACAGCATACCGTATCCACAAGTCATGGAGAAGCTCTCTAACTCGGGAATCTTCTTCACCTTCTCTTCCACCGCCTTCACCATCTCACGCGTCTGCTGCAGAGTAGCTCCTTCTGGGGCCTGAATCTCAACCAGGAACACGCCTTGGTCCTCCTGTGGCACAAGACCTGAAGGCAGGCTCTTCATGAAAAAGCCCATGAGTACTGCTGCCAGTGCCAAGCAACTCCATGCCAGCACGGGACGCTTGATGAATTTCTGTACGGCCTTACTATACTTATTGTATATAGCGTTGTAGCTGACCTCGTAAGCCTTCTTCGTATAGTATGTCAAGCCCTTACCTTCCTTCTTGCCTTCGGTGACGCGCATCATGATGGCGCAGAGGGCAGGACACAGCGTCAGGGCCGAGATACATGACAGACCGACACTGGAGGCAATGGTGACACCAAACTGGGTGAAGAAGGTACCAGAAGTACCTGGCATGAACATCACAGGGATGAATACCGCCATGAATACCAGCGTACACGAGACAACGGCTACCGACACCTCGTTCATTGCCTGACGGGTGGCTTCGCGAGCATCGCTGATACCATTCTCCATCTTCGCCATAACAGCCTCCACCACCTCGATGGCATCATCCACCACCGTACCGAAAGCGAGCACCATAGCGAAAAGTGGCAACATATTGAGCGAGAACCCTCCCAACGAAACGACAGCAAGGCAAC